>Ga0182024_10023109_pt1 | contig 11160 bp, 7 predicted proteins | sample P32metaG_FD_120480 | JGI IMG/M metagenome (GOLD analysis project Ga0182024, IMG submission 120480) | Permafrost microbial communities from Stordalen Mire, Sweden - P3-2 metaG (Illumina Assembly) | ecosystem: Environmental > Terrestrial > Soil > Wetlands > Permafrost | place: Sweden: Stordalen... | reverse complement strand
CTCGATTGGACTGACAGGACGGCCAAATCTAGCGCTTCAGATTTAGCCAAGCTTGATTGCGGCGGGTAAAGCTGACAATTCCTTTTCTGTCCGGTGCAGAACAGGGAGCGCGAATCAAATATGGCAGCCGGCGCCGATGTCCTTAGATGTCCATGCAATAGCCTGAGCCGAAGACATTGCGCAAAATGGATGTTTCACCTGGCCTGTCCAACTTGCGCCGGAGCCGCTTGATGCATGCGTATACTGCCTCCAGCGACACGTCGCTATCACTTCCCCAAACGCGCTGCATCAGTGCTTCCATGCGGAATATTTGATTTGGGTGTCTAACAAAAAAGATCAGCAGATCCAATTCCAGAGGCTGCAGCGAGATCTGCTCGCCGCATCTGCATACCTTACGCAAGTCCAGGTCGACTTCAATGTCGCGCACTCGTAACTTTTCGCTTGTCGTCTGTGAAGGGCGGCGCAACAGTGCCTTTAGCCTGGCGCTCAACTCGCGCGGATGGAACGGCTTTGTCAGGTAATCGTCTGAGCCGGCTTCGAAAGCCTGCTCCTTGTGTTCGATCTGGTCCTTACCGGTGAGCATCAACACCGGAGTCGAGTCCCCCTTGATGCGTACTCTCTTCAGAATCTCTATGCCTTGCAGCTCCGGCAGATCCCAATCGAGGATCAAGATGTCATAGCCGAATGCTTCTACCATCTCCCAGGCTTGCTGCCCAGAGGTGGCCAAATCAACCTTGTGATTTTGCAGTATCAGCCATTTCTGCGTGTTCTCCGCTAATGCCTGATCATCTTCGGCCATCAAAATATTTGCCATTTTTACTCCGGCGATTTTCCCAATTATAGAAAACTTTCAGAAAATCACATGGATCGATGGAAGAACGCAGAGTGATGACCATTTATGGTCCGATGCTGGCCACCGCTAAAACCTGTGCAGGTAAGACAAGTGATTTGTACGTTCCAGTCGAGAGTTGGTCAGAAGTGACCTGTAACATGACTATAGTGCCTGAACTTACTGCGTTGAGAAAAAGACGGCATAGCCAAGAACAATTGGCAAACTTGCTGCGTTGCATATCTTGATGCAGTGTTGACCATCTTGCGCTCGAGGTCGACGCGCTGCTTGCAACAATTACTCTTCGGAGAAACATATGACCAACGTACACAATCAGATCGAGTCAATTGAACCATATGAAAACATACAAAGCGGGCCCTTCAATGCGGCTCACTTTCAGTCTGGTGGCACCGGTGCGGTGCCACAGCAAGATGCGATCGCTGGCTTGGTTGGTCATGCCTCATTCTGCGAAGACGGAAGTATTCAATTTTGTCAGTGGGTTACAGGAGCCAATCATGATGCACTCGGTAATCCGATCCTGTCACGAAGGCGTCCATTATTGGCCGAGTTACGCGAGCAAGCACTGCCATACATGGCAGGCCCTCAGGCAGGTGGATATGGTCCAGATGCGATGCGAGCATTCGGCGATTACTTCAATGATAGAGTTCATAGTTTCTTCGGAGACCGGCATCCCTATGACAACGAGCTGCTAGATAGGTCTCGAGACCTATTGATAGCCCAAGCTGCCGGTCAGCGTTGCCGGATTGTTACCATTGGTGGGGTGTTGACGCTTCAAGTAGCGGGGGCAGCTGCACCCAATGCTCCTTGGACATCTCAGCCAATTGGCATCAGACTGATAAATGAACCAAACGGTTCTTTCAACGTTACCTGGTTGGCCGACGTCCCCACGACGGTTCAGATCGTTAATACCACCAACTCTCAAGTGTTGGCCACGATTGGCCCACGCAGACCCCGCTGATAGAACCATGCCAGTTAAACACTTCGTTTGCCTATTTCACGCTCTCAATGCGCACCGCTGGCGCAAATTGAAGCGGTGAATTGCTAATTGGCACTCTTGGTGCCGCCCGCGATCTGATTGAATCCACCAAGCCGAATCCACAACTTGATCAGCGCAGACAGAGGTTCTTCTTCCAGATTTGGTCAGTATTACCAATTTGAAAGCGCAAGCTTTTCCGAGCAAGGTCAGTTGAGTAAGCAACCAAATGCGGTGCCGCATTGGTTGCTGGCTATGACCGATCCACCCTGGCTGGTGTGCTTGAATATATCGTGGTCTGCATGGAACCCGCGCGATTTCTCTGGTTTGATCTGCGCCGCAATCGAGAGTTGTGTGCCGACAAGGGTGGGGTCTTTCGCTCACGGGTTTTCCCAGGACTCCGGCGATGCTCTTTTGCAGCTTGATTATGACCGGAGCATGAAGCCGCTGAATCAGGGGCTTGAAACGCGAATGTCGGGAGTTTGCTGCCAAATTGGCGCGCCATCTCAATCAAAAAGGCGATCTTTAGAGATTTAATCGCTCAGTGGAGACGGTGGTCCGTTTTCAAGAGACGCCGGCGCGCTGTAACTCGCTTAAGCGAGCAAGCTCCTGTACGACGAGCTCGTGAACGGCACGCGTGTGGAGGTGATTCGGGATGCCACGAGCCAGTTGTGCTCGCAGAAACTGCGTTAGTTCTGTGCGCGCTGTTGCTGGCAAGGCTACCACGTCCACCATTGATGTTGGTTCAATAACACTGATTGCCAGCGCCTGTTCAAAGACACGTCTGTCATTGGGTGGGAAATCTCGATACATTCGCGCCAAAGCATTTTGTTGGCCAGTCAATTCTGTAATGAATCTGCCCTGCAACGCCGCCGTGTCCCGCAATGACTCACCTGTCAGTCCCACACTTCGCAGGTGCTCGACAATATTGCGCTGAGCCTGAGAATACTGTGAACGGCGCGCAGCGAACTCCTCAGGCGAGGCGAAAAAGTATGTCTGCCGGTGCCCGGGCGCGCGGCCCAGCGTGCTGTCCACTAGCCCGCGCATGTGCTGCTGAAATTCCGCACTATCAGCAAGCGTCCCGCGTCGTAGCATGACGGTGCGGAAGTGTGTCTCACGATTGTCAATCAGTTGCTCAAGCGCGCGGTGTTGCTCAGGCTTGATGTCCGGGCTTACCCCAAGCAGCGAATCTCTCAGTGCTTCTTTATACAACCGGTATTCGAGATGCAGCTCTGCCCGCAGCATATCCACTGGCGATAGTGGATCAGGGGTGCTCGCTGCTATCTCCTCCAACAATGCACGATAAATTTGTCTGACGGTTCCATCGGCATTCCTGAGAACTCGGTCGAAATTGCCATCATTTCGTTCCACTTCTCTGAGAAAGCTCCCCATAGCCGATCTACCGCTCGCGCTCAGCTCTATTTGCCTACCGCTTCCGCGCGGGTGTCCGCCTCCTAAGTCCCGGACAACTTGATCCATCAGCGCGCCACGAAATGCCGCCGGATCGACCCGCAACATCGCGCTCAAGTCTACGTCATCGGCAAAGTGCCTGAGTTCGTGTCTGAATATTTGAGAGATCAATGAACCGTTAGGGTGTAAATCAATCGTTGCCGAATAAGCACGGAACAGCCCGTAATTGATGCCGCCCCTGAAATTGACATTCAGTGCGCTTTCGACCAACGGACGGTTGCATCGCTCGCTCTCATCGAACGTTCTGATTCTGCCAAACATTTGGTCGAACCAGTTATGCTGTCGGGCAGTTTCTAGTAGCACATCTAGAGCTCGTTGGTTGATATGCGCTCGCCAATCGGCAGACTGCACCCCTTCCGGAGCGACGGATTGAAGCAAGGTGCTCAGCCGCCAATCGATAGGGGCCCGCGCAACAATCTCAAATGGTGCACCATCGTACAAATTGATGTTGAGGAGTTTGCCCAAAGGGCCTGCTTGCCTGAGCGGATCGCCGAGAGTAGATAAAGCGGTAGTGAGAACTGTACGTTCTTTGCTGCCCAGCGACCGAAGCCGATCGAATAAGGCGCTTGATTCTACCGGACCGCTAATCGACCTGGAGGATAAAGCGGCCGTTACCGGATTATTGCCTGGCTGACTTGTCAACCACTGAAGAACCTCCTCGCTGGTGCTTACCGGGCTGCCGGCATTGCGGCCAGCCCCGCAGGCAACAAGGTCTGCGACCATGTTTTGCTGCTGCAAGGATAATCGAGCAAAATTTTCTAGTACCTGTGCTCGCGCTGCTTCAGGTACATTAGTCAGCACCTGGCGAAAACCTTCCGGCAGCCACATCGTTTGAAATGCGTGGGCGCGATACTGTTCTGTTACCCCGCTCACCGCTGTTAAAAATTCAGTTGCGTCAGGCATACGTGAGAGCCATTCAAGCGTGACGGAGCCCTCAGCTGCGGGAAGGAATTGCAGTCTTTCGGTCAACGATGCTCTGGCGGGCGCGTTCAGCCGTAAGAAGTTCTCTAATGTCGACTGCTGAAACGGTGCAGGGACGTCGGCAATGGCGTCTGTCAATTTGGGAATGTGTTCTGCAGGCACTGCCTGCAGTGCCCCCTCTACCAGCGAACTGTCTAACGCTGGCACGGAAGCTGGCAGATGCGAATCTCCGCAGCAATTAGACCCGAAGCCATCACCTGTAGCAAAGACAATAACTTGGGTCTCTTCGGGTTGAAACATTGCAGATGCCGAAAGCCGGTTCTTATTTTGCGGCTCTGTGTCAGGTGGCTTTGTGGCAGTTAACTCATTTTTCCGAGACGAGAGGTCACCGGTGATTTGTGACTCAGTGATACGTTGCCCTTTGCCAGAGAGCGGCGCGGAGTTGCTATCAAATGATGATCTAGCAGGTATTGCCATTGAGCGACTACCTTCGCCATTGGTTGCAAACGGCGATCCAATCTGAGATGCGCTCGGGTTCAGCCAATCCAGAGTCTTGAATCGCTCTGTCTTGAGTTGAACCACAGGCAAATGGGACGGATCGGTGAGCTTGAAACCTGCTGCTGCAGCCGCACTCATCGTTACTGCGCTGGCGCCGCCCCTGGCCAAAATCTTCCAGGGGTCGAAACCTTCTTTCGGATCATTCATCTGGTGCTGCATTTCCCCAAGCGCGCCGGACGTAAAACCAAAGGTTGTGCCGGTGAGTGTATTTTGCAGGAGCGGGCTGGCTTCGATTGCACCTTTCGACCAGACGTTGCCGAGCTTATTGCCGTAGTGAGCGACTCCGAATGTGATTACATCGGTGGCCAGTGCAGCCGGGTGAAACATGCTAAAAAAGGTTGATTGGATACCGGCCGAAGGCTGGGGAGTATCGTTGTGGTCGAACCATGTTTGCCTTGTGAGAGCGACGTCCAACCCGCGAGATGAGGCGCCCATTGCAACGCCCTTGGTAGCAAAGTTCCAGTCGCTTTTGGCGCCGAAGTGGTCGAAAACCAACTTCGTTCCCGCCCCCTTCAAGGCGCCCAATCCGAAGTCTTCGATTTGATGGATGGTTGTATCGCCAACCTTGGCCTGATTCAATCCGAAAAGAAGGGCACTAGCGGCGATACCGCGACCACCGCCAATGAACAGCGGAACGGCGGTGATCAATTGGCTTGTATAACCCTCGATCTCATTGCGAGTGTTCGACTGGCTGTGCCAAACGGTGCCGACAACTTTGTGCACTGCATCGTTGAGAATGCTTCGGTTTTCCGGTTCTTCCTTCTGTTGATTGTGCATCAACAAATCGGCAGCCCCCGCGTCTTGCGGTGGGGAGATCCCTTTCATGCTTGTAAGAACGGATTCTAAACTCATCTGGCTTGCGTGTTGAGGCACGTTGCTTGACCCGCTCACGCGAGGTCAGTAAAACATCATTTGTTAGATTAGAGTGGTCGAGACCAAGACCAACCCTGTGGTTGCGCATTGATCTGAACGACACCGATCTGCGGTGACACTAGACCGTCATGTTTAGCAAGTCCGAATAGTATCTAATCAATAATCTAGTGCCCACTTTCGACTAACACTGGACCAAACTTCGGACAGATTGGGTGATCGATCAACGAGAGCTTGCCTGAAATGATCAAAAAGGTCGAAAAGCGGCTGGAAGTGCCGAAAAAGAAAGGCTTGGGGTTCGCCCAAGCCTTTCTCGTCGGCAGACTTTCATGTCGCCAATCAGCACCTGAGCGTGATGCTTGTCGGTGTAGCCAACAGGAGCTTGCGGCACAAACGTATTGGGCTCTTGCGGCAGCGACTGCATGGCATCAGAATGACCAAGTCCGATGATCAGTTTGTCATCTCGCAGATTCTCGCCTTTTCCATGCAAGGCCAGATAGCGAGAAAAGAAGTCGCGGTATACGGCTTCCATCGCGGCTGGATAAGCCCCTGATTGATAATTTGGATTCACTTCCACGTTATCGGCGGCGATAACGGCTTGTTCACGTCGTAATACCTCTTGGTGTGCAATGTTTCTTCAGCCTCATTGTATTTACCACACCCAACTTGTGCTCGTGTCAAATCTAACAACATTCGAGGTTCATGGGGCCTCTTGCCCGAATGACATTGGGATTCCAATGCGAATGCGATCTTGCATGTGTTCTCCCCATCGTCATACTTCCGCAACGCGATTTGCGATTCCGCAGCAGTCTTCATGACTCGAGAAGCAGCAGCGGAGACGCCCAGCGTGCGTTTCTGCTGCCTGCTCATTTGGCTCCTGTCGTTGTAGTATATGCACCGCCTGCGGTATCACTTACGGCGGCAACCAAGCGCGTGCGGCAGATCTTCATTTATAGCTTCGGCAAGACTTGGTTGCTCTGGAACCACGATGCAGGCAAGCGCTCGACTTGATCTTCGCCTGCTTTCGTCAAGGCGGCAAACACATTGACAGACCTGCGCATATCTTCTTCGGACAGATGAGAACAATTGATCAGGAACTCACCCCTTTTCGGTTCGCATACGTAGCTGCTACCGGTGCTGGAGAGCGGTAAACCAGCCTTCCTCGCGCACGCCAGAAGAAATTCGTCTGATCGGTCGCTCTGCAGCCAGACCAGAGCTTGCCGTCCCACTCTGGCGTTGGAAATTGAGATCGCTTTGCCGAAATTGACGGTCAGAGCTTGTACCAGATAGGCGCGACGAGGTGCATAAACGTTGCGGATTCGCTTCAAGTAGCGCTCGTAATGCCCTTCAGCAATGAAGTCTGCCAATGCGCCCTGCTCGAATGGCGAAATCTCAAACTCCAGTATGTGCAGAGCGTGTTCGAATAATGCCACTAATTTGGCTGGCAGGACGAGAAACCCTGCACGCACAAGTGGAAATAGAGTTTTGCCGAAGTTATAACGATAAATCACGTTTCGGTCACCATCGGTATGCACCATTGGAGGTGTTTGATCTCCGTATCGACATGCAGCATCATCATCTTCTTCGACGATCAACGCACCTCGCTGTCGCGCCCATCGCAGCAATTCGAAACGCCTGGATAAGCTCAGTTCTATACCGGTTGGATCGTGATGAGAAGGTGTGACAAAGACAACCTTAATTGCTTCGGCAGAGTCGTAAAGGCATTGTACGACCAGACCTTCTGCATCCACCGATATGGGCACCACTCGAGCGCCGTGGAAAGCCAGAGCATGACGCGTTCCCGTGCCACCTGGGTTTTCCACCGCCGCCGCATCGCCGGTGTTGAGCAGTAATCGGCAAATTAGATAGTTGGCTGTTTCTGGTTGTGAGAAAACCACTATTTGCTCCGGGGAACACTCGACACCACGTGCCCTGCGAAGATAATCCGCTAGCGTTTGACGCAATCTGGCACAACCAGTGGGCGAACTGGAGTCCGTCCTCGAGACAGCACGCACTATACGTGTGGCTTGGTTGAGCAATTTTTGCCAGCGGTCGACCGGCAATTCGTCAAATGGCGGAGCAACGTTATTGGTTTCCACTTCCGGTGCGCCGCCGGGCTCGGACATCCAGTTCGCCATCAGCCCATGGGCGAATGAGGAAAACCTGATCGGTGGATGCTCTTGCTTGGCGTCGTCCGGCGGCTGAAAAGACATGGCGTTTTCTGCAGCGCCACCATGAATCACGAACGTTCCTGCACCGCTGATCGTTTGTACATACCCCTTATTGGCCAGCTCAAGAAAACTCTTGAGCACGGTTAATCGGTTGACGCTCAGGAATTGTGCCAGCTCTTTTGAAGATGGGAGTCGCTCACCACACGCAATGCGACCATCCAGTATCGAGAGGCGAATGCCTTCATAAATCTGTCTGTAAATCGGCAATTGGCTACCACGATCTATGGACACTACAAATTGCCCAGCATTGACTTGACCGATTGCTTTGTTTTCAGACATATTGATCCGTGAATGGGTTCGTGCCAATTGGCAGCTTAGAATGCAAGTTCTTCTTATGTGATTGGGTACTCTTTCCGTCAACCAGATTGGGCTTGATTGTCCGCCGATACCAGCAATTGAAACACGTGTTTCTGACCTGGTCCTGATTTGCCTCGTTGCCCTACACACTAACGCGTACGTTCGACGAAGGTTGGACTAAACGGTGTCGCCCGCGATCAATCGCGACTGATCGCGCGATCCGATCGGTGTGTGCTCCAGCTCCAGTCAGGTGCTGGTCCAAATCAAGACATATTATGTTGTCACGGCAAATAGACACGCAAAGGAGACAGAACAGCTGTGGCTGGCGTCGCAGCGCAATAAGCAAGACTCACAGCGAAGTGACGAGCGCCAATTAAGTTCCTAAAGTGTTGTGCAGGGAGTATCAATCATTGGATACCAGCTTGACCAGCCCGGACCGCCGGGCCAACGATCATTTCATCGACAATGAGTTTTCTTGGAACACAGAGGGACCACGGGCAGAAGAACTCTTTCACAATAACACCACCGCAAACTGTATAAAATCCTTGCACACAGACTATCCCTGCGGCCTGGGTTTTCCCAATCCATTAGTATTCGAAAACAACAATCCAAATTCTGGATCCATCAATGTGCTCAATGAATCAAACGACCCGGGCAACGGCAACCGGCGTCCTGAAGATTCAATGCTTAACGATTTCCACGTCACGGCCCTCGGTGAGGATGAACCGCCGCTCGAGAATAGGGCCGCAACCATGCGAACTTTCTTTATCGGAATTCTGACAAGATTTGGCCAAGGAGGCACCCTAACCGTAGCTCAACTCGAAGCCGCTATGCTTCGTCCGAACATAGATCGCAACGATGCGATACTGCTCAACTCTTTGTGGTCAAGCTGGGAGCAAATCAGTAGCTTAGGCAACGCCTCCAATGGTGATCTGACTGGAGGCAGCATCAGGGAGCTTCAGCGTCTTTTGGCTGCACCTGATGCAGCGCTCACTACAGCCGAGCAGCAAGTAGTGCGCCAATTCCGCGAAAATGTGCAGTCCAACCGCGAGCAAATCACGCGATGGTCCACCGATCTTTACGCCAGCAACGACAATAACCTGGCAAGCATTATTCCGGAAGCCTGCATTCAGCCCTCCGGCGTAGGCTGCTGCCAGTTGGTTTCTGCGATCGCTTCTTTGGCTCGGGCCAACCCGGCCGCAATACGAAACATGATTCGCACCAATAATGATGGCACGTACACCGTCACTTTTCCCAACCAAAATCCAATCACGGTGAATGGACCCACCGACGGTGAACTGCTCAGCTATCGTATGGGAAGCGAGCATGGGATCTGGGCTGTGGTGCTGATGAAGGCCTATGGTAAGTTGAGGGACCCGCAAAATTCAAACAACATTGAGGCTGCACACGCCGCGTCAGGCATGTTTGAGGATTCACTGAGAACGCTGACGGGAGGAAGCTATTCTTCTTGCCGAAACCGTCTGACTCGCTACTCGGTATTGGATCGCAATCTCACGGCGGCATTTGCCGAGCATAGACCGGTAGTCACTTGGATCGATCAGCCGTGGCTAACAGATGTTCGCCCAGCGCTCATTGGCCTGGCAACGACTTCAGCTTACGGAGTCAGGCGAGGTTTAAGAGCAGCAGAGGCGACAGGCGAAGTGATCGAAGCCAACAGCGGACTAAATTACAATCACGCATACTCTGTGCTGGATTATCGACGTAATCCATTACATCCAGATGATCTGGAAGAGGGCATCATCACAGTGCGTAACCCACATGGTGCACCAGCCTGGCGCCATGGGCAGGCACCAGAGGGAGTCGAAGACCTCGACACCGGCTCGTTCAGAATGAATCTTAGAACGTTCAACCGCCTATTCACCGGAATTGTTTGTGCCACTCAATCTGCTCCGCCGGAACAGCGTTAAACGCGCGCGCGACCACTGAATTAGAGCAGAGAGCGCATTGAAGAGCCAGACTTTCACGCTGCCTACGAAGCCATGCCGGAAAATTTTAGAGCTGAGTTAATTCTGCAAATTTACTTTTAATTTCGCGTTTCTTTCCTGAAGTTGTCTTTGGAAAGCTGGATCGTTAATTAGCCCAAAACTTGGCAGGGCAGCGATTTCGGCTTCTGAAACGGGGCTTAGCACTCGACGCGTTGGGCAATAGCATTATATGGTAGAACCGCCCGGTTCCACAGACGGCATCACATCGTGTTGCACGGTCTGCGGCGCTTCAGGATTGGCCAACCGGCTGGCGACGTCTCTGATGCTGCGATAGGCGCTGACCGCATCTCTTGCGTATCCACCGGCGACCAACTGCGCTACCGCCTGGACTAGCACCGGGTTTGATTTGATCGTTGCTTCACCGTACTCCGCTGTCGGCGACTCTTGCATAATCGCCAGGCAGGCGCCGACTTCCGCTGAGCCGACGTTGGGCGAAAGGCGACCGACGAGCGCATCGCGCACGAACGGGTGGGTGTCGGGACCGCACATACTATCGGCCAGCGCATCGGTGTAAGCAGCCACACCGCGAATAGCGGGACCGTGTGCCCATGGCGCGTTTTTCAACACGTTCGGGTTGGCGGTAGCAGCTCTGTATGAGGCAGTTGGAATACCGGCGCTGAGCAATGTTTCTATCGCCGGCACCACCTTCGGTGACCATCCTGATTCGGGCGACGCAGTCGCCTGACGGAGATCTTGGTTAATTCTCTGAGTCAATACATTTGTTTCGGCCGCAACGGTCGGGACAGTTTGATTTCGACCTAAATCTGGACCTAAATCATTGCCCGCCGATTCATGACCATGTAAGGAACTAGACATTACCTGCTGCGCGATCGGACTGCCATCGAGTGCCAGTGGCGGTCTGTCGCCCTGCCCTCCCTGCACTTTGCCCTTGAGAGTATTGTGAAGATCGGCCAGCAGCTTGGGGTCACTGACACTCTGCAGTCGGATTTCCCCGGCGTTAACGTCATAAGTGATGGTTGGCTT
>Ga0182024_10023108_pt1 | contig 11160 bp, 10 predicted proteins | sample P32metaG_FD_120480 | JGI IMG/M metagenome (GOLD analysis project Ga0182024, IMG submission 120480) | Permafrost microbial communities from Stordalen Mire, Sweden - P3-2 metaG (Illumina Assembly) | ecosystem: Environmental > Terrestrial > Soil > Wetlands > Permafrost | place: Sweden: Stordalen... | reverse complement strand
TACAATCCGCATCTGCACACCAGCGACACCTTCCTCTGCCTGGTGGCCGCCTTGGACGCCGATCCGGCGCAGTTGCCGACCTTCGACTACACGCCGCCGCCGTGGCGGCCGCTGCCGCTGTTTGCCGCGGGCCCGGAGGAGGTCGCGCAGGTGCGCGCCGCCGCCGCCACGTGGGGGGTCACCCCGGGCACGCGCCTGGTGCTCCTCAACGCCAACGCCAGCGACCTCCTGCCGCTGCGCAAATGGGCCGAGGAGAACTATGCGGCGTTGGCCCAGCGGCTGGTCGCGGCGAATCCGGACCTCGTCGTGGCGTTCACGGGCAGTCCGGAGGAGGCGGCCGGCATCGCGGCCCTGGTGCGCCGGATCGGCTCCCCGCGCTGCGTGTCGGTGGCCGGCCAGACCACGCTGCGTCAGCTGCTCGTGCTCTACGGCCAAGCCCAAGTCCTGGTCACCAACGACAGCGGCCCGGCCCATTTCGCGGCGCTGACCGCCGTCGACGTCGTCACGCTGTTCGGCCCGGAGACCCCGTTGCTTTTTGCCGCCCGCGGCCCGCGCAACCACGCCCTGTGGGCGGGCATCGCGTGCAGCCCGTGCGTCAATGCGTTCAACAGCCGGCAAAGCGTCTGCCGCAACAATGTCTGCATGCAGGCGCTGACCGTGGACCATGTCCTGGCGACCGTGCAGACTATCCTCGCGCGCCGGGTGGCCCCGGCGCCCGTGCCTCCAACCTCCTAATCTACCTGTGACGACCCTTGGCTTTGTCGGTGTCGGACGCATGGGCTCGAACATGGCGCGCCGCCTGGCCGACTGCGGCGGCCGCGTCGCGGCGGTGTACGACCTAAACCCGGCCGCAGCGAATACGCTCGCCGCCGAACTCGGCGCCGAAGCGGCCGGCTCGCTCGCCCGGGTGAGTGCCCTGGCCGAAGTGATCTTCACGGTCGTGTCCGACGACGACGCGCAACTCAGCCTCTTCGCCGAAACGGGCGATTCGCTGCTCGTGGGCGCGGCGGGCAAGGCGTTCATCAATTGCGCCACCCTGACCCCGGCGACCCACATGGAAATCGAGCGCCGGGCCGCCCGCGCGGGCGCCGCCAGCCTGGAGGCCTGCATGGCTTCCAGCATTCCCCAGGCGCGCCAAGGCACGCTCTACCTCATGTGCGGCGGCGATCCGGGCGTCTTCGCCCGCCTGGAGCCGCTGCTGCGCCACTTGAGCGCCAGTCCCCGCTACATCGGTGCGGCCGGGCGGGCGGCGCAAGTAAAGGCGCTGGTCAACCTCGTGATGAACATCAATACGGCCGGCCTGGCCGAAGGCCTGGGCTTGGGCCAGGCCCTGGGGCTCGATCTGGATCTGCTCCGCGAAGTGTTTGCCCAGACCGGAGCCAATTCCCAGGTGCTGAAGACCGACGGGGAGGATATGCAAAATCGCGCCCATGATTGCTATTTTTCTGCCGCGCACGCGGCCAAGGATTCCCGCATCGCGGCCCGCCTGGGCCGGGACGCCGGGCTCGCGCTGCCGCTCGCGCAGGCGACCCTGGGCCAATTCGAGCGGATGATCGCGCTGGGCTTGGGCGACTTGGACAAGTCGGGCATTGCCGAACTGACCTTTCCCGGCCGACGTGGAACCGGGGGTTAAACCCCCAATTTTGCCCGCTCCGCGGGGGTCAGGGGACGCCAGGCGCCGGGGGCCAAATCCAAATCGGCCAGGCGGAGGCCCCCGATGCGCGCGCGGTACAGCCGCAGCGTCGGATGCCCGATCGCGGCCGTCATCCGGCGAACTTGGCGGTTTTTCCCCTCGGTCAATTCCAAGGCGATCCACATGTCCGCAATCTCCCGCCGCCGCCGGATCGGAGGCACCCGGGGCGCCAGGGCCGGCGCCGCGGCCAGGCGCCAGGCGCGGCTGGGACGAGTGCGGGTCCCCCCGATCGTCACGCCCCGTTCCAATTCCCGCAGCGCCGCGGCGGCGGGAACACCCTCCACCTGCGCCCAGTATTCGCGGGGATGGCCCGCCGCCGGATCCAGCAGCGCCGAGGTCAGCCCCGGTTCGTCAGTCAAAAGCAGCAATCCCTCCGAATCGGCATCCAGCCGGCCGATCGGGTAAACCCGGGGCGGCAGGCCGAGGCTGGCCAGCGGCCGCCACCGGGAACCCGGCTCGGGGGTGAACTGCGAAAGAATCCCGTAGGGTTTGTGCAGGGCGATCAGCATGGCGCGCGGCAGCCGCCCCGCCCGAATGCCCTAACGGCCCTGCAATTGCAACACGGTCAGCGAATACGCCGGGAACTCGCGGGTGAAATGCAGGCCCAATCCGCTCAGCGGCACGGTCACGGGCATGACCTTGGTCGGCTCGGCCAGCGTATTGGTGTCGGTGGGGTTCGCCGAGGTCAGGACGATGGCCGTGCCGGTCGGATCGATCGCGGCGAGGCCGGTCAATTCCACGGCCAGCGTCTGGGGCGCCGCCCCGGTGTTGACCACTTTCACGATGATGAGCCCGGAATGGCTGTCCCGCGTGACGCTGAAGAAGACATCCTTCACCGGATCCAGGGTCGATGCGATCACCGTGTCGCCGTGGTGGACGCTAAACAGCTGCTGGGCGTAGTAGGGCGGCGAGCCGTAGCTGGTGCGCGCGTCGTAGCCGATCAGATCGGTCCGCCACTGCATGCCGCCCGGATTCACGTTCACGAACAGCGGCGCGTAGGAATTCATGATCACGATGTCCGAGTTGTGCTCCAGGCCGGTCAGCCACGCCGAGTCGCCCAGCGCGGCGTGCAGGTTCGGCGTCGGCGCCCCTTCGCGCGTGGCCCACTCCCCGACGAAGATCTTGGGCCCGGACCGGTCGTAGTTGTCATAATGATGGACGTCCCGGAAAAACTGCGGCGCGCTGCGGTAATAGTGCTCGTCGACGACGTCCGCCCGCCGGCTCTTGACCTTCGTGGTCGCGATCAGCTGCAGTGCCGGGTACTTCGCCTTGATCGCGTCGTAGAACTGCGCGTAGCGCCCATCGTAGCTGCCAGACTTGTCAAATTGGTCCTCATTGCCGACCTCGATGTAAGTCAACGGAAAGGGCGCCGGATGTCCGTCGGCGATGCGGCGGGCGCCCCAGGCGGTGCTGGCATCCCCGGTCACGTACTCGATTTCATCGAGGGCGTCCTGGACGAACGGCTGCAGCCGCGGTCCGGGCTCGAGGAATTCGTGGCGCAGGGCGTAGCCGGCAAAGACCGCCAGCACCGGCTGCATCTTCAGGTCCTCGCACCACTCCAGAAATTCGAGCAGGCCCATGCCGTCGGACGAGCGATAGTTCCAAGGGCTGCGGTGCCCGGGCCGCTGGGTCAGATCGCCCAGGGTCTTCTTCCAGTCGAATCGCTCGGCGACTGTATCGCCCTCCAAGTAGTTGCCGCCCGGAAACCGCAGAAAGGCCGGATGGAGGTCCGCCAGTTTTTGCATGAGGTCGATCCGATTGCCGTTGGGACGGTCGCCCCAAGTCGGCGGAAACAGCGACGCCATGCCCAGCCAGACCGTGCCGGGATGCCGCGCGCTGATCACGAGGCGATTCGCCGCCGTGGGCGCGCTGCGGGACGGCGTCAGGGTCACGGCGTAGGGATGCCAGTCGGCCGTCAGCGCGGGTAAATCCGCGGTGGCATAAACGGTCGTCCCGTCCGCATTCTCCAGGCTGACGGTCAATGGTCCCGGGTCCCGGCCGTCCGGGCCGGGGCCCTTGGCGTAGATCGTGGCGCGGTAGGGGCGGCCGCCCGCCAGCGGAATGCCCCAATAGCCGCCGTTCGCCACCCCCACCCGCTGTCCGGCTGTGGCCCGGCGGATGTCCAGCCGCAGGCTGGTCGGCAATGCGGCGTTGAATGGCTGGTCCGGGTCGAGGGCGATGAAGCCCGCCCCGCCCTGATCCTGGACCACCGACCAATCGACGGGGCCGCCCGCATCGTCGCGGAACGAGCGATTGCGCAAGAGTTCTCCGTAGAGTCCGCCATCGTAGGAGTAATTGATCTCCTCGGTCATCAAACCGTAGAAGGTGGGCGTGACCTGGGCCGTCACTTTGCCCGCGTCGATCCGAAGGGTGCCGGCGATCGGAGCGGTGGGGGCGGGCGGGGTGGAAGTGGTGGCACAGCCCGCGAGCCCGATCAGGCTCGCGGCCGCGGCGAAACGGCGGAGGATAAGCGGAGAGATCATGAGAGGGAGGAGAGCGCGGCGGGCCCGAAGGCTTAACCGGTGAAGTAAAGGTAGGCGCCGGCGATGCAGGCGAGAATGACCACGGAGAAGACGATGTCCTTGGGCTCCCAGCTGGCGCGGGTGCGCGCCCGGTCCTCGTCGGAGGCCGTGCCGAAAGTGAGCCCGTTGAACTTCTCGTACACCGGCGGGGCCGTCGCGTAGCTCACCGCCACCAGCACGACGGCGGAAACCACGGTGATCAGGACGCTGAAATACTGGAAATTAATGTTGTTCACGATCCAGAGCAGGCCGCCCGGGTCGAATTCATACCGAGATCAGGGGTTAAAGATCCGCCAGCCCGGCCAAACTAGAACGCGCGCCGGAGAGCACGACCCCCCGCTGGCTTGACCGTCAAGCCCAGCGAGGAGCCCTCCACCCACCGCCCCGAGGTGAGAATGGTCTGACGCAGGGCCGGCACACCCCGGTCGTTGCGGCCGATCTTCTCGATCACCAGGCGGGCGGCCGTCGCCCCGATGGTGAATGGATCCTGATAGATCCCGCCCACCGGCCCATCCGGTCGAGCGCCGGCGCGGTGAAGGTGTATTCGATTACCGCGGTGCAATACCGCTCCCAATCGAGGGCGAAATTCCCGCGCGCCTCGGGCGGCGCCCCGACGATCACGCCGGGAATATTCACGACGAGCTTTTACTTCTAAGGGCGGCGGGACGAGGAGCGCCGGGCTCCGCCGGTATCCAGGGACCATCGCCAGATGGTCCCTATTTTTGTCCCCGCCGCCCGTCCGCCGGCCCCAGGGCCGGACAGTCCGATGCGCAACCTTTACCTGGGCTCATCCGTCTGCTGGATTGTTGCCATGAGTCTGCGCGCCGCCTTCCACCCCTGATGCCGTCAACCACCCCCACGATCCGTTCGCTGGCGGCCAAGCTGGGGCTTTCCCGGACGACCGTTTCGGACGCGTTGCGGAGTTCCCCCCGGGTGAAATCCGAAACGGCCAAGCGCGTGTGGGAGGCGGCCGCCGAGGCGGGCTACCGCCCCAACCCCCTGGCCGGGGCGGTGATGTCGGAGATCCGGCGCTCCCATGGCCAGACCTTCCGGGGCGGCCTCGCCGCGATCGACCTCGACGAGGCGGACCGGCCGGTCAGCGCCGAGCGGTTTCACCACGCGCTGATCGAGGGGGCCCGCCGGCGGGCGGCCGACCTGGGCTACAAGCTGCAGCCCTTCCTCGTGGGCAAAAAGGGGGTCGATCTTTCCCGATTGGATACGATTTTGCAGTCCCGCGGCATCCAGGGGGTCCTGGTCCTGCCCGCTTGGCGGGAGCCGGACATTTCGAAGCTCGATTGGAACCGCTATGCCGGGGTGTACACCGACTACATCATTGAACACCCGGCGCTCCACGCCGTCTGCTGCGACCATTATCGTTCCCTGACCAGCGTCCTGCTCCGGCTGGGGCGCATGGGCTACCGCCGGCCCGGCCTCTTTCTCCAGCGCCACCAAGACGAACGCCTGCAGCACCGGTGGGAGGGGGCCTTCCTCGCGTATCAGCGCAACCATCCGGAATCCGACACGCTGCCGCCGTTGATCACCGACGAGTACCGGCGCGATTCCTTCCTCCAATGGTTCAAACGCCATAAGCCCGATGTCGTGCTGGGCCACGACCCGACGGTGATCGACTGGCTGGCGGACGGGAACAGCGCCGTCCCGGGCAAGACCGGTTTCTGCTGCCTGAACGTCACGCTCCATCCGCGCGCCTGCGCCGGGCTCGATCTCCAGCCGCGCCTCCTCGGCGCCCGCAGCGTCGAGATGCTGATCGCCCAGCTGCAGCGCAATGAGCGGGGGATCCCCGAGCAGGCCTCCACGACCATGATCCCCGCCCTGTGGGTGGACGGGCCCACGCTCCACTCCCGGTCGTAATTGCAGGGGCGGGCGGGCAGTTTGACTGTCCGTCTCTCCCGGGCGTGTACCCCCCTCCCCCCCCTTCCAAACTCCTTTCCCCCGTTCCCGGCGTTCCCCTTTTCCGCCTTCCGATGACCAAGAAACAACTCGCCGCCGTCCATTCGGCGCTCGATGCCTTTGAGATTGAAATCCCCAGCTGGGGCTTTTCCGACACGGGCACCCGCTTCGGCAAGTACTTCCAGGACGCGGCCGCGATCGACCTGAACGACAAATTGGCGGACGCCGGGCACGTGAACCGTCTCACGGGCTGCTGCCCGACGGTCGCCGTGCACGTGCAGTGGGATTTTGAGCCGGGGGCCGACCCCCGCGCGGTCGCCCGTCTCGCCCGCTCCCACGGGGTCCGCATCGGCTCGATCAACCCGAACCTGTTTCAAGATCAGGAATACAAATGGGGCTCATTCGGCAATCGGGACCCTAAGGTACGCCAGAAAGCCCTCGCCCATTGCAAGCGGTCGATCAAAATCGGTCAGGAACTGGGCAGCGAATACGTCGCCCTCTGGTTTGCGGACGGCACCAGCTATCCGGGGCAGGCCAATCTGCGGGACCGCAAGAAGCGATTCGAAAGCGGCTTGCAGGCCTGTAGTCGGGCGCTGGGCAAGGGCCAGACGCTCCTGGTCGAATACAAGCCGTTCGAGCCGGCCTTTTACGCCACCGACATCGCCGACTGGGGCATGGCCTACGTCCTGGCCAAAAAAGCCGGGCCGCGCGCCAAAGTGCTGGTGGACACCGGCCATCACTACCCGGGGCAGAACGTCGAGCAGATCGTCGCCTTCCTGCTCGATGAGGGAATGCTCGGCGGCTTCCATTTTAACGACCGGCGCTACGCCGACGACGATTTGACGTTCGGCTCGATCGACCCCTATCAGGCCTTTCGGATTTTCCACGAAATCCATTCTTTCGCGGCCGACCGCGGGGGCCTGCCGGCCATCGCCTACATGATCGACCAGTCGCACAACGAAAAGCCGAAGATCGAGGCCACCATTCAAACCGTCGTGATGGCCCAGGAGCTGTTCGCGAAGGCCGCCCTGGTCGACCAGGCCGCGCTGCGCGCCGCCCAGAACCGGGATGATGTGGTCACCGCGGAACTGCTGCTGAAACAGGCTTTCTTTGGCGACGTTGGACCCGCCATCGCGGCGTGGCGGCGCCGCCGCGGCCTCCCCGCCGACCCCCTGGCCGAGCACCGCCGCAGTGGTTACGCGGTGCGGGCCGCCAGCGATCGCCGCCGCCGCCGCGAGGAGCTCCACCTCACCCGCGGGGGCAGCTACGCTTAACCTTTTCGCCCCGTTCTTACCCCGACCCGGCCGGCCCCCCGAGCCGGCCGTGCCGTTTCCGTAATGCCATCTTCGCCCGACCCCGTCCGTCCCCAAGTATCCCTCATCGGGATTTCGGGCTACGCCCGCGTGTACTACGCGCTCCTGCAGGAATTGCACCAGCAGGGCGCGATCAATCTGCGCGCGGCGGCGGTGGTCAATCCGGCGGAGGAGCCGGAGAAAATGGCCGAGTTGAAGGCGCAGGGCTGCTCGGTCTACGCCGACTACCGCCAGATGCTGGCCGAGCACGCCGGCGCCATTGATCTCTGCTGCATTCCGACCGGAATTCCGCTCCACGCTCCGATGACGATCGCGGCGCTGGGGGCGGGCGCGAATGTCCTCGTGGAGAAGCCGCTCGCCCCGACGGCGCGGGAAGTCGAAATGATCCGGGTGGCCGAGGCCCGCAGCGGCCGCTTCGTCGCCGTCGGCTTCCAGGATATTTACGCCGCCGAGACCATCGCCCTGAAGCAGCGGGTGCTCGCCGGGGCCATCGGGCAATTGCGACGCATCCGCGGTCGCGGCCTCTGGCCCCGCGACACCGGCTACTACCGGCGCAATAATTGGGCGGGCCACCGCCAGCTGGGCGGCAGCTGGGTGCTCGATTCGCCGCTGAGCAACGCCTTCTCGCATTTCCTCAATCTGTCGCTGTTCTTCGCCGGGCCGGCGACCCGGATCTCCGCCCCGGCGGCGGCGGTGGAGGCGGATTTGCTCCGGGCCCAGCAGATCGAGAACTTTGACACTGCGGCCCTGCGCGTGCGCGCCGCCAACGGCGTGGAGATCCTGTTCTACGTCTCCCATAGTTCCCGCGCAACCTGGGAGCCGGAGCTGGTGTTCGAGGGCGATGGCGGCCGCGCGATCTGGAGCAGCGGCCGGGAGATCCGGCTCGAGCCGACCGGCGGCCCGCTGGAGCGAATTCCCTTGGACGATGCCTATGCCGTCCGCCGAACCATGTTCCAGCAGGTGGTGCGCAAGCTGCGGGTGCCCGACACCTTCGTCTGCGACATCGCGATCGCCGCCGAGCATACCCGCTGCTGCCAGCTGGCACAGGCCGCCCCCGTCGTCGCGGTGCCCGAGGACTGGATTCGCCGCGAACGCACGCCCGCGGGCGAGGAGCGGATTTCCATTGCAGGCATCGAGGAACTGATCGCCCGGGCGTGGGACGCCGGCCAGCTGTTCCGCGAGGGCGGTTACCCGTGGCCGCCGCCGGCCGCCGCCGAGCCGCTCCGGCCCGCTCCCGTGCTATGAAACGCCACGCTTTCGTCATGGCCGTGCTGCCCGGCCAAGCGGCCGAGTACGCGCGGCGCCACAATCCGATCTGGCCGGAATTGGCCGCGGTGCTGAGCGCCCACGGGGTCCACAATTACTCGATCTTTTTCGACGCGGCGACCCTCCAGCTCTTCGCCTACGTCGAAATCGAGGACGAGGAGCGCTGGGCGGCGATCGCGCAGACGGAGGTCTGCCAGCGGTGGTGGCGCCACATGAGCGCGGTCATGCCGGCCAACCCGGATTCCAGCCCCGTCCATCGCCCGCTGGCGGAAGTTTTCCATCTCGAGTAGCGTCTCCGTCTCCCCCAACGTAGATCGCTTCCCCGATGGCGCTGCTCGACCTGACCCAGATTGCTAAGACCTACCCCGGCGCCCGCGCGCTCCGCGGCGTCGGCTTTACGCTCGAGGCGGGCGAGGTTCACGCCCTGCTGGGCGAAAACGGGGCGGGCAAGAGCACCCTGATCAAGATCATGACCGGGGTCGAACACGCCGACCCCGGCGGCGTATTGAAAGTCGCCGGCGAGGTGGTGACCGAGCCCACGCCGCGGCAGATGCAGCAGCGCGGCATCGCCGCCGTCTACCAGGCGCCCACGCTCTTCAATGAATTGTCGGTGATGGAGAACCTCTGCATGGGCGAGGACGGCCCCCTGGTTTCCTGGCGCGCCCGGCGCAAACGGGCGGCCGAACGCCTGGCCCGGATCGGGGCGGTGCTCGACTTGGACCAGCCGGTGCGCGGGCTGCGGATGGCCGAAAAGCAGCTGATCGAGATCGCGCGGGCGCTCGGGCGCCAGGCGCGGGTGCTGATCCTGGACGAACCCACCGCGGCCCTGGCCCAGCACGAAGCCGACCAATTGCTCGCCCTGGTGGAGAAGCTGCGGGCCGGGGGCACCGGCATCCTGTACATTTCCCACCGGCTGGAGGAAGTGCTCCGCATCGCCGACCGGTTCACGATTCTGCGCGACGGCGCGTTCATCGGCACGCTCGCCCGCCGCGAGGTGGACCGCGCGCGGCTGATCCAGCTCATGGCCGGCCGCGATCTGGCCGAGCTGTTTCCCAAGGCAGCCGTGAACCTGGGCGCAGTGGTCCTGGAAACGCGCCGCCTCGGCTGCGCCGCGAGCGGCGTCCGCGAAGTGAGCCTCACCGTGCGCCGCGGGGAGATCCTGGGCGTGGCCGGGCTCGTCGGCTCGGGCCGAACCGAACTGGCTCGCACTTTGTTCGGACTCACCCCGGCGACCAGCGGGGAAATCCTGGTCGACGGGAAGGCGGTCCGCATCGCCTCGGTGGCCGACGCGCTCGCGCACCGCCTGGCGTATGTCCCGGAGGATCGCAAAGCCCACGGGGTGATTGAGGATCTGCCCGTCGCCGAAAATATCTCGCTCCCATCGCTGCAGCGGCTGGGCGGCTCCTGGCTGAACGAGCCCAAGGAGGCGGCGCTCGCCCGCGATTTTTTCACCCGGCTGGGCGTCAAGGCCCCCTCGCTTTACGCCCCGACCCGCACCCTCTCGGGCGGCAATCAGCAGAAAGTGGCGCTCGCCCGCTGGCTGGCGACCGATCCGCGGGTCCTCATCTTGGACGAGCCCACCCAGGGGATCGATGTCGGCGCCAAGGCGGAGATTCACCGGCTGATGGGCGAACTGGTCACCCAGGGCTTCGCCCTGATCTTGATCTCCTCCGAACTGCCCGAGTTGCTGGGCCTGGCCGACCGGATCGCCGTGATGCGCGGCGGGACGCTGGTGGCGATCCTGCCCACGGCGGAAGCCACCCGGGAGCGGGTGCTCCAGCTGGCCATGGAGGACACCGCGCCATGAAGCTGTCCAAGCGCGAGCTGGCGCTCCTGGGCGCGATCGCCTTCCTCGGCCTGCTGCCGCTCTTTGGCGTGCCCGGGTTTTATCGCGCCGGCAACCTGCGCAACCTGATCATCGACAACCTCCCGATGCTGGTCGCGGCGATCGGCATGACCGTCGTGATCCTCGTGGCGGAGATCGACATTTCGATCGGCTCGCTCTTCGTGGTCTGCGGCGCGGTGGCGGGCCTGGCGGCCAAGGCGGGCGTGCCGATGCCGCTCGTCATCGTGACGACGGTCGCAGCCGGCGCCGCGCTGGGCGCCGTCAATGGCCTCCTCGTCACCGCGGCTCGGGTGCCCTCGATCATCGCCACCCTGGCCACGATGTCGATTTTGCGCAACGGGATCATCCGCGCGACCGGCGGGGCTTGGATCCAAGACCTGCCCAATAATTTTCAATGGTTCGGTCTCGGCCAAGGCGCGGCCGAGCCGCTCTACATGGCCGTCGCGGCGGCGGTCTTTGCGGGCGCGGTGTGGGCCCTGCGGCAGACCGCCGCCGGCCGTACCTTCTATGCCGTCGGCTGCGACCACGAAGCGGCGCGGCGCATCGGGCTCAATCCTCCGGCGGTCATTTTTTCCGCGTTTGTCCTGATGGGTGCCTTCACGGCCGGGGCGG
>Ga0182024_10023107_pt1 | contig 11160 bp, 4 predicted proteins | sample P32metaG_FD_120480 | JGI IMG/M metagenome (GOLD analysis project Ga0182024, IMG submission 120480) | Permafrost microbial communities from Stordalen Mire, Sweden - P3-2 metaG (Illumina Assembly) | ecosystem: Environmental > Terrestrial > Soil > Wetlands > Permafrost | place: Sweden: Stordalen... | reverse complement strand
CCTGGGCTCCCCGTTCCGCCTAGCCCACCTGCGCAACCTCTAAGCCGCACCCTATGCGGGGGCGGGGCCTGCTCCGCCCGTCGATCCAATCGGCAAGAACAGTGCTGAGCCAGCGGACGATGCGACACACCCTGCGTGTCTTGCTCGCCACCCCTCGGCACAAAAAAAGGCCGAACCCGGTATCCCGAATTCGGCCCTTTGCTTCAAACCAACCAATAGTCAGCTAAAAATCGTACCGCAACGAAAACTGCATCTGCCGCGGACTGCCCGCTGACTGGGTAATAACGCCAAATCCCGAAGGGTTCAGCAGTATGTTGTTGGAGTTGGTCAGCACGTTCGGATCACCGGGCACCGCGAAATTCTCGTGATTGAACACGTTGAACGCCTCCCACCGGAACTGCACGGTGTGATGTTCCGACCACGGCATCTTGAAATTCTTCGACACCGCGATATCCAGATTCGTAAAGTCCGGACCATGCACGGGATTGCGCGTTCCGGTCCCGCCTCCAAACGGGAAGCTGAACGCGTTCAGTGCCGCGGTCTGGTCCGCGAAAAACTGAATCGCCCCCGTCGTTAGATCGGTGTGTATGCCCTGGCGGACCGCCTGTTGGTCTCCATCGAACACGGCCGGCGCGTCCTGCGTGAAGTTAATCGGGAACGTGCCGGTGTGCGTGGTGAACGGCAAGCCCGTGCGGTAGCTCAAGATTCCCGAAGTCGACCATCCGCCCAACAGCGTATTCACCCAGCCGCTGGTGCTCCCCAGAAACTTCTGCCCCTTGCCGAACGGCAGATCGTACACGTAGTTGGCGCTGACGATGTGCCGCGCGTCAAAAAGCGAATCCGCTCGGCACGTCCGCAGGTCGGTCAGATCGCAGATCAGTCCTTGCCCGCTGAACGAAAACTGGTTGGTGTCGTTGATGATATTCGACTGGTTGTCGATCGAATGCGAATAGGAATAGTCGAAATCGATCTGTAAGTTATTGGAGTACCGCTTGCGAACGCTCGCCAGCAAACCGTTGTAGGAAGACGAGGAATAGTTTCCGATATAGCCGTTGGCTCCCGTCTGCGCGTACAAGCCGACGTTGGGATTCAGAAGCCCATCCCGGGACAGCTCCAATATCGTGCTCGAAAGGTCTCCCACATTGACGAAGTTTCCGAAGAATTCCGCCACGAGGTCGGTGCAATTTGGCGCGAACCCGGTGCAATTGAACCCCGCCGCCGTAATCTGATTTTCGAACCACGGCTGCGGTGTAATCGGCTGGCCCTTTTGAATCTCGGTTTGCAGATTCGCAAAGGCGGTCTTCAAGAACTGCCCCGACGTCGGATCCTTGAAATTCAAGGTCTGCGCTGCGTCGCCATCGGCGATCAGCCTGCGGCCCAGCCTGCCGTAATAGTTGACCTCAACGACCACGTTGCCCTTCAACTCCCGCTGGATCCCGAGGGAAAAGCTATCCGAGTAGGGGGTCTTGAAGTTCTTGTCGAATTGCAGAAAGCTCGGGAAGCCTCCCAGTTCCGCGAGGCCGATCGGGTTGCCTGAAGCATCCACGTTCGGAGTCACCGGCCGCGGCGTCACCGCGGGCGGTGTCGCGGCTGGTGGCGTAGCCGCAAGAGTTGTGAATCGCGGGCTCAACAGCAGGTTCAACGTCGGATCGCTGCCACCGGCTGGATCTCCATAGAACACCGTCGGATTCGAGTCGAACAGGAATGTCTGCTCGTCGAGTTCGAACGACAGGGTGCTCAGCACGCGGTCGTAATAGATTCCCCCGCCTGCCCTCACCGTGGTCTTGCGATTGCCGAATATCGCGCCCAGCAATCCATCGTTGAAGGAGGGCGAGTACGCGATTCCGAGCCTCGGACCAAAGTCATGGTAGTCCGGCTTGTAGTAGCCCGGCTGATTGTTTGCCGCTCCCCCCAGGGTGTAGCTGACCAGCGGTGCCGCATCGTTCCCCGAGACGCCCGCGGCCGCCGCTGCGACTCGCGCGTTGAAAACTTGATCGATGTTTGTCGTTGGCACCGACTCGTATCCGTTGGCTTCAAATGGCACACTGTGATATTGCCAGCGCAACCCGTAGGTCACCGTCAAGTCCGGCCGGATTCGCCAGCTGTCCTGAGCGTAAAACTCGTACTCGTTGTAGTGAAAGTTTCGATTGGTCGTCGAGTACGGAGGCAGCGGATTCCCCGATTTGTCGTAGTCAATGAATGAGTCCGTGTCGCTATACCTCCCCAGCAACAAGGGGAACGCATTGTCCCATTCGGCCTGCGCGGCCGGGTCGCTGGAGATATCCGCGGGGCGTGTCGAGGGGTCCAGCGTAAGGATGTTTCCGCCCAACCCGATGCCCACGAAATTGATGTCCGACTGGTTTGACGATTGCACCCGGATCGGCTTGATGTCCGTTCCGAACGTGAGGCTATGCTTGCCATGAATGTAGGAAATGTCATCGCGGAATTCCGGCACCGCTACGTTGCGCCCTTGTCCACGAATGTCTCCGTACGGGCTTGCGATAAGACTTGGCGACAGCAAATTCGGGGCGGTTGGCGCGAAGTTCACCGGGAAATCGAGCAATTGCCGCGTCAACCCGCCAAATGCCTGGTTGATCAGGTTGTTCGAAATCGTCCATGTTTCACCCACTACCCACGAACGCGAGTGATTGATGTCACTGACCAGGGGGTTCGGATCGGTCGGGAACTGCGGAGCAGTCTGATCGTCGTTGAACCGGTCCTCCTGGATTCTTCCGAACAATTTATTCTTCGCATTCAGGTTGAAGTCCATCCGGCCCGTAAAGATGTTGTCTCGTACGTGGTCCGGAGCGTTGAAGATGTACCCGGTCGTATTGAGCCCGTCTCCCAGGCCCGGGTCATTGCCCACCGGATACCGGCTGTCGATAAAGCTCAGGAAGGACTGGTCGGCCCCGATTCCCTGCGGATCGATGGCTTGCAACTGCGCGGTCGTCGTCGTTTCGACGTTTCCGCTCGCATTCACATAGTTCAGCTGACCGCTGCGGAATGTATTGCTCGGCACCACCTGCTGTACCTGCGTGGCAAGAGCGTCGCGCCGCGCCTCGTAATTGAAGAAGAAGAACAGTTTGTCTTTTAGGATTGGCCCTCCGACGCTTCCGCCAAACTGGTTACGGTTCAGCGGCGGGCGATCGACGCCGTTCTTGTTATTGAAGAAGTCGTTCGCCGCGAAGATGGTGTTGCGGTTGTACTCGTGCGCCGATCCGTGCCAGTCGTTCGTGCCGCCCTTGGTTACCAGGCTGATCTGCCCGCCGCTGCTCCGCCCAAATCCTGCTTGACCACCGCCTACGATCGTGTGTACCTCTTCGATCGAGTCGATCGGAGCTGAACCCACCGCAGTAAACGCCTGCCCAATCGTCTCGTCGTTCACGTCCAGCCCGTCGAGCGTGATATTTCCCTGGTCCGCGCGCGAACCCGTGACCGACCCCAACTGGCTGTCCGCTTCGAGCCCTCCGTCGTCGTGTCCAACCACACCCGGAGCCAAGGTCAGCAGCGCGGCCGCATTCGTTCGAAACAAACTTGGGAGTTCCGCCACCCGGCGTGTGTCGATGTCATTGCCGATCGCGGCATCCACCGTATTTAATGCCGCACCGCTGCTGGCAACTACCTCAACGGTCTGGGAAACGTTGCCGAGTTCCAGGGTTACGTCGTACGTCGCCGTTTCCGTTACCGCCAGCACCAACTTCGTCACACTCACGGTCTTAAAGCCGCCCTTGCTCACCGTGAGCGTATACCCTGCGCCGGCCGGTACCCGCGCGAACAGATATGCGCCAAAACTTCCCGTCTGCGATTCGTACACCGCGCCCGTGCGCGTGTCCGATAGTTTGATGGTCGCATCGAAGATCGCCGCTCCCGTTTTATCCGTAACCGTCCCGGTAATGGAGGCCACATCCTGCGCCTTGGCGCCCGCGGCAACCAGCCCCATCGCCAGCACTAGCGCGATTGCAACGCGCGACCACACTCCGGTTCGGCCGCTCGGCCCCCTGCCCTGATTCGTTGCCCTTACGCAAAGCAACTCTCCAAGTGCCGGACGCAACACACCCCCGCTAACCGTCTTCATGCTTCCTCCAGATTTTATTAAACACTTGACGTATCTAAGTCGTGCGGAACGAGAAGGTGTGAGTCCCCCAGGACAATGCCCCCCACTTCGGTAAATGGTAGCAGCTTGCAAACTCTCCTGGATTCGGCTGTTGCCAACTCGTTACCTACTTGGCTAACTAGACACCTAAATGGAAGCCCGCGGCGGAGTAACCCTGCAACGCATTTTCGTTGCTCCCCTCACCATCGGTCGCACCGCGCAACGACCAGAAACCGCGGGAAGGGGCGGCCGCGACCGCGTGGGAAGAATTTGCGCTACACTCTTCGCATGAGCGTGTTCCCATGAGCGCGAATCGATCCGTAACCGTGAATCCGCCGGCGCCTCCCGCGCAGGAGGGGGTCCCGCAACTGGATCTGGCCGCGCAATACGCCGCCATTGCCGGAGAAATCCGCGAGGCGTTGGACCACGTCCTGGCGTCCCAGCATTTCGTTCTCGGACGCGAAGGCGCTGCCCTCGAAAAGGAAATCGCGAAGCTCTGCAACGTCCAGCATGGTGTTGCATTGGCCAGCGGCACCGACGCGCTGATTCTGGCTTTGCGCGCGTGTGGCGTTCAAGCCGGCGACGAAGTAATCCTTCCGCCATTCACATTCGTTGCCACCGGGAGTGCCGTCAGCGCACTCGGCGCGAAGCCGGTCTTCGCCGACATTCATCCCAGCACCTACAACATCGATTCCGCTCAACTCGACCGCCTGGTGACTTCGCGAACACGCGCCATCATCGCCGTTCACCTCTACGGATTAGCCGCTGACATGGATCCCCTCATGGCCTTTGCGAAGGCGCGGAACTTGCCAGTAATCGAAGACAACGCGCAGGCCATCGGCGCCGCCTACAAAGGCCGTACCACAGGCTCGATCGGCGATGTGGCGTGCTTGAGCTTCTATCCGACGAAAAATCTGGGAGCGTGCGGCGACGCGGGCATGGTGGTCACAAGTTCTGGGGAACTCGCTGCGCGAATCCGCACGTTGCGGAATCACGGACAAACCGAGAAGTACGTCAGCAGCGAACCTGGCTGGAACAGCCGCTTGGATGAGGTACAGGCCGCGATTCTGCGCGTCAAGCTACGGCACCTGGCGGCGTGGCAGCAGGCGCGGCAAGCTCACGCCGCCGAATACACGCGGCGGCTTTCGCAAATGCCCGGAGTGATGCCGCCGATCGCGCCGGAGGGATACGCACACGTCTTCCACCAGTACACGATTCGTGTGGAAAAGCGCGATGAATTACACCTTGCTCTGAGCGAACGGAAAATCGGAAGCGCGGTGTATTATCCGGTGCCGCTGCACTTGCAGCCGATCTACACATCGCTCGGTCATAAGGTCGGCGATTTTCCTCACTCCGAGCGCGCCGCAAAGGAAGTACTTTCGCTTCCGATGTACCCCGAGTTGCGCGACGACCAGATCGCTCGAGTCACCGACGCAATTTCCGATTTTCTTCGTTGCTCGTAAGCACGCGACACTTCAAGCTACAGAGCAAAGGCCCACTGCCGATTCGAAGACGGTGGAAAGGCGACTTCATAGCAACGCTCGTGCTGCCTTCTAGGTCCGCCCGCCATGACCATACCGGAACCTATGCCGCGTTGGGGAGCGCGTCGCCTGTCACTCTCGCTGCAGTCAGAGCCCTGGTAGCGCCGGCATCCTGGCCGGCTTCCCCGTAGCGGACACGAGGCTGCCGTCGTCCTTTATCCGTCCCTACTTCCCTAAATACAGAAGCGCGAGCAGGAACAACCACAAGCCATCCATGAAGTGCCAGTAATGCGAGGTGACTTCCGCGGCGACCGATAGCGTCAACTTCGTTTTTTGAAAATTGCGGAACAGGACGTAGCAAAGTGCGCCCACGCCTCCCAGCAAGTGCACTCCGTGCGCGGCTGTGAAAATATAGAAAAAGCTACTCGCGGGATTCGTGCTGACGTAAAAACCCTGGTCGACCAGTTGGCGCCAGGCAACAACTTGACCGATCAGAAACAGGACGCCGAGGCCAGTGGTGACTTGCCAGAATGTGCGGAACCCTCTGGGATCGCCGGCAAGTTCTTTGCGGCGGGCCAATTCCATTGTGCCGCTGCTCGCCAAAAGAACGATGGTATTCACCCACACCATGAACGGAAGATGGACCGGCACCCAGTCGCTGCTCATCTTGCGGACCAGGAACGTGACCGCCAGCGCCATGAAAAACATCACGATCGAAAGCATCGCCAGGATTATGGCGGTGTGGTAACGCCGGGGCGAGATGGGCGTGGGCTTGCGGCGTTTGTTTGGGTCGCCGTCCCCGCCTCCGCCGTCGCCGCCTGGGGGCGTCGCATTGCCGCCGCCTCCGCCGATGTCTTCGATGATGAGTTCGATGTCGTCGACTGTGTTTGTGCCCGGCATGGTTCTTTTCCTTGGTTCCCGGATGCGAATCTGTTTCAACCCGTGTGCTGGCCGGTTTAAAGACCGGCCACTACATTGTCCCTCCGGCGTGTGGCGGCAGGGTCTGCAGCCCTGGATCCCTTCCACCGGACATTGCTGGGGGCGTGCTGCTGGTCGGAAGAGATTGTAAAGCGAAATCTTCTGTGTTGCTCGATGCTTCATTCGATGCGCCGAATTCGTAGGCTCCGCGATAGATGACCGGTGCGGGACCAATAAAATTCCCGAGTGGCGGCGGGGACGGCAGCGACCATTCGAGGGTGGTCGCGCGCCAGGGATTTTTCACGACGGCCCGGTTGCGTCGCGTCAGGCTTGCTACGAAATTCACCAGGAATATCCCTTGGGCTGCAATCGTTACCAACGTTGCGATGGTGACGAACGATTGAATCGCGGACGCTGCCGCAGGGGCCACCGTCAGCCCAGCTTCGGGCGAAAGGTGCAGGTGGGAGATCAGTCCCAGCCAGTGCATCGGCATGAAGACGCAGTACACGCCGAAGAACGTGATCCAGAAATGGGTTTTGCCCAGGCGTTCGTCGAGGCTACGGCCGAACATTTTGGGAAACCAGAAAAATAGTGCGCCCAGCATCGCGAACGTCGCCGCGATGCCCATGACCAGATGGAAGTGACCCGTGATGAAGTCGTCGCTGGCCGCGACGGAAGTGAGATCGGTGCGCGCTAGGAACAATCCGGACAAGCCTCCCGCCAGAAAAAGGGAGACGAAGCCGAGGGCGAACAGCATGGCGGTGGTCAGCTGGACCTTGCCGTTCCACAGCGTGCCGAACCAGCTCATCAGCAGAATGGATGCGGGAAGACCCAGAGAGGAAGCCAGCAGCGAGAAAACGAGCGGCGAATAAGGATTGAGACCGCTGGCGAAGGTGTGCTGTCCCCAAATGCAGAACCCAAACAGGCCGACGGCGCACAACGCCAGCACCACGGCGCGCCCGGCCCAAACCGGCTTGCGCGAGAACGTCGAGATCAGGTGCGTGGTGATGCCCAAGCACGGCAGGATGGCGACGTAGACTTGCGCCTGGGCGAAAAACCAGAATAGGCGCTGCCAGAGTGCGGGCAGCGCGACTGCTTGAGAATTCGGCGAAGCGGTGGAGAAGAAGTTTGGGATCAAGAAAAAGTGCGTGCCGAAAAGGCGGTCGGCGAGGAGGTAGACACACGCGGCCAGCAGGATGCTGAAGATCAACAAGCTCAGGATGGCATTGATGAACCACGCCCAGACGGTGATCGGCAGGCGCGGCAAGGTCATGCCCTTCGCACGCAGGTCGATCGTGGTAACGCTGAAATTGAGGGCGTTGGCAAGGGCCGCGGCGCAGAAGAACGCAACGCTGGCGATCCACAGCGTGAGGCCTGTTTGCGGCGGCAGAAAGAAAGCGACGGTGATGCCAACGAGCGAGGCTGCCGTCGCCCAGAACGTCATCAGGTTGAGCGTCGGGAAGGCCATGTCCTGCGCGCCAATTTGGATGGGCAAGAGGTAATTGCCAAAGCCAGCTTGCGGCGCAGCGGTGAGGACCATCAGCACCATCAGGGAGCCGTGCAGCAAGGTCAGCGCAGCGAATCGTCCAGGCGAGTTCCCCAGACTGGACAACAAGGGCAGGTGCGTCGCGGGCCAGACCAGGTGTACGCGCATCACCAGCGACATGATCATGCCCACAAAGACGCTCAAGAGCGCAAGCCACAGGTAATGCAAGCCGATAGCTTTGTGGTCGGAGCGCAAAAGCCTGCGGAGCAGGAACCAAGGCTGCCGGCCTCTCGATGCGTCGTCGCCGTTGTCGTAATCAACCATGCAAGTCTGCGTGCTCTCTAGCGTGTTCCGAACTCCAGTATGTGCCGAACTCTATAGCGGGCGCCGAACTCTGTTGGAGGTCGGAGCTTCAGCTCCGACGTAACGCCCCTGTTCGCATCTTCAGCCCCTGAAGAAAACCTCGTCAGCATTTCCCCAAGGCCTGCTGAGCATCCCGGATGCCGCAAGACGCCGCTCTCAATACATCCCATTTCGGCAATAAATTCAAGAGACAGTCGATATTTGACAGTTCCCCCCTCGAAGCCTGCGGCTGGTTGCCGCACCCCTCGGTTCAAGCTGTCGGTTCTTGAATTCTCCTGCAGTCGCCGGATCGTGGCGGTTGGTACGTGTTGGTGGGAGCAGCGGGACACCGACCCTCAGACGCTCAGGGCGAACAAGTATATCTGTGCCACGTAACGAGTCGGCGGTCAATCGTGGCGGAGGGCCACGATGGGGTCTACTCGCATGGCGCGCCAGGCGGGGATGTAGCAAGCGGCTAGCGCGACCCCCATCAGCAAGACGGCGACAGCGGCGAAAGTCAGCGGGTCCACGGCGCTTACGCCGTAGAGCAGGGTCGCCATCAGGCGCGTCAGAGCGAGCGCGGCGGCCAGGCCGAACGCGATCCCGATCAGGGCCATGCGGGCGCCGGCGTTCATTACCCAGCGCATTACCTGGATTTGCTGGGCGCCCAGGGCGATGCGAATGCCAATTTCTTGCGTGCGCTGGCCCACGATGTAAGAGACGACGCCGCAGATGCCGACGCTGGCTAGCAACAGCGCGACCGCGGCGAAGACTGCCAGCAGAATCATCGAGAACCGCTGGGCCATGACCGATTGGTTGTAGACGATGTCGTCCATCGATCTTGGGCTGAACATTACCTGTTCGCTGTTCATCTGCTGGATTTCGTGGCGGATCGTGTCCGTGAGCGCGAGCGGGTCGCCGGTGGAGCGGAGCACGACGGTGGTGTTGCGAATCGTGCGCGTCATGTATTTGTCGGGAATCTGGCGGAAGGGGAGATAAAATTCGGCGCGCATCGCAAGTTTCTCTTCAAGACCCCATTGGTTCACGTGGCGGACTACCCCGACGATTTGCGTGGGGCCGACATAATCGTCGGTGAAAACTTTTCCGAGGGGATCTTCGCGCGAGAAAACTTTCTCGGCGAAATCTTCGTCGATGACGGCGACGCGCGGGGTGCTCGCCGTGTCCGCATTCGTGAAGAAGCGGCCCCGGATAAGCTGGATTCGCATTACCTGCAGGTAGTCGGGTTCGACTTCGGACCAGATCGACCAGTATTTGTCACTATCGCTGACCGGCTTGGGGCGGCCTTCGATCCAGAAAGGATCTTCGGAGTCGCTCCCCATCGGGAGCGAGCCGCGCAGCATAGAGACCGATTGCACACCCGGAACCGCGGCGAGACGATCGTGGAGCTGAAGAAGCGAGGAGCGGATGAACGCGGGAGTCTCCGTTTCGGCCGAAGGCGGGAGCCCTACGTCAAATGTCAGCACGTGGTGCGGATCGAATCCGGGGCTGACGCTCCAGAGGCTCGAAAGAGTGCGCAGCATGAGGCCTGCTCCGATGAGGAGCACGACCGCCATGCCCATTTCCGTGGCGACGAAGATCCCCTGAACGCGGTGGCGGCTGCTCGAGCCTCGGCCGCCTTCGCGCAGCGTGGTTTGCACGTTGAGCTGCGAGGTTTTCAGGGCTGGCGCCAGGCCGAAGAGAATTCCCGAAAGCAACGAAATCGCGACGGCAAAAAGAAGTACGCGGCCGTCCAGGCTGACTTCGGCGGCACGCGGAAGGGAGTCGGAGACGAGCTTCAGCACCCCTTGCGTTCCCCATTCCGCAAGCAACAATCCCAGCGCGCCGCCGGCGATGGCGAGCAGCGCGCTTTCCGTCAGGAGCTGGCTAAGGACGCGGCGGCGGCCTGCACCGAGCGCGGAGCGGATGGCGAATTCGCGGGTGCGGCTGGTGGAGCGAGCCAGCGAAAGGTTGGCGACGTTGACGCACGCGATCAACAAGACAAATCCTACCGCCGCAAGCAGAAGCAGAAGGAAAGGCCGGGCATCTCCGACGATGCTCTCCTGGAGCGACATCACCGTCACGCCGGAATCTTTGTCGGCGACCGGATAGGCTTCGGCGAGACGGTTGGCAATGGAATCCATGTCGCCGCGAGCTTGCGCCAGCGTAACGCCGGGCTTAAGCCGGCCAATTCCCTTCATGCCCAAGCCGGAGGAGCGATCGTGAAAGATCACGTCGTTCCACTGGCCGATGGGAATGTAGACTTCGACATTTTGGGGAAAATTCTGGGCTTGCAGATGGAACGTTGCGGGAACGATGCCAGTGATCGTGTAGTCCGTGCCGTTGAGCGCGACGCTCCTACCTGCAATGTCCGGCCTGGAACCGAACTTGCGCGTCCACAGACCCGCGCTAATAACGACAACGGGCGCACCGCCGATCTGGTCTTCTTGGGAGGTGAACCAGCGGCCGATCGTGGGCTGCACGCCGAGCGTCGAAAAGAAATCGGCGGAGATCATTTCGCCGCGAACATGTTCGGCTTCGCCGGCGCCGGTGAGGTTGAAGTCGTCGGGGCGAAACACCGCCATGGAATCGAAGGTGCGGTTCTGGAGCTGCCAATCGAGGAAATTCGGATAGGAAATCGATGCGCGTTGGAACTGCACCCTGTTTGCGTACAAGGCGACCAGATGGTCAGGCTGACGGAAAGGGAGCGCGTTCAGGAGCACGCCGTTGACGACCGAGAAAAGCGCGGTGTTCGCGCCGATTCCCAGCGCCAGGGTGAGCACCGCTACCGCCGTGAATCCTGGATTCTTCGCCAGCATGCGGATGCCGTAGCGAATGTCTTG
>Ga0182024_10023106_pt1 | contig 11161 bp, 9 predicted proteins | sample P32metaG_FD_120480 | JGI IMG/M metagenome (GOLD analysis project Ga0182024, IMG submission 120480) | Permafrost microbial communities from Stordalen Mire, Sweden - P3-2 metaG (Illumina Assembly) | ecosystem: Environmental > Terrestrial > Soil > Wetlands > Permafrost | place: Sweden: Stordalen... | reverse complement strand
TTCCGACTCAATCTGGGATTTAAATTCGTTCGAGGCGCGGCGAAACTCATTCAGCGCCTTGCCAATCTGACGAGCGATTTCCGGCAACTTCTTGGGCCCAAAAATGACCAAGGCCAAAAGAAAGAGGAAAATCGTCTCGGAAAAGCCCATGCGTTTCATCATACTGCCGCGCTGTCACGACGGCAACGGCGTAGCCGCGATTTGACGAGGCTTTGACATAATCGGCGCTGAGCGGGTGCGCTGCGGTAAGTGCCTTGAATCAACCAAGGGTTTAGCCGCGGAGGTACGAGAATCGAGTTTTTCCGCAGCTAAAAAGAATGGCTCCGAATATTCGGAGCCATTGTCAAAATTCGTAGTGTAAGCACTCTGTCAATATCAGTATTGGTCAAGCGCTCAGTGGTGTCAAGTTACTTGAGGAGATTATCTCTGCGTTTTCTCCTCAAACGAAATCTCCTCCACATAAGGAGAATGGACCCGGCGGGATTCGAACCCGCATCTGCGACTGTGACAGAGTGCTGTGTTCCCCTTACACTACGGGCCCTGCGTGCAGTGTTCCCCGGCCGGCACAGGATCACAAGGCCGTGCGTCACAATTCCCGTACACGAGTTTCAAACTGGAAATACGGCGTTTTAGCGAAAACCGGGGATATACGGGACGCTCCTGGTTTCTTACTCAAGAACGGTGTGCCTAGTCTCAGCAAATTGCGGAACGTCCCATCTGGTCTCAGTTTTCCCCACCCAGAGTTGGCCGTCCCCACCTTTACAAAAGGCGTAAAGGTGGGCCAGCCGCGAGTTTCAAACTGGAAATACGGGGATCTTCGCGAAGACTAGGAACAGACAGCGCGTTCTAGTTTCTTGCTCAAAACGGCCTACCGGGTCTCAGCAAATTCGGGAACGTCCCGTCTGTCCCCGGATTTCCTCCCGGATTTCCTCCCAAGCGCCCTGATTCCAGTCAGGGCGTTTTAGTCTTCGAGTGATTTTCCCGCCGTTATTACGCCACGCGAGTTGTACGATGTCCAAAAGGAGCGAAACATGCGTCCTCCACCTGTGTTCAGCGACAAGGAAAGCGCCATCTTGATTGCAATCTATGACAACCCAAACATCGTCTACTCTACGTACTCGCTTTTCCCGGCATTGAATCCTACAATTCCGGCTGACGCGATAGCGTTAGCAAAGATCCTCGCCGCGACGGAAGAGCTTATAAGCCGTGGCCTTGTACGTGGCGAGCGATTGAAGAGCGGCGAGGGAATCTATTTCAGCGAACTAAAGTTGACATACAAAGGTGAGCAGGCGGCGATTCACGAGCGGAAAAGGAAAAAAGGGAAAGAGGACTTTCTCGGTGGCGCATAAAGGCGGGTTTTAGCCCGCAGCGAGCGGGCCAGCCCCCTGAATTGACAGATGAGCAGATTGTCGAGTCGATTGAAGCCGAGAAACGTCGCGGTATTGTGCAGCGAGTATTGCAGATCACGGCTGGCAGGTGACAGGCAAACCAGGTAACCCCGCTTATTGGTCTAGGTTCGCCGCTGCGAGTTTGTTGTGTCATGTTACTTTAGCGATGCCCGTCTTTGACCCATTTATCATATTTGGCGTTGCACTTCGTAATGGCTTTTGTATTCTTTCCATTGTTTCCGTTTTCGTCAATGCAACGGTCTAACCATACTTTGAGATTATGTTCTAGAACACTTTGTTCACTAGCAGGTTTACAATCAGTTCGCTGTTCTTTGTCGCATTGCGCTTTGGCTTGCTGCTCTCCTACGCTCGTTATAAACTCGGAGGATAATTTTCTGGCTTCCGTGCATTCCGTGGGCATCGATGGCGAAAGGGCTTTGAGGTTAGTGATATACGCCAAGAAGCAATCAATGTCTTTTGCGAAAATTCTATGCGCCTCATCGTGGTGATCGAGCCCGACCGTTGCAAGATCCATTTTCTCATCAATTACATACCACGTGTGAGTAAGCGCTAAATCCTGTATGACCTTCCGTTCTACTGGTGTAGATTGTTCAACCTCCGCCTCATCGCTTAAAACGCGAACGTTTTGTTCAGCGAGTAACGAGCCGTCTGAATTCTTAATTGCGATGATCAAACGTATTGCGGCCTTGGCAAAAGATTCACTGATGGGTTTAGTTTCGGTTGTCGTTTGCGTCTGTGCTCCGGCGGTTAGTGTTGTGAGTGCCAGGAATGTTACTGCGATTAGCTCCTTCATTTTTTGATGCTCTGACCATCTCATCAAAGCGTACGCTAACAGTGTCAACAGAGCAATGGACCATCCGCCTGATTGTGGTGGATACTTCCTCGGTCAGAACTTCCCACATCAGGAGGACCCTTCCAATGGAAAATCCGGGACGGACGGAACGCTACCACGAAAATCAGCGTCGGGGGGCTGGCCCATGCTTTCACCGAAACAGAAATGCGGGTGCCCTGCCCTTCTCGCGTTCTTGGCGGGAGGGCGGGGCTTTTTAGCTGACATCGCGGCGGCGAACCACTGGATAAACGCCGAACTGCTCACGACGACGGACTGTCCAGTGAGACTCAATTTCCATCCCGCATTCAGCTCCGGTGGCATAGCGGCGGGCTGGCCCAAGCTAAACTTCTGAACTGCTCTTCAGGGTGCCCCGCTCAAGCTTTGCTTGGGCGGATTTTTCCGGTCGGGAGAATCCGGGAGCATTGATTTGACCCCGAGAAATTTGGCCGGGATCGATAGCACCTAGAGATCAAATGCAACCGCCCAGATTGCTGAAGGCGTTTTAGTCTCCAAGCCATGGGACAAGCTTAGTTTCCGTTGGCGAAAGATTCTGTGACGATTGAACGTCCCCGCCCAAGCGAAGCTTGAGCGGGGCACCCTGAAGAGGGGTTTTGGAAACCTAGATTGGGCCAGCCCCCGCGCCTTGGATCGTTTCCAAAGATTTACGGCACGGCTGGGGAGGTGGCGGAAAAAGTCGTCGAGAGCGCGGAAAGCTCACCTCAGGCGCCAAGGCGCCGACACATTTTCAATGACTTGTTGGCCCGACTAAAGTCGGGCCCTTCCCGGAACCTGCGTGAATCAGAGTTTTTCCGTAACCTCCTATTCTTCAAAGCCCTCAGAAAGTTCCGCACCTTCGGCCTTCGGCCCGCATCTTACAAACATGTGAGCGCGTAAGCTCTCCCTTACCTGGGTGGTTACCGAAGGTCTGCGTAAACCTGGTTTCGACCATTTAAGGTCGTGCTATACTTCGCTCAGATGCGGGGCCGGGCCTTGTCTACGCCCGAACCGAAGGAAATCAAAGATGGCCCGTAGTTCTCGTCGCCCACTTTTTCTAGCGGTCTTTGTTCTTGTTACCTGCGGATTCCTCGGCATGGTCTTCGGTCAGAAGATCAACCCGGCGGCAGCTCCGGGCGGCGATTCCGATGTGCGTGACAGCCTGCGCCAGTTCACCGACGTCTACAGCCTAGTCGAGCAGAACTATGCCGAGCCGGTGAATGCCGACAAGGCGATTTACAACGGCGCTATTCCGGGCATGCTGCACGTGCTCGATCCGCACTCGAATTTCTTTGATCCGAAATCGTACGCCCTGCTGCGCGAAGATCAGCGCGGCAAATATTACGGCGTGGGCATGACGGTAGGGCCGCGCAACAATAAAGTCATCGTCATTGCACCGTTCGCTGGAACGCCCGCGTATCGCGCCGGAATTCGTCCCGGAGACATCATCGTCGCAGTCGACGGCAAGCCCACTGACAACATGAGCACAAGCGATGTGGCTGACCTGCTCAAAGGTCCCAAGGGAACCACGGTTCACATCACAATCGTGCGCGAGGGCACGGAAAAGCCGATTGAGTTTGCCGTGGTGCGCGACGAAATTCCGCGTTACAGCGTCGACCTGCATTTCCTGATCAAGCCGGGCATCGGCTATCTGCACATTACTGGATTTAATGAGACTACGGAAAAAGAAGTCTCCGAAGCGCTCGATCAGATGGGCGATTTGAAGGGATTGATTCTTGACCTCCGCCAGAATCCCGGAGGCTTGCTCAGTGAAGGCGTGGGCGTAGCCGACAAGTTCCTGCGCAAGGGTCAGTTGATTGTTTCGCATCACGGGCGCAATTCGCCGGAGAAGCGGTATACCGCGAGTCACGGCGATGGCGGCAAAGAGTATCCGTTAGTGGTTCTAGTTAACCGAGGGACGGCTTCGGCTGCGGAAATCGTGGCGGGCGCGATTCAGGATCACGACCGCGGACTGATTGTCGGCGAGACGACTTTCGGCAAGGGACTGGTGCAGACCGTCTATCCACTCTCCGAAAATACCGGACTGGCTCTGACCACCGCTCACTACTACACGCCCAGCGGACGCTTGATTCAGCGCGACTATTCGAACGTCTCGCTCTATGACTATTATTTCGAGCGTCCCGACGAAGACAGCAAGAGCACGGCTAACCGCGAGGTCAAACTCACCGACAGCGGACGCACCGTGTATGGCGGCGGCGGAATTACTCCTGATGTGAAGATCGATCCCATCAAGAGCACTCCGTTTCAGGATTCGCTGCTGCAGCATTACGCGTTCTTCAACTATGCGAAGCACTACATGGTCAATCATCATCCGACCAAGAGTTTCGAAGTTGATGATGCGCTGATGCAGGATTTCCGCAAGTTCCTCGACTCGGAGAAAATTCCCTATACCGAAGCCGAGTTGCTGCAGAATAACGATTGGGTGCGCTCCAACATCAAGAGCGAAATTTTCGTGAACGCGTACGGCCAGGAAGAAGGATTGAAAGTCAAAGCCGAAGCCGATCCCGAAGTGCTTAAAGCGCTCGACCTGTTACCGCAAGCCAAGCAGTTAGCCGAGAAAGCCCGCGAGTTAGTAGCCCAGCGAACCACGATGACCCGCTAGGCCGATGCTTTACGTAGCCCCGGACGCCCTCGTCCGGGGTTTACTTTTCACAAGCCAACAGCGCGGCCGCAACCTGAAGCTCCCGTAACATTGACTTGCCTCCTTCCCTGTGTGACAATCCGCGCATAAACGTTGTATCCGGCTGCTTGCGCAGGGCCGCCCATTCGGACTCTTAATGAATAATCCAGCGCCGCGGCCCCAGCAATTACGGCCATAAAGTATGGCCATAGCCAAAGAAGGAGCACTGATTTTGCCAACCCTGCTAGCCCTCGCCGGCGGATGGACCGACTGGCGCAGCCGCCGCATTCCCAACTGGCTGACCGTGCCCGGCCTGGTGTTGGGGATTGCGGTGAACTCGTGGCTGCATGGCTGGCCCGGAGCGAAAGCTTCCCTGCTGGGCGCGGGCTTGGGCTTGGCGCTGCTTCTGCCGTTCGTCCTGATACGCAGCCTGGGCGCCGGTGACTGGAAATTCGTGGGTGCGCTGGGAGCGTTTCTTGGCCCGGAAAATCTGCTTACCGTGCTTGTGCTTGGAATTCTGGTGAACGGCGTGATGGCGCTGATTATGATTGTCCGAAAAAAACGCCTGCGCGAAACCCTGCGCAATCTGGGACGCATGCTGGCCGCTTTCCTAACCATGCACTTGCCCGGCCCCGACCTGACGCTGGATAATCCAGACTTAGTAAAGGTTCCGTTCGGCGTGGCCGTGGCCATCGCGGTAATTCTGTACAGCAGTCGGCAAGCTTGGGGATCTGCGTAAGTGTAGGCGACGCCCTCGCGCGTGGAGAGTTTAGTAAAAAAGTTCGATCTGACGAAAATGTCGCGACTGAGAAAACTCGTATCCGGGACCATGGGCTCAGAGATTGCCGAAGCCGCCCTCGTGCTACCCATTTTCTTCATGATAATGCTGGGCATCTACTGGTTTGGACGCGCGTTTAATATCTACGCCACGATCAACCATGCCGCGCGTGAAGGCGCACGACTCGCAGTCGCACCGCATTGTTCTACCTGCGCGGGCGGCGGCTGCGCAGGCGGCTACAACTGTCCAGAGACGACAGGCAACATTGGAACTCAAGTCGCGCAGGCGCTCCAAGCTTCCAGCCTTGATCCGGGTCAAGCGGTAAAGACGGGGGAACCGCTTACCCGCACCGCGTGCGGGGGTGGAAGCTCGGGCTGCCAGACACCGGGTGCGGGACCTAATATTTGCGTCTACTACAATGTGCAACTTCAACCGTCCGCTAGTCTGCCCACAGGTTCTGGCGCGCCGGCTTGCGGAGTTGCGGTCCAATTCCAATATCCCTATCAGTTCTACTTGCCTTTCACTTCGCTCAATATGCAGAAGATTATGCTTAATGCGGGAGTGCAGATGGCGGGAGAATACTAAGCGGCATGTTCGCCCAACGCAAGATCCGCACTCTGCTCCGTGAAACGGACGCCGCCGCCATCATCGAATTCGCCGTCTCCCTCCCCTTGCTGGTCGTTCTGGTCGTTGGAATTTTCGACTTTGGCGGAGCTTTCAACCTCAAACAGGAGTTGAACAATGCGGTGCGCGAAGCCGCGCGTTTTGGGGCTAACCAGCCCACCAACGATCTTTCAATTCCCCCTCCCACACCGTCGGTTGAAGCCATACGCTTTCTGGTTGATTCCTATTTACAAACGGCGCACATTAATGACTGTGGCCTGAGCGCCGCCTCAGCCGTTTCAGGCGGAGCGCTGGTTTGGACCTATACGGCCTCTAGCGGCGGATGCCCGGGAACGTTGACGCTGACGATCAACCGTGGCAATCCCAACGCCGTTGTTGTCGCGCCTCATCCCCCGTACCCGAATTTGCAGGAGACAATCAACGGCTCTATATTCTTTATTCCCAGTACACAGGTTTGGATTTCTTATCCCTATCAATGGCGTTTCAACAACGTGATACAGTTGCTGGTCCCGGGCGCCAATTACACACTCACCAATATTCAAAGTGACGCCACGGCAGTAAACATGGATTGAGATCGCCCATGCAGAGGAAACTTCTTTCGAGACATCGTCGCCACGAACGAGGTCAAACTATTCTGCTCGTGGCAGTATCGCTGATAAGTTTGTTGGCCATGGCCGCCTTCGCGATTGATATCGTGACATTATACTCAGCCCGCAGCGAGCTACAACGCGCCACCGACGCCACCGCCCTGGCCGCGGCCAAGGCAATCGCGGATTCAGGCTTCACTACTATCGCCACTACGAATCCACAATACGGAAATGCGCAGAACCTGGCCCTGCTCATGGCCACAAATTCCATTAATGCTGCGACTCTTGCAACGCCGCCGATCAACTTGGTCGCCGGAAGACAACCCTTACTGGTCGGTTCGCCGACCTACGATTTCACCACCCACCCTGGAAGCTATCAGGTCACGCTCAGCCTGACGGTGAATCTACCCACATTCTTTTCCAGAATTTGGTCACGAAGTGTCATCGCCATGACCACCTCCGCTACGGCCGAGGCCTACAATCCAGCTAACCTGCCGACACTCACGCCTATCAGTCCGACAAGCTTGAAGCCATGGCTGGTCGCCAATGTCGATCCCAACGGCATGAGCCCAAACACGCCATTCGTCACGGTTGGAACTGGAGCTGTTGAACAGGGCGTAACTGGAAAACAACTCGATCTCATCGCCGATTGCAAGAATGCCGATCTAAATAAGTGCTTCTTGAGAAACGGTCACAACCCTCCAATTGCGACTCCGCCCCATGAGGTCGACTATGTGCCCTTGCAGGTCTCTAGACCCGCCAATTCCGAAAACGTCTGCCCCGCATGCGCGGCTGGGACGACTGACTATGAACAGAGTATTGCATGCGCCGATGTCACCTCTTACGTAACGCCGACTTGCGGTGGTGGCGCCACCAATGCAGTGTGGGACGACGCCTTCAATCCGCGAGGGCAAGGAGGAATAAGTGCCGCTGGAACGGAATGCCTGATCCATGCCGCAGGTCCCGGGCCCTGGGACGGGGATACTAACCTTCAGGACACACTCTTCCCTTCTGGGTGGCCCACAAATCCAGCACAGATTACGGCTAGAAGCGGTCCGCAGATTGGAAATCTGGTCACGACATCGAGCTCCATCGTAACTATCCCGATCATCGACATAACCAATCCTCTTCCCCCCTCCCCCGGTGCGGTCACCGTTGTAGGATTCATTCAGGGTTTCATCAACCAGATCAACGATGCCGGATCGCCTGATCCCGGGGATATCAACATTACGGTCCTTAACATCGCCGGCTGCAGCTCGAGCGACAATGGCGCCAATCCTGTCATTGGCGGCGCTGGCACTTCTCCTATACCAGTTCGCTTGATAACTCCGTAGCCACGCAGGACAGTCCAACGTTTTGAGAATGAACGCACAGCGCTCGTGACTGGCTACTTCGTTAGCGGCGTCAGAATTTCTCCCAAAGTATCGTTCCCGCCACCGCGCTCTAGATGCGGATTCCTGATTCCGTCGTGGTAGTCGATGGAGTAGGTCTTGAAGAATTTTGCGTTCTCTATCAGCAGATCGATTGGGTGCTTGCTTTCTGTGGACGCTCGCAGTGCGTCTTGCAGAACGTCTTTTGACCAGGCTCGTCCGTTGATCGCTACCAGCTTCATTCCCGGACCGATGCCGGCTGCGTAGGCGGGCGATCCGTGGATCACGTCCGAGAACTCGCCGTCTTCTTTGACTACGAAACCCAGCGAGTACGCTGCGTTTACTGACTTGCGGATTTTCTCCGCGGTTTTAATGAACAGATTGGGTTGGTCGTTGTAGACGACGCGCCATCCGCCGCGTTCGATGCCTCCTAGGGGCGCGTTTGCGGTGGTTGCGCTCACTCGCTCGCGCAGTAGTGTGGCCCAGTCGTACGGCGTCACCTGATTCAGTGCCTGTACTACATCGTCAAATGTATACGGCACAACTTTCGGAGGGCCGCTTTCGCCGCCGTGAAAAAGACTGCAGAAATCATTCAGCGACTTTTGCCCGTGACTTTGTTGCCGGATGATCGTGTCCACTTCCAGCCAGATCAGTTCTCCCTCGGGATAGTAATCGAGACTGCGCCGCCAGCTCTGCCATTCCGGCCCCTGCAGCCGCAGAATCTGTACCGACCGCGCCGTATCTTCAAGTGGGCGCCAGGTGCGGCCGGGGCGATTGTCGAGCATGGCCGCAGTATCGGCCAGCGCTTCACGATATTGGTCGGGCGTCCACAGTCCCGAGCGTGCTGTCAGAACATTGCCCAGATACTCGGTCAGTCCCTCGTATACCCAAAGCAGGTCGCCGCGCATGGGCTCCTGATAATTACGCGTAGCCAGGCCCGCCGGACGCCGGTATTTTCCGTTCCACGAGTGCGCGAACTCATGCGGAAGCAGACCCGCGTCCATCAACTGCAGTTCGGGCTCAATGAGCGTGCGCTCGCCCACGCTGTTGTCGCTCGACTGATGATGCTCCACGCCGTGATGACCAGCTTCGTCGCTGAGCGTAAGCAGAAAATGATATTCGAGATAGTGACGCGCCCCGAACAAGGCTCCGGTTTCAGCCACCAGCTTGCGGTACGCAGCCTGGTCTGCCTGTGTCATCGCCAGTGCCGGGTCGCTCTCGCTGACGATATCGATTACGTGTGCGGGAGCTTCTCCCGGCTTCGTCAATTCGATCTTGCGATAGTGATTGCCCGCGACGAGCGGAGAATCGACAAGTGTGGTTAAAGAAACCGGATTAAATTGAACGAGATCGTCAGCGCTATTGGCCGCCGATAAAGCAGTTCCGTACTTCCATCGTTGAGGCAGTTTCACGGCTGCCTGCACCTGCACGTCGTCCGAACTCGCGCCCTGCGGATACAGCACAACCTGGTTCCAGTTCAGGTCGAGGACATTGCTAGTCGCGGCTGGACCGCTCGCGCCGGCACTGCCGTCGTTGGTGATGGTATCCAGCGAAACCCGCAACTCGTTTGCCCCCGCGGGCACCTCGAGGTGAAAGGCGTACATATCGATTGGGTCGCGCTGCCAGGCCAGCATCTGCCCTCCGGCTTCCATCTTTATGCCAGTGACATTTGCGATGGGTCCAGACGGACGATGATTGCCGGGAATCCATTGCGGATAAACCAGCGTCAGCGGGCCGGGCTTAACCGGAAAGGTCAACTGCGAGTGAAAAATATTACGCGGCGCGTCCGTGAGATCGACCGATAAGCGAATGGACTGCGCGTCAACCATAATGGAGAGAAGTGAAACAACCAATACAGCAAAGCAAGCAAAGCCGCAACGACGCACGAAGCCTCCAGCAAAAACTCAGGCGCAGGAGAGCTTAACGGAGGCGACGGGGTTGGCGCAACTGGAACGCCGGACCAGCCAGCGAGTAAGACCCGTTTTGGTACATTACGACGAAAGCGGCCGCGGGAAATTACTTGTCAAGGTTCGCGGGTGATTGGGCGCTGGCGGAGGACCGCTCGATTTCAGCCATCCCCTTTTTGCCTAGCTCAATGTCGTCCCGCTCTTTGGCCAGACTTAAGAATTGCTGCATGTGTTCGGCAGCGCCCTGATAGTTTTGCTTGCGCAACTGAATCATTCCCAGCAGGTATTGCAGCTTCGGAATCTGATGGGCATCGTCGACGCGAACACCAAGGAGCGCACTTTTTTCTGCATCATCAAAGTTCTTCAGGTTGTAATTAGCGACGGCATTGTCGTAATAGGCATCGGGAAAATTCACCGGATTCAAACTGACCAGCTTATTGGTAATCTCAATCACGTTAGGCCACTCCTGCGCCTGCATGGCGAGTTGCGCCAGCCCGTGGTAAGGATCGACATACTTCGAATCTGCGGCGATTGATTGTTCGAATGAATGCTTGGCTGATTGCACCGATGGGGTTTGAGCAGGCGATGGCCCCGATAACTGATCGCGCAACTGCAGCCATCCCAGTTGATACCAGGCGGTAGCGTATCGCGGATAAATCTGAACCGCTTTCGCAAACGACTTCTCAGCATCCTCCCACTTATTTTTCTTCTCCTGTTCTAGGCCTTTTTCGAAAGCTTTCCTGGCCGCAGGCGGCGCGAGCGCGCTGGTTACACTAATGCTGGTGCCCTCGACGTGAGCTAACCGATGCAATGGCACCCGGCCCACATCAATGTTGCTCATGACGCCAATCCGGCTGTTAAGCTCCACGGGTTGAGAGGAAAAGCCAGCCAGCTCAGCCTGAATCTGACAATCCTGCAAATCCTGGCGAGATTGTGTGCCCATCCCATTGTTGTTCACGTTGGAACTGCTGGCATCACTGATGGCGGCGGCCGAACCTTGGGTCGGATCCCCAAAGCGA
>Ga0182024_10023105_pt1 | contig 11161 bp, 11 predicted proteins | sample P32metaG_FD_120480 | JGI IMG/M metagenome (GOLD analysis project Ga0182024, IMG submission 120480) | Permafrost microbial communities from Stordalen Mire, Sweden - P3-2 metaG (Illumina Assembly) | ecosystem: Environmental > Terrestrial > Soil > Wetlands > Permafrost | place: Sweden: Stordalen... | reverse complement strand
TGCCGGAGCGGATCGAGCAGCGGCCCATGGCGCAGGTCTCCCTCATCGACATGCGCCAGGAATTTTTGGAATCGCGCAAGCAGGCGACCTTTTCACGCGCCTTGATCGACGCCGTTACCGAACGGTTGGAGAACGGCGAACAATCGATGCTGCTGCTCAACCGGCGCGGATTTTCTAGCTTCGTGGTGTGCCGCGCCTGTGGCGAGCGGATGGAGTGCGCCAACTGTTCGGTCACGTTGACCTATCACCGGCGCGACCGGCGGATGCTGTGCCACTACTGCAACTATTCCGCGCGCGTGCCGGAGCGGTGCGCGAAATGCGACAGCGACTTCATGCAATTTCAAGGGCTCGGGTCGGAGCGCGTGGAGGACGAGCTGCACGGGGCATTTCCCAAGGCTCGGATTGCCCGCCTCGATCGCGACACGGTGGGGCGCAAGCGCGATTACGAGACCATCCTGGCGGCCTTTCGTGAGGGCGAGTACGACATTCTGGTGGGTACCCAGATGATCGCCAAGGGCCACGATATTCCGAACGTGACTTTAGTCGGAATTGTCAGCGCGGATATCGGGTTGGGGCTGCCGGATTTTCGCGCGGCGGAGAAAACCTTTCAACTGTTAACCCAGGCAGCCGGACGCGCCGGACGCGGTGGAACGCCGGGAATTGTTTTAATCCAGACGATTAATCCCGATCATTACGCGATTCAATGCGCGGCGGCGCAGGATTACGAGGCGTTTTATAAAAAAGAAATCGAGTTCCGGCGATGCATGTCCTATCCGCCGTTCGGGGCGCTGGCGAATGTGTTCGTGCGCGCGCCGAGTGAAGAAGAAGCCATCGCCAGAAGCGCCGCGCTGGCCCGCACCATAAATCCCGCGCCCGAAGGAGTGAAGGTGCTCGGTCCGGCGGCGGCTTCCATGGTCCGGCTGAAGAACGAGTACCGCTATCAGATGCTGCTCAAATCCGCCAGCCGCAAACGGTTGAATGAAATTCTGCGCGATCTGCAGCGTTTCGCGGCGTCCGAAAAATGGAGCGCCACCGCGCTGGCCATCGACGTCGACCCCGTCACCATTTTGTGAATGCTATGATTTCGATGCGGTCGTGATTGCTCAAGCATACACTCCCGAGTTCCTGATCGTCGATGAAAACCTGCGCGCGGCCATGCGTTTTTTCGGCCAGGCGTCGGGTTCCGGTGACATTCAGGCGCTGGACGGCAGCGTGGCCATGTTTTCGGGCCTCGATTACGGAGTCTTCAACATCGCGCTCTTGACCCGGCCGGCGGCGGACGGGGAACTGGACAAGCGGCTGGCCGAGCTGGCGAAATATTTCCGGGAGCGGACCTTGCGCTGGTCGTTCTGGCTGTGCGAAGACATGCTGGACGGCGCGGCGCGACGGAAGGAGCGGCAGAGCTTCGCCACGTTCGGAATGCGGGCGATTTCGCGTCCGCCGGGTATGCTGGCGACGGCGCTCACGCCGCCGGTGCGGCCGCTGCCGGCCATCGAATGCCAGCCCGTGAGCGATGCGGCGGCGCGGGCCACGTTTGCGGAAATGACCGCGACTTCCTTCGATATCCCGTACACCGTCGCGCGTACCGTTTATTCGCGGGAACAGGCCTGGAACAGCGAATACCAGGGGTTCGTGGGCCTCGCCCACGGCAAAATCGTATCGATCGTGGCGATGGTTCCGGCCGCCGGCGCGCTGGGAGTTTATTCGCTCGCGACCCTGCCGGTTCTTCGACGAAAAGGCTACGGCGAGGCGTTGCTGCGCGCGGCGGCTGCGGAAATGCAGCGCACAACCGGCTTGACGCGGCTGGTGCTGCAATCGACCGAAGCGGGCTATGAATTGTACCGGCGCATGGGCTTCCGGGACGTCACCAAATTCACCGTGTACCTGACGAAGTGACCGCGGCAAGTTTCGCGGCGCTGATGGCCTGACCGACGTGCCGCTGGGTGTGCTCGGCGATATGGGTGAGCAGGCCGATGACGGTGGAAGGCAGCCGCTTTCGTCCCACTTCGCGTCGTTCGGCGAGCGTGGCCGGGTCGATCCCTCGAAGCACCTTTTCGGCATTGTGGAAAGTCGTATCCAAGACGGCGAGGAGTTCTTCGCGCGAAGCTCCAGGATGGTGTTCGGCAGCCAGCGCGGCAAGCTGCGTTTCATCGAGCTGGCGTTTCCTGAGGTAAGTCGTCAGGCGATCGACGCTGCCGGCGATGTGGCGAAGATGAAAGCCGACCGAGCCGAAGCCGTGCGGGGTCAGCCAGATTTGATCGGTGGTCAGCGAGGCGGTGAAATGAGCGAGATCCTCGCGGGCCTGCTTGAAGGTGAAAAAAAGCGGCGCGAGCAGGGGATCGACGCCCGAAACGGGACCGCGGAGCCAGGGTTCGGCAAGGGTCGGCATAGCTTCAATTCTGCACCTTAAATCGGTTAAAAGGCCCTTAGCCGACACAAAAGTGCAGCTTTTTTGAGCGTTAACCGAAAAACACCCGCCAGACGGTTACGGCGAGGGCATGGGTGACCATCGACGCGCGGATGCTGCGGGTCTGGCGAAAAGCGAGGCCGCAACACAGGCCGAGCAGGGTCGCAATGACCGCGATGCGCCAGTTCGGGAAGGCCCCGCGAAACCAGAGATGGGCCGCGCCAAAAACCAGGGACGCGCCGATCAATCCGGCCCATTCACTGCCGAACCAGCGGGTCATCCATTGTTGAAGTAATCCGCGGAAAAAGAATTCTTCGCCGAGCGCGAGCACCCATAACACGCCGAAAAAAGTTCCGACCACTAGCAGCGAGGTTCGTTCCCATCCGGCGAAGGGGCGGGCTTTTCCAAGAAATCCGATCCACCAGGCGATGACTGCCGCGAGCGGAAGGAAGATCAGAAAATAGATGGCGCCAATTTTCCATTCGCGCTTTTGCGGCCAGAATCCGAAGCCGACGTTTTGCACCCGGCGGATGGTCAGCATGGAGAGCAGGCCGGTGCGGAACCACATCAGCTGCAGCAGGGCTTCCATGGGGATTCGATTTACATGGGGATAGTAGGGCTGAAGGATTCTCGACAGCCACACTACCGCTATGAAAATCAAGAAGAAGAGATCCGCGGCTGGGACGGCAGGTAGCAGGACGAACCAGAAGGACGCTACGCCAGAGAGCGCCGCGATCCAGCAGAGGGCCTGCCAATGAAACGAGCCGAGGGCGATATAGGCCGCGGAATAGGGGGCCAGGGCGGCCAGGATCAGCGCGAACGCGACGGCCGGCGGAGGGTATTTTTCGAGACGGGCGCGAACGCGGTCAGAAGCCAGGGCGTAGAAAAAGGTCGCCTCCAGCAGGAATGCCGGAAGGATGGCGAGAACCATGCGCATCGGGATATGCTGTTGGGCAGCATAGAACCAGGCCGCAATCGCGCAGGCCGCCCATAGCAGCGGCAGGAACATGTGGGTTCATCGTAGCATCCCTGACGCGCTGTAACCTTTTCGGCCTTCTAGAGTATTCACTTACGAGACGGTGAACAGCAACGACAACACGCTGATGGCGGCGGTCGGTAACGGCGAAGTGGCTAAGATGGCGATCCTATTCGAGCGCCACCACCGGCCGCTCTTCCGCTATTTCGTCTCGATGAATCGCAACCGGGAGCTCTCGGAAGACCTGGTGCAGGACGTATTTTTCAGAATGCTTAGATACCGAGCCAGTTACGACGTCAACCAGAGCTTCACGGCCTGGATGTACCAGATCGCGCGGAACGCGAACGTCGATCAGGCGCAGAAACGGCGGGCTGAGGTGGTGGGGATCGACGAGTTCGACGACCGGCGGCAGGAGCCGGTGAGCGAAGCGCCGGGCCCGGAAGAAACGGCGGCCAAGGGGCAGGATCTGGCGCTGCTGCGGCGGGCGCTCGACCGGCTGCCGTCGGATAAAAGGGAAATTTTGATATTGAGCCGGTTTCAGAATATGAAGTACGAGGAAATTGCGTCGGTGCTCGATTGTGAAGTGGGGACGGTGAAAGTCCGGGTGTTTCGCGCGATGCGCGCGCTGGAGCAGATTTATTTCACGCTGCTCAAGGAGAAAACCGCATGACCTGCGATGAAGCGAAGATTCTGTTGGCCGATTACTGGAGCCAGACGCTGGGCGAGGCGCAGGAGTTGGCGTTTGAGACGCACACGGCGACCTGCGATCAGTGTCGCGCGGAGGCGGAGCGATTGGGAGCGTTGTGGAAGAACCTGGCGCTGCTGCCGGTGGAAGAGCCGGGCGCGAATCTGCGCAGCCGGTTCTATGAATCGCTCGGCGCATTCCGGCAAGGACTGGAATCGGCTCCAAAACGCAGCCTGCGGGATAAGATTCTGGCGCTGTGGCCGCGGCAGCCGGCCTGGCAGATGGGATTGAGCTTCGCGCTGCTGGCGATCGGGGTGGGAGTGGGATACGAAATTCGTCCGGTGAAAGGAGTGGTGGAGCAGCCGGCTGGAACTGAGCTGTCGCAGCTCCGAGGGGAGGTAAGCAGTATGCGTCAAATGGTGGCTTTGTCTTTAATGCAGCAGCAATCGGCGGGAGAGAGACTACGCGGCGTGACGTACGCGTATCAGGCGCCGCCGTCCGATACGGAAGTGCTGTCGGCGCTGCTGACCACGGTGAATCAGGATCAGAACGTGAATGTCCGGCTGGCGGCGGTGGACGCGCTGCACAAATTCGGCGCGAGCCCGGTGACGCGGACGGCCATTGTGCAATCGATCCGCAAGCAGGATACGCCGCTGGTGCAGATTGCGCTGCTCGACCTGCTGGTGGATCTAAGAGATCACGACGCGGCACCGGAGCTGGGGAAGATCGCCAACGACGACAAGATCGATTCCGCGGTGCGGCAACATGCCAAGTGGGCGCTGGGGAAAGTGGAATGAGACGCGCCGTGGTGGTGTTCGCGCTGGCGTCCGCGCTGGGGCTCGCACAAAACGTGGAAGACAAATCGACCGAGCATCGCTCCTATGCCGGCGCGCGGGAGTTGATTCTGGACAACGTGACGGGGTCCATTGAAGTGACGGCGGCGACGGGCGGGACGGTGGAAGTGGATATCGAAAAAACGTTGCGCGCGTGGTCCCAGGACCGGCTGGCGCTGGCGAAGAAAGAAATCTCGCTGGCCGAGCGCCGCGAGGGCGGGCTGGTGGAACTGATGGTGGACGGACCGTTCCGCTGCCATTGCAGCGACAATTCGATCAATTTTCACGATCACGATCTTTACGAATTCGTCTACAACTTCAAAGTGCGGGTGCCGCGCGATATCAAGCTCGATCTGCGCACGGTGAATCATTCCGACATTTCGGTGACGGGCACGGCGGGCGATTTCAGGATCCGCAACGTGAATGGAGGGATCGAGATGCGCGATGTGGAGGGGGCGGGAACGGTATCGACGGTGAACGGGCCGGTGAAGGTGACGTTCGCGCGCAATCCGGCGGAGGCGACGTCTTTCAAATCGGTGAACGGGACGCTGGACGTGACGTTCCGGAATGGGTTGAATGCCGATTTGAAGATGAAGACGATGAATGGCGGGATGTACACGGATTTTCCGGTGACGGCGCTGCCGGTGGCGGCGGATCAGCCGGAACATCGCAACGGAATGACGGTGTGGCGGAGGAACCGGATGACGGGGGTCCGCATCGGCAATGGAGGGCCGGAGCTGACGTTTGAGACTTTGAACGGAGAAGTGCTGATCAGGAACAGGGAGAAATGAAAAAAATGAGAAAGAGCAAATTGATGTGGGGAGCAGCGCTGGGCACGCTGCTCGCCGGTTCTGCAGTGGCGGTAGCGCAGGATGCGGGCGATAAGGTGACGGTGCCGTTTCGCGATCCGTCGAAACCGCGGACGCTGGTGGTGAAGGTGATCAACGGCGGGATGACGGTGCGGGGGTACGACGGCAAAGATGTCATTGTCGAGGCGCGGGGCGGGATTTCGGGACGCACGCACCGGCCGTCGAGCGTTCCCGATGGGATGCACCGGATCGACACTAACAATTCGGGACTGGACGTCACCGAAGAGAACAACGTGATGACCATTCACGCCGGCATCATGCACTCGGCCGATTTGACCATCCAGGTGCCGACGCAGACGTCGCTGCGGCTGACGACCATGAACGGCGGCAAGATTCAGGTGGAGAACATAGCGGGCGAGATCGAAGCGGAGAACATGAACGGGGCGGTGACGCTGACCAACGTTTCCGGGTCGGTGGTGGCGAATTCGATGAACGGCAGGGTGACGGTGACGCTCGATCATGTGACGCCGAATAAGACCATGAGTTTTTCGACCATGAACGGTCCGATCGACGTGACGCTGCCGGCCGATACCAAGGCAAATCTGAAAATGAAAAGCGACAACGGCGACATCTGGACCGATTTCGAGGTGAAGGTGGACGGATCGCGCGCGCCGCAGGTGGACGATCAGCGGAAGAGCAACGGCCGCTATCGGGTGCGGCAGGACCGGACCACTTATGGGAGCATCAATGGCGGCGGACCGGAGATGCAGTTCACGACTTACAACGGGAACATCATGATCCACAAGAAATAAAGCGGGCGGAGAGCGCCCCAGTTGGCGGCGCTCTCGGGTACGGTTTTACTTTGCTCCCGCCTGAATCCCTTCCTGAACCTGCGTAATGGCCTGACCTACCAGACCGATCGCCTTCTCCCGATGACCGGCTTTATCCGGCACGGCATTCTGCAGTTGATTCCTGGCGTTATTCAAGGCTTTGAGCGCCGCTTGCATGTGGGGCTGCTGGCCTTCCGCCGAAGTGGCAATCGCCAGACCGGCCGCGCCGGCTGCGAGGAAGTTCTTGGCGGCGAGCCGCCGGGACAAGAGTTGAGATGACATATTCCTCCTGGAGTGATCGAAACGTTACAAGCATACGCTTAGGCACAAGAATCCAGCAAGTGTCGTAGAGTTTGTCGTAGCGGTTTTACGGAGGCGCCCACCCCTGTCGACGAGTCTCGACCCGGCACGCAAGAGTGCGTGCGCCACAAGACGCGGCGTCAGGCGATCATGGCCTGGGCTTCTTTAAGACGATCTAGCAGGCCGATCAGGTCGCTGCGGCGTACCGGCTTGCGGAGGAACCCGGAGCATCCCGAGCGGGCGGCATGACGCCGCTGGGTTTCGAGATCGTCGGAAGATAAAACGACGATGGGCGTGCGGGCATTGCCGGTCTGGGTCTCCCATTCGCGGACTTTGCGGATCACCGCATAGCCGTCCATCCCGGGCATGTGGACGTCCATAAGCACGACGTCGAAACGCTGTTTCTGAATCATGGAGAGCGCTTCGGTACCATTGGGGGCGCGGCGCACGGTCTCGTTTTGAAGCACCAGCTCGGTGAGCGCGAAGCTGTCATCGCAATCCTCCGCCACCAGGATGCTCAAGGATCGGGTTTCCTGGCGGGAGGGGCAGTGGTCGGTGTCCTCGCTCAGCGCGATCGAGGGGAAATCGAGAACGAGAGCGGATTTTCCGGCGGAGTTGCGCACCAGCTCCGCCGCTCCGCCGAGCGCGCGCAGCCGTTTCCCGGCCACCATGACGGCGATTCCGAAGGGCACGTCGGCCGGGTCCTGCAACTCGGTGTGCTCGATATCGGCATTCGACCAGTTGGCCAGTCGGACGGCGAGGTCGGAATCACCCGCGGCGAGGGATAGCTGAACGCTATGCTCGCGATGGCCGGCGGCGACGGTCACCTGCAGGGGACCGGGTTCGGCCAGCTTGAAACAGATATCGAGGACGCGGCTCAAGATGTCGCCGACAACGTGGCGGTCCTGGGTCACCAGCAATGGTTCGGGGGGTGCGTCGAAGACCACGAATTGGGCGTACCGGCCGGGCGCCAGCTTCAGGATTTCGATGGTTTCACCGGCGCATAGCGCGAGATCGAACTGCTGGGCAGCGGCGGCCGGGGCGAGGGGCGCGTCGGACAGCAGATCGCGAACGTCGTCGATGGAGCGCAGCATCTGGTCGGCGCCGGATGAGCGGAACGCCTTGAGGCCTTGCGGGAGCGAATCCGGGGCGGTCTCGCGTAACAGCTGCATGATCGAAAAAGTGGCGTGCGCGGAATTGCGTCCTTCGTTACAAAGGTGCTCAAGAATGGCGGAGATCGCTTTATTGTTCATGTGGTCCTCTAATCTTCTTACCGTGTTCTATGCTCCGCGGGCGGAGCTGACCGAAAAATATTCCACGAATCGCCGTACCGAGCTGGGCTTCTGGCTGACCGATTTCCCAGGCGTCATATCGGCCGCGATGGCCGCGATCTGGCGGCCCAAGTTGCAGGTGGGGTCCAGAATCCCGCCCTTCTGGACCGCTTTCGAAATATCCTTGGCGCCGGCCGGAAGCTGATAACGCACCGGCAACTGGATGATCCGCTCGATATCCTCGACCGAAAGGGTGTTGCGCCGCTCCACGCAATTCAGCACGACGGAGACTTTGTCGGCGATCTGCATGTCGCGAAACCATTGTGCTTTGCGCCGCGCCAGGTGAAGGGCGTCGATGTCGGGGGTGCAAACCAGCAGGATGCGGGTGGCGCGAAGGAGCACGCTGCACTCGTAGTCCTCCATTGAGCCGGGCAGGTCTACGGCGACCAGGGCATACTGGCGGACGGCGAAGTCCAGGAGCGCGGTGAAGCGATCTGCTTCAAAGGGATTGGCGAAGTCGGCGGCACCGGATCCGAGCATGTGCAGGTTGCCGATCTGAGAGACCAGGTTGGACCACACCTCACGATCGAGATCCTTGGCTCGGTGCAAGGCGTCGAGGATGGTGTGGTTGCCGTGAGCTTTCAAGAGGAAATTGGTGACGCCGAGGCGAATGTCGAAGTCCAGCAGCAGGGCCGGGTCCTCGGTCAGAGTGGCCGCCATGGCGGAGGCGTGGGTGGCGACGGTGGTCGCGCCGGAGCCTGGTTTGGCGGGTACGAAGGCATACAAATCGGCGAGAATCTCGCCGACCGATCCGAGCGCGGCCAGGGCGCGATTTACGGCGAAGCGCAGGTCGCGGCGGGTGAATTGGGGAAGGACGTCGCGAACACCGGCCTGCATGAGGACCAGGAGCTCCTCCCGGCTTTCCCCGCAACCCAAGCCGATGGTAGCGATCTGCGGCCTGGCGATGAGCGCGCGCGAGAAAGCCAGGGCGGAGGCCTGGTCCGAGAAATCGATGATACCCAGACACTTCTGGTCGGCCTTGAGGCCGTGCAAGCGAGCGGCCTGGTCATAGGACAGGTCCCAAGCGGCTTCGAAGGGCAGGCCGTCGAGGGCGGCGCGGACATCGCGATGAAAAGCCGAGTTCGATGAAATAGTGGTTAAGATCACGGTTCGCTCCTTGTTCTGAACATCTCCCGTCATATCGACAATGACCTGGGGTCCTTGAGCGCGGAAATTTTCGCTGGATTCCGGCGGGATATTAAGGTGAGCCGTTCACACTTCGGGAGGGCCCGCCGATGTGCCTATACATGGAGTTGCAGACTTACACAATCGACGCCGGCTCACCCGTCAAGACCGGGTGCCTGCCGGCCACCGTGTTGTTGGTTGACGACGACGAGCACTTTCGCAATCTGGCGAGGCAAATTCTGGAGCCGGGCGGGTTCCGGGTGATCGAGGCGCAGGATGTCACGGAATGCATGTCGAGGATCGCTGCCGAGCCGGTGGGCGCCATCGTACTGGACATCGTGATGCCGGGAGGGGACGGCATCGAAGCCATCGGTGAAATGAAGAAGATATCTCCGCAAACCCGGATCGTGACGGTTTCCGGCGCGCCGCAGTCGGAGTTGTACCTGAGACTGTCGGCTCACCTGGGGGCCGATGCTTCCTTAGACAAGAGGGACATCACGGCCCTTTGCGCGCTGCTCGACGTCATGCTGGACCGGTAGGCCATGGTCCGAATCCCTAGCTGGCAGGATCTTCGTCTGGGGACGAAGGGACTGATCGTCATCGCGCTTCCGGCGGCGGCGACGATTATTATTGCCTGCGCTTCCTACATCATCGGCAACCGCGCGGCGGACGCGGAGCGCGAAGGCAACCAGAGCTTTCGAATCCTGGAGGAACTGCAACGGCTGCAGACCTGCGAGCTCGAAACCAGCGCCCAGGTGAGGGCGTACTTCATCACCCGCGAGGAGAACCGCGCGACGGAGGCACGGGAAGCCAGTGCGGCTTTCGATCGCACCTGGCAGAAGCTGGCGGGTCTCACGGCCGACAATCCGGGCCAAACCCAGCGGCTGGCGCGCCTCGGGGCATTAGGACATTCCCGGGTGGATCGGATTGTCAGTACCATCACGCGTTTCAAATGGCACGTGCTGCAGTGGGAGGAACTACGCACGGCGCTCAGGGATGGCGAAAGCGAACGCCTGGCGATGGAGGCGGCGATGACGGCGATCGAGAACGAGGAGAGAGGGGTACTGGAGGCTCGATTGCGCCGGGCGGACAGCCTGCGGGCCAGGCTTCGAGCCGTCACCACGATTTGCGGCTTTCTGGGAGTCGCCGGCGGGGCGTTGATCTCGCTTCTGTTCGCCTCCGGGATCACGCACCGGATCGGGAAGCTGCGGCGGAACGTGGGGCTGCTGGCGACCGGCGGCGTCATTGAAACGCTGCCTGAGGGCCGCGACGAAATCGGCGAGCTAGGCAAAGGGATGGCCAAAGCTGCCGAGGTGCTGCGGCACCGGACAGCGGCGCTCGAAAACGCGTCCCATGGCATCGCGGAGGCCGATGCGGGCGGACGCTATGTGTCGGTCAACCGGGCCTATCGCCAATTGACGGGACTCAGCGCCGCGCGGTCAGTGGGGGACACGGTTCATCCTGACGACCGCGCCGGGGTGGAACAAGCCATCGCGCAGATGCGCGACAGCGGACGCGCCGAAGTGGAGGTGCGGGCGATGCATCCCGGGGGACAGATTGCCGACGTCGGGATGACCTTCGTTCCGGTATCGGAAAAGCGGGACGGCGGCTATTTCATATTTCTGCGGGACATCAGCCGGCGCAAGGAAGCCGAAACCGCGCTGGTCGGAGCGCGCGACGCGGCGGTGGCGGCCAACCGGGCAAAGAGCGAATTTCTCGCGAAAATCAGCCATGATATCCGTACTCCGCTCAACGCCATTCTGGGAGCCGCCGAGCTGCTGTCGCAGTCGCCGCTCAATTCCGACCAGACCGCTTATGTCGACATGTTCGGACGCAATTCCCGCCGCCTGGTGGCGCTGATCAAC
>Ga0182024_10023104_pt1 | contig 11161 bp, 13 predicted proteins | sample P32metaG_FD_120480 | JGI IMG/M metagenome (GOLD analysis project Ga0182024, IMG submission 120480) | Permafrost microbial communities from Stordalen Mire, Sweden - P3-2 metaG (Illumina Assembly) | ecosystem: Environmental > Terrestrial > Soil > Wetlands > Permafrost | place: Sweden: Stordalen... | reverse complement strand
GGAGTTGGGAAAGTCAAGGGTCCCGGTGGCACCCCGCGTCAGCGGGGGGGCCGCTGGGTTGCTTGAAGGATTCCTATGCCCAAATCGCTCGGAAGCAGCGAGGACGGAGGACCGCCGCTCTTAACTCATCACTGCTGGGAAGTCGATGGGGGTTGCAGATTGCGGGCACCTGTACGGTGTAAGAAAAGCGTCCGTGCCGCTCCGGTGATTCCTATCAACAAAGATATAACGAACAACGCATAACTGTCCCAGCCACTAATGCGACTGTGAAAACTGCCAGGTATATCCCCCTCATGCGTCAATGCCATCATTGCAGCACCGTACCACCCCACAACGGTAAACACTGCCAGGATCGCCAAGGCAAATAGACTGCGAACCACCAGCTTCCATTTTTTCCCTTTGGCGCCCACCGTCCTGCCTCGGTCTGAAAACATCATGGGATCATTGACTGTCGGGTTGACCTTCGGTCGAAGATACTTGCAGGCCTGATGGGACCTGGACAGGCTGCATCGACTGTTTCAAGTCTGGAGTTTGCCACTCTGGATGCTTTCGTAATAGGCCATCAGCAAGCGAGCGCAATATCCAGGATGGACTATGCAGCCAATGGTCGAGTAAAGGATTTTTAACTGACTCGTTAAGCATCGCCTTCCTCCCTGGATCGGCAAAATTGCCATGAACGGCTCGATGAAGTTTCCAGGCATCCTTAAGATCGGATTCGAGTACGGCTCGCTCATTCGCAGGAAGGCCGGCGTGGTCTGAAAACCATTGCGCGGATTCCACAGGGGCAAGTTTGAACAATGCCCCAATCAATCGATCCTGTGGTACTTTGGGATCGTGCAAAGCCAGATCGAAAACAGAGATGTCTTGGCCCATTTCACCGTTGGGAAGCTTGACGTCGCTCGGCGTGATCAAGTTTTCTCCAGTGCTCCTAACTACTGGATCATTACTGGATAATAAACGGCAGCTTCCGTCCATTAACTCCTGCTCGCTCGTTCCGGCCGAAATAAACATAAGAGCAAGGTCCGAAAGATCGCTGGCTTTCGACATCACATCCGCCATGTATTCCGCATAATCGATGCGATCTGCTTCAGACAGATGGGAAACATGTTCGCCCGTCTCTTTCCGCAGGCCCTGCAGGGCATTGTCTCTCTGGTCAGCGTTCGACGCGCCGGAATAGTGATCAGCTAAAGCATCAACTCGTGCTAAGGTTGTCCGAGCGAAATCAGCTCCGGTGCTCGCTGCAAATATCCTTTGTCCCGATGTTGTCAGCATGATTCCTGTGATTAAGATAATTAGCCCGATATGTGAGTGGTTAGTATTTTGGAACATTGGATTCTACCGCCGAGGTTAAATGGTTCGCGGGTTGAAGCATCCTTCGAGGCGCATCCCGTGCAAAGAGGCACGAGAAAGAGGCAAAGAAGTCGCAATCTCATTTTCGAGTAGCCAACCGATTTTCTATTTGGTCGTTCCAGTCTGACCGCCGGTCCCCTGGTACGGATTTGTATCCCCGAACTTAGTCTGGTTTTTCAGCCACCATGTCCGCCATGCCGCAATATGCCGCTGAATGTCTCTAAAATCATTTGATGGCGCTCCCGGAAGATGCAAGTCATCGAGGATTACCGTGGCTCCAACTTTTACAGACACGATTGTATAATCGCTTCCCGTATACCCCACATCCTTATCGTCGAACAAATATGAGGCGATGACGCGGATTGCCTTGTTCGTGCGGACAAGAGATAGGTTATCAAGCTCATTCGCCCGTTCCTCGGCGCCTTCCAACGTTTGCTTTCTGGACTGCGCGTCGATCCTCCCTTTAAGGTAGTCCTCGACACCGTGAACCCGGCTCAGTGTCTTACACGCCAGTTCTGCTCGCGTAGGATCGGTGGATTTGTTTTGCGCGGTGATAATCAACGTTGGCACCACCACCTCCGGACTGAGGCTTGCTTCCTCCAGCATCGCCGCTGTATCGCCATTTCTGACGCGTTGATCAATCTTGTCCATTTTCGCCTTGTCTGGATCAGTTTGAGGTACTGTTTGGGCTAAAACATTGGCGCTTATCGCCGCAATTAAAAGTGTTGATAATATGAGAACCAATTTCATGGCGCTTTGGGGTTACTAGGCTTTAACGAGCTTGGAATGTGGCTGGATCATGCGGAAAGTTTGGAGGGGTAGTCAGGCTGGCAATCTAAGATTGTTTTTCGGATGGCCATGATTGGAAGTGGAAAATACACCAGCAAAACATCGGTTCCGATACCCTCGTAAGAATATCTAATTCTGGAAAACACCTCCGCGCCACCCTCTAGAACAGATCGAAGATCATCCTTTATCCTAGTGTTGTCTCTAAAAAATTGTTCGTGATTTAAATCTGCCTTGCAAAGTGTTTTGTAATTATTGACCAGGATGGCTCTGTCAGCTTTTGGGAGTTGGTCAAAGAGTTCGTGGAGTCTGTGGTGCTTTGGCACAATTTTCGTTTTAATGGAGACAAGGCATTTCAAATACAACTCACAGGTAAGAGCCTGATTTATCCAAATCGGTTGAAGGTAAACGACTTTCCTCCTGGCGCTCCAATGGGCTGTGAGAACCTCAACCGCTACGCGGAATGATTCCGCCAGCATAAACATTTTAACTTCCTTGCTCGGCTTTTTCATCTAAAGCCGTTTTCCACTTAGCCATGCGTTGCGCTTTTCCGCGCCTTTCGCTCCTTCTTTGCATCCGCCGCCCGCCGTTCAACCTCTGCCTTTGGCACCCGGATAATCTGGCGCATTACCGAATCGAATTTCTGGAACGGGGACGGCACTTGCTCTGCTGGCGGGTGTGAGTCCATGCCGGGAGCATGGCACATCCAAACGAGAGGGTAAATCCTGAAAATCCGGTGGTATCCTAATTTGAAATTCTGATCACAGCGATTGCCCACAGGATTGAGCGGATCAGCGAGACAGCGGCGAATGGAATTAACCAGACACTCGCCATTTCCCAATGGAATAAACCAAAATCGTTCAGGCGGAACTCGTACCAGAAGAAATGTGGTCGATGAGACTGAGCGGCCCAATTCCAGAGGATTGGATTGCTGTAAAAATCGTGCCAAAAACAGAGTGCGCCTCCGAATGGAAGCGTGGATAGGAAAATCAGCCATTCCCGGGCAAATGTGCGCTTGGAAAGCTTCATTCTGTCAAGTTGTGACGAAAGTCGCGAAATGCACGAGATTTTGTTTCACATATCAATGCATCTTGATATGATGATGCGTTTATGAACAAAGAAAGCACAAGCACTGAGATTTCAGAAACAAATCAGGCGGAATTTCCCCGATGGGTGCCAGATTTAGCGAAGGCCATTGCTTCCGCGTTTAGGGTTTGCAACGTACTGGCTCAAGTTGAGGCAAAAGGGGGGAAAATAGACATCACCTGCCAAACGGCATTCGTGCGATTACGAGTGCTTGGTGTGGCTGAGAACCCACAATTTCAGGTCGCCGGAACTCCATTCGTCAAGGGAGGCAAGCTTTTCTAGCAGGGCGTCGTTAGGGAAGAGAACGGAAGACCTGAATACCAATGAGTTTTCTTCGTAAAGCTCCGATGTAGCTAGCTGCAACTCATCTATCGAATCCATTACTTGCGCTGGCGAAAGTTCGCCGGATTCCAACATTGCGACCAACCGAGCAACTTCGAATTCATCGTTCGACTCATTCGGTTGTCTATAAATGACAATCAGCCAGTGTTTCTTCATTCGATCCTCTGTTTTTTTCCTCGTTTTCGTTTACGCTTGCGCCGGAAGCTGCTCCTCACCGCCCACAAGGTTGACCCATGTTAGGCGCTTGCCAACGATTCCCGCAATGACCTTTTGAAACCGGCCTTTGTCTCCGTCCTTGTCCTTGCGCTCATTGAATCTGAAAGCCTGCTCATCCAGGTAACGAAAAAGGTGGAAAGGTTCGACGCTCACATAAGTTCCCCGGATAGTCCGCTTTAGAGACACAAGGGACACATCTTAACATTTAACATGGGGCGTTCGAGTTCTGCATTTCTGCTTTCATTTTTTGGTTTCCTTCCATTTTCGATTCAAAGCGCTTGAGGGCCATTGCGACTGCGGCGTAATCGGTCGGGCCGGCTTGGGCTCCCAATTGGGCGAGGGTCATTCCAGCATGGCGGCGGGCGAGCCACCAGACCATTTCGCGGCTCGGGTCGCCGGTGAGATTTTTTGACTCCTGCCAGGATTTGCCCCGGTGACGCTCAACGACGGCGACGGCGTGCTGGAACGTGCAGCGGCGGCGCCATGTTCGCTTGCCGATGATTTCCCGGCGGCCTTGCTTGATCTGGGTGCGGACTTCTTCGAGCAGGGCGTTGCCGCCGAGCACGCTCTGGGCTTCGAGGGCGGGCCAGGGGCTGGCGGCGCCCTCGGGGAGGGTTTCTTCGATGAGTGCGCGGTATTTTGAGCGCCAGCGGCGCGGATCTCCCGGGACGCCCCTGGTAATCCGAATTTCGGGTTTACTCCGTGGTCCGCTTGCCTTTGCCTTTGCCTTTGGATTCCTCTTTGGCAATCACCACGCGGAAGCCGTAATCATCAGCGCTCAGGTTGGCGGCGCCGGGGACGCGGCACGAGGAGAGGAGGCTTATCCGAAGGGCCCCATTGTACCAGGAGCCGCCGCGGAGGACTTTTTGCTTTTGCTCGGAGTTCCACCAGTCGCTGCACCATTCCCAGACGTTGCCGCCCATATCGTAGAGGCCGAATTTATTGGCGTTGAAACTGCCGACCGGGGAGGTCCACGCGAAGCCATCGTTATAGCCTTTGATCGCTTGATCGGAATCGGTTTCCTCGCCGGTGTAATTGCCGGCGCCGGGGGGAGGGGGCCACTGGGTGCCCCAAGGATAGACATCGGGCACATCCAGGTCGCGCGATTCCGGGGTGCGGCCGCTCTCCGGTGGAAGGCCGACTCCGTTGCTCCACTCGAGGTCCGTGGGGAGGCGGTATTCCTGGGTGGGATCGAGGATACCCAGTTGATGCTCTTTTTGAGTGAGCCAGAGGCAGAACTGGTTGGCGTCGTTCCAACTGACATTGACGACCGGGTGATCGGGGGCCTGTTTGAAGCCGGGGTTCTGCCATTCGGGGCCGGTATAACCGGTCTCCTTGGCGAACGCGGCAAAGTCCTGGACTCGGGTGAGCCAGATGCTGAAGAAGATTTTCCCGACCGGGGCAAACCGCATGCCGAGGGAGTTGCTGAGGGCCTGATCGACTCTCAGATTGGAACTCGGCGCGGTGACGGAAAGCGTGGGCGAGCCCGGCGCGGGCGCGGGCGTGGCTTGCGCGCCCGAGGGTGGCGTGGCGCCGGGCGCCGGTGAGGTTTCCGGGGAGGGCGAGGCCTCGGGGAGCGGGAGGGTGCCGCTTGCGGCGGCCTGGGCTTGGGCCTGGGCATCGGCTTCGGCTTTCTCGGCATCGGCCACAGCTTTCTTGGCGGCTTCGAGGGCTTTTTGGGCGTCCTCGGCAGCCTTGGCGGCCACGGCGGCCTGTGCGGTGAGGCGGGCGGTCTCGGCTTCGCGCTCTTTCTGGACGCGGGCGGCCTCGGCGGCGGCAGCGGCGGCCTGCTGGGCTTTCTCGGAGTTGCGAGCCTGGTCAATGCTGGACTGGAGCTGGGTCAGATCGGCCTGGGCCTGGGTGAGGGCCTGGTCTTGCTGCTGGCGGAGTTTTTCAGCATCGGCGGCAGCCTTTGCCGCCTCATCGGCCGTTTTCTGGGAATCGACGGCCGATTGTGCCACTTTCGCGGCGTCATCCTGCGCCTGCCGGGCGGTGGTCTGTTGCTGCTGGACGGCGGTTTGAGCCTCCTGGACGGTCTTGCGAAGCTGGTCGGCGGCTTGCGCCTTCGCGGCGGCGGCTTTCGCGGCATCGTCGGCGTCAGCCTGCGCTTTTTGCAGATCGGCCTGCTGCTCCGTGAGCTTGGCGGCGGCGTCATCGGCGGCCTTCTTTGCGGCGTCGGCGGCGTCGGCCTTTTGCTTGGCATCCGCCTGCACCCGCTGGATAGCGGCTGCCGCCTGAGTCTGGGCGGTCGCCTTTGCCTGGGCGTCGGAGGTTGCGGCGGCGAGAGCGGCTTTGGCTGCGTCTACTGCCTTCGTCTTGCCCGAAAGGAGTTGCTGGGTTTGCGCGTCGGTCATGGCGCCCAGCTCGGCCGCGGGCGGAGCGGGGGACTCGGCTACCGCGCCTGGCGGCGGTGTGGAAGTCTCCGGGGCGGGGCTGGCAGCCTCCGCGGCAGGAGAGGCTGTCACGGCGGCGACAGTGGTGATGGCTGTTGGAGAGAGGCTTGCGGAGGCGGCTGCCACCGCCACGGGCGAAGGAGAGCCTTCGAGATTGGCCGGGGCCGGCGCGGCGTTGGTGCCTGAGGTTGCGGCGGAGTTCTCCGAGGCTGTGCCGGAGCCGCCGTTGTTCTTGTAAAAGATCAAGGCGATAACGAAGACGAGGATCAGGGCGGCCACAGCGGCGATGAGGCCGGCGTTCGATTTTGGTTTCGGGCGCTTTTCGCCCTCGACTTCGACAAAGGCGCGCAACGGAAAACCGGTGGGCGTTGTTGGGCCGGGACCAGGCTTTTTGGCGCCCGCCGCGGCCTCTGCGGGAGTCTCCTGCTTTGCGGCTTCGGCTTTTGGGTCCGGTTTCTGGTCCCCTTTTGGGACCGGGGTATTTGAAAGGACCGTGGCCTCGGTAATGAGCGGGGCCTTGCCAGGACCGGGAGTCCAGGGCCGCTTCTGTTGTTTGGGAGCGGCTTCCTGCTCCGGCGCGTCGGCCTTTGGGGCTTCGCCTGCGCCAGCCGGCGGGGCGGGAGTCGATTCCGGCTTTGGAGTCTCGGCGGCGCCTGCGGTTGCCACACCGGCGGCCGCGGCGGCGGCGGCAGGGGCCGGCGCGGGAGCCGTGGATTTACCGGCGGCGAAGCTGGCTCCGGCATCGGCGGCGCTCTTGGGGCGGTCTTCGAAATTCTTTGCCAGGCAGGCGGCGATGACGGCGTCCCATTCCGCGGGAATTGATTCGCCTGCGATTTTTTTCGCGTGGCGGCACTCGGAAACCGGCTTGGGTACGGTCTTGCGGATGTCGGAGATGATTTCGCCGTTGTTGAAAGGAGGAGCGCCGGTCAGCAGATCGTAGATCGAGGCGCCAAGGGAGTAGATGTCATCGGCGCGGGAAGGCCGCTCGGCATCCAACTGCTGGGGGCTGATGTAAGCGATGTCGCGAGAGGCCTCGACCGGCTGGCCGCCGCGGGCCAGGGAATCGAGGATGGCGCGTGAGATGCCGAACTTTTGCACCATCAGCCCATTGTCGGCGGCGATGAGGTTCGACGGGGCGAGATCGCGGTGAAAGAGGTCGATGCGGTGGGCATCCTCGATGGTCTGGCAAAGCTCGGAGATCGCTGGTGCGAGTTCGGAGGGATCGAAGGCGCGGCTGCCGCGCTTCTCTTGCAGGGCGGCGTAGGTATCGCCGCCGACATTATCCATGGACAGGGCGGCCCATTTTTCATCCTCGACCAGGTCGTGGACGCGGACGATGCGGGGGTGGATGAGCTGGCGGTTGCGCTTGGCTTCGGCCTTCAGCTCGTTCATCGCGCGGGAGTCCGCGCGGACGGAATCGGGCACGAACTGCAGGAGGATGTCCTTGCCCAACTCCTCGTCATGGGCCAGCCAGACGGTGCAGAATCCCTGGGGCGGCTGGAGTTCCTTGAGCGTATAGCAGCCCGCGAGCTTGTCTCCGGGCTTGAACGACTGGGCGATGGACGGATTGGATGGATTCGTCACGGGTTTGCCTGGGGGAGTTTCCGTTGGATTGAGTGCGCGTGAGATGGCATAGAGGGCTTCGAAAGCAGCCCGTCGCCGGGTCTTGGATTACAAGTAGAGACGCCGGGGAGCCTTGCCAAACGAAAAGTTTGTTCGGGCAGGAAGCGGAAAACGGTGTAATTACAGTGTGCCGGGTAGCCTTGGGCGCAAAAATGCAAAAAAAGTTATTGCAAAAAGCGTGCCGGTTACTATAATTCCCATAAATCAAAGCAAACGCCATAACGGCGCCGCAATGATTTCTGTTCACAAATCCACACCATTTCGTTATGAAGGAACTTATGAAGGTTAATCTCATTCTCGCGGCTCTCCTCGCGTTCGCCACCGCGGCCGCCCAAGCCGACCCCGTCGTTACCCAGGCGAGTGCGGCACCGAAGAACCTGGCGCGCCAGCACTTGGGAGCCAACCTCCTGATTTACACCCCAGCCAACCAGACCTACGCGCCCACGGAAGCGGCGGCGGCCTGGCTGGACGACGACATCGCAACCGGCTGGCCGGCGCTGACCGGCAAGCAATACTACCTCCTGGCCCTGCCTGAGCCGGAGCTGGTGAACAATTTCATGATCTCCGCCCGCAATGCCACGGGGACGGTGACGCTCTACGCGGGTGACGAGGCGGCCCCTCCGGCCTCGAACGCATGGACGATGATCGAGCCCGCGACACCCGTGGATACGATCAACCAGAAGCTGGGCAAGCCGTTCGGGCGTTTTGCGAAGTATGTGCTGATCGAGACAGACCTGAGTGATTCGGGCCCCTGGTATAGCATTTACCTCTACGGAGACCAGGCGTCGACGGCCTATCACATCCAGCAGCGCGCGCAGCCCGTGGACCCTCGGACTGAGTTTGGGCCTTACACCAATCCGGCGACGGCGTTCAGTATCTCGAGCCTCTACGCGCATTGCAAGGTGGTGGCCGCTGGTGGCGACCAGAGCGCCTGGCAGAATGCGATCGACGATAACCCGGAGACGGGGACATTTGTGGCCGCGACGCAAAATGATGCGGGGCTGGCGATTCAATATGACAAGGCTTACCCGGTGGAGCGGATATCGGTCCTGACCGACGAGGGGACAAAGGGAAAGCTGGACTTGTTTGTGATCAATTCGCAGACAACTCCCGCGGCACAGGGCGGCGGTGTGAGCAGCGCGGCGCGCACCGAAGGCTCCGATTATGTGAAGGTGGCCAATGAGACAACCGATGCCGGCGCGACCACCCCCGCCGGGTTGAACCTGACGAACCTGACCCCGGCGGCGACAATGAACTTTGACGGAACGAGCCCCCGGGCGAGCGTGGACATCACGCCGGCGACCGGGAACATGCTGGTGGCGCGCTGGACGCCCGATACTGCCGGACAGCCGCTAAATGTGCGGGAGATCAATTCCTTTGGCGATCTGGCGCTCAATGATTACGAGCTGGCTCCCGATACGGTCGCCGAGGCTCCGCAGGGCAACGCCGATACCGGCAAACAGGCGCTGCCGATGGATGGCGGCAAGGAGGCGCTCCCTCCCGCGGTGGGCGAGGATGGGCCGTTCAAGACGGCGTTCATCCCCGGCGTGCCGGTGTTCCCGCCGAATGTGCCTGTCAGTCCGTAACCGCTGATCGGTCGAATCTGTTTAACAAAAAACGCGAGGAGCCAATCCTCGCGTTTTTTGTTTCAACCGCGGATTTTTTTGGGGACGCCCGGATCGCATTTTCTTAAATCTGTGTTCATCCGCGAGAATCTGCGGTTTCAATAAGGGATGACGTTTCAACTTCTTGGACAGGATGGGAAGGCGCGGCGGGGGCGAATTGCGACGCCGCACGGGAGCATTGAGACGCCTGTGTTTATGCCGGTGGGCACGCAGGGGACGGTGAAGGCGGTGAGCCCGAGGGAACTCGAGGAGCTGCGGGCCCAGATCATTTTGGGGAATTCGTATCACCTGTTTGTGCGGCCGGGTCTGGAAGTGTTGGAGAGTTTTGGCGGCCTGCATCGATTCATGGGATGGAAGGGGCCGATCCTGACGGACAGCGGGGGCTTCCAGGTCTTTTCACTGGCCAAGCTGCGGAAGATTACCGAGGAAGGGGTGCATTTCCAGAATCACCTGGACGGGACGCCCTGTTTCATAGGTCCGGAGACGGCGATGGATATTCAGGCGACGCTCGGCTCGGATATCGCAATGGCATTTGACGAGTGTCCTCCGCATCCGTGCGGGCATGAGTACGCGGCCAGGAGCCTGGGGCTGACGCTGCGCTGGGCGGAGCGGTGCCTGCGCTGGGCGGAGGGGCGCGAGCGGAGGCCGGCGATCTTTGGGATCGTGCAGGGGTCGGTGTTCGAGGATCTGCGGCGGGAGGGGGCGGAGGCGCTCGCGCGGATGGACTTTGAGGGATACGCGGTGGGCGGGGTGAGCGTGGGGGAGACGCAGGAGGAGATGATGCGGGCGGTCGAGTGGAGCGAGCCGTATCTGCCCGCGCACAAACCGCGCTACGCGATGGGGCTCGGCACACCGCCGCAGATGATCGAGCTGGTGGCGCGCGGGATCGATATGTTCGATTGCGTCCTGCCCACGCGGATCGCGCGAAACGGGACGGCGTTCACGGCGGCCGGTACCGTGAATCTAAAGAACGCGCCATTCGCCGCGGAGAAGGGGCCGATCGAGGAGGGTTGCGAATGTTACGCGTGCGCGGAGTTCTCGCGCGGCTACCTGCGGCACCTGATCAAGGCGGAGGAAATCCTCGGGCTCCGGCTCGTGTCGCTGCATAACCTCCATTTTTACATCCGGCTCATGGAGCGGGCGCGGGCGGAGATCGAGGGTGGGACATTCGAGGAGTTTCGGCGCCGTTTCGTCGGCGGCTACAAGCCGCATGGCGAGCCTGTATAACTCCTGCGCTTTTCAATGGCCGCCCTTGCGCTATGGTCGTTGTCACGGCGCCTCGGTACTCTACCGAGTCCCGGCAACCACTGATGAGCAGCGCGAAGCGACCCCGAACCCCAGGCCGGCGCCAAAAGCATTCCCCTCCACCGCTCTCGTCAGGTTGGTTCCAGAGCTGGTGGGCGGCCAAGAGCCCGATCTTTTGGTTTAGCGCGAAGTTCTGCGCGCTGCTGGCGCTGTCGTACGCCGTGCTCGCGCTGCCGCCTTGCCGCCACTTTATCGATGTCTGCTCGGCGTTCTACGCGGGACTCTCCAGCGCGATGCTCAATCTTCTCGGAGAAAGGACGCACCTCGCCGGCGCCACCATCTCCTCGGCGCGCTTTGCAGTTACAGTCGTACCGGAGTGCGCGGGCCCGGAGTTTACCCAGTTTTTCTGCGCGCTGGTGCTCGCTTTTCCCTCGAGGCCGCTTTGGAGGATTGCCGGGATCATCGCCGGCGCAAGCCTGCTGCCGCTCCTTAATT
>Ga0182024_10023103_pt1 | contig 11162 bp, 12 predicted proteins | sample P32metaG_FD_120480 | JGI IMG/M metagenome (GOLD analysis project Ga0182024, IMG submission 120480) | Permafrost microbial communities from Stordalen Mire, Sweden - P3-2 metaG (Illumina Assembly) | ecosystem: Environmental > Terrestrial > Soil > Wetlands > Permafrost | place: Sweden: Stordalen... | reverse complement strand
CTGAGTTGCACGAGAAAGCGTTTCGCCGGTTGGGCGGCGTGACTCGCGTCGTGGTGCTCGATAATCTCCGCGAAGGCGTGATCACGCCCGACATCTACGATGCCACGCTCAATCCCCTCTATCGCGATGTGCTGAAGCATTACGGCGCCGTCGCCTTGCCCTGTCGGGTGCGAGATCCGGACCGCAAGGGCAAGGTAGAATCTGGCGTCGGCCATGCGAAGAAGACACCGCTCAAAGGGCTCCGCTTCGAGAACATCGAGGAAGCGCAGTCGTATCTGGACCATTGGGAAGAGCGTTGGGCCGACACACGTATTCACGGCACCACCAAACGCCAGGTGTCGGCGATGTTCGCCGAGGAGAAGCCCGCTCTGCTTCCGCTGCCGCTCGAACCGTTTCGCTATTACCAATACGGCGAGCGCACGGTGCACCTTGACAGGTGTGTCGAAGTCGATGCCGCTTACTATGGCGCACCGCCGGGTTGGATCGGCCGCCGCGTTCAGGTGCAGTGGAATGCATCGCATGTCCGATTGCTGGATCCGCTCACCGGCCAACTGCTGCGCGAGCACTTGCCTCAGCAACGTGGCCGCCACCGAATCAAGGATGAAGATCGATCGCAGCGAACTCCGCTGTCGACCAAACAACTCCTGCATCGCGCCGAACAAGCCGGCCGCAATATCGGCGCGTTGTGCCAGGCGATGCATCGGAACCAGGGCGAGGTCGCGGTGCGCCGCATCCTGGGCGTGCTCTCGCTCGCCAAAAAGTACGGCGTCGCTTCTACCGATGACGCCTGTGCCATGGCTCTCGAAACCGGCGCGAGCGAGTACCGCTTCGTGCGCCGCTACCTGGAACGCAATCCGCAACTGCCGCTGAGTCTGCGGCAGGTCGATCCACTCATTCGTCAGCTCACGTTGTATCGCGATCTCATCGAAACCCGAACCCAAGACCTCAATCAGGAGAAACAACCATGAATCTCATCGAACTCGACCGTGCGCTCCGCCAACTGCGGCTGGGCGGTATCGCCGATGTGCTCGAAACTCGCCTGCGCCAAGCTCAGGCCGAACCGATGGCTCCCATCGACTTGCTCTCATGCCTGATCTCCGACGAACTCACACGGCGAGCCGATCGGTTGCTCGATCGCCGCCGCAAACAAGCCGGCTTTCGCGATCCCGACCGGACGCTGGACAACTTCGACTTCACCTTCAATCCAAAAATGAATCGCAGTTTGGTTTTCGACCTGGCCACAGCCGCGTTCATTAACAAGCGCGAGGACGCGTTGTTTCTCGGCCCCGGCGGAACAGGAAAAAGCCACTTGGCACAAGCCATCGGTCAGGCCGCGATCCAGCAGGGCTACAAGGTGCTGTATCGTGAAACGCACATCTTGCTCGATGAGCTGGCTGAAGCCGTCGCGGATGGGGCGCGCAAAGAGTACATGGAGTCGGTGGCCACTGTGCCGCTGCTCATTATCGACGACTTCGGTATGCGCAAGCTGCCGCACACTGCGGCCGAGGATCTGCTGGAAATTATCATGCGCCGCTACGAACGCTTCAGCACCCTGCTCACTTCCAACCGCCCTGTCGAGGACTGGGGCAAGCTACTCGGCGATGTCGCCGCGGTGAGTGCCATGCTCGATCGTCTGCTGCATCACGGTCATGTGCTCAAGTGCGGCCCGCGGAGCTGGCGCACCAAGACGGCACCTGCATCATAAGGAAGGGGGCTTCTTTGAATGCGAGGGCGCTGCCCTCGCGCTCCCGGGATTTAACGCGATCCCGCCAGCCCATTCGAAAACCTAAACCCCAAATAAACAACCGGGGATAAGCACCTGCTCATCCCCGGTCAGTTGGAATGGAATGGTCCGGCCCAGGAGTCGGCGCTCGGGTCGCATCCCTGCGTTGCCCTACCCTCCGCCCCGGTTCATCCACAGTGTAAACCCAAAAACACCAAATCCAGAGCGGAAATATCACTCGCATTTAAGAAACTGTTTGCGAAATCCGGCTCGACAGGGTATAAAAGATCTTGTCCTGGGCTCAGCTCTTCGTTGGCCGGTTTTGAAGTGACCACGTATGGCCGGTTTTCAGGTGATCACCGAGGGTTCGAAATTGCAGCTGGAGATTCCACAAGCAAATCTTTCAGCGCCAATGCGGGTCGGGTGATCCCGAAGCGAGCACCTGCCCTTTGGACAGGTCGTCTATCTGTAAGTATCTGAAAACAGATCACAAAGCGGAAACCGATCCACTGTGCCCAAGGCAGATTTCGGCCGTTCGCCTAAATCATCTATTTTCAAATACTTAGATTTTCAAGCAGATACGGGCATCGCGTTGAAGTCTGTTGAGCCCTGTTGGACTCGGGTGTACCGGGCAGCTACAAAATTGACTACAGGCATCGGCCATCCTTCGCTACTTTTTGGCGGTCCTCGACTCTGTTCGAAACCCCGAATTTCCAAAAAATACTGTCCGGATCCGCCGTCATCCAGGAGTTGGGCGCGGCCATTGGTTAGTACCGGCACTTTTCGCGATGCCGCGTTAGGGCTGTCCCTTTGACATCGCAGGATTCTCGGAAGCCGATCGCCCGAGGGCTTGACTCTGGATTACACTCCAGACTGTATCCTTGGGGGTAATGGGTAGTGCTTCATTGCAAATCGGCCAAGTCGCTCAGAGAACAGGACTGAGTGTCGATGCCATCCGCTTCTATGAAAAGTCGGGGCTGCTAGCACGCCCGGCGCGGACACAAGGCGGCTATCGGCTTTATGAGGAGCGGGAAGTCGCCGACCTCGAATTTATCCAGAAGGCGCAACAGCTCGGGTTTTCCCTCAACGAAATCCGTGAGCTGTTTTCCATTCAGCGTCACCCGCATGAGGTCTGTGTCCACGTCCGAGATTTGATTGCACAAAAGCTCGGCATTGTCCGTGCCAAGATTGCCGAATTACAAAGGATGGAGACAGAGCTGGCCGGGGCGTTGCGGCAATGCCGCACGGCTCTCCGGCAACCATCGAAGCATCAGGACACCTGCCCGGTTCTGGAAGCGATCACGAAAGCTCGGCCGCAAAGTGAAAAAACATGAAAGTTGAGATTCTCTATTTTCCGGGTTGCCCGAACCATATCCCGGCGGTCGATCGCGTGCGCGAAGTGTTGCAGCAAGAGGGAACGTCCGCGGACATGGTTGAAGTCGAGGTGATGGACGCGGTTACCGCTCAACACGTGGGCTTTCTCGGATCACCTTCGATCCGAGTTGACGGGCAGGATGTCGAGCCAGCGGCGCGCACGATTCGGGTCTTCGGGATGATGTGCCGCACTTATTTCGACGGCGGACGGCGTGCCGGTTTGCCGCCTCCGGAGTGGATTCGGGCGGCCGTGCGGGAAGCAAGGGGGAGATCATGCGCGTCAACGACAAACTGACTCCGATGGCCGCTGCAATGAGTGCACTGGCAACGCTGGCCTGCTGTTTGCCGATCGGGGTTGCCGGGGCAGTGGGCGCGCTGGGATTGAGTGTCGCCCTGGAACGGTTGCGGCCGTGGCTGATTGGCCTCGCGGTGATCCTGCTCGGCGTGAGCGCTTTTCAAATGTACCGGCGCGGAAAAAGTTGCCAGCGGCGTAGCCGTCTAAGTCTGGTGTGTTTCGGACTTTCGGCGGCCATTGTGCTCGCCGTCCTTATCTTTCCCCAACAGCTCGCGGAGCTGCTGGCGGGTCTGCACTAGAGATTCCCAATGAAGCGCGCCTGGTCAATTGTTCTTGCGGCGGCCGGGGTGGTCCTCGGCGGCGTTTACGTCACCAGAACGGGACACGCTCCCGCCAGTCAACCACCGTTCGTGGAAATAAACCGCGCGGCGCTTTCCGCGCTGCAATCGGAATTCAATCGAACCTCGGCCGAGTTGCGCGTGATCCTGTTGCTCTCCCCAACTTGACCGACTTGCCTGCGGGGGTCTTCCGCAGTCGAGACGATTCTGAAGAATCACCCCGAAAGTTCGGTGGTGGTGTTCGCGGTGTGGGAACCGATTCTTCCGACGGACTGGAGTGCGCCGGGCACGAGTGTGCTGAATCGCCTGAATGATCGCCGGGTACGGCAATTCTGGGACCCCGACCATCTTGTCGCGGCGGTCATCAAGAAAGCGGAAACGTCCGGGCAGCTTCATCCGGACTGTTGTGACCATAACGGGTTCTTCTGGGATTTAACGGCCGCCTACGCGCCGGGATCGCGCTGGAGCGAAACCCTGCCGGAGCCGGTGCTCCTCAATGGCCCGGTGGTGCAAAACGCGGCGGCCCTTGAATCCATCGTGGCGAAAGCAAAGTAAGCCTCGTACTTCTGTTCAGACGGTGAGGATTGTCTGCGCCTCTAAAGCAGTCGCTAATAGCGGCCGAAAATTTACGGTAACATTCTCATTGGAGAGGCGTTGGCCGGATAGGTCCCGGTTGTTCGGCCACTTTTCCTCTACTTTTCTGCGGCTCCTCAACTCCACGTCAAAACGCTGAATCTGAAAAAGTAGCGGAAGGATGCGCCGTCATCCAGGAGCAATGTGCTTCTTGATCGCTTCCGGCGGATAAAGTGGTGGAAATCGCTGTGTCCACCCGCCAATATTTCCCGACGATCTGCGGGTGTATACTGGAGCCGTCCGAGCCGAGGAGGCTCAATCATGAAACGAATTCTAAGCGTCTGTTTTCTAGCCACCGTCGCCTGTGCAGTCGCCTTCGCAGCCGATCAGAGCTGGATCGGCCAAATCAGCGACAGCATGTGCGGCGCCAGCCACGCAAAAATGACGGCCGGGCACCCGGGGATGACCGACCGCGACTGCGCCCTGGCTTGTGTCAAGGGCGGCGGTAAATTCGTCTTCGTCAGCGACGGTAAGGTTTACAAAATCGCCAACCAGGACAGCCCGCTACTTCAGATGCACGCTGGCCACGCCGGAGTGACGTTGACGGGCGACATGAAGGGTGACACGATCACCGTCTCCAAGATCGCGATGCCCGCTAAGAAATAGCGCCGCCGTTTTTAATAGATCGTAACACCCATACGGCTGGCCTCTACTCCTGAGCTCCATTAGGGCTGAGCAGAACTCGAGGTTGACCGCAACCGCCGGTCATCCGGCGACGGAGATGGTACAAATGTTTGCCGCCCGACGCCAGCGTGGTGTTATCTGGAAGCCCATAGGCCCAAACCCAGAATTTTAAAAAGTAGCTACCGAGTGCGCCGTCATCCAGGCGCAACTCGCTTTCGTGACCAAATACACTTGTTAAGTCGCTCATGTGCCGCTCCAGTCAGGCGACAAACTCGGCCCGTACGAAATCATTGCCCTGCTGGGCTGGGTGGCATGGGCGAGGTCTACCGCGCGCGCGACACGACACTCAAGCGCGACGTGGCGCTGAAAGTTCTGCCTGCGACATTTTCATGTACCCCGCATGTACATCGGTTCCAAGCGGCCCTCATAGGTATCGCTCGCGAAATCCAAGTCAGACAGTCGTGTTCCGGCTCGCCGGGCATGTCCAACTTGGATAGATCACCCAGCCGACTAGAAAGCAAATCGAGCCTGAAACTCCAGTCGCCGGTTATTCGCGCCATCCGAGTACGCGCCGAAGCCTCCGCCTAACTGATTGGATTGCCCGAACAACGGCGAATTAATGTTACCGACGATCGGCCCCGGATTGAGATGGTTGAGCAGGTTCCGCGACGAAACCGATAACGTCAGCTTCATGTGCTCCCGGTAGATGAATGCGCGCGCCAGACGCAGGTTCACAGTGAACAGTCCCGGTCCTCGTCCGTAATTTCGCGGCACGATCGTCTCGCCGGCAACCGGATCGGGATCGAACAGCCCGTGAGATGTTGCGATTACTCCCGGTTGATTTGGATTCGTCGCGAACCCCGGCCGGGCGGTCAGAACCGTGTCGTTGTAGACATCCTGGCTGGTGATGATGTTGAACGGCGCGCCGGATTGCAAAATGACGAACGGATTCCACACCAGCCCCCACTTCGACGTGATGGATCCGCCCAGCGACATTCGATTGCGAACGTCGTTCGAGGCTGGACCATACTCGCCTGCCATGCTGTACTGATTTGCTGGAAAGGTATTCAATCCGTCCGTGTTGCTTCGCGCATACGCCAGCGAATAGCTTCCAAACAGAGAAGTCTTCGGCGTCAATCGCGAATTGATGTTCGTAATCAGCAGATTCTGGTTGTACAATCCCGCCGATTCCATCTCGTAGATGGGGCTTTCACTGGGATAGGGATACGCGCCATCGGCGAGCGGAGCATTGATGTTGCGCGAGCGCAGCTCATGAAGCCCGTGCGAGTTAGTGTAGTTGACCGCGAGAGTCGTCTTCTTCGGCAGTTGCCGCTCGATGCCCAGGGCGGATTGCATCAGGTACGGCGCACGCAGGGAAGAGCTGATGGTGTGAATGACCTGCTGGTTCCCGGAAGCCTCCAGTTCACTCTCCGAAGGTATCGCCGGGTACGTGTCCGGATCGATGATAACGAACTGTTGCTGATTGATTCCGTTATAGCGCTGCGCGATCAAGACGTTTTGCTCTGAAAAGCGGTCGTAAAACATCCCGAATCCGCCGCGGATCACGGTCCCTGGAGTTGTGTTCTTTGCCGATCCTCCAGGCGCCCATGCAAAAGCCACGCGCGGCGCGAAGTCGGAGCGGTCGCGGATGTTTTCCTGCGTCTCGTATCGCAAACCGAGGCTCAAGGTCAGATTCGATTTCACTTTCCAGTCGTCGCCCACGAACAGTCCGATATCCGCGCCGCCGACGTATACCACGGGATCGCCGGCATTGATCGAGAATTGAGTCGCGCCGCCGCCCAGGGCTCGAATCATCTGGGGCGACATTCCCATTTGGCCGAATAGCAGCGTGCGGCGATACTGCTCGATGGAACTGATCGTCGTGCATCCCGGATTCTGAATGGCCGGGTCGCAAGTTACGCCGGGCACAACGGGCTGATTGTTCGCGTCCAGGATGGGGGCATACGCTCCGCCGAAAACATACGTGCCGTTGAAGTTCTGCTCGGACGTGTCCACAATCGAAACCGCGCGGAGCCGCGCACCGAATCGCAAGGTATGCGTGCTCGCGGTCCGGGTGGTGTAGTTCTGTACTTCGTAATGGTGGTGGAGGTAGTCGTGGAGTCCCTGCAGGGACCCACCGCCGTTGAACGCGTTGACTACGATGATGGACGGATCGGTGCTGTCGGGCGTCTGCGCCGAATTCTGATGACGGAACTGAAAGCGCATTTCATTCACCGTGCGGGCGCCGATCAACATCGTTTCGGTAGCCTGCAAGGAATGCTCCATGTACGATGACCGGTACGATTCCGACGGCAGCGTGTAACTTCCGATGCCGGCTTCGCTCGAAGTATTCAGGTTCGGTTCATAGCGAACCATCAACGTATTCTTCGCGTTCAACTGATAATCGACGCGGGCTCCCACATATAAGCGCCGCAGCGGGCTCACGGCGACCTCAGTGAACGGACTCACGATGGACAACGTGTGAGGGTCTAGCGTGCTCCCATTCACCACCTCCCCGTTGTCGATGGCGCGCTTATCGAAATCGAGGAAGAAGGATCCCTTCGAGCTAATCCTCCCGCTCAGGCTCCCGCCGAAATCCTTCATGTTAAAAGGAGCCTTCTGAGTTCCATACGGATTACGCGCATTGAACAAGCCGTCGCCATACCCAAAAAAGGCTTCGCCGCGCAGATGATCCGATCCGGGTTTCGTTAGGATTTCGATATGCCCTGTGCCCAGCGTATCGAACTCCGGCGAAAACGGATTTTGATTGATGCGGATTTCGCGAATCGCGTCCTTGCTGGGCAGCGTCCCGTCGCCGGCAGTGAACCCATCGATGAAAATCTGCCCTCCGTCCGGCCCCGCCGCTGGTCCGGCCAGCGCCTGCAAGTCCGCTAACAGATCGTCGGGATCGTCGGCGAGCGCTTCCAGATCGGCGCTACGCATCACCTGCGCCGACGCGCTCTGCGTCGGATCAAGACTCACCTCCGGCGCGGTCGAATCGGTGACTGTGATCTCCTGGCGCTCGGCCGCGACATGCATCTGGAGATTGAGGGTGGTGTTCCCGGCGGTGATCGAAACCGTAACCGGCGCCATCAGGACAAATCCCGGACTGGTAACTTGTACGGTCGACGAACCGGTGCGCAACCCGGGAAGCAAGTAGCTGCCGTCGTCGCCCGCGGTGGCCGATCGCTTCTGTCCGTCCGCTTGGATTGCCGTCACGACTGCGCCCGGAATCGATGCGCCGGTCTGATCCGTCACCACGCCGCGCAGAACGCCGGTCATCTGCTGCGCCGGACCGTAAAGTGCGAAGGAAAAAAATAGGAGGACGAAGGGGAGAGCAAGCTTCATGATCGACCGGAACATGCCGAGCCGGCGAAAGGGCAATGCCCCCTAGCGGCTTTCTTTCGAGTCTCTTAGTCTAGCATCCGCTTTCAGGAACTCGGGTCGGTCCAGTCGTCCTTGCGCACTATGCCACGTTACGCATCATTCGTTCCCTGCTCAAGCGTACTGCCGACAGATGGTTTGCAGCGGGTTACGCTGCGATGATGGCGATGTACGTCGCCGCTGCCGAATTTCGCCGTCAGCGATACTTGGAGCCAGTTGGCCGAGGCGATTCTCAGCACCTGATATAAGAATCCGTCGGCAGGGCGTAGGTAAACGAGTGGCTGTCGCACAACCCAACCCAGGCTGGCGGCGAAGGGTAGAGCAACCCGCCCAACTCCCGCATGGTCGGGATCCGTCCATACTCTTGCAGATCGCCACCGACGGATAACGCATTATAAGAGGGCGCCCCTTCCCGGATAGCCTTGAGGGTAACCTTCTGTGTGCACCGTAATACAGCCGCTATGTGCTGTCTGATCGGATACGCCTAACTTGAATCAACCGCATGTACATCGCCACCGGCTCGAAACTCGCGCTTATGAGATCCTCGCGTGGTTTTAGACACGGCCTTTTAGATTTTTCTCCGCAACGACGATTTCGACCGGCACCCACATATGGGTTATGATTGCGTCTCTAATCGAGAATCCGGCCTCCTCCAACGCCCTGCGAACAAAGATCGGCCGGCAGTCGAGAAGGTTGGGGAAGTGCCGGTGCGTCCACTCATACGCTCCCACGGCGAGTCCCTCGTTACCCTCCTTGGTGATCGCGACCACTCCGATTCGTCCACCTGGGCGCAACACGCGGCCGCACTCAGCTAACACTAGCGGAATTTCCGGCGTATCGAACAATTCAAGCGTGAAGCTCATGAACACCGCGTCCATACTGCCGTCGGGATGCGTGAGGTGTGTGGCGTCGGCGCACGACAACTCGACCCTGTCGAGCAGATGCTCTTTCTCCAATCGATCCCGCGCCCGTTTTCGCATTCCTTCCGAAAGATCAATGCCGAATACTCTGCCTCCAGGTCCAACGGCCTTCGCCAACTGTGCCAGGCAGTGGCCCGTTCCGTAGCCGATCTCCAGAACGCGTTCCCCCGGCGCGATGGCGAGCGTGTCTATACCGGCTTGACGGACCGGCCCTTCGCTGTGCTCCGCGAGGAGGTCATAGACAGCGCTGATCTTGTCGTAAAAAGCACGTGTTTCGTCCTTTGACTGGAGTACCCGAAGCACTCTGTCTTGAGGTTGTTGAGGTTCTTTGGATTGCATAGCACCAAGCTCCAATCCTCTGAAATCTTACGTTAGCGAGAAACGCGCTGGCTCGGATTCTTGCAGGAATTGCTATTCCGGCCAGCAGAGGCCCGCGCGCAAACTCTTCCCACCAATCTACAGCCTCGGAGGGATGGTTTGGAGTCCCACTTTCCTTCAGATTAACTAAGGGGGAGGGCCAAACATGAATTTAAGGATTGTTGGATTGGCCGTACTGGCGTTCGGCGTTGTTGCTTTCGCCGACGACACCGACCGCGCGAAGCTGATGGGCGCTTGGGAATCGCAAGGCGAAACGTGGCTTTTCGAATCCAAGGGCGACGCTGTGCGCATCACCTACTTGCGGGGCAGCCAAAAGCTCGCGGAATTCGAGTGCAACACCGACGGGAAGGACTGTCCGACGAAGGTTGCCGGACACTCGGCCAAGATATCGCTTTGGTTCAACGGTTCCAAGCTGGTCGAACTTGAGACCAGAGGGTCCGACGTCGTGAAGCGCCGCTTCGCGATCGCGGGAGCCGGGGAGAAAATGGACGAGGAGATCATTCCTATCGCGTCGGACAGTAAAGCTGAGACATTACATTTCAAACGCGCGAAGGCTGCCCCTTCGAACAAATGAGACCTTGCCGTGCCCTCGCGTACAAACTTGCTGATCCTTGACGTTGGCAGCGAGCGAGTTAGGTCGCGGGACGCCACCGCCGCGAATGGCGAAGGCGACGTTGCCTCTATCCCGCCGTAGATTCTTACTTCGCGCGCTTGAACGCCAGTTCCTGTGGTCCGCCTCTGCCGCCGCCACCTTCACGGGCGGCGGTCAACTTCAGATCGTCGCCCATTAGCATCCCTGTGTAATTGGTGGTCTGCTCGGCGCCGCCCCGTCCCGCGCGAGACACCTTGAAGCTTACGTTCATCCCGTCGATCTTGCCTTCCTTGATCTCTACAGGGCCGCCCCGGCCGCCGTCCAGACTGCCGGTCAACTTGGAGCCATCGGCCTTCAGAGTCAAGGTCTGCGTTTGAGGGCCGTTCCGGCCCTGAGTTTCAACAGTCCATTTGCCGTCGATCGCCGCGCCGAGCGCGATCATGCACGCCAACGCCGATAGCGCGCACAACATGTAAAATCTCTTCATATTCTCATCTCTTTCCTTTCTGGACTCGGGATAATACCTTAAGTGTTAGTGGTGTTCAGGTCGAAGCCTTGAGGTTAAAAAGCCCCCATCAGCACCATTTGGGAGGAGCGATCTAAAATCTCCCACAGCAGTCCTGAACTCAACTGCGGCTGTTGGTCCATGATCACGCTAAGCCTGAAAATAGCCTGGAAAAACAGCTCAGAAAATACACGGAGCGCGACGATTATTCAGCCGCCGCGCCCCGTGCCCTTGGGAGGACAGATCGAAAACTCTTCGGAAGGCAAGGCCGCCTACCCAAAACCTTTGGCAGCGACTCACGGCGCCGCAGTCACGTGCGCGCGGCGATTCTTCTGCCAGCAATCCTCAGTCTGGTCGGTGCAGACCGGCCGATCCTTACCGAGGCTCACGATGGTG
>Ga0182024_10023102_pt1 | contig 11162 bp, 9 predicted proteins | sample P32metaG_FD_120480 | JGI IMG/M metagenome (GOLD analysis project Ga0182024, IMG submission 120480) | Permafrost microbial communities from Stordalen Mire, Sweden - P3-2 metaG (Illumina Assembly) | ecosystem: Environmental > Terrestrial > Soil > Wetlands > Permafrost | place: Sweden: Stordalen... | reverse complement strand
CCGAGAAGACTGGCATAAAGGTCAAGGCCAGCACGCCCGATGAGGCTGTGGCAGGTTTAGCGAACGCTTTTCTTCGCCTGGCGCAAGATCCCGACCTTAGGAATCGTATTGCCGAAGCATCCCGCCAGCGAGTGAACGAACATTTTGACTGGGTTGGCAAGGGCGAATTCATGAGCGAAATTTATCAAAGCGCGGTGGCACGGCCATGAGCTTCAACGCGGCAACGCGCCCCACGTCCCGGATCCTTTTCCTTGCGATGTTTTTGTACGCGGTTTCGCTCATAAAGTTTTTCATGCGCGATCCTTTGGGCGCGGATGTCGGGCCTCAGGGTCCAATCGAGTTGGGTCTTTTGGTCATGGCTGGCTTTACGCTGCTACTGGCCTTCTGGCAACGCTACTGGAAACTCACCGTGCCGCCATCAGCCAAGGCATTCGTGGCGTTTGGGGCGCTGGCGGTCGCCTCTTCCGTATTTTCCTACTACCCGCTGCTAAGTTTCGTGAAGGGCATGAGCTTTATTCTGGTTATCGGAATTGCGGTCGTGGCTTCCAGTGCCTTCGGTTCCGCACAGGTTATCAAATATTTATATTACTCAGTCTGTATCATTCTTTTGGTAGGACTTGTGACCCGACTTGCAGGCGGCGGGCCTCTGTTGGATCTCGACGAGTATTCGGGCCGGATGCGATTCAGCTTTTTCGCCCTGCACCCGCAATTGCTCGCGGATCTTTCCGCGATCACGTTGCTTTCCAGCTTCCTGATGTCCAAGCGGCCGCCGCTTTACTGTCAGATATTCCTGTTCGCGGTCAACATCGGCGCCGGCTCACGTACCAGCAGCGCATTGCTGGCTGTCATACTTCTTTTGTTCGGATTGGTCTCCGTTCGGGTCACTCCAAGATTGGTTTCCCTTTACTGTTTCCTGGGGTCCCTGGCGGCGCTTGTGATTTGGGTGGGTGTCCAGACGCAATCCCATCAGTTCGCGGACATTGCCTCGCCGGGCCAAGCGTTGTATGGAGATAAGATGGGTGATGACCTCTCGACTCTTAACAACCGCACGGACGTATGGAGTGCGGCTGCGCCCCTCGTTTCCCATAGCATCCTTCTGGGCTACGGGTTGGGCGGATCGCGGGATGTTCTGCTCAACAATACTTCCTGGAGATGGGAAGCCGGGGACACTCACAACGCGCTTTTCGATCTGATTCTCGGGGCTGGATTTCCCGCGGCGCTGGTGTATCTCTTGGGATGGGCCTGGGCGGCGGGACGCGCGTGGCGAACGCGAGGCTTCCTGCGCGTCGGGGCACTTGGAATTTATGCGTACATAGCCTGTTTTGGGATCGTCTCTCCAAATTTGACCAACCTGCAGGGCCTTGGGACATTCTTGATCATCACCATCGATGCCATGGTGTGCGCGGAATACTATGCGCAACGCTCACGAAGCTCGGCACACGCGCGTGTGCCAGTAAGCGAGGGGTTTCTTGAAAATCCTGCTCGCACATAATTACTACCAATTCCATGGTGGCGAAGAAGTCGTCTTCGACCAGGAAAAACGGATGCTGGAACAAGGCGGCAACGAAGTGATTACCTATTGCCGGAGCAACGACGAGATCGCGAAACTGAGCGGCCTCGAACGGTTGACTCTCGTAAAGCGCAGCATTTGGGCCGGCGACACGCAGCGCGAAATGACCCAGCTTCTTGCCGAGACCTGTCCCGACGTTGTGCATGTTCATAACACCTCTTACATGATGTCGCCCTCCATTTACGGCGCGTGCAAGGCGAAAGGTATTCCAGTTGTGCAAACGCTGCACAATTTTCGTCTCATGTGTCCGAGCGTGACATTTTTTCGCGACGGGAAAGTCTGCGAAGAATGTGCGGACCACAGTCTGTGGCGCGGGGTTTACCACGGCTGTTACCGGGATTCGCGGCTGGCCACGGCCTCCGTGGCCCTGGGGCTTGCCTTGCACCGGCGCTGGGGGACTTGGGACAAACTGGTAACTAGCTTTATTGCGCTGACTGAATTTGGGCGCAAACAGTTTATTGCGGCTGGCCTTCCGGCAGGCAATATTCTGGTCAAGCCCAACTTTGTCGATCCGGATCCCGGTGAGCGCGAACAGCCAGGGGAATACGCTCTATTTGTGGGACGCCTATCCCGTGAAAAAGGATTGCCAATACTGCTTGAGGCCTGGGGACAGCTGCCGCGGCACTATGCGCTTCATGTTATTGGAGACGGTCCCGAAGAAGAAGGCTTGAAAGCTCAGGCACGGCAGCAAGGCCTTTCCGCCGTGCAATTCCGAGGGCGCCTTTCACACCAGGAGGCCATCGCGGCCATGAAGCGCGCGCGTTTCCTCATCGTTCCCAGTGGATTTTATGAAACTTTCGGATTGTGTATTGCGGAAGCATTTGCTTGTGGCACGCCGGTGATTTGCTCGAGGTTGGGCGCCATGCAGGAATTGGTTTCTGACGGCCGGACCGGGCTGCACTTTACGTCCGGCGATGCCAATGATTTGGCGGCGAAAGTAGGATGGGCGTGGGCGCATCCGAAAGAGATGGACGCGATGGGCCGCGAAGGCCGCGCCGAATATGAAACGAAGTACACCGCCGATCGCAACTATCCCATGCTGATGAACATCTACGAGAGCGCTATTCAAGCGCAGCGGGCAGCATGATTGGAGGTCTGACAACCACATGGTTAATAAAGGCAAGAGAAATATCATTGGCATCTTGATTGACGCCGTGGATTACGAGGCGGCGACCGACTTCGTTCTGAGTGCGGCCCGGGAGAAGAGGAGCGCGACAATTTCAGCACTGGCCGTCCATGGACTGATGACGGGTGTGCTCGACCGTGTCCAGAAGTTTCGCCTGAACCATTTTGATTTGGTGGTGCCGGATGGACAGCCCGTGCGCTGGGCAGTTAACCAGCTGCATGGTACCGGCCTGCTTGGTCCTGTCATTGGTCGGAATCTAACCTTGAGGGTATGCGCGCGGGCCGCCGCTGAAGGATTGCCGGTGTATTTCTATGGAAGCACACCTGATGTGCTCTCCCTCCTGAAACAATCTCTTGAGGAAAAATTTCCCGGAATCTTGATTGCGGGAATGCAAAGCTCTAAGTTCCGTCGGCTTGACCCCGAAGAGAAGCAAAGAATTGCCGGGGCCATTCGCGATTCTGGGGCGTCAATGGTTTTTGTGGGGCTGGGGTGCCCGAGGCAGGAGGTCTTCGCCTATGAGTTTCGAGACATTCTGCCCATGCCCATACTGGCGGTCGGCGCTGCGTTTCCATTTCTGGCGGGAAAGCTCCCAGAGGCGCCACGTTGGATGCAGGATGCCGGCCTCGAATGGCTTTTTCGGCTGGTGTCCGAGCCGAAGCGGCTGTGGCGCCGCTATATTTTTCTTAACCCTGCCTACATGTTCCTGGTGATGTTGCAGGCGCTGGGCTTCTCAAGGTTTTCCACGATCGGGCAAGAACCGTACGACGAGCTACTTCACGGATAGCGGCTTACTGTCCGTGATACCTGTCATATACCTGTCCCATGGGGCAGTGGTGTATTATAGGTGGGGGAGAGTAGTATGACGATGGAATGAGTTGGATCACTTCATGTCATCAGGGCCAATTTGGTCAATTAAGGCAATAAAATGAAGAAGTTGGGACTATCGATCTTGATTTTCTTGTTTGCATTCCCCGCTTGGGCAACCACATATTACCTGGCTCCAGCAGCTGGTGGCGGCAGCGATTCCAATACCGGCACCTCTGCGAGCACTCCATGGCTAACTCCGAATCACGCATTGAATTGTGGCGACGTAATTCTGGCCGCGGCGAGCACGGCCTATGCGGAGACAAACTTCAGAACTAACCAATGGGGTACGGTCACCTGTCCCGCGGGAAATAATGTTGCCTGGCTCAAATGCGTGACCTTCGATGCCTGCAAAATCACCATTAGTGTCCCAAATGCCCACGACGCATTGACCCCGACGCAAAGCTACTGGGGCGTGCAGGGCTGGGAGGTAACAGCAACTGCGGATGGCAATGCTTGTTTTGAGGCCTACCCGCCCAATTCTTCAACCACGGTCCACCACATCATTTTTGCAAACGACATTGCGAACGGATGCTACCTAGGGGGCTTTACCATCGGTCAAAGCGGAAGCGCGGGTGCGGATTACGTGGTGGTTATCGGCTCAATTTCCTACAACGCGGCCCAGACATCGCAAAATTGCAATAGTGGAATAGATATGGTCACGCCGACCAATTCAGATACGTTGCCTGGAACCCATTATTACATTGGCGGAAACTTTTCCTGGGGAAACGTCAATCCCAACCCCTGCGGAGGTGGAACTCCTTCGGATGGTCAGGGGATATTCCTGGACACGGTTTCGCCCTACTCCGGGCAGATCGTGATAGACAACAATATCTCCGTCTTCAACGGCGGCATGGGAATCAAATCGTATCTGAATGCAAGCGGCTCTCCGAACGCACCCGTATATATACGTCATAACACGACTTATGGAAATCAGACGGGAAGCATTGCCACCTCAATCTGTTCAGAAATTGCATTTCAGTCCAGTCTTTCGAGCAACGCCTATTTTAATCTTGCCGTCACTGGAGCGGCTACGGGCTGCGCCAGCAAGCAGAATATCTATGCGCTGGCTGTGTCTTCCCCTGACCCAACTGCCAAGCTCTATAACAACTTCCTATATAGCGTGGCCGGGAACTATACCAGCGGGACCGGAACTGGATTTGGTTACGGACCGAATGTAACGGGAACGAATCCGGGTCTTGCAAACACAGTCTGGCCAGGTGCTCCGAACTGTGCCAATTTCTCCAGCGTTCCAGCCTGCATGGCAACGATGATCGCCAATTTCACACCCACGAACCCGGCGGCGTCTTCCTATGGATATCTAATCCCAACCACCACGCAAATTTATGATCCGCTTTTCCCGCAGTGGCTGTGCTCGGTAACCTACCTTCCGGCTGGCCTGGTGACGATGGGATGCCTGGGAGAAGCATCGTTACCTGCGAGTCCTACCATAACCGGAGTGAAGGTGCAGTGAACGGCAGGCGGCTGTCGCTATACCTCGCGTGCATGCTTCATGCCCAACGGATGATATCGCTAATAAAGTTTAAGGATTTGCATCCCGTGGAGCACGATGCTTCTAATGCTTTGGAATAGCTCTGCAATTTCAAAGGTACAAAGAAACAAAAAGGCATAAAACAATCCTGGGTCCTTTCCCATCCAGTAAAATGCGGGCCGCGTGACACTCTTCCGAAAAGATGCGATTTTGCAGAGGTTCGCACCGGCGATTCCGAGCAGTGCGCCCGCGATCGCATCGGTTGGGTAGTGAATTCCCGTATAAATAGTAGGAATAGCAATTATGAAGATTGCATGGCACATGGCCAGCAAGCCAAGGGGTCTGGACACAAACCAAAATACTGCCGCCAAGCAGAAGAAAACAGTCGCATGATCGCTGGGAAATGAACTCCAGCCGATCAAGCCACTGGGATCGACCCCGTAGGGAAGCTGAAAATGTAGGGCGGGATTGTGCATGGGCCTCAAACGGAATGGAAGGCTCAGCGCAAGAATTCTTGCCGCAACCAGCGAAATGAGAGTTGCCACCAGACCGCAGAAAAGGAATTCCTGGTCTTCCGCGTGCTTGTTGCGAAACCAAGCGTACCAGAACAGTGTAAAGGAAAAGCCTCCAGTCACAAGAGGATTGCGCGTGAAAAACCAGAACATCTTATCCAGGTTCACGCTGTGATTAGCGAATGAATTGAAGTAATAAAGAATTCGGAGGTCAAATTCGTTCACGCGATCACCGTTCCCATTTATCCTGGATTTTCATCTTGACTACCCCGTTGGCCGATAATGTACACCCATCCTCGTTAGCATTCAATTCGGCCAGCTGCTGGATGTGGCCCGACTCTCCTGCAAGGTGAGGAAATACTTCGCCGAACGGGAGCAGCAGAATCAAGTGGTGGAATCAGGGAAGCCCTCTCCTACTGGTTCAATGTCTCCTACCGGTCCCAATGCAGATTGGGCCGTGGATGGGGCGCCGCAGTATTAAGGTGTATAAACCGAAACAGAAAGCGATGCGGTGCCTCCCAAACATCCACTGCGGCACGGATCACTCTTGTTCTTCTCATTGTTCAACACTCTCGGTCAATATGGGGGATGTGTCCTAAAGAATCAGATTGGGAATATTTTATTTGAAGGATGAATTAATTGATGAGTATACGGCAATCGCATCAGGAGATAACATTGTTGAGTCACGAGAGCGTTCACGCGAAGCGCATCGCCGATGCGCCAGTTCTGACCGGGCATGACCGGCACCGGATTTTGTACGAGTGGAACGACACTCGCGCGGAATTTCCGGACGTGTGTGTGCACGAGTTGTTCGAGCAGCAGGTGCAGCGCGATCCCGGGGCGGTGGCTGTTGTTTTCAAGAATCGGCGGCTGAGTTATGGAGAACTGAACGAGCGGGCCAACCAGGTTGCGCATTACCTTCGAAGGCTTGGCGTGGGGGCTGAAAGTTTGGTGGGGGTTTGCCTGCAGCGGTCGCCGGAGCTGGTGATTGCCCTTTTGGGTATATGGAAGGCGGGCGGGGCCTATGTGCCGCTCGATCCCGCTTACCCGCGGGAACGTCTGTCGTTCATGCTAAGGGACGCGGGCGTGAATGTTTTGCTGACGGATGAAAAGAGCGGGAAGCTCTCTGTTTCTGCAGGCGGCCACGTAGTTTGTTTGGACAGCGACTGGCCGATCATCGCTCAGGAACGCGGCGAGAACCTGGCGGCAGTTGCGACTCCCTCGAATCTTGCCTATGTAATCTATACATCGGGATCGACGGGCCAGCCCAAGGGAGTCATGATTCTGCAGCGCGGCCTGGTGAATTATTTGTGGTGGGCCATCAGGAATTATGCCGTGGACGCAGGAAGCCCTGTCCCCATTCACACTTCGATCGCATTTGACTCCACGGTGGCGAGTTTGTACCCGCCATTGCTTACTGGTGGACAAATCGAAATTCTGCCGGAAAATGTGGGCGCGCAGAGTCTGGTGGCGGCCCTGGGCGAAGTGAAAAATCGTAGCAAGGTGGTGATCACTCCCGCTCACCTCGAACTGCTGACCCGGGAAATCGCCCCAGAGGAAATGGGCCGCCTGACGAAAGTGCTGGTCATCGCAGGCGAATCCCTGCTGACCGAAAGACTGTCGCAGTGGAGAGATTTTGCTCCGGTGACGCGCGTGTTTAACGAGTACGGGCCTACGGAAACGACCGTAGGCTGCTGCGCGTACGAGGTGCAGGCGGATGATACGCGCAGCGGCGCAGTTCCTATCGGCCAGCCCATTGCAAATGTGCAACTCTATGTTTTGGACGCCCGTTTGCGGCCAGTGCCGCCGGGAGTGGTGGGCGAGTTGTACATCGGCGGGGCGGGCGTGGCGCGCGGATATCTGAACAGGCCGGAACTGACGCGAGAAAGGTTTCTGGACGATCCATTTTCCGGGCAAAGCGGAGCGCGCCTATACAGGACTGGCGATCTGGTTCGCTACGTCAAAGCCAGAACCCTGGAATTTCGCGGTCGAATAGACGACCAGGTGAAAATTCGAGGGTATCGGATCGAGCTGGGAGAAATTGAGGGAGCACTGGCGTGTCATCCTGGCGTGCGGTGCTGCAAAGTTTTGGCACGCGAAGACACGCCGGAAGACAAGCGGCTAGTGGGTTACATCGTCGCCCGTGAAAAGCAATCGCTGGAGACCGATGGATTGCGGAACTTTCTTCGGCAGCGGCTGCCGGAATATATGGTGCCGGCCCACTTTGTTTTTCTGGATTCCTTACCACTTAACCGGAACGGCAAGGTTGACAGTAGAGCTTTACCCGCTCCGTCCTGCCAGAATGTTGCGCCTAATCAGAAATTCGTCGCCCCTCGAAACGAGACAGAAAAGAGATTGGCGGCCATTTGGATGGAATTGCTTAAGGTAGAGCGAGTTGGGCTCCACGACGACTTTTTCGATCTCGGCGCGAACTCTTTGTTGGCGATCAGGGCTTTGTCAAAGATTCGTGACGAATTCGGAATTGCCCCAAGCATGGAGGACTTTTATGCGAGCGCCACAGTTGTCACGGTTGCCGCTGCTCTAAACGGTCTTGAAGAGAATCGGGATCGCCCGCCCGACTTAGCGCCTGATCGGGAAAGGGAAAAAGAACCTCCTTTTGTTTGGATTGGACCAGCCACCCAAGCGAGACTTCTATCCGCTCATTTGGATTCCAATCAACCGTTCATCTCCATTGGCATCGGATCGGAAATTATTAGCCAACCCATGGCATCCCATCGGATGGAAGAAATTGCCGCTCATCTTGTGTCGGCGCTCCGAAAAAAACAGCCGCAAGGCCCTTACAGGCTGGGCGGATATTGCCTGAGCGCGGTCTTTGCATATGAAGTTGCGAGGCAGTTGACGATGATGGGCCAGGAGGTTGGGCTCCTCGTCATGTTCGAGCCGTTGAACCCCCGTCAAAGTGCAGCAGTTCGATTGGCGACTGAAATGAGGCGAATGAGAGTTCGCCTGGGCTTATATTTAGGCGAGTTGCGCCGGATGGAGAAGGCGGAAATCCCAGTATTTGCGCGCAGCCGGTGGATAGGTTTCAAGGGCGTGCTCAGAGATCTTTTTTGGGGTATTTCCGCGCGCTCCAGCTTTCTGAATTCACAACTCCGTTCGCCGAAATTGGAAAAGATGCTTTTCTTTGCGGCGAGTTCTTACCAGCCAAAGCCATTGGCGTGCCCCTCTGCCATCTTCCGCAGTAAGGATGGGCCAACCCTGTCTGCCGGCGACCCCTATTTCGGGTGGCGTGAATTGCTCACCGGCCCTTCTGAAACGCACGAGCTTTCCGGGGACCATGAAGGGATATTCCGCGAGCCGAATGTTCGAGTACTTGCCGAAAAGTTGAGAGGATGCCTCAATAGCACAAGGCGGCCGGCTGCTCTCTCTCATGAGCTGGTCGTTGATTGAGTTCGGGCACGATGAGGAAATGGAGCGAGGTCTTGCGGAATTATTTGCAACGCGGTCACGCCAGCCACATGAGCTGTTCGCTGTTTGAGCCACTTCTTCTTTTTTAACCCGTCGAGTAAGGAAGCCCTCCGAGTTGACCGGCCATGTCAATCAAGAGTTACAAACCGGGGCACATCGTTATTCTGCAGCAGCAGATCGGAGTTGTGTGTTTGACAAAGTGATTTGCCCGTTTCTGATTCCCGCGGGAGATTTGGGTTTTAAGGCAATCCATTTTGAAAGTGACTCAAATTGAACAGTTATGGCCCGAGATTTTATTTATGGTTGGTCGATTTGAATTTCCGATTGAAAGCTCTTTGGTGGACAGTTAGCCAGTTGAACCTCAAAAAGGGAATTCTTGCTTGATACGTCAGGCTGTCGCGCGATGGTTGATGTCCTATCATAAGAGATCTATTTGTGTATCGACATGATAGCTATATTTGTGGGCTCAAGCCCCGCCGTTCGCGAGCGGATGGCGAGCTATGACCTCCACGCCGGAGCGCAGGCGCCACCCACGGTTCACTGCCTGGTTGCCTCTCCGTTTAAAGGTTGTGGGTGGCATCGTTCAACACAATCCCCCCCCTTTGGTAACACAGAATCTCAGCAAGAGCGGATTATGCTTCCCTGCACCGCAACATATCGCCCCCGGCCAGCCAATCGAGGTTGAAGTTACTCTGCTAGGCGCTGACCTGGGCGGCATCAATATAAACATATCTGGTACTGGTTACATTGTTCGAGCCGAACCCGCCAAAAAGCCAGGTTGGTACAAACTGGCCGCTGCATTCGACGAACCACCTTCCGGCGACGAAATGAAATGGCAGAAATTAATCGCCGCCTTCGATAAGAAATCGTAGATAGCACTGACAAAACTGCCTCTCACAATTCTCATCCCCCGGCACGCCGAATGGTCAATTGGTGGTCAAAAAGAGTACGGTTCCAGTCAGCACTCGCGAAGGATTGCAAAGGTCGATAATCCATTTGATTTTCTCGGGCGAGGTTTCTACTATAGCGGCAACTGCAAACTGCCGGAATTCAACTGGCACAATTACACACGTTTGAGCGCGAATAGAAGGGTAGATGAACTATTTCGATTATTCCATCATTCGACTCGCCAGTCGTCATCTCTCTTCCACGAATTTATCTCGGAATCCATTATCCGACGGATATCATCGCGGGCGCCGTACAGGGGATCCCAATTGCCTGTCTTTCCAGGCGCCGGTGGCTCAAGAAGAGCCTCACGCGCACAACATTTCGTCGGTCTATTAACAAACCGCCCGCCTTCCATGCTTTTTTGTTATTCGTTGCCTATGAAATCGCGGAGTTGCTTGATTCCGCGCGGTATTTCGGTCTCGCGGCGTATAAGGGCCTCCAGGGTTTGTTGGTTATGCTCCGCTAGCCGGTCCCACGTTTTGTCTTGAGACGCATAAGTTCTGCTGCTGAAGGTGATGGGGCTGAAGATCCTCCATGCACCCAAACCCTTGGCGACGCCATGCATGACCGACCGGGTGAGGCAAGGCAATAGAGCATTCCTGTTGCCCGTCTTCCAACTCAATCCCGCCAGAAAATCCCCGCAGATTATCTCCAGGCATTAACCTCGCGACTTGTCGGCTCCCAGCAGTCGTCCCGCTGTTTCAAGCGCCTGCTCAATGACAGGCAACTGGCTCCTGTAGGCCTTGATACAAAGGATTTTCCGCGGTTCCGTTTCCTTCCGGGTCAGGTGCTTTGAGACTTCCCGTTTGTCCGCGTCCGGTTGCCCTTTCCCAAGACAATATCTCGTCGATCTTCGAGAGCACAGATACGGCACGGCGGCGATTGATCTTCGGAGGCATCAATGTTCGCCCCCTAGTAGTCAAGCACGTCAAGCCAATCAAGGTCGCTTGCTCCTGGTTGACGGATGAGTTTGCTTGCGGCCGTCGAATCGTTCCCCAGGCAAAGTCCGAGGTGCGCGCAGCTGACGAAGCCGTTCTGCAAGAAACCGATTCCTGGATGGGAGTGGGCAGTTTCGACGACTAAAACATAAGCCGGAGAGTTACCCCAGGGTGCATCGAGGTTTATGGAGCGGGCGATGGGAATCGAACCCACGTCTAGAGCTTGGGAAGCTCCTATTCTACCATTGAACTACGCCCGCGCTACGGTAACGCTACCAAACCT
>Ga0182024_10023101_pt1 | contig 11162 bp, 8 predicted proteins | sample P32metaG_FD_120480 | JGI IMG/M metagenome (GOLD analysis project Ga0182024, IMG submission 120480) | Permafrost microbial communities from Stordalen Mire, Sweden - P3-2 metaG (Illumina Assembly) | ecosystem: Environmental > Terrestrial > Soil > Wetlands > Permafrost | place: Sweden: Stordalen... | reverse complement strand
TGATTGCCCCTGCAGCAGTTGCTATGGCGCTGAGCACCATTCCGGGAAGTCCCATGTCACACCTTCTTCTACGTTCCCTAACTAAATGTCAGGCGAGAAGGAAGCGGGGTCTTGACGTCCTAGAAGCGACTGTAACACGTTGAACTGACGCTTTTTAAAACCCCGGTGTGGCTTAAGATCAAGCGAAGACGGCATTCTCCTCTGCTCGACCGGGCCCATTTGACAGACTCGTCCGGACTTTCAACGAGGTACCCGACATAATTCGACGTCGAAGTTGATCAGGGCTATTCAGGGGCAATTCGTCATTACCAACTTCCTCGCACGGTGAGATCGCAGTTCGTTCAATTCGACATTCTCTAGTGGACCCATCGTGCTCGCGAACGTGCCGAAACTCTCTCGATCAATTCGGCGGCTGGGTCTCACGTGCAACGAACGGCTCGGACGGCCCTCTCAGAGCGCGAGTAGTGCCCGCTCGATCACTTCGCTCAGGGCCGGATGAATGTAGATGACCCCAGACGCCACTTGGTCCACGGTATTGGCGAGGCACATGGCTTGCACCAACGGCTGGATGAGGATCGATGCCTGCGGGCCAATGAGGTGAGCACCGAGCAGGAGCCGAGTGTTCGGATCTGCCAGTATCTTCACGAAACTGGAGGTGTCTTCCAACGCCCAGCCGTAGGCGGTATCACGGTAGGGCTGAATGGCAGCGACGTAGGCGCGGCCCTGCGCGCGCAGTTCTTCCTCGGTCGCGCCAACCGACGCGACCTGGGGGTCGGCGAACACCGCCGATGGAACAACTGGGAACGACGCGTGCTTCGGAGCATTGGGGTGCATCAGATTATGGCGAACGATACGAGCTTCGGCGTTGGCCATGTGTTTGAGTTGAAAATGGTTCGTCACGTCGCCGAGCGCCCAGATACCGGGAATGTTGGTTAGGTAAGTGTCGTCAGTGTGAACGTGTCCGTGTTCGTCTACGTTGATTCCGGTGCCTGCCACGTTCAAGAGGTCACCGTTGGGCGTGCGGCCGGTGGCGATGAGCAACGCATCGACCTCGATTGACGGTTTCCCTGAAGGTGTCGCGAAGTGGAGACGAACACCGGCATCGGTCGGTTCCACTCGCTCAACGGTAGTTCCTAGCCGAAGGTCGAATCGCGAACCATAGTGCTTGGTGAACTGATCTCGGATGTCGTGGTCGTGGCGGGCGAGCAGGTGTTCGCCACGATTGATTATGGTAATGGCCGTGCCGAGCGACCCGAAGATATGGCTCATCTCGGCCGATATGAACCCGCCACCGACCACGGCCATCGATTTAGGCAGGACGTCGATCTGCATCAACGTGTCCGACGTGAAATAGTTGACGCCGTCGAGTCCAGGTAACGGCGGAACAAATGGTCTTGCGCCGGCCGCCAGAACGAAACGGTCCGCTTCGAGTACGTCACCGCCTACCTGGAGTCGCTTCTCTCCGACGAAGTACGCGTGGTCGAGGTAGACATCGATTCCGTTTTTTCGCCGGTGTCGCACCGCGCGCTCGTGCAGTGGGTCGATGCGACTGAACACCCGGTCACGAATCGCGGGCCAGTTAGCTCCTTGCCAGCTTGCTCGCACACCGAATCGGTCCGCGTGACGCACCGACTGGGCCACGTCCGCTGAATACACCAGCATCTTGGACGGGACGCAGCCACGATTGAGACAGGTCCCTCCGAAGCGGTAGGAGTCGACGATCGCAATTCGCCACTCACTTAGTTCATCGGTAATCAACATGTCGCCACTGCCGGCGCCGACGATCACGAGGTCGTACTGTAGGGTCGTCATGAAGGTCCTCAGAGTTATGCGGGAATCTTGAGTTTGACGCCTTAAGTTTTGGAGCCGACAGACTTCGTTGGTGGACCTCGACCGCGTGCGTCAACGTCACCAATGATCGTAGTGCCGGGTGCAACACGGGCACGACGAGTCGGTCGTGGGCGTGGCAACGTGAGCCTAGAGATCCAGTCGTCGACCGTTGGATGTTTTTGGCTAGGCCACCAGTTGCGCCATGCCGTCGACGAAGCGCACGTTCTCAATCAGTTCACCGCGTCGTTCGACGGCAGATGTAGCGTGCGACGTTCCCATGCTTTGAGGGAGATGCCCTCATTGTGGGTGCGCCGACCTTGGAGAAGGCGCCCTACACTCGCTTGGTGTGGTGGCGCTGTGGCGTCGTGTGGCGAACGTGGACTCGCTGGTGTTGGTGGTGCGCACGTGCAGCCAGTGCTCGGCCGGAACTTCATGGCTCAGAAATCGTGATTTTTCCTTGAAGCTGACTCACGGTTTCACAACGACCGTTAGGAGTGCCCCGAGTGTCACGGATTTAGTGCGGCCCCTTCCATAATCTGGTGACTGGGCCACCCAGGCTTGCGTGTTTGAATAGTGGGGGATGGTTGTCAACAGTGGTTCCGTTTTTCGCAGTTATTGTGCTGTGGTTGTGCTGGGGCAATGATCGCTTTCTAAATGATTATGAAAAACAAGAAATGCTCCCGTAGCTCAGGGGATAGAGCAATGGTTTCCTAAACCGTGTGCGCAGGTTCGAATCCTGCCGGGGGCACCGAGAATTAATCGTTGTGGAATTTGGTACTCACAACTAGAGCTCCGTTGTGATTAAGGCCCGAATACCCACCACCGGCACTGCAGCTTTCAGGAGTAGTGCACGAGATTGAATTCACATCGGAACTATTTGCATCGAAAGATTGCAAGCCGTGCATCGTTGTTGCGGCACCCCACTTGCCGTTGGTCTCGTTCACAAAGAAAGTCTTAGCGACGACCGACTTGTCACTATAGGTACCGCTGGCGCCACAGTTTCCAGCTGAGGCGCACGAAATACTTTCCACGTACGAGTCGTGACCCACGTCAAGCGAGGTTAAACCGGGGATCGCCATCGCTTTACTCCACCTACCGTTGACTTCATTGTCGACGAAGGCGATTTGATGATTTTTGCCGTAATAGCCACCGGCACTGCAGCTAGAACTCGAGGCGCATGAGATTGTGACCAACGCGGACAAACCATGACCGCTGAAATTTGACAACTCAGGAACGTCAAATGCGTTACCCCACACTCCGCCGGCTTCGCTAACGATGAATGCTCGAGTAAGGCCGGACTTTTCTTGGTATTGACCGACGGCGTTGCAACGGCCCGGTGCGCCGCAAGAAACCGATCGCACATCCGAGCCACCGCCTACGTTAAGCACGGCAAGCCCAGGCACCTCTTGTGCTCTGCCCCACTTGCCGTTCTCTTCGCTCACCACGAAGGATGACGAGCCGTGTGGTCCCGATTTGTATGAACCACCGGCGCTGCAGATGCCGGGCGAAGCGCACGAGATCGAGTCGACTCCTGCGCTACCCTCTCGAAAAGCTGGCGGACCAGTGAGTTCCAACGCTGTGCCCCACTTTCCGTTCGTCTCGTTTACAACGAATGCTCCGGAGTCAGTCGACGAGGCGGGGCCGGGCAGTACGCCGCCGGCGCTACAGTCTCCGACCGAGGCGCAAGAAATCGACGTGATGATGGCATCCCCGCCCTTGTTAAGACGAGCAGAGCCCGGTACTTCGAGCGCGCGTCCCCATTTTCCGTTCCTCTCGCTAATCAAAAAGACCAACGTCTTGTTGGAGCCATCCGAGTAACTTCCACCGGCGCCACAATTTCCGGCCGTAGGACACGATATTGCGTACACCAGTGTGTTTTTGCCCGCGTCGCGCGACGTAAAACCCGGAACTGTCTGCGCCCTGCCCCATTTTCCAGCCGTCTCGTTCACTACAAACGCTTGACTGCGTTTTTCATCGAGAGAGTAGTCACCTCCGGCACTACAGTTACCTGCTGAAGCGCAAGAGACTGAAACCACGTACGCGCCGTCGATCGAGCTAGTGGCCGGCAATCCACGAATTTCCACGGCTCGGCCCCACATAACTTTTGGCGATGCGGGCGACGCTGAGGAATATGCAATCGTGGCGCCAAAGAAAGCAACCATGAAAACACCGAAGAACGTCTTCGCAGGATGCGATCCAATCACTTTGGTCCCCCTACTCCGCGACAACGTGCGCGTCTTGCATGCCTGTCACTTGGCCGCAACATACCATTGCTGGAAGATCTCGCTCGTGATGATTCGATGAACGTGCGGGCCCCGGAAACGACCAGCCGGAAATCTGGGGTTGCGTGGAGGAAACAGGCTGCCGTGCACCGGCGTGAGAATTTGACGATGGCGACACTATCGTTAAGACTCGCCTAATGACCAACGACTCGAACGATCTTCCCGGAACGAGAGTAATTCACGGCGACGTTCAGTCGCGCGCGGGCGCGGTGGTCGCACCGATCTACCAAGCAACTACGTTCGCTGCCTCTTCGAATGAGGAATTTCTCGACGTCGCCACGAGAAGTTATTCCGACGAGTTCTACACGCGCTACGGAAATCCCAATCACACTCAAGTCGCCGAGGTGATGTCCGCGCTCGAAGGTGCGGAGCAGGCCATTGTGACGGCGAGCGGCATGGGGGCCATCTCGACCCTGGCCCTAAGTCTTTTAAGCCAGGGTGATCACGTGGTCATTCAGCGAACCACGTACCCGGGCACCACCAACCTCATCACCAACCTGTTGGCCCGTTTCGGGATCTCGTCGAGTTACGTGGATCAGATCGAGACGCAATCGCTCGAAGCGGTCATTCGGCCCGAAACTCGTCTGGTCCTGCTGGAGACACCGAGCAACCCGCTTCTGGGTATTACAGACATTCGGGCTTTCACTGAGATCGCGCATCACAATGGTTCGATAGTGGCGGTCGACAACACCGTGGCCACGCCCATCAATCAGCTGCCTCTTGCGTTGGGCGCCGATCTCGTGTGGCACAGCGCCACTAAATATCTGGGAGGGCACTCCGACGTTTCGGCGGGCGTGATCGCCGGTCGTGGTGACCTGATGGAGAGAATCTGGCGCACTCACCTGGCCATTGGTGCGGTGCTGGGACCGATTGACGCCTGGCTCTTGTTGCGCGGCATACGCACCTTGGACGTTCGGGTGGCTCGACACGACGAAAACGCCCTGGCGTTGGCCGAAGCATTGGAGCAGCACCCCGAGATACTCAAAGTCTTTTACCCGGGTTTAAAGACGCATCCCCAACACGAACTGGCGAAAACGCAAATGAAGGGTTTTGGCGGCTTGCTTTCCTTTACGGTCTCCGGCGGGGCAGTCCGAGCCGACCGAGTGCTGGACTCGCTTCGCCTCACGACTCGGGCTCCCAGTCTCGGCTCGGTCCATTCGATTGCCACCCGCCCCGCCGCGATGTGGAGCGACCAGCGTCAATATCAAAGTCAGGTCGAAGACGGCGTCGACGCCGGCCTGATTCGTCTTTCGGTAGGGATCGAGGCGAAGGAAGATTTGCTAGCGGATTTTGAACAGGCGCTGGATGCCTCTTCCGAGGAGTAAAAGTACCTCACTAGGTTGATGAGTTCTTTTGGCGTGCTCGTTCACCAACGTGGGTGAAAATAGCCCGCAATTACAATGAGCGAATGAAATCTCGCGCTGTTGCGTTTGTTGCGTACGGCCAGCTTTTCCTCGCACTTTTCCTGGCGCTCTGCGTTGCGCTCCATCCGGGTTTTGTTCTCAAGAGCGATGAAGGCGGGATGAGTAACTACGGCATCCACCTCAAGACCGCAACGGCGTACACCATGTCGCTCGGTCTTCCGGCCCTCTTCAGTATGCAAGCGGCCCGGTTGCTTGGCGGTGACGCGACATTAGCTCGCAAATTCGGCACCGTCTTGCGAACCTATGGTTGGCTACTGCTCCTGACGCTGCTGAGCACCTACGTCTATTCGCTCGACACGGCCTTGAGAGATCTCCATATCGTGATCGGCGCAGCCCTGGCCATTTTTCAAGTGGCGGCGTCCGTGTGGATGTATCGCCTCATGGGAGGGACCAAATGGGATGGGATCCTGCTGGGGATGGAGCTTCTCGGTTTTTTGCTGGCGGTGTTCACGATCGTGGGCGTGCTGCACGTGCTTTTCCTTTCACAGGTGTTGACGAGTGGAGCCTTCGCCCTGCTCTTGATACGTAGCGCCATGAAGGTCGATACCGGTTCGCCCGTGTCCGACTTCACGTAGGTATCGTCTCCAAACCCGATGGTCGGTGCTGGTGTGGTCAGTAAGGTAAGTGGACTATGGGGACTGCGGCGCGCTTCTTTTGTCTCGACACCGTCATGATCGATGTCGTGATGAAGGTCGCAACATTACCCCAGCGCGGTGGTGACGCCGTTTCGTCGCAGTATTTGGTGACGTCTGGGGGCGGCTTTAATTCGATGAGTGCGGCCTCCCGTCACGGGATGTCGTCGGTCTACGTCGGACGTCTCGGGACGGGCCCTTTTTCGTCCATCGCTCGCGAGCAGCTGGGCCGGGAAGACATCGCCGTTGAGGTGGCAGCTGAACCGGCGAGCGACATCGGCTTTTGTCTGGTGATGGTGGACGAGCAGGGCGAACGAACTTTCATTACCGCCCCGGGTGCGGAAGGGACCCTGCGCACCTCCGACCTCGCCGGACTCGATATCGCGTCGGGCGACTACGTTTTCCTCTCCGGTTACAACTTCGTCTACCCGGCGTTGGGAGCCGTCATCGCGCCATGGGTGGCGGCGTTGGCCGATGGCGTCGTGGTGGCCCTGGACCCCGGTCCGCGAGTACGCGACATTGTTCCCGAGATGTTGCGCAGCGTGCTCAGTCGAGCGGATTGGTTTCTCTGCAACGCCGACGAAGCCACGCAACTGACGGGCGTCGCCGGATCGCAAGAATCGGCCTCAGCGCTGCTGGACGTGACCGGTCGTCGGGGCGTGGTGGTGCGCGAGGGTGCCTACGGTTGCGTGGTGGTCGCCAGGGGGACCGAGCCGGTGCTGATCGAGGGCTTCACTGTCGAGGTCATCGACACCAATGGAGCGGGCGACATTCACGACGGTGTTTTCTTGAGCGAATTGGCTCGGGGCACTGCTACCGCCGAAGCGGCCCGCCGGGCCAACGCCGCCGCCGCCATGTCGATTGGCGTCTTCGGTCCGGCCACCTGCCCGGTTCGCGACGAAGTATCGCGCTGGTACGGCCAGTTTTCTTGATGCTCGCGGCCGACGGGCCTAACCGGTATCAACGAGGTCTTACGAACTCCCCGCCAAAGTAAAACCCCCACCGATTGCTCGGCGGGGGTTTTACTTTGCAGCGTTAGGAAACTATTTCAGCCAACTCGGAATCTGCTCGACGACCGGCTTGGCGACCACGGTGAGCGGAGCGTTCGCCGCGTTCGTCGTGGTGAAGATGGTCTTGGTCGGCACTGCGTATTGAGGAGCGTTGGTGCCGTTGGTGAGTACACCGGCGATGGCACCACCCAGCAAACCTTGGTGGTTGCCGTCCGTGTAGCGCAGCGGCATGATGGCCGGAGTCGAAAGCGTGGTGTTTTCGAGCGTCTTAACGAAGCCGGCCCGCGTCACGTTCTTGCCCTCCGCTTTCAAGGTTTCCGCAAAGGCCACCGCGTAGCCGGCGCCGTACAAGTCGTTACCGCTGATGACCGAACTGGCGTTGAAGCCCGGGAAGTCGGTGTGGTCGGCCTCGAGGACCTTGCGCAGCCAGGGAATCCAGGGATTGGCGTTGCTGTTCGACGCGGGGAAGTAGTCGAGCGACGTAGCACCGTCTTCGAGCACGCTGTTAACCGACGTCGGATCGGAGCCAACTGAGGAGATGATCCACTTGGGCGTGTAGCCCAGCGCGTGGGCGGTCTCCAAGATCCCGACGGTGAAGCCCGGTACCGAGTCGAGCACCACGACCTGCACTTTGTCGGTCTGCAGCTGGGAGACGTCCGCAGTGATGTCGCTGGTTGAGCCGGTGATGGCGTCGGCCGCGTTGTAGCTGAGGTGGTCAGCGGGCGCGATCTGGATACCACCGTCAACGAGTCCGAGGTAGCCGTCGGCCCCGAAGTCGTCGTTCTGGCCAATGAAGCCTACCGACTGTCCGCTGTAGTTCGTCTTGATGTAACGCGCGAAGATCTTGCTTTCCATGACGTAACTGGTTTGGTAGCCGAAGAGGTCCGGGTACTTGGCGGGATTGTCCCACGCGATCGAGCCCGAGTTGACGAACAACTGGGGAACCCCGTTTTGCTTCAGGTAGCTGAGCACGCTCTCTTCTGCGGCCGTACCCAAGGAACCTACGGTGGCGAAGACGTGATCTTGGGCGACCAGCACCTGGTTGACGCTGAGCGTCGTGGTGCTGGCTCCGGCCGTGCAACCCAGACCGTACGCGGCCAGGTCGTAGCAGTCATCCAAGCGGATGTACTTGATGCTGCGGCCGTTGATTCCGCCCTTTTTGTCGATGAACTTGAAGACCGCGTTCGCGGCGGCCGAAACCGAGGCGTAACTGACGGCGACTCCTGAGAGCGGGACCGCCGCGCCAATGGTGATGGTTTTGGCGGTGACGCCCGGTGTGGACGTTGACGCGTCCGCGTTACTGATCAGTACGCCTGAAGTTGCTACACCTAGTGAGAGCGCGGACGCTGACAACAACGTGATGGTACGTCGAACGCGACGTTTGGACATTGGTACCCCCCTGTTTGAATACTGAGAATTAACTTACTTCACGTTTTCGGTAGTTGCCAGTCGCCTCCGAAATTTCGTGAGCCGTCGAATCGGGCGCCGAAGGCCCGCAATCCCCGTGGGGGCAAAGAGCATGGTCAGAATCAATAGGGTGCCAAAAATAATTCCCTGCATGTTCGCCCCCAGGTTTGAAGCGGGATTGACTCCCGTCAAGGCGTTGATGTGAGAAACGAGATTGGCGCTGAAGGAGTAGATGATCCCACCAATCACGGCGCCGCTCAACGTGCCGATGCCGCCCAACACCATCAGGGTCAAGAGGGTGATCGAAAGGGTTAGAGGAAAGGTGGAAGGCGTGACCGTGGCGTTGATGACGGCGTAGAGGGCACCGCCGAGTCCGGCGAAAGCGGCGGCGATCACGAAGGCCAGGGTGCGGGTGAGGGGAAGATTGATGCCCATCAGTTCGGCCGCGACGTCATTGTCGCGAACCAGGCGCATGGCTCGCCCGGTTCGACTGTGAAAAAGATTGGCCATGAAAAAGAACATCACTCCGGCGACCACTACCGCGAGGTCGGCCGTCCATTGCGCGTTGGCATTGATGGTGGCGTTCTGACCGCTGAAGAGGTGTTGGAACCACGACGGCGTCGTGAGTTCATTGAAGAAGAGGCCCCCTTCGCCCCCGGTGACCGAGGTGAAGTTCTGGGCCAGGGGGGTGATGGCCGCCGAGAAGGCCAGCGTCATGCCCGCGAGGTAGGGACCGCGCAGACGGGTAGAAGGGATGGCAATGATCAGACCGCTGAAGGCCCCCATCACCATGGCCAGCACGAAAGTGAAGATGAGGGGCGTGGCGTTGTGATGGTGGGCCCAGATGCCAGCGGCGTAGGCGCCCACGGCCATGAAGCCCGAGTTGCCGAGTGAAATTTGGCCACTCCAGCCAATGAGCCAACTCAGTCCCAAGATCACGATGGTGATGGCGGCGCCTCCGGCCAGTTGAGAATCAGCGACTGGCGGCAGGAAGAAGGTGACGAATAGGACTAAGAGCGTGAGCAGCACGACGCAGACGAACCGGGCCAGCGTGGTCTCCTGCGAACGTAAGGAGCGCAGTTGGTTCATTAGACCCTGCGCCCGACGGCCTTGGTGAAGATGCCCTGAGGTCGGATCATGAGCGCCACCACCAGGATGAGCAGGCCACCGAGCGGAGCCAAGGTGGCCGACCAATAGGAAAGTATGAACTGTTCGGCCAGTCCGATCAAGAGCCCTCCGGCAATCGCACCGATGGGCGACTCGAGGCCCCCGACGGCGGCGGCGATGAAGCCAGCCACGAAAATGCCGTCCATGTTGGTGGGAAAGAGACCAAACGTGCCCGATGCAATGATGACGGCCGCCACGGCGCCCACGCCGGCTGAGAGCATCCAGCCAATGGTGAGCATGCGGTTCACTCGCACACCCAACAAACGGGCTACCTCGGGAGCCAGTGCTGAAGCCCGAAGTTGTAGACCGAGCTTGGTGAAACGAAAGAGGGCCGCCACGAGCAGCATGATCACGATGGCCAGGATGATCTGGAAGATGACGAAGGGCGAGAGCAAGATGACTTGGCCATTGGCGTGAAAGTAGATCTGGGAGAAGGGCGAGGTGATGTTGCGAGTGGTGCTGGTCCAAATTGCGGTGGCCACCGCTTCAATGACGCCTAGGAATCCGATCATCACCACGATCGGGTTGATTTCCGGTTTGCCGTAGAGCGGTCGGATGAGCACCCGTTCGGCGAGGCCGCCAAAGATCACGCCCGCGATCACCGAAATGATGACGCACCACCAGTAGCCCACGCCCCGATCGATCTCGGTCATGCCGAGATAGGTGGCGAACATGGCCATCGCCCCTTGCGCAAAATTAAGCACGTGGGTTGATTGCCAGATTATGACCAGACTGAGCGCTATCAACGAGTAGAGAACTCCTTGGGCCAAACCGGAAAAAATATTGTGCATGAACTGCGACGCCAGGAAGTTGGCCATCACTGCACCAGTCCCAGGTAAAAGCGGCGAAGGTCGTCGTCGTTGGCGACCTTGTGCGCGTCGTCACTGGCGACCACCGTGCCCAAGTGCAACACCACCGCGGTGTGGGCAATGCGCAGCGCGCTCTTGGCGTTCTGCTCGACCAGGATGACCGTGAGGTTCTTCGACTCGCAGAGTCGGTGGATTGTTTTCATCAAACCCGAGGTGACTTGGGGAGCCAGTCCGAGCGACGGTTCGTCCAGCAGGAGCACTTGCGGCTGAGCAATGAGCGCTCGCGCCATGGCGAGCATCTGACGCTCGCCACCCGAAAGGGTGGCGCAGTGTTTCTTGCGTCGATCGCCGAGCACCGGAAACTGCGCGTACTGGGCTTCGAGACCCTCGGCGATATTGACCTTGCTCGCCAAGGCGCCTAATCGCAGGTTCTCTTCGACGGTGAGTTCGGCGATAACGCCGCGGCCTTCGGGCACATGGCTCACCCCCAATCGCGCGATGTTTTCGGTGGCCATGCGCACCAGTGACTTGTCGCCGAGCATGATGTTGCCGCTCTGGGGTGCGACCAGCCCCGAGATGGTACGAAGCAATGTCGTCTTGC
>Ga0182024_10023100_pt1 | contig 11163 bp, 9 predicted proteins | sample P32metaG_FD_120480 | JGI IMG/M metagenome (GOLD analysis project Ga0182024, IMG submission 120480) | Permafrost microbial communities from Stordalen Mire, Sweden - P3-2 metaG (Illumina Assembly) | ecosystem: Environmental > Terrestrial > Soil > Wetlands > Permafrost | place: Sweden: Stordalen... | reverse complement strand
CCACTTTCCCACAGCCTCGGCGACTACGGGAAATTAACTAAAAATCGGACATTTCATTTACTAAGAAAAGGGGACACTTCTAATGTCGTAAGAATGGGGACATTTCTAATGTCGGTTGACATGGCCCGCACTAGCCCGTTGACATCAGCAGTCGTCAGTGACAAACTCCCACCAGGGAAGTGCCTAGTCGACCTATCAAACCGTCAATCGACGCCTCCGTGATTCTCATGAGAGGTTTTCCAGCTGGCAAACTATTATTGTCGTTGATCATCGGAGTCGGCGTTGGGTTGCGCGTGGCACAATACCTCGGCAATCGTTCCCTCTGGGGGGACGAGGTGGCGATTGCGTTAAACCTACGGCTCCGAACGTTCGCGGAGCTGCTGCATCCTCTCAGCTATGACCAAACGATGCCGCTGGGACTTCTCCTCGTCACCAAGAGCCTTGCGAGTGTCTTTGGATATTCCGAGTTAGTTCTGCGTTTGCCCTTACTGCTCCTGGGCTGCGGCATATTGATCATGGCTTGGATTTTGTTTTCGAAAATATTTGAACCTCGCGTTGTCTTCTTGATGGTCGCGGTAATGGCAGTTTCGGAACCGCTCATCCACTACTCCGCGGAACTCAAGCAATATGAACTGGACGCTCTGGTGACAGTCCTAGTACTGTGGTTAACAGTTACCACACTGAGGAGTACGACGGACCACTCTTGGCCGATGCTGATTGCCGGGGGAGCTGTGGCAATGTTCTTCTCCCAGCCCGTAATATTTCTCCTAGCGAGCGTTGGGATTGCTGCAGTCCTGGATCGCCGGTTCCGGTCTTCTGGTATTTGGCGTAATTACTGCATCATCGCTGCCGCGGTTTGGCTGATGATCTTCAGTCTGCTGTTACGGGTTTCTTACCGCCCGACAATGCAAAGCGCATTTATGCGTGCGTTCTGGTCGCCGAACTTCATAACTCTGAGTTCCCCTGATTTCCGGGACAAGCTGTCAAGCTCGCTCGTCGTGTTGTTGGGGGTTTCCCACCTTGTCCATATCAGAGCGATAATTCTAAGCGGCTTGTTTCTTGTTGGTCTTTACGGGATCAGAAAAAAATCGGGTGAGATGATCGCGGTGGTCGCGGCCGGGCCTTTCGGTCTAGTGCTTTTAGCTGCAGTGCTGAAACAGTATCCAATCGTGGAGAGGTTGGTGATGTTTTCCGTCCCGATTCTCCTCTTGATCTACGCTTCGGGCATCTCGGTGATTGCGGATCTCATTTCGGAGGGTTTTTCGAATCTGGTGTTCGTTGCACTTTCGTGCGTTCTCATCCTACCAACTGCAGTTGAAACAGGCAGGCAAGCAATTCACTTCAACCAGCGGGAAGCGACTCGCGACCTTGTTAGGACAATAGGAGCTCGAAATCAAGACGAAGCGGTCTATCTAGTTTTCGGCAAGTATAAGGAGTGGGCTTATTACGCTGGCGATTGGGGCCGCCGCGAATTATTGAAGCAGAGAATCGATTTGGCATACGGGTGTCTGCAAGCGGCACAAGTGGGGTACGTAGAAGGGAACGACCTCCGTGCGCGCGAATGCGTGGATCTGAAATTTCCGGCTGTCAATCACCAACTGGAAGAGGCGGTGGGGAACCCACCACCCGCTCCACCAAGGGGCCCTCAGGCAGATCAGGCCTGGGCGGAGGAAGAAGCTGCGAGAATTGCAGGCATGAAAGCAAAATCAGTGTGGTTGTTTTTGCCGGTCTACAACGAGAATGCAATCAACGGATTTCCCAAGCAGAGAAAGCTGCTGGAGAAGCTGGAATCTCAGTTGGGAAGACTTGGCTGCCGTTTACTGGAAACAGATTCCAAAGGAGAGAGCCTGGCCCACAACTTTCAATGCGGGGCGAGTCAATCAACCGAGAACTCAGGATTCGTACAGCAAACGGGGGCACTTCAAGATTCTGATTCCGCAGGCGCACTCGAAGCACTCGATTCTGGAGATCTTATCAACTTTGGGCGCAAAAGGCACGTCAAACAGTCGCTAACGGCAGCAATTTCAATGGGTTGCAGCCCTACACTAAAGAATCCAGGCCCTGCTAGTAAGGGCTTGTAACTTTCCGGTAATGTTGGCAATCTAGACTTGGATCTGTAGCTAATTTCGATATGATTGTCGTTTGCTGGTCACGCCAAAGGCGCGCTCTTTCGGTGCTGGGCTCCCAAGAGGCGCATGCCAACGCGAGGGCAGCAGGAATTGCCTTTGAGGGGTTATGCTTGTGATGTCTCATTTTGGTACACCTATAGTCCTTTGGATGCTAGTCCCGACTCGTCGTAAGGAAGCCTTTGGATGGTATGTGACTTGCCTGCAGGACGTGGACATGCCACAGCTCTAGCAGTCGCAGAGACTTGAGGCGGAAAACTAAATGCGCGGGAATTTTGGCGATTGAAGATGACATCAGGCCCGATAGTCCAAAAGGAATCAACCTCTTCACCCGGTCAGGGCGCCTTGTCCATCTATCAGCAGCGGCTCTGGGTACTAGAGCAATTACATCCTCGCAATCCGGCTCACAATGTCTCGTGTGCTTTGCGCCTCACGGGACAACTCGACGTCGAAAAATTCGGACGTGCGTGGCGCGAAGTAGTTCAACAGTACAAAATCCTTCGAACCGAATTCCACGCAGTTGAAGGCGGACTGGAGCCAGTCGTTGTCACGTCTTTTTCCCCAGAAGTGAGCGCTCTGGACTTGGAAGGCGTTTCCCCAGCAGAACGTACGGTTAGGCTATCGCAACTGACACAAGAGGAGGCCCGACGACCGTTTGATCTCTCCAGGGGGCCCCTCGTGCGAGCTTTTCTTTGGCGCTTGGCGCCCTTGGAATGTGTATTTCTCGTGGTCGCTCATCGCATCGTGTGCGACGAAGCTTCCCTCAGAGTTCTTTCGCGCGAACTGGCGGTGCACTACGGGACTGGTCAAAGCGGCAAAACGCGTGAACCAGTGCACACGTCGATGCAGTACAGCGAGTTTGTATCTCGCCAAGGTGGGGTTTCGGAGGAACGGATCTCGTATTGGAAGCAGCGCCTCGCCGGAGCTCCCTCTAGCCTCGACCTGCCCATCGACCGGCCACGACCACCGGAGCAAACTTTTCACGGCGCATCCCAGGTTTTCGAGATTGGGAAGTCGGTCCTGGAGCAGCTCCGGAGTCTCGGGGAGCGGCATGGCGCAACACTCTTCGTGACGTTGCTCGCAGCTTTCAACGTTCTTTTGTCTCGCTACAGTAGACAGGATGATCTTGTCGTGGGCACCGCGATCTCGGGGCGAGGCAACCCCGAGCTAGAAGCCCTCGTGGGTCCGATCGAAAACATGGTTGCGCTTCGCACCGACCTCTCGGGTGGACCGAGCTTCAGCGAACTGCTGACTAGAGTCCGTGACCTTGCTGGAGAAGCACTCTCCCATCAAGACGTCCCCTTTGAGATCTTGCTGGAACAATTGCCGCTCGAACGGGACTTGAGCCGCAATCCAGTGTTCCAGGTTGCGTTCAACCAGCAGATCACTTCGCAGTCCGTCGTGGCGGCAGGTCTACGTTGGGAACCGGTCAGGGTTGACACTGCGACCGAAGTTCTCGATCTTACCGTCAACATCGTCGAGCGCGATGGACAAGTAGAGGCGCGATTCTCTTACAGCAGCGATCTCTTTGAGCATCCCACAATTGCAAGGATGGTTGACCACTTCCAGACCTTGTTGCAATCAGCCATAGAGGATCCCAGGCAACCTGTTTCGCTCTTGCCCCTTCTGCCGCCTGCTGAGCGGCGGCAGATCCTCATTGAATGGAACGACACCCGGGTTGAGTATCCGACGGATGTGCCTGTGAACAGGTTCATTGAAGAGCAAGTGGAGAAAGCGCCAAAATCCGTGGCAGTGATCTACGAGTCGGAACGGCTCACGTACGGGCAGTTGAACAACCGTGCCAACCAGTTGGCCCACTATCTGAAGGAGCTGGGAATTGGCCCCGACGTTCTGGTTGCTGTGTGCATGGAACGATCGCTTGAACTTGTGATCGCTCTTTTGGCCATTCTCAAGGCTGGCGGGGCGTACGTCCCCTTGGACCCTGAATACCCAAAGGAAAGACTGGAAACGATGCTGCGCGACGCAGACCCGCCCGTCGTGTTGACTCAAGTTCATCTGCTCGATCGGCTACCTGCCGGTGCTGGCGGTGTCTTTTGTCTTGATCGCGACTGGCCCTCGGTAGCGTCGGAAAGTCCGGACAACCTGCCGGCTGCGGTCAGTGGTAAAAGTCTGGCATACGCGATCTACACGTCAGGATCTACGGGCAAACCGAAAGGAGTGCCCAACGTTCACGAAGGGATTGTGAACCGTCTGCTTTGGATGCAGGACATGTACAAGCTAACGAGGCACGACCGCGTTCTGCAGAAGACTCCCTTCAGCTTCGATGTTTCGGTGTGGGAGTTCTTTTGGCCACTGATGACTGGTGCCACCCTTGTGGTGGCGCGTCCGGGCGGCCATCGCGACCCTACCTACTTAGTCAACCTGATTGCAGAGCAGGGTATCACTACCATTCACTTCGTGCCCTCAATGCTCAGCATTTTCCTGGAGGCCGCGGGCCTTGAGCGCTGCTGCACACTGAGAAAGGTATTCGCGAGCGGCGAAGCCCTACCTTTTGAATTGCAGCGGCGCTTTTTCGAAAAACTGGGGGCGGAGTTGCACAACCTGTACGGACCCACCGAAGCCGCCGTTGACGTCACTTATTGGGCTTGTCGGCCAAACAGCCAACAACCAATTGTTCCGATTGGCCGCCCCATCGCCAATACACAAATCTACATACTAGACGCCAATCTTCAACCGGTGCCGATTGGAGTAGCTGGGGAACTGCATATCGGGGGGATCGGATTGGCTCGCGGATACCTGAATCGGCCGGATCTTACCGCGCAGAAGTTTATTCCAAACCCTTTTGGCAAGACACCGGACGCCCGGCTGTACAAAACCGGCGACTTGGCTCGCTTTCTCAAGGATGGAAATATTGAGTACCTGGGCCGGATTGATGACCAGGTGAAACTTCGCGGCTTTCGCATCGAACTTGGCGAGATTGAAGTTGTAATAGGAGAGTGCGCCGGGATCCGACAGGCCGTGGTAATCCTGCGCGAGGACAACCCGGGGGACCAACGCCTCGTCGGGTACTTGATCGCCGCTCCGGGTCAGGAGTTGGACTACGACCGCCTCAGAAAGGAACTTAAGGACAAACTTCCCGAGCACATGGTGCCTTCCAGATTCGTCGCGTTGGAAGGATTTCCGATGACCACCAGCGGTAAGGTCGATCGGCAGGCTTTGCCTTCGCCCCTTCCGGAACGGGGGATTCCGGCCACGGTCGTTGCGCCCCGCAATGAACTGGAGTCCAAGCTCGCTACCATCTTCGCGAACGTTCTGGGCTTGCCGTCTGTCAGCATGACAGACAATTTTTTCGATCTGGGTGGCCACTCCTTGACAGCGGCCCGCCTCCTTTCGCAGGTCATAGAGCTTACTGGCCGGGAGGTCCCACTCTCCGCGCTGTTCCGCGGTGCGACCGTGGAGTCGTTGGCACGACTTGTTCGGGTCGACGTGGAAGCACGCGATCCCGTGATGATGAAAATTCAGCATGGAGATAGCAGCCGTTTACCCTTTTTTGCCATCGTCCCGCCGGGAGAAGAATCTTTGGGGTATGCCATACTGGCGCGGCACATGGGACCGGATCAGCCGGTTTACAAGATCCAAGGACATACTCCGATTGTTAGCAAACGCCCCTACACCGAACAAGAAATGCAATGCCTGGCCGGCGAGTACGTCGCGGCCATGCGGAGTGTTCAGCGGGACGGTCCATATTGCCTAGGTGGTTTGTGCGACGGCGTACACATCGGGGAACGCGTGGTCTTAGAGCTTGAGGCTCAAGGTCAAGAGGTGGCGCTATTTGCTGTCATCGATACTTGGGTCCTGCAGAACAGCCAGCGGCCGTGGCTATGGCGCGTCGACTATTTCCAGCAGCGTTTGCGGGAGGCAAGCAGCCGGGGCCTGGCGGAACAATTTCAGTTATACAAGCACGCGGCAACCAATCAAATACGGAGGTTAATGGGCAAGATGCCGGCTCGGAAAGATTGGCAGGAGGCCTATTGGCCGAGCAACTACATTCCCACCCGCTTCCGCGCACGGGTGGTCCTGTTCAAGCATCCGAAACAGCCGTTCTACTATGTCAAAGATCCTCAGATGGGATGGGGAGCCCGGACAACAAGTGGTGTGGAAATTCACGAGATCGATTTTGATCACCTCTATTTGCTTCGCGAGCCACACGTTGGTGTGCTAGGTGAAAAGCTCGCCGCTTGCATCGAGCGAGCAAGCAGCCAAAGTAGGCACTTGCATGAACGCGGCGAGAACCTTGGTCCGGATCAGCCGTTACTCCGGCGGAAGATCCGGGGAGACAGAAGTTGCACATAGCCGACCCATCGCAGCGCACAGAAAGGCCCAACATTTACCGTGACATGGCATGAAGTGAAGGGTCGTTTTGTGCCGCCATGGTCCCGGTTAATTTGGTCAAGTTGTTCGGGCCACCCGACTTTCGGAAACTTCGTAGCCGAGTTCTTCCATGGTGGCTCCCCACGCCACTTCAATCTTGTGGGCGGATGCAGGAGAAAGTTTTCCCCGCCAACCGCCTGACCTGGCCTCACGAACGAAAGGGATGTCGCTTCGCGAATTCTTGGTCGTGCCCCATTGTCTCCATTGCTTCTGCTCGAGAGAACGCATCTGCGCAGCAGAACTGAGTCGAACCGCTCGTTCAATTCTTTCTGGCTGAGCATCCATCCGCAACAAATCCACCAGCCGTGTCAGTTCGGTAGCTGCGTCCGACAACAGGTCCTCGTATCGCACGAATCTGTAGCCAGGCTTGCCTTTGCGGAGACGCAACCAACTCAGGGTGTGGTCTTCCCAAGAACCCAGACGATCGGCATAGTCGACTGTACGTGCAGCCAGAAAGCGATCTACGAACTCATCCATCGGGTAGCCGTCAGTCAGTATGCCGACCTTGATATTGTAGTAATAAAATGAAACCGCAATATCCCTAGGGTCGCGGACAATGTGAATCACCCGGGGATAACGAGGATCAAAACACTCGTGACTCTTGATCAGCCGCGGCAATCGGCGAAGAATACGGTCCGGATAATCGTAAATCAAGGGCACGAGGCGGTTCACATTCGCAAACGTGATCGGCTCGTCTTGGACGAGGTTGCCAAAAAGAAATCGGGCCCATGTACTGCCTGACCTCAAATAAGAAACAATGAAAACATCATCGGTAGATACCGTGAGATCTCTCCCCGCCGTTTTTCTACCTAAGACAACTTCGGTCACAGCCTTGGCGTAAACCGTGATACGACGGCTTAATGCCTCCATTCCCCCTCCAAAGGTGGTTCATCAAAACTTGTCGATAGAGTAGAACAGTGCATGGGAGCAAACAAGACCATTCGCAGATTGGGCCTGACAGGCGCTGTCTCCCGTTGTCTGCCCTCCTGTCTCCCCTTCTCGCAGATATGCGGTGTCTGAGTAGCCCCAGGGTCCCTGAGCTCTCACAGGCAGGGTCCAGAGCAGGCGCGCGCACGGTAGGCGCCGGTGGTAAGTCCATCGCTTTCGCTATGGACCGCAGTCCGGCAACCATGGTCCCGTTTCCAGCTCCCGCCCCGTCAAACGCAGCGTGCGGTTTTCCCGCACTGCGCTTTCCTGTTTGCTTCATGCCAGGGGTTATGGGACCTATCGCGCTGGGAGCGCTTTCTGAACCGCCCCACGACGAACCTTATAGCCGTTGAACAGCTTCAGGTCCTCGTACAAGTAGCGCCTACTCCACCTCTTCCAGCCAAAGCCTCGCCGATTCCGGGATCGCCCCATTTGACGCCAGAGTTTCTTTTCTACCCAGTCTTTGATGAAGCTGAAGCATTCGCTGGAGTGTCCAACGGCGAAGTAGTTCACCCCGCCTCGCAGCACCGGATTGATCGGTTGAACCACCCGATCTGCGGGTTGGGATTGATATCGCCGGAACACATCCTTGAGCTACGGGGTCCCTCACTCTTGCCCCGGCAGGTTTATCTCCTGCCGAACATGCCAGCCTTCGCTGGACACACCCAGCCGGACGTGAAACTCTCGGCCCATCGGACTCCCGTCCGCAGACCTGCCCGTAATATCGATGTTCCAGAGAACGAAGAGATCCACTCGCTCCGCCGCAAGCCATTGAGAAACTGGCTCGCCTGGATCGTGTGGCCTTTGCTTGAACTTTCCCATCACCCAGGCCAAGATTGTCTCATCGACATAGGTAGCAAGGGGTACTTCGCCGATGGGGCGTCTCGCCTGTAGTCCTCGATCCAACCCCCGGAGGAGAGGATTGAGTCGCCGGTCCGTACCCTGGCCATAGCCCCGCCCACCAATTCGTTCGTGGAGTCTTCGAGTGTCTTTGCGTCGACCCTAAAAGTTGCAGCGTCGTTTCGCCATGATGCGGCTCAACCAGTAGCCACTGACGTCTCGCGCCACGACTTACCAGTTGAGCCGGATCAGCACGTCAACTCGATTTTGCAAGTATAATATTTGTCAGCCGGGACATGGAGTCAAGGTCGTGAGCGAGGACGCTTTTAAAGTCTCGGTGGCGATGTGTACGTTCAACGGGGCGGCCTTCGTCGAAGCACAACTCGAAAGCATTCTGACCCAGTCGAGGCCCCCCGACGAGATCATCCTCTGCGATGACAGATCCACCGACAACCATCGACATTGAAACAAAGATCGTACAGAAGTATCCCGACAAGATTCGAATCATTCAAAACGAGCGAAGGCTAGGCTACTGCCGTAATTTTGAATCAGCCGTCAGCCTAGTGACCGGTGACGTCATCTTTCGTGACCAAGATGACGTATGGTCTCCAGACAAAGTTGCCTCCATGCTTCGCGTTTTTGCCGAAGATCCCGAGGGGGTTCTGGTGTATTCCGACGCCGTGATTACGGACCCGGAACTCCGACCGACCGGGACCGTATTCAATCGAAGGAAGGACGCTGAGCTTCGAAAAACGCCCACGCTCCGACAGATGAGCCGAGGACTCGCATTCAATGGCCTCATGATGGCATTCCACTCACGATTGAGGCCGTTTGTTATTCCATTTACGCCACTGTCGTTGCAGTGGGGTCACGACCATTGGATTGCCTTCATTGCATACGCCGTTGGGGAGATTTGGGGAGGTAGGGATGGTCGACCGCCCTCTTGTATATTATCGGCGTCACGCGACAAACGCGGGTGGCGACGCCGAGTTGGACGGGGATGGTCGAGCAGGTTTCCTGGGGCGATGGCAAGCACCAGTTGACCCGAGCCTATATGCTGTTTCTGGTCCGCTGGGCGCGGAAGCTCTCCTGGAAAGAAACGGCTGAGGCGTTCCACACTTCCTGGGACCAGGTGTGCGACACCGTCGAGTATGTGGTCGGCTGAGGCCTGGAACATCGCACCCTGCAGTCGATCCACGCCATTGGTGTAGATGAAATTCAGTACGCCAAAGGCCAAAAATACTTGACCCTGGTCTACCAGATCGACCAGGGGCTCCCCCGCTTGCTTTGGGTCGGCAAGGAACGCACCATCGAATCCTTCCAAGGTTTCTTCACCGTCATCGGAGAGCAACTCACGGCGCAGATCGAGTTTGTATGTTCGGACATGTGGCAGCCTTACCTGGACGTGATCCGCCAGAAATGTTCCCAGGCGCTACACATCCTCGACCGCTTCTACATCGTCGCCAAGATGAATAAGGCGCTGGATGAGGTCCGCGCCGCCGAGTCGCGCAAGATGGCCCAGGAGGGCTACCCTCCGCTGCTGAAGAAGTCGCGTTGGTGCGTGCTCAAGCGCAAACAGAATCTCACCTCTCAGCAGAAGTTCCGTCTGCGAGATCTACTCCGCTACAACCTCCAGACCGTCCGTTCCTATCTCCTCAAAAGATTTTCAGCAGTTCTGGGAATACACCTCGCCCGCATGGGCCGGCATGTTCGTGGATTTCTGGTGCTATCAAACCAGTGCGATCCCGTATCGAGCCGAGGAAGAAAATCGCCCGCACCTTGCGCGCTCACCGTACCCTGCTGCTCAACTATTTCAAGGCCAGGAAGCAGTTTTCCAGCGGTGTGATCGAGGGGCTCAACAACAAGGCCAAAGTAATCCTACGGTTTTCGCACCTTCGGCATCCCGGAACTCGCGCTCTATCACTCACTTGGCAAACCACCCCAACCGGAGCTTACCCATGAATTCTTCTGACGAGTCTTAAGCTTTCTAATCCCGATTTTCGAACCCGGAAGTGAGTGTCCCTTTGCATGTACTAGTGTGCCCTGGGGGGTCGTGTCCCTGCGTAATCTGCTCTCCTTGCCTTCCTTTCCCTACAGTGATGACTAAGGACTCGAACGAATAGTCCCCCAATTCCGTTCTGAGGATACCTAAATGTGCGATGTCAGGCACTTGCAAGTGGCAGAACGTAGTCGCAGTGATGGAATTCTTATCCCGAATTTTGTCGTCTTTTTCCTCTTGTTCGGCCTTATCTGTCTTACCTGCGTTATTACAGGATGTGGCGCCGCTTTGCAGAGCGGGGCTGGAACCTCCGGGGCCGTTGCTCCAACCGGGTTCTCGCTTTCACCCGGGACTGCGACCGTAGCATCGATGAAACATCTGCAATTCACCGCACGCATCAGCGGAACTACGAATACGTCCGTGACCTGGTCGGCAAGCGGGGGGACCATTTCGAGCAGCGGATTGTTCACGGCACCTCAGGTAACCAGCACGACAAGTGTCATCATAACGGCGACAAGTCCCGCCAATCATGTGGTCAGAAAGGGTTCGGACATCGACGGGGGTTCGGCCACTTCGGCTAGCGCAACGGTGACAGTCATGCCCCCCGTGACTTCTTCTTTGGCGATTACGAACTCCGCCCTCCCGACAGCGGACGCGGGCGTGCTCTATACCGCCTCGCTCTCCGCAATCGGTGGCGCCGCACCTTACCAGTGGAATCTTGCAAGCGGGATCCTGCCGTCCGGAATCCAGCTGCAAACCTCCAGCGGCGTCATCGCAGGAAGGACTGCGCTTCCCGGGTTGTACCCCTTTTCCCTACAAGTGACCGACGCTTCCGGGCACAGCGCTACCGCTGCCTTCAGCCTAACGGTGACGGTTCCT
>Ga0182024_10023099_pt1 | contig 11163 bp, 9 predicted proteins | sample P32metaG_FD_120480 | JGI IMG/M metagenome (GOLD analysis project Ga0182024, IMG submission 120480) | Permafrost microbial communities from Stordalen Mire, Sweden - P3-2 metaG (Illumina Assembly) | ecosystem: Environmental > Terrestrial > Soil > Wetlands > Permafrost | place: Sweden: Stordalen... | reverse complement strand
GCTTCCGGCGACACCTTCAATATCGACATCGCGACGGAGTCGTTCATCCGCGGCGGCTGGTTCGGCCGCGGCCCGGGCGAGGGCACGATCAAGCGCATCCTGCCGGAGGGCCACACCGATTTCGTGTTCGCGGTGGCCGGGGAGGAATTCGGAGTTGTGCTCTGCCTCATTCTGGTGGCCTTGTTCGCCTTCATTGTGATCCGCGCGTTGATGAAGGCGATGCGCAACGACGATGCGTTCATCCGCTTCGCCGCGGCGGGACTGGCGATCTTGTTTGGTCTGCAATCGACGATCAACATGGCCGTGAATCTGCACCTGATGCCGGCAAAGGGAATGACGTTGCCGTTCATTTCCTATGGTGGCTCGTCGCTCGTCTCGCTCGCCTACGGCATGGGCATGCTGATCGCGCTCACCCGCGAACGGCCGCAAGCGCAACTTTCCGGCGGGATCATGCTTGCGCCGAGCGGGACGTGATGCTGGTGGCGGGCCAGGCGCCGGTCCTCGTCGCGGCCGGCGGCACTGGCGGTCATCTGTTCCCGGCAGAGGCGCTCGCCGCGGCGCTGGTGCAGCGCGGCATCCCCGTTCATCTTGCAACCGACCACCGCGCGGCGCGCTATGGCGGCGCCTTTGCCGACGACGCCATCCACGTCATCGTCAGCGCCACGCTGCGGGCGCGCAATCCGATCGCGCTGACGAGAACCGCGGGCATGCTCGGCATCGGCATCGCACAAGCATGGGCGCTGATCGGTCGGCTCAAGCCCGCGGCGGTAATTGGCTTCGGCGGTTACCCTACCGTACCGCCACTCGTCGCGGCGGCGTGGCGCGGCGTCCCGACCCTGATCCACGACGCCAACGCCGTCATCGGCCGGGCCAATCGGCGGTTGGCGCCGCGCGTCAGCGCGATCGCCACGACCTTTCCAGATGTCTTCCGCGACCAGCCGCTTTTCGCCGCCAAGGCGACGCTCACCGGCAATCCGGTTCGGCCGGCGGTCGTTGCCGCGGCGGCGACGCCCTATTCGGCGTCCGCCGATCCGTTGCGGCTCGTCATTTTCGGCGGCAGCCAGGGCGCGCGTGTTATGGCCGACGTGGCTCCGGCCGCGATTGGACTGCTCGAACCGGCGCTTCGCGCACGGCTTGCCATCGTCCAGCAAGCCCGCGAGGAGGATTTGGGCCGCGTGCGCGGCGCTTATGGCAATCTGTCGGTCAGCGCTGAAATCGCCTCATTTTTCCCCGATTTGCCGGCGCGCATGGCGGCAAGCCACTTAATCGTGGCGCGCTCGGGGGCTTCTACTGTCGCCGAGCTTTCCGCGATCGGCCGGCCGGCCATTTTGGTGCCGCTGCCGCATGCGCTCGATCAGGACCAATTCGCCAATGCCGGTGTGTTACAGAGCGCCGGCGGCGCTATTCGGCTGACACAGGAAGAGTTTACGCCGCGGCGGCTCGCGACCGAGATCGCCGTGCTGGCGGCCGCGCCGGAGCGGCTCGCGGCGATGGCCGCGGCGGCCCGGTCTCTGGGCCGGCTCGATGCCGCCGACCGGCTTGCCGGGCTGGTGCTCAAGGTGGCGGCGACGGGCGCAAACCAGTAGTTTCGCGCCGGCGCCTTCGCCGCAGGGAGACCGCATGAAATTGCCGCGCAACATCGGTCCGGTGCATTTCGTCGGCATCGGCGGCATCGGCATGAGCGGCATCGCAGAGGTGCTCGCGAACCTTGGCTATGCCGTGCAGGGCTCCGACCAGGCCGAGAACGCCAATGTCAAACGGTTGCGCGAGCAGGGCGTGAAGATCGCGATCGGGCATGCGGCCGACAATTTGGACGGCGCCCAAGTCGTCGTCGTCTCTTCGGCGATCAAGCCTGACAATCCGGAGGTCGTCGCGGCCCGCGCGCAGCGGCTGCCGGTCGTGCGCCGTGCCGAAATGCTGGCGGAGCTGATGCGATTGAAAAGCTGTGTCGCCATCGCCGGCACACACGGCAAGACCACGACAACCTCGATGGTGGCGGCTTTGCTCGACGCTGGCGGTTTCGATCCAACGGTGATCAACGGCGGCATCATCAACGCCTATGGCACCAACGCACGGCTGGGCGCCGGCGACTGGATGGTGGTCGAGGCCGACGAATCCGACGGCACGTTTCTCAAGCTTCCGGCGGATGTCGCGATCGTGACCAACATCGATCCCGAGCACCTCGATCACTTCAAGAGTTTCGACGCGGTGCAGGAGGCCTTCCGCGCCTTCGTCGAGAATGTGCCGTTTTACGGGTTTTCGGTGATGTGCACCGATCATCCGGTGGTGCAGAGCCTCGTCGGCCGTATCGAGGATCACCGCATCATCACCTACGGCGAGAATCCGCAGGCCGATGTGCGGCTTGTCGATATCTCGCATGCCGGCGGCATCTCGCTGTTCACCATCACGCTGCGCGACCGCGCCGGACAATCGGTACGTGAGATCAAGAATGTCGCATTGCCGATGCCGGGCCGGCACAATGCGCTCAACGCCACGGCGGCGATCGCGGTCGCGCACGAGCTTGGCGTCGACGACAATCGGATCAGGGAGGCGCTGGCCAATTTCGGCGGCGTGCGGCGACGGTTCACCCGCACCGGCATGTGGAACGGCGTCACCATCATCGACGATTACGGCCACCATCCGGTCGAGATCGCCGCGGTGCTCAAAGCCGCGCGGGAATCGACCAAGGGTCAGGTGATCGCCGTGGTGCAGCCGCATCGCTACACGCGGCTTGCCGCCTTGTTTGAGCAGTTCTGCACCTGCTTCAACGATGCCGACGCCGTGATTGTCGCGCCTGTCTATGCGGCCGGCGAAGCGCCGATCGAGGGCGCCGACCGCGATGCGCTGGTGCAAGGGTTGCGCACGCACGGCCACCGCCGCGTCGTCGCGCTCGACAGTCCCGAAAAGCTTGCCTCGCTCGTCGCCGGAATGGCGCAACCGGGCGACTATGTCGTCTGCCTCGGCGCCGGCTCGATCACGCAATGGGCCTACGCGCTGCCGGGAGAATTGGCGGCGGCGAGCTAGACCATGATCCGGAAAAGTGGAAGCCGGTTTTCCGAAAAGATCATGCGCCACGAAATCGTTACTTCATGACAAAAAAATGCCTCGCCGTTCGCCATGTGGCCTTTGAGGATCTCGCTCTGCTCGGGCCGCTCGTTGCCGCACGTGGTTATGGCGTCCGCTACCACGATGCCGGTGTTCAGCCGATCGACGCGGATACGCTGCTGGCGCCCGATCTGTTGATCGTGCTCGGCGGTCCCATCGGGGTTTATGAGCGCGACGCCTATCCGTTTATCGCCGACGAGGTTGCGGCGATTGCGGCGCGTCTGCAAGCGGACAAGCCGATGCTCGGCATTTGCCTCGGCGCGCAGATGATGGCCGCGGCGCTTGGCGCACGCGTCGCGCCCGGACCCGGCAAGGAAATCGGCTGGGCGCCACTGACGCTGACGGCCGAAGGCCGAGCGTCGGCGCTCGGGCCGCTCGGCGAGACGCCGGTGCTGCACTGGCACGGCGACAATTGGGACTTGCCGGCGGGATGCACTCAGCTCGCGTCGACCCAGCATTGTCCGGTGCAAGCATTCGAGCGCACGCCGTCGCAGCTCGCATTGCAGTTTCATCTGGAAACCGATGCGGCGCGGTTTGAAAGCTGGCTCGTCGGCCACACCGTCGAACTCGGCAAGGCTGGCATCGATCCGCGCGAGCTGCGCGTGCAAGCGCGTACGTTCGGATCGGCGACGCGCGACCTCGGACACAAAGTGCTTTCGGCATGGCTCGACAAGGCGGTTGAGGCCGCCGCATGAGTTTTCCCGATATTGTCGCCGGGTTGCAGTCGAAGATACCACCGCTGCGCGGCCGATTCCTCGCGAACCAGCCACTGGCCGAACTAACCTGGTTCCGCGTCGGCGGCCCGGCGCAAGTTCTGTTCATGCCGGAAGATGAGGAAGACCTCGCGAATCTGCTGTCCAACCTGCCCGCGGAGATTCCGGTCACCGTAGTCGGTCTCGGCTCCAATTTGATCGTGCGCGATGGCGGTGTACCGGGCGTGGTGATCAGGCTTGGGCGTGGTTTCGGCGAAATCTCGATCGAAGGCCTCACACTGCGCGCCGGCGCCGCGGTGCCCGACGTCAAGGCCGCGCGCGCCGCGCAGGAGGCCGGCATTGCCGGACTGTCGTTTTTGCGCGGCATCCCCGGCGGCATCGGCGGCGCGCTGCGCATGAACGGCGGCGCTTATGGCCGCGAGACCAAGGACGCTCTCGTCGAAGCCCGCGCCGTCGATCGCATGGGCCGCGTTCATCTGCTCGGCAACGCCGACATGCGCTACTCGTACCGGCATTGCGGGGCGCCCGACGATTACATCTTCACGCAAGCCACGCTTCGCGGCGAGCGCGGCGACCCGGCCGTCATCGCCGCCGAGATGGACAAGATCACGGAATCGCGCGAGGCGACCCAGCCGATCAAAAGCCGCACCGGCGGCTCGACTTTCAAAAATCCGCCCGGCCACAAAGCATGGCAGTTGATCGACGCCGCCGGCTGTCGCGGCCTGCGCGTCGGCGATGCGCAGGTGTCGGAGATGCATACGAATTTTTTGATCAATCTCGGCAAAGCGACCGCCGCCGACATCGAGACGTTGGGCGAGACGGTGCGCCGCCAGGTAAAGGAACACTCCGGCGTCGAACTCGAATGGGAGATCAAGCGGATCGGTGTAGCCAAGTAGCGCCGCAGACGTGTTAATTTGGCGCCATGGCGAAGGACGATCCCATTCTCATTGTCGGCGGCGGGCTCGGCGGCCTCACCACGGCGCTGGCCTTGGCGCGCCATGGACGGTGCTCGCGCGTGCTCGAAGGCGCGCCGCAATTCGGCGCAATCGGCTACGGCATCCAGTTCGGCCCCAACGTTTTCCACGTCTTCGATCGTCTCGGCCTGCGCGACGAGGTATTGGCCATCGCGGTTTTGCCGGCAGCGCTCCTGATGATGGACGCCCTCACCGGCAAGGAGCTGGTCCGGGTTCCGACCGGGCCGTCATTTAGCGCGCGCTTCAAATATCCTTACATCGTCGTTCATCGCATCGACGTGCATAACGTCCTGCTCGATGCCTGCCGGCGTAACGGCGCGATCGAGCTCGTTTCCGACGCGATGGTGACCGGGTACGAGGATCGCGGCGACAGCGTCGCGGTGACGACAGCGGACGGCCGCACCTTCTCCGGCGCGGCAATCGTCGCAGCGGATGGCTTCCGGTCCTTGTTCCGCGCCGCGTTGATCGGCGATGGCGAGCCGCGCCCGAGCGGATACGTGGCGTTCCGGACCATCGTACCCATGGCGGAGCTTAAAGCGGACGTGCCGCGCGATTGCGTCGCGTTGTGGGGCGGGCCGGGCCTCCACGTCGTGCACTATCCGCTGCGCCACAATGCGGAGTTCAACATTGTCGCCGTGTTCCGCACCTCGACCCATGCGGAGAAGGGCGGTGTCGCGTCCTATCGCGCCGAGCTTGAAAACACCTACCGCGATGCGCATCCCGCGATGCGCGCGCTGATCGGCATGATGGACTTGCGTTGGCGCCGGCCGGTCGCCGACCGCGATCCGGTGCGGCATTGGCACAAAGGCCGCATCGTGCTCCTCGGCGACGCCGCGCATGCGCCGCTGCAATCGCTGGCGCAGGGCGCGGGTATGGCGATCGAGGACGGTTTGTGCCTCGGCGAATCGATCCAGGCGGCGGCGGGGGATTTCACGATTGCGTTCCGCCGTTTCGAGGCGGCCCGGCTGGTGCGCACGGCGCGGGTGCAGCTCGAATCCCGCGCGCTGTGGGACTTCTACCACCTCGACGAAGGCGTTGCTCGGGACGTTCGCAATGCCACCGTGGCCGATTGGAACGAAGCGCATCTATTCGATTGCTTGTCGTGGCTCTACGACGGCGCGCCGCTCCCGACTACGACGGGCCGCTGAGACTCTCGACCTTTCGCCAATTGTCGATTCTATTGGTCAACCAGCGAATCAACGGAACCGGCTTAAGGCACCCGGTCGGGGAATGACCAAGCACGTCGCCGTTCTAATGGGAGGCTGGTCGGCTGAGCGCGAAGTCTCTTTGCGCTCCGGCAAGGCATGCGCCGATGCGCTCGCCCGCCTCGGTTATCGCGTCACTCCGATCGATGCCGGCCGCGATGTTGCGGCTGCGCTGACCGTGGCCGAGCCGGACGTTGCGCTCAATGTCTTGCACGGCCGGCCCGGCGAGGACGGCACGCTGCAAGGGGTCTTGGAGATCCTCGGCATTCCCTACAGTCATTCCGGCGTGCTCGCTTCCGCGATCGCGATGCACAAGGGCTATGCCAAGGCGATCTTCCGCGCCGCCGGTATCCCGGTGGCGGAGGACGTCGTGGCGTCGCGTTTCGACGCCGCGCAACGGCACCTCATGCCGCCGCCCTATGTCATCAAGCCGATGTCGGAAGGCTCCAGCGTCGGGGTCTTTATCGTCACCGAGGAACATCCCCACCCGCCGCAAGAGCTTTATCGCGACGACTGGGCGTTCGGCGAACAAGTCCTGATCGAACGCTACGTCCCGGGCAAGGAACTCACATGCGCCGTCATCGGCGACCGGCCGCTCGATGTCATCGACATCGTACCGGCGACGCGGTTCTACGATTACGAAGCGAAATATGCCGCGGGCGGCTCCAGGCACGTGCTGCCGGCGCAAATTTTACCAAATGTTTACCAGGAGGTCCGAAGACTCGCGCTGGCTGCCCACAGCGCGCTTGGTTGCCGCGGCGTCAGCCGCGCGGACTTTCGCTACGACGATCGGGGGACGGGAAAGCTGGTCTGTCTTGAGATCAATACACAGCCGGGCATGACCGAAACCTCGCTCGTGCCCGAGCTTGCTGCGTATGCGGGCATCACGTTCGATGAGCTGGTGCAATGGATGGTGGAGGACGCCTCGACCAACCGCTGATGCGGTCGGGGCCAATAGCGGGACCAAGAGCGGTGGAAGCGGCCGGCGCGCCCTTTGACGAGCCGCAGCGTCCGCGCGCCGAAAACGCTTCTTGCCGCGGCCGCACGGATCGGTTTGCCTGGCTAGCGGCCTACGGCCGATGGATGGGGCGGTGGAACGCCAGGATCGCGCGGCTGCCTCCGCCGCCTGGATTTGGCATCGCCGGATCGGTTCTGCTGCTCGCTGCAGCGCTCGGTTATGGCGCCGTCGCCGGCGGTCACGTCGCCGACATCGTCGATTGGTTGAAGGATGCCCGCGACCAGGGCGCCAATGCGGTTGGTTTTCGGATTGCGGCCGTTTCGCTCACCGGACCGAAGGAAGTCAGCCGCGAAGAGATACTCACCATCGCCGGCGTGACCGGGCATGCGTCGCTGCTTTTCCTCGACGCCGACGCGGCGCGGGCCCGGCTAATGGCGAATCCCTGGATCGCCGATGCGGCCGTGCTCAAGCTCTACCCAGACCGCCTGCAGATCACCGTCACCGAGCGACAGGCCTTTGCGCTCTGGCAAAAAGACGGCCGCGTTAGCGTCATCGCCGCCGACGGCACCGTCCTCGAACCGTTTGTGGAGGATCGCTATCTTCGCTTGCCGCTTGTTGTCGGATGGGGCGCTGAGCGACAAGCCAGAGATTTCCTCGCCATCGTCGAGCGCTATCCCGACATTCAAACGTTGCTGCGCGCTTCGGTTCTGGTTGCCGACCGGCGCTGGAATTTGCGGCTCAACAACGGCATCGACGTGCGCTTACCGGAAACCAATGTCGAGCAGGCGCTCGACCGGCTGGTCGCGCTCGATCGCGAGAAAAAACTCCTGTCGCGCGACATCGTCGCGGTCGATCTTCGGTTGCCCGACCGCGTGACCGTGCGGCTTTCCGATGCCGCGGCACAGGCTCGCGAAGACGCTCTCAAGGACAAGAAAAAGAAAAAGGGAGGCGACGCGTGAGCGCTCTCCACTACGGCCTTACCCCGAAGATGAAGCCGATTTCGCCGCGGCGTAATGCGCTTATTGCCGCGCTCGACGTCGGCTCGAGCAAGGTCGCTTGTTTGATCGCGCGCTTGCGGCCGCATCCGCCGCAGCAGGTGTTGCCGCGCCGCAGTCATTCCGTCGAAGTCGTCGGCTTCGGGCATGCCGCCGCCAAAGGCACCAAAGCGGGCGGTGTGGTCAATCTCGCCCAAGCCGAGGAAGCCATCCGCCAAGCCGTCGATGGCGCCGAGCGCATGGCATCGGTCGAGATTGAATCGGTCGTGCTTTCGATCTCGTCCGGCCGGCTGGCGAGCGAACTATTCGCCGCGGAGATCGAGATCACCGGCACCGCGGTCTCCGATGGCGACATCGGCCGCGTCTTGGCCGCCGGCAATCGGCATTCGATGCGCGAGGGCCGCGCTGTTCTGCATTCGCTGCCAATCGGCTATTCGATCGATGGTGGTAACGGCATCCGCGACCCGCGCGGCATGCTCGGCGCGCGCTTCGGCGTCGACATGCATGTCGCCACCACCGAGGTCGCCGCCGCGCGAAATCTGATGCTGGCCGTCGAGCGTTGTCATCTGGACGTCGAGGCGATGGTGGCCAGTCCCTACGTCGCCGGTCTTTCCGTTCTTGCCGACGACGAGGCCGATCTCGGCGCCGCGGTCGTCGATTTGGGCGCCGGCACGACGACGATGGCGGTATTCCTCGGTGGCCGCTTCATTCATTCGGAAGGCTTCGCGTTGGGCGGGCAAAACGTCACGCTCGACATCGCGCGCGGGCTCAACACCAGCGTCGCCGACGCCGAGCGAATCAAGACGTTCTATGGCAGTGTGCTCAGCGGTGGATCGGACGAACGCGACATGATCACGGTGCCGCCTGTCGGCGAAGATGAGCGCGAGCAAGCGCAATTCGTGCCGCGGTCGGCACTCGTCCACATCATCAAGCCGCGCGTCGAGGAAATTCTGGAAATGGTGCGCGACCGGCTCGCGGCTTCTTCGTTCGCGGCCGAGGCGCGCGGGCGCGTGATCCTCACCGGCGGTGCGAGCCAGATGACGGGACTGCCCGAACTCGCCGCCCGCATTCTCGGCCGGCCGGTGCGCATCGGGCGGCCGCTTGGAATTGCCGGATTGCCGGATGCGGCAAAGGGCGCGGCCTTCGCGGCGGCGACCGGTCTTCTGGTCTATCCGCAGGCGGCGCATCTCGAATACTTCGAAACACGCAGTAAGCGGTACCTGATGAGTGGCTCGGGCGGCTACTTCGCCCGGGTCGGACAATGGCTTCGGGAGAGCTTCTGATGGCCCCCAGACGCGAAGCCAACACATCACAACGGCCGGTGGCGGACCGGCCGGAGCCGGGCTTCCACGAAGCGCGCGCATGAAAGAAGAGGCAACCATGACCATCAATCTGAAAATTCCCGACATCCGTGAGCTGAAGCCGCGCATCACCGTGTTTGGAGTCGGCGGCGCCGGCGGCAATGCCGTCAACAACATGATCAGCGCCGGTTTGCAGGGCGTCGATTTCGTCGTGGCGAATACCGACGCGCAAGCGCTCACCATGTCGAAGGCCGAACGCATCATCCAGATGGGTGTGGCGGTGACCGAGGGGCTCGGCGCGGGCTCGCAGCCCGATGTCGGCCGCGCCGCCGCCGAAGAAGTGATCGACGAGATTCGCGATCACCTCTCCGGCGCGCACATGGTGTTCGTCACCGCCGGCATGGGCGGCGGCACCGGAACCGGAGCCGCGCCGGTGATCGCCAAAGCGGCGCAAGAGGCCGGCATTCTCACCGTCGGCGTCGTCACCAAGCCGTTCCACTTCGAAGGCCAGCGCCGCATGCGCATCGCCGAAAACGGCATCGTGGAACTGCAGAAATGTGTCGACACGCTTCTCATCATCCCCAACCAGAATCTGTTCCGTGTCGCCAACGAGAAGACGACATTCGCCGATGCGTTCGCCATGGCCGACCAGGTGCTGTATTCGGGCGTGGCCTGCATTACCGACCTGATGGTCAAGGAAGGCCTGATCAACCTCGATTTCGCCGACGTTCGCTCCGTCATGCGCGAAATGGGCAAAGCGATGATGGGGACCGGCGAGGCCCAGGGCGAAAAACGGGCGATGACCGCTGCGGAAGCGGCGATCGCCAATCCGCTGATCGATGACGCCTCGATGAAAGGGGCGAAAGGGCTCCTCATCTCAATCACCGGCGGCCGCGATCTGACGCTCTACGAGGTCGACGAGGCGGCCACGCGTATTCGCGAGGAAGTCGACCAGGATGCGAACATCATCGTCGGCGCGACCTTCGACGAGGGCCTCGATGGCATCATCCGCGTGTCGGTTGTCGCAACCGGCATCGACCACGCTTTCGCGCAACGGCCGCCCGTGGCCGCCGCGGAGGCGCGCATCGCCGAAGTCGCAAAGAAGCTGCGCGCCGACAACGAGCGGCCGGCGGAACGCGTCGAGCGATCCGAGCCGATGCGACCTGCTGCCTCCGCGCCGGTCGCGGCGCCCGCGTCGGTCAACGATTCGATCGAATCGGCCAAAGCGGCCGTCGCAGCGGCCCTCCTTCCCCAGAGCCTAAGCTCGGAAGTCACCATCCGTCCGCTTGGTCCGAAACCGTCATTGTTTATCGACCCAGCTGCCAGCGGGCCGGAGCCGCACGATCCGGAAGCTTTCATTCCGCCGCAGCCGGAACGGATGCCGTCCCGCACGATGCGCATGCCGCGTATCGATGAGCTGCCGGTTCCGGCGCAGAACGAGATTCGTGCTCGGCGCGGAGAGCTGCCGGAGGAGCATCCCGAGAAGCGGCGCACGTCGCTGCTGCGGCGGTTGGCTGCCGTGGGGTTAGGCCGCCGCGAGCCGGAGGAGGAAGAGCCCATGCCGGCGCCAAGCATGCCGCAGCCGGCAGCCGAACGGCTTCCCGGGCGTCCGGCGCCGCGGCAAGAATCGCGACAAGAATCGCGACAGGAGCCCCGACCGGAGCCGGTGTCCGAATATGCCAAACGCGCGGCGCCGCAGGGACTGGACCAGCACGGGCGGCAGGCGCCTGTGCATAACCGCAGCGAGGAAGACCAGCTCGACATACCGGCGTTCCTTCGGCGGCAAGCGAACTAGACCCTATGATTGCTGGGCCTGAAGGTGGCCCGTCATCCGATATGCAACGGTACGAGGGTTAAGCCGGCTGGCCGGCATAGAGCCTCATGCATAGGAGACGGGCCTAATGGAACATAT
>Ga0182024_10023098_pt1 | contig 11163 bp, 12 predicted proteins | sample P32metaG_FD_120480 | JGI IMG/M metagenome (GOLD analysis project Ga0182024, IMG submission 120480) | Permafrost microbial communities from Stordalen Mire, Sweden - P3-2 metaG (Illumina Assembly) | ecosystem: Environmental > Terrestrial > Soil > Wetlands > Permafrost | place: Sweden: Stordalen... | reverse complement strand
CGTGTACGCGTACCAGCGGTTGCCGCCGATGCCGCCGGGCAGATTGGAAGCACCCTTGGTCTCGATGGTTTTCACCGAGCCGCCGCCGCCGGAGCCCTCGATGACCCGGATGATCGGCAGCCGGAAGTCGTGCGCCATCTCCTCGGCCATCAATGGCTTGGCGGAAATCGAGGCATCCGCGGAACCGCCGCGCACGGTGAAATCGTCGCCGACCACGACTACCGGCCGGCCGTCGACCTTGCCGCGGCCGAATACGCAATTGGCCGGCGTCAGGTTGACGAGTTCGCCGCTCGAATCATATTCCGCGGTCCCGGAAATCGCCCCGAGTTCATGAAAACTGTTCTGATCGAGCAGCCCGTCGATGCGTTCGCGAACGGTAAGCCGGCCCTGATCGCGCTGGCGCTTGACCTTGTCAACGCCTCCCATCTCGCGCGCGAACGCTTCGCGCCGGGCGAGGTCGTCGAGCTCCGGCTTCCAGTTCATTCGTATCCTCCGTCTTGGTGATCTTGTTATTATGGGCCGGTACCGGGAACGGCTTGCCCTGCATGCGGTTGCTGAAGATATCGCCGTCGGCGCCCTCGAGCATGCTGCCGACCGCGACGCTCAATTCCAGCAGCCGCGGCGCGACTTCCATGTGCAGCCGCTTCTCGTCATACATCGCCGACAAAAGACCGATCGTGACCACGACGAAGGTCTGATATTGCGGCGACCACAGCGGCACGGCGAGACCGTTGATGTGCGGACTCCAGGTGCCGCAGGCAACGACATAGCCATGCTGGCGCAGGAAGTGCCGGTTGGTCTCGATCCGGGGCCGCAGCAATCTGGCGGCCTCCGGCGTTTCGCGCTCCATTTCCGCCAGCAGGGCATCGCCGACATCGGGATCGAGTGCGGCGGTGTAGGCGTGGCCGGCGGCGGTGCTCGCCATCGCGATGCGGCTGCCGGTACTCTCATGCAGGCCGAGCGCGTTGGCGGCCCGCGCGAATTCGAGATAGACGAGGTGGAAGCGGTCCGGGATCACGAAGCCGACGGTTCCCGGCAATTGCTCGGCGACATCCTGCAGCCGCTGCCGGATCAGGATGCGCAGCTGCAAGCCGCGCATCATCGACGTGCTCATCGCGACCGCGCTGGGCCCGATGCGGTATTTCTGGTCGCGGGGCAGATAGACCAGCTGGCCCATCCTGGTCAGGGTGTGGGTCAGTCGCGATACCGTCGATCGCGGCAGACCGCAACGGTTGGAGATTTCGAGATTGCCGAGCCGCGCTTCATGGCCCTCGAAGCAACGCAGAACGTCGAAGGCGCGCGACACTACCTGAATGATGTCGCCGTCGCCTGCCAGATCGCTTGCGAGCATTCCCTGTTTGCTGAGCCGCTCCGAGCGTCTTCCCATGCAGCACCCCATTCCGCTCTGCGGAATAAAATTCCACTTGCGGAACAAGCTACCTCAGGCAATCTGGGTCCACAACAGTAAGCCGAGGGCGCCCGCCCTTCCCGATATGTGCATCCGTGAGATCGCGCGGCGGCTGTCCCGGAGAACGCAATGCCAGACATCAAGATTGTGACTGAAGTGGCGGGGCGCGTCTGCGCGCTGCCCGTCGAGATTGGGGCCAGCGTCGACAACGGCGATGACATCGCCTTCGTCGAGGCCATGAAAATGGAAATACCGGTCGCCGCTCCGGCCGCCGGCCGGCTGAAATTACTGCTCGTCAGGCTCGACGACGTCGTCGCCGAAGGACAGGCTCTCGCCATCCTCGAGACCTGAATGCGTGGCTGCCGGTAATTGCGGCGAAACAAAAGGCGGCCGTCCCGGTTTCCGCATCTGCCGAACCAACGTAAATTGGGTCGCGCCAACGGCGAAAGGCGAGACCGGCCATGAACATTTCGCAACCAGTCAAAACACACGATGCCGGCCGCTGGGCCGCCGCGAAGACGCCTTTGCTGCGCTTCCTCGAGGCCTGTCATGCGAACTATTCGACCGAGATCGGGGGCGCCGTCGCCGATTATATCCCGGAACTCGGCAAGGCCGACCCGGAACATTTCGGAATCAGCCTCGCCACCATCGACGGACATGTCTACGAGGTCGGCGATACCCGGATCCCCTTCACCATCCAGTCGATGTCCAAGCCGTTCGTGTTTGCGCTGGCGTTGGACACGCTCGGCGCCGCGCGCGTGGAAGGCGCGATCGGCGTCGAACCGTCCGGCGATGCCTTCAATTCGATCCGTCTCAACGCCGACAACCATCCCTTCAATCCGATGGTCAATGCCGGCGCGATCGCCTGCTCGGGCCTGATCCACGAGGCGAAGGGCGCCGCCGCGTTCGACTATATTCGCGAGGCGCTCGGCCGCTTTGCCGGCCGCGAACTCGGCCTCGACCAGGCCGTGTACGCCTCCGAAAGCACCACCGGCGACCGCAATCGCGCGATCGGCTACCTGCTGCGCAACTCCGACGTCATCAAGGATAATGTCAGCGAGGTACTCGATGTCTATTTCCGGCAATGCTCGATCCAGGTGACGGCACGCGATATCGCCATCATGGCGGCGACGCTGGCCAACCGCGGCATCAATCCGGTGACCGGCGAGCGCGTCATGACGCCCTACGCCATTTCGTGAACGCTCTCGGTGATGACCAGCTCCGGCATGTATGACTATGCCGGCGAATGGATCTATCGCGTCGGCATTCCTGCCAAAAGCGGCGTCGGCGGTGGCATCCTGGCGGCGCTGCCGGCCCGGCTCGGGCTCGGCAGCTACTCGCCGCGGCTCGACCGCCATGGCAACAGCGTGCGCGGCATCAAGGTGTGCGAGGCGGTGTCGTCGCATTATGACCTGCACATGATGAATCGCAGCGACAATGCGCGCAACAGCATCATCGCCGACTACAACATCGGAAGCAGCGCATCGCGTCGCAGCCGGCGGCCGCATGAGCAGAGGATTCTCGCCGCGCATCACCATGATGTCCGCTTCATCGAACTGGCGCGCACGCTGACATTTGCCAATGTCGACTACGTCTCGCGCCAGCTCGCATCCGGGCCGCGCCCGCATTTCATCATTTTCGACCTGCGGCGCGTCGCGGCGGTGACCCGGGCCGCATCCCGCCTGCTCGCCGAAGGCTTTCGCGAACTGGCGAGCTTCAACGTCACCGCGATCCTGTCCGGTGTCGAGCGCGCTTCCCCGCATTGGAAGGCGATCGGCGAGTGGGCCGAAGGCAGCGCGAGCCTGCGCGATTTCTATCTGCTCGACACCGCCATCGAATGGGCCGAGGACCAGATCGTTTATCGTCATGGCGGCGCAATCGATTCTGCCGAACTGACCGAGCTGTCCGAACAGGCGCTGCTGGCAGGGCTGGCGGCCGACCAACTCGAACAGCTCGCGGCGCTCGGCACGATCAGGAGCTACCGACCGGGCGAACGGATCATCGCCGCCTCGGAAGCCGCGAGATCGGTGTTTTTCCTCCGCAGCGGCGTGGTTCACGTCAAGCTGCCGAACGGCCTCCGGCTCGCCACCATCACCGCAGGGATGGCGTTCGGAGAAATGGCGCTGCTGGAAACCCGCCGTTCGGCCGACGTGATCGCCGACGTTGCGTCGACCGCGCTCGAGGTGTCACTGGCCGAGCTGCAGCGCTTTCGCGCGCAGCATCCGCACACCGGCGAGCGCATCATGCGCAATCTGGCCCAGTTGCTCGCCGACCGCCTGGTGGTGGCTGACACCAAGGTAAGCCTGCTGACCGCGAACTAATAGTCCGGCTGCCAGCGCCACGGCGCTGGCTCAAATGGTTCTTTGACCCCGTCCGGTTTCATTGTTTTGCGCTATGGTGCGGCCGCCCGATCATTGCTATCCATTGAACGCATGCGTCCTGCGGTTCTCATCATTGGGCTTTGCGTGACACTGCTCGGCTGTGCGTCAATCCAGAATGCGCCGGTCAACCAGCCCGGCAGCAGCGCAGGCCTCGCCGGCAAGGTTCATCTCAATTTCGAGGAACGTGCCCAGGATGACGACGACCTGATCGGCCTTTCGTTCTCGGGCGGCGGAACGCGGGCGGCGGCATTTTCATTCGGCGTGCTGAGCGAGATGGAACACACGCCCGTGCGAGGCGGCGGCAATGCCTCGATGCTGGACCGCGTCGACTTCATCTCGGGCGTATCGGGCGGCGCGGTGACGGCGGCCTATTACGGCTTGCGCAAACGCGCCGGGCTGGCGGATTTTCGCGAACGGTTCCTGCTGCGTAATGCGGAGGAAGGGCTTCAGACCGACCTCAACCTCGCCACCATCGGCCGGGCCTTCGCCGGCGGCATCAATGACTCCAACGGCTTTCCGCGCTGGCTCGACGCCAATCTGTTCAACGGCGCCACGTTCAGCGAATTTCGCGAGGCTGGACGCCCGCGGGTGTGGATCAATGCCTCCGACATCTACAACCGCACGCCGTTCGTGTTCGGCGCGACCGCCTTTGCCGCGATGTGCAGCGACCTTTCGAAATATCCGCTGGCGAATGCGGTCGCGGCATCGGCGGCGGTGCCGGTCGCATTCGCCCCGGTGGTGATCCAGACCTTCCCGCGGCAATGCAACGATCCGTTGCCGGCCTGGATTATCAGGGCGCGCGACGATAGCCATGCGCCGCCGATGCTGCAGTCGTTTGCCAAGGCGATCAGCCGCTATCATGACGGCGAGATTCCCTACATCAAGCTGCTCGACGGCGGTCTGGTCGACAATTTCGGCCTGTCCGGCTTCACCATCGCGCGGCTTTCGGCCGATACGCCCTACGGGCCGCTGTCGCCGCAACAGGCCGTCAAGCTGCGGCGCGGATTGTTTCTTGTCGTCGACGCCAAGACCGGCGTCTCCGGCAACTGGATCAATTCGGTCGAAGGCCCGACCGGAGTCGAGCTGGTCAAGGCGGCGGCGGACACCGCGATCGACGCCAGCGTCGGCACCAGCTTCACCGCCTTCGACCGCACGATGGGCGATTGGCAGGACTCGCTGATCCGATGGCGCTGCGGCCTGTCGGCGGCCGATCGCGCCAGGTTTGGCGCGCGTCCAGGCTGGAACTGCCGCGACCTCAAATTCTTTGTCGGACGTCTCGGCTTCGACCAGCTCGATCCGGAGCGGGCGGCCGCGCTCGAGGCCATCCCTACCCGCTTCCGGCTGCCTGCCGAGCAGGTCGACAGCGTGATCGCCGCGGGCCGCGATGTTCTGCGCGGCAGCCCCGCCTTCCGCGCCTTCGCCGGCAGCATGTGACGATTCCAATTTAAGCGACCCGCGGACGTCGCCATTCCATCACCACGAACCACGGCACGCGCCGAAAATCGTCGCGGCGGGAGCCGTCGCCGGACACCGGTTCGGGCTCGGCGAAAAACGTCAGCTGCAGGCGGCTGTCCAGCAGGGCCGCCATGTAGGCCGCAAGCGGCCGGTGCCAATTCTCGATGCGTATTCCCGCCCATTCGAGCCAGAACGGAAATTCGTCGAGATAATTGTCGACCGGAAAGTGGACGCCGCGTCCTTCGACGTCGCGCACCCATCCCTGCGCCGCGCAGGCCGAAGTGAAGCCCGTGAGGTTGGCGATCAACAGCGAGCCGGCCGGCTTGACGACCCGCGCCATCTCGCCGATTGCCGCCCTGAAATCGGCGATATCGACCAGCGTCAGGTAGCTCACCACCAGATCGAAGCTCCCCGCTTCGAATTCCAGCTGCTCGGCGCGGCCGGGCCGATAGTCGCCGGAAGGATCGCGATTTTTCGCCGTCTCCAGCAGCGCGGCGGTCGGGTCGATCCCGGTTGCGGTCACGCCGGCCGCCTTGAGCAGTCGGCAGAACCGGCCTTCGCCGCAGCCGACATCCAGCGCGGTGCGAAACCGGCCGGCGCCGACGCGGCCGAGCATCACCGGATCGAGCACGTGCTCGCGCGCCCAGTCGCCCCGCGCGCCCATGGAATCGATCCATGCCTGCGCCGAGATTTCCCAGCCGTTGCTCATGATGCGCCACGCATAGGCAAATACATCAGGACGTAAGTAAAATGCGGAGCTTAAAACACTTGAAAAATATTCCAGCCGTTCAAACCGCGATCATAGCCGATCAAATGACTTCTGTCACCGGCTGCATGTCGATGCCGAAGGTCTCCAGAAATTTCGACGTCATGATGTAGAAGCCGACGGAAAGCTGCAGTTCGACCAGCGCGCGCGGCGTCAGCTTGCCGGCAATGGCATTGAAGGTGGCATCGGTCGGGCGGCGCAGCTTGACGATCTCGTCGGCGAAGGCCAGCGCCGCGCGCTGCACCTCGTCGAAGCAGGTCGCCGATTGCCAGTCATCCAGCGCCGCATTCTGCTGGTCGGTAACGCCGACATTCTTGCCGATGCGCTTGTGCGCCGCCACTTCATAGGGCGCCTCGCACAGAATGCCGGTGCGGGTGATGGCCAGTTCGCGCAGCACCGGATCGAGTTCGCCCTTGTTGCGGATGGCGCCGCCCAGCCGGCAGTATTGTTCGAAATAGCTCGGCGCGTGCGCCATCATCCGAAAGATGTTGGTATGGCGGTTCTTGCCGAGGATTTCCCGGGTGCGGTCGCTGGCCCGGGCGGGATCGCTGTAATCGATGCGGGCCATTTTTTACCTTGGGTTTCCGAGGCTTGTTGCTGGTCTTGGCGGCGTCGGCCTGGTTCGAACCGTATCCGGCGACCGACGCAAGAGCAACACAACGGAGTCAAATTGCCGCCGCAATACTGTTCGACGCTTGCATTGTCGATGTTCGCTGGGTGGGGACTCATTCAAAGCGAATACTCGTCGTGGGGTGTTCCGAGTCAATATCTGGCCGTTGTTGGCGCCGTTCGCGCCACGATGAGTCACGCCCAAGTCTAGGGAGACAGGCATGAAGGAAGCCACCAAGAGGGCGGCCTCGGCGGCGCTCGCGCAAATGCTGGCGGTGACGGCAATGCTCGTCATCGCCAGCTTCGTCTTTTACTGGCGGTAACGGCATCGCCGTCGAATCGTAGCCTGGATGGAGCGCAGCGCAATCCGGGATGGCGGCGAGGTGGCGCGAAGGCCCCGGATTTCGCTGCGCTCCATCCAGGCTACACGGGCTTTCGGTCCTGAACCGCGAGCGAACCGTCATCCCTGAAACAGCCTTGAGAAATGCGGAACCAGACGACCGGCGAACCGCCGATATCGCGCGGTCACCCGATCGCCAATGGCAAGATCGCTGTCGCCATGGGCCATCATGCGAAAACCTTCGGCAGCATCGACCAGAATGATGGTGTAGGGAACGTGGGCGCGTGTCTCCGGGGTTGCGGCACGGCACACCATCGTGGTCGCGTAAACCGTGCCGTCGCCGCTGGCGCGATGCTCGACCGGGTCCGGCGCGCCGCAGGCCGCGCAGAAGCTGCGGTGGAAATACTGCCGCGCGCCGCAGGCCGCGCAGCACTGATAGACGATGGCCGCTTCGCCTGCGGTCCAGTCCGCGCGTGCCCGCTTGCCGTCGCTCATCGCACCCGCTCCAGGAACATGCTGACATGCGATGACAATACGCCGCCGTCGCCATGCAGCAACCCAATCGAGGCATCGCGCACCTGGCGACGATCGGCGCGGCCCGTCATCTGCAAATGGGTTTCAACCAGATGCGCCATCGCGCCGCCAACGCCGCAATGGCCGTAGCTTAGAAGCCCGCCATGGGTGTTGAGCGGCATCGCGCCATCGCGGTCGAAATATCCGGAACGCACTTGCGCCGCCGCCTCGCCGCGCCCGGCAAGGCCGAGGTCCTCCAGCAGCATTGCCAGCGTGATGGTAAAGCTGTCATAGATGGCGGCGTAGCGCACGTCGGAGAGCGCAACGCCCGATACGGCCTTGGCCCGTGCGATCGCGATCTCGGCGCCGAGTTCGCTCAAGGCCGGCGCTGCCGTGACATGCTGATGGGTATGCGCCTGTGCGCAACCGCGGATGCGCACGCCCGTCTCGCCGGTGCGTTCGCGGCTGACCACGAACGCGGCACCGCCGTCGGATACCGGACAGCAATCCAGAAGCTTCAGCGGCAGCGCCACCGGCTTCGAGTTCATCACATCCGCAACCGTGATGGGGTCGTGAAATTGCGCGCCGGGACGCGCCAGCGCATGCTTTCGCATCAGCACCGCGAATTCGGCGAGATCCGGCTCGGTCACGCCATATTCGTGCATGTAGCGCGAGGCAACCAGGCCGTAATAGGCGGGAATGGTCGGTCCCAGCGGCACCTCGTAATCGGGATGCCCGACCTGGGCCAGCGCCAGGATCGAGGCGTCGCGGCTCTGTCCGGTCAAACGGTTCTCGCCGCCGACCACCAGCACATGCCGGGCGATTCCGGCCTCGACCAGATGATGCGCCAGCATGGTCATCGCGAGTCCGGTGGCACCGCCGACCTGCACCGCGTGGGCGTAAGCGGGCCGAATGCCGAAATGCTCGGCAAACACGGTGGCCAGCATGATGTGCGGCGCGACCGTGGAATAGCCGCAGAGGATGCCGTCGATTTCGGCGCTTCAGGCCGGCGTCGACGATCGCCAGCTGCGCGGCCCGGCTCATCAGGTCGAGCGACGACGAGCCTTCGTGCTTGCCATAGGCCGTCAGTCCGACGCCGGTGATGAAGCTCATGGCGCGCTCAACTCGTCATTCCGGGGCCCGCCGCTCGGCGCGAGCCCCGGAATGACAAGGTAGAGTCAGTGATCTTCATTTAATACGATTTCGGCAGGCCCAGCACCTTCTCGGCGATGAAGCTGAGAATGAGCTGCGGGCTGATCGGGGCGATGCGCGGGATCAGGGATTCGCGCAAATAACGCTCGACATGAAATTCCTTGGCATAGCCGAAGCCGCCATGGGTCATCACGGCCTGTTCGCAGGCCTGAAAGCCGGCTTCCGCGGCAAGATATTTCGCGGCATTGGCCGCGGGACCGCAGGGCAGGCCCTGATCATATTGCCAGCCCGCCGAGAGCGTCATCAGCCATGCCGCTTCCAGTTCCATCCAGTTCTTCGCCAGCGGATGCTGGATCGCCTGGTTCATGCCGATCGGACGGTTGAACACGTTGCGGGTCTTCGCATAGGCCGAGGCGCGGGACAGCGCAACCTGGCCGAGCCCGACCGCTTCCGCCGCAATCAGGATGCGTTCCGGATTCATGCCGTGCAGGATGTATTCAAAGCCGCGACCTTCCTCGCCAAGCCGATCCTCGATCGGAATTTCAAAGTTCTCGAAGAACAATTCGTTGGAATCGACCGACTTGCGTCCCATCTTCTCGATCTCATGCACCGCCACGCGCTGGCGGTCGAAATCAGTATAGAACAGGCTCAGCCCGCGGGTCGGCCTCTTCACTTCCTCGAGCGGCGTGGTGCGGGCCAGCAGCAGGATCTTTTCCGCAACCTGCGCGGTGGAGATCCAGACCTTCTGGCCGTTGACGAGGTACCGATCGCCGCTGCGAACCGCGCGGGTCTTGAGTTGCGTGGTGTTGAGCCCGGTATTCGGCTCGGTCACCGCGAAACAGGCCCTGTGCTTGCCTTCGACGATCGGCGGCAGCATCCGGCGGCACTGCTCGTCAGTCCCGAACACCACCACCGGATTGAGCCCGAACACGTTCATATGAACGGCGGAGGCGCCGGACATGCCGGCGCCGGATTCCGCAATCGTCCGCATCATGATTGCGGCATCGGTGATGCCGAGCCCGGAACCGCCATATTGTTCGGGAATACAGATGCCGAGCCAGCCGGCATCCGCCAGCGCCTTGTGGAAGTCGGCAGGAAAGCCGCCCTCCTTGTCCTTCTTGAGCCAATAGGCGTCGTCATAACGCGCGCAGATTTTTGCGATCGCGTCGCGGATCGATTCCTGGTTCGCAGTGAGGGCAAAATCCATCTGACCTGTCCTATGGCGTGGCCGCTGCCTTGGTGACACCGTCGCGCACCAGCGCGGCAATCTCGTCGGCGGAGAAGCCGGCTTCTTGCAGTATCGCGGCGCCGTGCTCGTTCAAACGCGGCGCCAGCCGGACCGGCTCCGCCGGCGTCTCCGACCAGGTGGCGGCGACCTTCATGTTGCGAATGGCGCCCTCGGTCGGATGCTCGACGGTCGGAAAAAAGCCGGTCGCCACCAGATGCGGGTCCTGCAACAGGCTCTCGAGGTCATGCATCGGCATGACAGGCACATCGGCCTTGTTCAATAGTTCGGTCCACTCCGCGGTGCTGCGGGTTTCGAAGATGGCAGCGAGTTCGCCATACACCGTGTCGATATTGACGGCGCGTCCGGCGAAGCTGGCGAATTTCGGATCGGCGCGCAGATCGTCGCGGCCGGTGGCCTTGAAGAAATTCTCCCACTGCTTGTCGTTGTAGACGATCACGCAGATATAGCCGTCGGAGGTCTTGTAGGGTCTGCGGTCGCGCGACAGATGCCGCGCATAGCCGCCCTTGTCGAGCGGCGGCTGGTAGGTGAGACCGCCCATATGATCGCCCATGACAAAACCCGCCATGGTCTCGAACATCGGGATGTCCAGCCGCTGGCCGCGCCCGGTGCGGTCGCGATGCACCAGGCTGGCACAGATCGCGCCCACCGCGGTGAGACCGACAATGCGGTCGACCAGCGCGTTCGGCACATAGCGCGGAACGCCGTCGCCGGTCTGCGCCATCAGGGCCGGCAACGCGGTCGCGCCCTGGATCAGGTCGTCATAAGCAGGCTTGCTCGCATACGGCCCGTCCTGACCGAACCCGAACACGCCGGCATAGATCAGGCGCGGATTGAGTTTCGAGACCACATCGTAGCCAAGCTGCAGCCGCGCCATCGCCTGCGGGCGCACGTTGTAGACCAGCACATCGCTTGACGCGATCAGCCGCAACACCGCATCGCGCCCGGCCGGCTTCTTCAGATCGAGGCAGATGCTGCGCTTGCTGCGGTTGGTGTTGAGAAACACCGGACCCATGCCGGGATGGCGGGTCGGACCGATCAGCCGCGTCACGTCGCCTTCGAGCGCTTCGACCTTGATGACGTCGGCCCCGTAGTCGCCGAGCATCTGGGTGGCATAGGGCCCCATCAGCACGGTCGTCATGTCGATGACCTTGACGCCCTCCAGTGGTCCCATGGCCCTGTTCGCTCCCTGGGGCGCCGCATCCGGGCGCCCGCGTTTCTCAGGTCTAGTAACGGCAGGCCGCGCGCAAGATCAAGGGTTCCCGAAGTAGGACGCATGCGTGGGTCCGTCAT
>Ga0182024_10023097_pt1 | contig 11164 bp, 8 predicted proteins | sample P32metaG_FD_120480 | JGI IMG/M metagenome (GOLD analysis project Ga0182024, IMG submission 120480) | Permafrost microbial communities from Stordalen Mire, Sweden - P3-2 metaG (Illumina Assembly) | ecosystem: Environmental > Terrestrial > Soil > Wetlands > Permafrost | place: Sweden: Stordalen... | reverse complement strand
CGGGAGGAGTGGGGAATGCGCCGGTGGGAGAGTGAGGCGGTTGAAAGGTGGGGAGTTGGGGGAGGGGGCGGGAGGTGTTTTAATAGTGTTGGCAGCGCATGGCGCCGCCCCACATGGTTGTAGGCGATAACATACTTTATCGTCTAATAAAAGTGGGAGTCCAGACGTGGCTGGCCGGTTCACTGACACCTCGGAACAATCGGTTTGATGGCGGCCTGATTCATAAAGGCGCGGTAATCGCTAACCCAATCGAATCCGTTATCGTAGAAGCTGTCCAGCCCAATCCAGTTAATGGGCACGCTTTCTCCATCTTCGACGCGAATGACGAGCATAACCCCATCCCATAGCGGGCTACGGAGGTGAAGGAGATTCGATAAAAATCCAAGCCGTTCAGAGAGCATCACGTAACGCGAATCCGGGGACCAATGCACTCCCGCCAAAATCTGGCGGCGGCCAAATAGGTCGCGGCCGCGCCCGGTCGAAGCATCGACTGCGTAGGCCATTCCTTCTGCCGTCCGGAACGCAATCCAATGTCCGTCCGGTGACCAATTGGGACTTGAACCAGACGCAACGACACGCGAGGCTTTCCCAGCGACATCGAAGACGTAGATCTTGCCTTGGTAATCGTATGCGAAGGCGCTTCCGTCCGGGGACCAACTAATTGAGCTAACCAGATGATCCGGCCTTTTCGGCATCGGATTCGTGAAGACCGCGTTCACGCTGGTTCCTCGGCTGGCAAACATGAGCCCATTCACCCATTTGCTCCGATTTTCCATCGTATTTAGCATCCCGCTGCCTGGCGGCTTGTAAGTCCCATAGAACGCGACGGACTTCCCCTCGGGCGAGACGCCTGCGGTCGCATTGATAACCTCGCCGGGCAGCGTCCAATTTCCGAGGTTACCCGGAGACTCAATGATTAAGGGCGACGCGCAGGACCAGGGACTATGTTGTAAGGGATAGTGAACGCTCCAAACCGCCGCGGCACCTCCGTTCGAGAGCCAAGCCGAAGACAACTCCCTCGGGTTCCCCTGGGTGATCCACTCTCCATTACTCCTGAGAATCATCACGGGCGAGCCGTGGATGTGCAGAAGCGCTAGCCCTTCGTTGTCGGCTCGACGCTGCAACTCTTGCAAAAGCGACTCCGAGGCTGCGAAGCCCGGAAAGCACAGCCCCGCTGCAATGATGCGGATCACTTGTCGCGAGATGATCGCCATTTGGGTCTAGTCTAGCGCTTGGTCAGTCGCGGCAACAACACATCGACTCTCGCTCGTCTATAGGGTCCAGCAACTTCCGATAATCCGGCACTATGTTTACTCGACCGCGTTAGTCGGCCAAATCTGGCATATCGCACGGCCGCCTCCGGGTCGATCAGTCCAGCGTCTTGCCACCTCACGAGGGTTTGGTCCCACCCGGCGGGCATCGTTCTGAATGATACATTAGTCGGATGCAGACGACGAAGTGCCGCAAATGCGCGAGCGATCTTCCCGAAAATAGCCGCTTCTGCCTGTGCTGCGGAACCGCAGTTCAGCCCGATTCCCTGGCAACGCAGACGGTCGCGAGCAGTTCGTCTAACTCGCAGTCGTCGAAGCTTCGCGTCTCCTCCTCTACATCATCGAGCGACGGACGGTTTTTGCCTGGGACGCTTCTCGCCGAGCGTTATCGCATCATCGCCAAACTCGGCCAGGGCGGTATGGGCGAGGTGTATCGCGCCGATGACATCGTGCTCTGCCAAGAGGTCGCGCTGAAATTCTTGCCTGCTGATGTGACCGACAATCCGCAAGCCCTCGACCGCTTCCGCAACGAAGTTCGCATCGCGCGCCAAGTCTCGCATCCCAACGTTTGCCGGGTCTACGACCTGGGCGAAATCAACGGTCAGTTGTTTCTCTCGATGGAATACGTCGATGGCGAGGACTTGGGTGTCCTGCTGCGCCGCATCGGACGCCTGCCGGAAGCCAAGGCGCTCGAAGTTTCGCGGAAATTGTGCGCAGGCTTGGCCGCGGCGCATGAGAAAGGCGTATTGCATCGCGATCTGAAGCCGGGTAATATCATGCTCGATTCGCACGGCCAGGTGCTGATCACCGATTTCGGACTCGCCGCATTGGCCGGCCAGGTGGAAGGCGCCGAAGTCCGCAACGGCACGCCCGCCTATATGGCGCCGGAGCAGCTCGACGGCAAAGAAGTCACGGTGCGCAGCGAGATTTACTCGCTTGGACTGGTGCTCTACGAGATTTTCACCGGCAAGCGTCCATTTGAAAGCGCCACGTTGGCCGACCTCGTCCGAACCCGCAATGAGAGCGCGCCCACCAGCCCATCAACGCTGGTGCACGACCTGGATCCGATGGTCGAGCGAGTCATTCTGCGCTGCATGGAGCGCGATCCCGCGCAGAGACCTTCCTCGGCGCTGGCGGTCGCGGCGGCTTTGCCCGGAGGCGATCCATTGGCTGCCGCGCTTGCCGCCGGTGAAACTCCGTCGCCCCAAATGGTGGCCGCGGCCGGCGATGACTCGGGACTCTCCCCGCGCATCGCAATCGCCTGCCTCGCCTTCGTCGTCGCCGGAACGATTGCCGCCTACCTGCTGGGTGCAAAAGATAACGCGGTCGAGATCGCCGGCTCCGATACGTCGCCTGAGGTATTGCAGCATCGGGCGCGATTTGTGCTGGATCGTTTGGGTTATCCCGGCAAACCCGCCGACTCGGCGCACGCCTTTTATTTCGAGACTGGAGGGCTTCGCTACCAGGAAAAACAGGCTGGCGCGAAGCCGGATTTCGCGGCGCTGCTGGCCCATCGCCCGAGGACCCTGGTGTTCTGGTATCGCGAAAGTCCGCAGCCAATGATTCCCGAGACGTGGCACAACGACTTATTGATTCCTACCATCATTGACGAAGACGATCCGCCGCGCGATGTCCCCGGCATGACGCTCGTGAAACTCGACGATCAGTCCCGGCTCGTCTCTTTCGAATCGGTTCCTGAGCAAATGCGCCCGCCGGGAATGGCGGCTGCGCCCGCCGACTGGAACGAAGTATTCAAACTAGCCGATCTCGATCCCTCACAGTTCCAAAAAGCGGAGCCGCTGTGGACCCCTCCCCACGCAGCCGACGAGAGAGTCGCGTGGACCGGGCTCTATCCCGGGACATCCATTCCCTTGCGCGTCGAAGGGGCATCCTGGCTGGGCAAGCCGGTATTTTTCAAATTAGTGGGACCGTGGACCAAGCCTTCGAACGAGCATATGCCCACGCCGAGGGAACGGGCGCGAAGCATCTTTCTCCTTATCCTCGGGTCGACTCTTCTGATCGTCCCGGCATGGCTCGCGTGGCGGAATATCGCGCGCGGGAAGGCCGATCGGCGCGGAGCTTTGAGGCTGGGCGTCGTGCTGTTCTGCGCCTTCATGCTGCTATGGATGTTCGCGGGCCACTTCACTGCACAGGCGGCAATGTTCGGACAGTTCGCGATGGCCCTGGCGGCATCGCTCTTCGATGCGGCGGTGATCTGGATGGTGTACCTGGCGCTCGAACCCTATGTGCGGCGACACTGGCCGCATTCGATTATTTCCTGGAGCCGTCTCATCGACGGCCAGTTCCGCGATCCCGCGGTGGGTCGCGATGTGCTGTTCGGCGTCGTCCTGGGAACAATATGGACCATGATCGGCGAGACCGCGGACGCACTCGGTCGCAGCGTGGGAGCCGAGCCGTCGTTTCATAACGTCGCTTTTCTGAATGGGATGAGCAGCACTCTGGCACAGTGGACGGCGCAGATCCCGGGAGCGGTACGCATCACACTGGTATTCTTTTTCATGCTGTTCATCCTGCGCGCCCTGCTGCGCAATCAATGGATCGCGGCAGCCGTTTTCGTCGCCATCTGGACCGCGCTTCAGGGGTTGCAAAACAGCCATCCTCTGATCGCTGTTCCCGCCCTCATCGCGATTTACTCCATTGCCGCCATTGCGCTGGTGCGCTTCGGCCTGGTGACGCTGGCGATCGCGGCCTTCACCACGGATTCGATCGGCAGCCTGCCCATCACGATGAATCCCTCCATTTGGTATTTCGGAAGCACGGCATTCGTCGTGGCGAGCATTGTCGTGCTAGCCGCCTGGGCATTTCACACCGCAACCGCGGGCCGCAAAATCTTTGAAGCGGATTTGTTTGAGTAAGAAAAGGGCAGGTCGGGGACCTACCCTACTGAATGGGAATATACACCATGTCGGTAAACCCTTCGTTCGTCTGCACCGCCACGCCGACGTTGCCCGCCGCGACATTCGGGATCATGCACTTCACCTGATACAATCCCGCCAGCGTCGGCGCGAGCCCCGCATAGTAAATCTGGTTCGCCGGAACCAGTATGCCCTGCACGTAAATCGCGAGCGCTCCCGTGATCAAGGCCTTCGCGGGAGCTGCCGCTCCATCCGCGACCGCCGGCTTGGTCGCTCCCAGTCCCGTCAGATACATCGAAATGATTTCTCCCTGCGTCGCCGGATTCGTCGCACTGACTAGCGAATAGTCCGCATGAAGCGCGGCCGCATTGCCGATTCCGTTCGCGGGAAAACTGAAAATCCCCGGTGAAGTCGCTGCCAGCGGCACGACTACCGAGTTCGATTTCGAGCTATTCACCGTCACGATGATCGTAGCCGTCGATCCGGTGACAGCGAACGGCACAATCGCGCTGATTTGTGTCGACGACACCGAGTAAACCGGCGCAGGGGTCCCATTCACCGACACCTGCACCCCGCCAAGAGTTGGTCCAAAGGGAGGAGCCGACACCGTCACTGCCGTCGCCGGAAAACCTGTGCCGAACAGCGTCATCACTCCGCCTGGCGATATCGGATACCCCGGCGGCGCGAAGCTCGCCGCGTTCAGCACCCCCTGCGGATTCAGGAACACTCCCGTCCCCGATTGCGGCGCGAGCAGCGCTCCAAAATAAATCTCATAGCTGGTCGAATTGAAAATGTCGACTCCGCTCGAGGAAAACGTGGTCGTATCCACATCGACGTTCACATGCCCCGGTGCCGATGACCACACACCCGACCCGTCCGCATTTAAACCATAAGTAATCAGCGGCGACGAGTCGAACAGGCCATCGGTCTGCTTCGTCCTTCGCGCCCAAATCGTGTCCCCCGCGCCGTCTGCATGAACGCTCCCGACCACCGCCGTCAGCCGCGCCGGCTGCGTGTCATAGCGCATCCCCGCCGCGTAATAGAATCCGTTGAAGCTCGCATTCGTCGCGTTGCCGCTGCCGTAATTCTTGATGCCTACGATCAGCCCGTGGCCGCCCGCCGCAATCGACCCGCCGATAAAATACACTCCTCCGGGCGCGAGGAAAATATTCTCAACTCCCGAGATCAACTGCGTCGTCGTGTTCAATCCCGCCGCCATCGGAAACGTCATCGTCCCCGACCCGTCGGCCGAGATCGAATACGTAATCGGTCCCACCGTCTGACTCATCAAAATGTTATTCAGATTCGCCGCCTGCCCGGTAACGGAGGTCTCGACGAAACTCCCCGCGCCAGTGGACGTCAGCAGGAAATTGGTGTTGCGAATGTTAGACAGCCCACCGCCCGGAAATTCCAGGCTCGATATCCAGTAGGAGCCTAACAATGTTACGTTGGACGCTCCGACCGGTGCGGGAATCGCTATGAATATGTCGAATACGGTCGGCCCGGCTTCGGTCGATGACCCTACCACTGCCCCCTGTCCGAACCTCGCGTTCAGCGTTACTCCGGATTTCAAAGGATTTGTCAGCGTCATGAAGCCCCCGGGACTCACCGAGTAAGTCCCATTTCCCGTGAGCGATACCGCCGCCGCGGTCCCCGAGATCTGCTGCCCGCTGACCGCGAAATTACCGTTCCCGTCGAACGTGATCGAGCCTTCCCCGCTTGTTGTATTCGTAACATTCGGAGAGGCCGACCCGTCGGTAACGAGCATTACCTGCCGGAAAAAGTACTTACCGCTCAGCGATTGGTTCGTCGAAATCTGCCCCTGAGAGGTCCCCGCGCCCACGATGATCAAAAGCAAACAGCTTGTTTTCAGATGTATCCCCGTCATAGTAAGCTCTAACCCCAAGATAGGCGCATCGGCCCCGGCGGTGAAATGGTTTTAATTGTAGGTGGAGGGGAAAACTGCCTTAGGCGAAAACTATCCGGGGAAAGCAGGGTTACACTATGAAGAACGTAACGGCGGAGGATACTCCATGCTTGGATTTAAGACCAATCGGCTTTTTCTTTTTACATCTTTATTGGCGGGTCTGGCTGGAACGAGTTTACTTGCGATTCGAGCTCAGGAACCTGTTCAGAATCAACGTGCCGAGGGCGCCTCTACCACTGACCATTCCGATTGCGTTATGTTCGGCGCCCAGCGCGAACGCTACGCCAATCAGGCCCTCAAGAGCCTCAGGCTTGGCCAGTTAACTTCACAGGTAAGCGCGACCCGCGCGGCGAGCATGGGAACCGCGTCAGCCGATTCCATGCCCTCAGCTCCCGGTGGCAGCCGAACCTCCTCGACCGATACCGCCAGCACGAACCTGATCGACGGCTATATTTTTGGCGCGCTCAAAGCCCAAGGCGTGACTCCCACCCGCATGACCAACGATTACGAGTTCGTCCGCCGCATCTACCTGGATATGACCGGGCAAATCCCCACCGCCGCCGCGGTGAGCAGCTTCGTCGAGAGCACCAGCCCCACCAAGCGCGCCGATCTCATTGAGACTCTGTTCGCCGCGCCGCAATGGCTCGATAAGTGGACTATGTACTTCGGCGATCAGTTCAAGGCCGCGTCGACGTTTTCCTCGTCCGGCACTACGCTCTACGGAGGCGGCCGCGACGGATTGAACACCTACATCCGGAATTTCCTGACCAACGATACCGGCTACGATAAGATCGCCACCGCGCTGATTGCATCGCAGGGAACCGACAATTACACTCAGGGCGAGCTCAACTGGATCGTCACCTCGCGCGTCACCGGCGGACCGAATCAGGACGTCTGGGACGGGGAAGCCGCGGCCGTCGCCGAAACCTTCCTGGGCATTTCGCACATCAACTGCCTGCTCTGCCATAACGGCCGGGGCCATCTCGACACCATCAGCCTGTGGGCGGGAAACTTCACCCGCATGCAGGCATGGGGCATGTCTTCGTTCTACTCGCATGTGGCCTTGCGCAACCCGGCTGTCGATCCCACCGTCAAAAACGGAGCCACGTACTGGTACGCGGACGACGCCGGTTATAAGACGGATTACGCCTTGAACACCACCACCGGCAACCGTCCCGCGCGCCAACCGATTGGATCCACGAAAACGGTCGCTCCGCTCTATCCTTTTTCAGGCCCGGGCGCTGCCTCTTCCGGCTTGAACTATCGTCAGTCGCTCGCAGCCCAGGTCATCGCGGACCGCCAGTTCGCACGCGCCGCCGTCAATTATATGTGGGCCTACTTCTTCGGCATGGGCATCGTCGATCCGCCCGACCAGTTCGACCCCGCCCGTCTGGACGCGAACAATCCTCCGCCTGCGCCCTGGACCCTGCAACCGTCGAATCCCCAGTTGCTCGAAGCCTTGACCAGCGACTTCATCGCCAGCGGCTATTCAACGAAGCACCTGATGAGGACCATCGTGAATTCGCAGGCCTATCAGCTTTCTTCCGACTACGATCCGGCCGTCTGGAATCTCAACTGGCAGCCTCTGTTTGCCCGCAAGCTGGTCCGCCGCCTGTGGAGCGAGGAAATAGCGGATTCGATTTCGCTCTCAGCCAACATCCCTAATAAGTTCACTTTCGACAATGGACTCGTTTCGCCATGGGCCATGCAATATCCGGAACCGGCCAGGGAGACCAGTGCGTTCCTGGCAGCCTTCCTACCGGGCAATCGCGACGACCAGCCTCGTAAGCAGGATGGAGCCATTCAACAGGCTCTCGGCCTCATGAACGCTTCGAGCGTGATGAATAAACTGGTCTCGTCCGGCACCGGCTCGGCGCAAAGCTTATTAAGCCTCGCTACCGCCACCAAGGACAACGGCGCCGCGGCCAATCTCCTGTTCATCAATATTCTTTCCCGTTATCCCACCTCAGCCGAGCTCGCGTCGGCCAACACGTTCCTCAGCGCGGGAACCAGGGCGCAGAAGATGCAGGAGTTGATGTGGACCTTATATAACAAGGTCGACTTCATCTTTAATTACTAAGGAACCCGCCATGAACAAACAAAATATCCAAAAAATTCTGGCTACGAACCCCGCGGCGCGCCCCTCGTATTTCCGCCGCCCTCACTGGACCCGCCGCAATTTCTTCCGTGTTGCCGGAGCCGGCATCACCGCGTCCTTCCTGGCCAAGGAGGCAAGCGCGCAAGCTCCCAACACCTGCACCAGCCAGAATATGACGACGATTAACAAGGCCACCAACGTCATCTTCATCCTGATGGCCGGCGCGCCCAGCCACGTCGACACGTTCGATTTTAAAAACACCGCCGGCGTCACGCCCGCCGCCGCAGCGCCGGAAACGGTGAACGGCATCCTCTGGCCCACCGGTATCTTCCCCAAGCTGGGCGCCATCACCAACCAGTTCTCGATCGTGCGATCGGTGCAGGCCCACGCCCTGGTCCATAGCCTCGGCCAGACCTGGGTGCAAATCGGACGCAATCCCGCGGCGTCGCTCGGCAATATCGCGCCTAACATTGGCAGTATTGTCGCTCTCCAAAAAGCAGCGGAGCGCCAACCCGGGCACGTCCTGCCTACCTTTCTCGCTTTGAACTCCGATGGCGCGGTCAGCTCCGGTTATCTCGACGCAACCTACGCTCCTTTCAAGGTCGATCCCTCCACCGCCGGTCTCCCCAACACTACCAACTCACTCGGTCAGACGCGCTGGCAGGAAATGTACAACCAGATGCACGCCGAAGACGACGTACTGCGCGTGAATTCTCCGCTCGGCACCCCCGTAGAGGATATGGACAGCCTTTATTCCTCCGGCACTGGCCTCATGTACGATCCGACGGTGCAGAGCGTCTTTACCTATTCCTCAGCCGACAGCACCCGTTACGGCAGTAGCTCCTTTGGCAACGCGCTTCTCGTCGCCAAACAGGCGCTGGCCGCGAATCAAGGCACACGCTTCATCCAGGTAACCGTAGGCGGCTGGGATATGCACGTCGATATTTACGGAGCGGCTGGGAATAAGAACGGCAACAACATCTTCTCCTTGGGCAAGCAGTTCGACAACGGAGTAGCCGCGCTGATCGGCGATCTCCAAGCCGCTGGCATGCTCGACAATACGATGATTGTCGCGCTCGGCGAGTTCGGCCGCACGCCGACCTTCACCGCCGCGCTCGGCCGCGATCATTATCTGAACCAATTCGCCTTTTTCGCCGGCGGAGGCGTGCAGGGCGGACGCATCATCGGCACCACGGACGCGACCGGTGCCAACATCCTGGATAACGGGTGGTCCCAAAACCGCGCCGTGAATCCCGAAGACATCGAAGCGACCATTTACTCGGCCATGGGAATCGACTGGACGACGATCTGCTACAACGATCCGTTCCACCGCGGCTTCGAATTCGTCCCCCAGTCGCTAGGTCCCGACTACTACAACCCGATCAACGAACTTTTCTAGCCCATCGAATAGAAAAACTCTTCGTGCGTAATCTTCCCGTCCTTGACGGTATAAAGCGCAGCCTCATCCATAGTGAAGCGCTTCCCCGCCATCGGACCGGCCTTCGCGGTCACGTCGTAGGTGAAGTGGACGATAAACCGATCCCCATGCGGGAAAGGGCCTGCCGTCTCGGCCTTATGAACCTCATGATTCGCGACCCACCACTCACCCTTCCCTTTAATCGCCGCAAGTCCTTCCGACCGTGCCGACCCTCCGGGGGGCGCTCCCGCCTCAACGCTAACAATCTCGGGACTGTAAAGCGCATCAATGGCTTCCATGTGCTTGCCTTCCTTGCACAACTCCACCAGCTTCTTCCCAACGGACATCGTATCGCTCATTTAATGCTCCTTTTCCTAACCAAAATACCAAATCGCATCCTTAAACGCCCTTAAAATGTCTAAAGCAGCGGCCGGCGAGGGCTTAATTGACCTTAAAAACGCCTTCTGCGGTATTCTCAGGTTTGTGATTCGGAAGAAATGCCGCTTTTGCGGCTGTCGCGACGCGAAAGCGCTCTGCGACTGGCCGACGACGCGGCGTGGCGAGGTCCCGGTTGACGATTTGCGGGTTGGCGACATCTGGGTTACGCAACCTTCGGGTAAGGGTAAGAGTGGAAAGATTGTCGAGATCGAAGATTTCGATCTGACGCGCAGGTTTTGGATTCTGATTCCCGGCCATCGCAACGCCTCTGCTTACGACCGCTTCCGGGGCGAACTACAAATGAGCGAGCGCAACACGACTTGCGACAACGCCTGCTGCTTCCGGCATCGGAGGCGAATTGGCCCGGACCGCCATTACTGCGCGGATCATTGGAGCGCGTGGGAGGCGGTGTCGTGAACTCGTGCCGTTACCGCGGCGCGACTCCTTCGGCGATAAATATTCCAGACTGCCTTCCATGCGAGGCGTTTGTTCGAAAGAGCTCGCGTGCCGGCTTAAAGCTCGACCGTAGAGGCTTGCGTAATCGACCGGCGGCGCATCCATTTGTTTTGACGATAACTCTCGACAGAACAGCTAAACATCGATTCGGTCGCCGTGACTCGGAGGTTGACTGGTTACGACGATGCGGACAGGGCTCACGCTTTTGTTTAACGCCTGATGCCGCTGGCCGGGTGAGACTTCGACGCCTTCGCCTTTCCGAAGAACGAAGTCGTGATATTCGATCTCCATGGTCAGTTCGCCTTCGAGAACGTAGAAGAACTGGCGGGCGTGGACGTTGGAATGCCGGGTTTCCTTTGTCCCGGGGGGCATGAGTTCTTCGATAACGCTAAGTTCCGCCGTTTTGACGAGGTGCCAGCCGTCGCAGTCGGTTGCCTGGGGGCCTCCCCATTTATAGTGTTCGGCGGACTTGGTGCTAATTATTTTCGCGGGCATGCTTGTTAGTAGAATAAACGCTGCATGGCGAAATTCCCAGGTGTGGATTATCTTTTAATCGATTCCCAGTTGAATGAGCAGGAATTGATGGTGCGGCAAACGGCTCGGCAGTTCGTTGATGAGCGGGTGATTCCGCAGATTCGCGATTGCTTCCGCGATGGGCGGTTTCCGAAAGAATTGATCGGG
>Ga0182024_10023096_pt1 | contig 11164 bp, 4 predicted proteins | sample P32metaG_FD_120480 | JGI IMG/M metagenome (GOLD analysis project Ga0182024, IMG submission 120480) | Permafrost microbial communities from Stordalen Mire, Sweden - P3-2 metaG (Illumina Assembly) | ecosystem: Environmental > Terrestrial > Soil > Wetlands > Permafrost | place: Sweden: Stordalen... | reverse complement strand
TCAACAATCTCAATGCTTCCTTCCCGACCGACGTGGCGATCACCCAGTCTCTGGATCGTATCGATGAAAACATCGGCGAGCATATCCGGCTGTTTGGGCGCCTCCACTGGCAGAACCTGAAGATTGTCGGCGGCACATTGCTCCCTACCGGTTCCTCCTTCGGCCCGACCAATAGCCGTAACTATGCGTTCGGCTACACGCACGTCCTCACGCCGAGCTTAGTCAACGACTTCCACTTCGGTGTCAACAAGCTCATCTCCAACAACCTGAACTATTGGGCGGAGAACGACCTGAAGAATGCGGGAACCAGCCTTGGGATTCCCGGTTTCAACTTCGACACGCAATATGGCAACCCTGGAATTCCCGTCATCACCTTTGGCAGCTCGGGCGGCGGGGTTACCGGTAACTACCAAACGTTGGGCAACGCCGGCAGCAACTGGTATCAGGACGACCGGACTCTTGATTTCTACGATGAGCTCAGCTGGACGCACGGCAAGCACACCGTCATGGGTGGAGTGGAATTCCGTAAGTTGACGCTCGGTCGCGAAGCCTCGAACAATCCGCTGGGGCTGTTCAATTTCGCTGCCGGCACCGCCGGCTCCAATTCCACCGGCTACGCGACCGCCGACTTTGTTCTCGGATTGGCGGCCAGCGATCAAACACCGATCGCTACCATCAAGGGCTCCGTTGGGCAGTGGCGCGACGGCTTCTTTGCCCTGGATAACTGGCAAGCAACACAGAGGCTCACCATCAATTACGGCCTGCGCTACGATCTACCCACGGTGCCCTACAGCCTGAATGGTTTCGCGCGCATCTTGAATGCCGACGAGACAGCTCTGATCCCTCCATCGAGCGCGACTTCAGGCACCACCTTTGTCCCCACGCCGGGCTTCAAATTTCAAAATCCCCAGCACGATAACTGGGGACCGCGAATCGGTCTTGCCTACCGCGCGACCGAAAAACTGGTTCTCCGCAGCGGATTCGGCGCCTACTACAACGGGAACCAGTTGAACAGCTATACGTTGGCCACCGGCAACTATCCCATTGCCGCTACCGTGAACTACACCACGTCGCCGACTAATTTGCTTACCTTTACCAATCCCACGCCAGGTGCCGGTAACAAGGCTCCCGTAGCGGGTATCCCGGGAACCTATGTAAGCACCTTCACCGACAACCCCAATAACAAGACAGCACGCAGCTATCAGTGGAATTTCGACGCAGGCTATGGCCTCTGGAACGGCGCCGGTCTCGACGTGGAATATCTGGGCTCACATTCAATTCACCTTGATCGTAGCTTCTACGACAATCAGCCTCTTACTCCGGGACCGCCCGGAACGCTCAACGCCCGGCGTCCGAATCAACTCTTCGGCGAAATTCGCAAGATTCAGAATGACATGTACTCCAACTACAACGCGCTGACAGTGGTGCTGCGCCAACGCACCTACCACCAGGTTGCCGGGCAGGTCAGCTACACCTGGTCCCACGACCTGGATGTCACGGCCGACTCCAACAATGGCGGAACAACTTCGCAGCAATACAATCCGGCCGCCGACTATGGCAACGCCGCCTGGGACATTCGCAATCGCGTGGTTGGGGTCATCACCTATTCTCTTCCCACGTTCAATGGTTCCGATCTTCTGGTTCGCGAAACCCTCGGTGGATGGGCGGTCAACGGGATCGTCAATGTGCAATCCGGCTTCCCGATCAATGTCACTTTGAACTACCAAAGCGCCGGGACTAGCGAGGGGACCCAACGGCCAAACTTTGTCCATCCGACTCATGCCAATTGCAGCCTGAAAAACTACATTCATAACAACGCGACTCCCTGCATCGACCCCACCGCGTACACGCTGCCGGCGAACATCAGTGCCAAACAATATGCCTTTGGCAACCTCGCGAGAAACCAGTTGGCTGGGCCTGGTTTCTCCTACGAGAATATTTCCCTGTTCAAGAACTTTGATATCTACGAGCGGATGAAGTTTCAATTCCGCGCCGAGGCGTTTAACGTCTTCAACCACCCCAGCGCCAACACACCAAATGCGGTTATCGGCGCTAGCACCGCCGCCGTCTCCCAACCTGTCTACACCAACTTCGGCACGGTGACCAGTGTGTACCAGATCCCAGGCACTTTAAGTGGTGCCCGTGTTCTCTCGCTCACGGGGAAGCTCATCTTCTAACGACGAGGACCCTCAACGGGTTAGGGAAAAATCTCCGGACGGAGGGCACGGCTTCAGCTTAATCCGTGCCCTTCGCCCGGAATTTATTCGCAACCTGTGCTCCCCGGGACTGTCGTTAAGCGCATCCACTCTTTTCCCCGCCCCCTCTCTTGAGAGCTTAGGAGGAACCGGGCTATTCTCCTTACCGTCTCGGGATGACAAAAGGACAGAGTGGATTGGGAGTGGAGTTCTCACATACCCTCTAGATAGCATGCGTTAGAACTAACCGATGCAAATCGAGTCCCGCAGGGACGGCTGAACTTAGCCCAGGACGCAGTCCTGGGTAGCCAGCCGCCATTCAAAAAGTCCCGCAGGGACGACTGAAACATTCGTTGATACATGGTCCTGGATTCGCGAAGCGATATGGGTTGCCTGCAGGTAACTTCCAGCCGTGCGAACCTGCGGTTTCCCGTGGCTACGCCCGCCTCATCCGATTAAGCCAAAAGTAACCCCCGAAGGGTAGCCGCCAGCTCAGAAATAAGTCTCGGCACTTACCCTTTATCCCGAAGCGGTATAGCCTGTTAGCAGACGATTTCGGCTGGGAGCGGGTTCTCGCGTCTCCTCTCCCTGGCCGGCAGTTGCCGGTAGTTTCGGCCTACACGCGAGCGAAGGACAGTGTGATGACTGTCCGGTGTCTCACTTGATCCCTGTCTCAAAACACGCATTCACAACCATCCCGCCGCGGCGGGATTTTTTATTGGTTCCACCGTGCTTCCCCCAGCAGTAGGAAAGACCACACCTGGCAAACCCCTGCCAGACCACAGTTACTCATCGACCGCTCGAAAAACCTGTCGCCATCTTCTCTTTCTCAACTCCAAGGAGCCACCCATGCCTAAAAATCAAGTCAGCGACCTCATCACCGATCAGGAAATAGCCTTTGCCCGTCTGATCCTCTCTGGAACCATGACCGACCGTGCTGCCGCCCAGGCCGTGGGCCTCAACCCCGACACCGCCGCCTACACCAAATCCAAGCCCCGTGTCCGCGCCTACATGACCGAGCACCGTGCCGCCGTGCAGCAACAGCTCGTCGAGCAGGACACCGACCTGTCCCGGCGTGCCGTGGAGGGACTGCGTCGGCAGAACCGGTGGCGCGAACAAGTCCTGGACCGCCTCTGGGAAATCGCCAACCTGCCCGCCGAAGCGACCCGCGGCAGCATTACCGGCCAAGTCAAGGCCCTCTCCATGATCTTGGCCATAGAAGGCCTGATCCCTGACCGTCGCGCCGGCTCCTCGGACAGGAAATCCGCCCCTACACCTTCCCAACCGGATATCTATCCCGCAGCGTGGCTTCGCAAGCAGCAGGGAACAACCGTCGACCCCCAGCCACGCCCTGCACTCGTCGACGACGAAGATGAGACTAACCTCGCCGAGGCCGAACCCGCTTCCGGCTCGACGGAAGACGCGCCTCCGCCCCCCATCTTCGACCACGGCTTCGCCAACCGCCCTAACTCCTCGGAAACGACGCCATCGGTGCCGTCTGCTCCAGACACCAGAGTCCCCTTCTCTATCAAAACGAACCTCCTTGCCCGGCGCCGTTGAGTTCACTCATTCCCAACGCCCCAAACAACAAAAAACATCGAATTTTATCGAAATTTATAAAATTTCAAATTGAGAGGCTACCCCTTGAACAAGCAAAGCTGCTTTGGCGGATGTGTTTAGGCTTGGTATCAGGGCACGACTTTTAGTCGGGCCGTTAAGGCCTAACAAAGATGAGGGCTTTAGAGTCTGCGTGAGAACCTGGACAAGAAACCCACCCACTCACTCCCAAAGCCCCAAGAGAGCCAAAAAACATCGAATTTTATCGAACTTTACGAAAATCTCCAATCGAGCGGATACCCCTTGAACAAACAAAACTGCTTTGGCGGATGACAATAGTCGGGCGTACACCCGGCGACCCCGGCTTCTCTCCTTGACAGCTTAGGAGTAGCCGGAGTACTCTCCTTATTAGCTTAGGAGGGTGCGAGATGGATCAGGCCCAACTGCTGCCGGGAACTCTCGATTTGCTGATTCTGAAGGCGGTTTCCCTGGGACCCCTTCATGGCTATGGTGTATTGCTGCGCATAGGGCAAATCACTGACAGTGCGTTGCTGGTGGAACAGGGGGCGCTTTACCCGGCGTTGTTTCGCCTGGTGCGCCAGGGACTGCTGAAACCCAGTTGGGGAGTCTCGGATAATAATCGCCGGGCCAAGTTTTATGAGCTCACCGCCGCGGGCCGTAAGCGATTCCGCGAAGAGACTGAAGGCTGGAATCGCCTGGCCACTGCCATGACCGCTGCCCTTGCCGCCCGGCCGGAGGAGATATGAATACTCTGGCCTACCTTCGCTCCCTTGCCGCCAGATGTTTTCATCGTTCTCAGGTTGCAGAAGACATGGAAGAAGAGCTTCATTCCCACATCCAGTACCGTGCGGACGATCTGGAACGCTCCGGCCTGGATCGGGCCGAGGCGGAGCGCCGCGCGCGCATTGAGTTCGGGGCCCGCGAGCGGTTTAAAGAGGAATGCCACCAAGCCATGGGCGGCTATTTCTTTGAAACCCTTATGCAGGATGTGCGGTTCGCTCTCCGCATATTGCGCAGGTCCCCCGGTTTCGCCTTCGCCGCCGTGGTGACGTTAGCGCTGGCGATCGGCGCCAACGCCGTGGTTTTCGGCATCATGAATGGACTGCTCCTTCGCCCGCTGAACGTGCCTCAGTGGAATACCCTCTGGGGAACGACGTACGGGACTGAGCCCGGGTGGCAGTCTTATCCCAATTATCTCGACCTGCGCGATCGCAACCGCAGCTTTGAGGATCTAGCTGCCTTTAAATTCGCCTTTACAGAGATGGAAGAAGGCAAGGATCTCTCCGCCGCGAACGGCTTTGCCGCTAGTGGAAACTACTTTGACGTGCTACGGATACAACCGTATCTTGGCCAGTTCTTCCACGCCTCTGATGAGCACGGCCCGAATAGTGCCCCCTACATCGTGCTCATCTACGCGTATTGGCACAGCCACTTCCACGATGATCGAAGCGTGATCGGCCGTGTGGTCCAGTTGAACAAACATCCTTTCACCATTATCGGTGTAGCACCGCCGGGCTTCCAGGGAACCTTGCTGTTCATCACGCCCGATTACTTTATGCCCATCATCAACCAGGCGCAGGTGGACGGAGACGATCTGCTGAGCGCCCGCGGCAGCGACCGCGGCGTTTTTGAGGTGATGGGACATCTAAAGCCGGGAGTCACTCGCGCCCAGGCCGTCGCCGACATGAACACTGTGGGCGCGTTTCTCGAAAAAACCTACCCTAAAGAGTTTAGTCATCAAAGTTCTTCCCTGGAACATGAAGGCCTTACTTCTTTCAGCGGTCCGGCGAGTGCATTCATTGCAGGATTGATGTTGCTCTCCGGTTTGATTTTGCTGGCCGCGTGCACCAATCTGGGTAGCCTGTTTGCGGCTCACGCCGCCGATCGCTCGCGCGAGGTGGCACTTCGGCTCGCGCTGGGATCAAGCCGCAACCGCATCTTGCGGCAATTACTGACGGAAGCCGTGCTGATCTCACTGGGCGGTGGCGCCCTGGGACTGCTGGGCAGTTTCATGCTATTGCGACGGCTGAGCACATGGCAGCCCTTTGACGGTGCTCCCGTGCATTTGCCGGTGAGCCCGGACGCCAAACTCTACGTGGTCGCGCTGGCGTTGGCTCTGGTGAGTGGATTCCTCTTCGGCATTGTTCCTGTCCGCCAGGTGCTCAGGGCCAATCCTTACGAGATTATCAAAGCGGGCTCAGGCGGCAGAAGACTCGGGCGGCGGATAACAGTCCGCGAGACGCTGCTGGTGGTGCAGATTGCGATCTGTGCGGTGCTGGTAACGTCTTCCCTGGTCGCGGTGCGTGGACTTATGCGCTCGCTGCATAGCAACTTCGGTTTTGATCCGCGGAACACCATGCTGGTCAGTACGAACCTGACCATGGCAGGTTACAGCATTGACAGAGTGCCAGCCATGCAGAAGCGCATGATCGAAGCCATGGAGACGATCCCTGGCGTCGAGCATGCGGGATTGGTGAATGATTACCCTCCCTTGGTTTTTACCGCCGGTAATAAGGCAAATGTCTTCAAGGATGAAATCGCAGATCTGCGGCTGTCGAATGTCACGGCCATGCCGTACAGATACAACATTTCCCCCGGATACTTCGCTGCCGCCGGCACTCCCTTGTTGGCGGGGAGAAGCTTAACTTGGCATGACGACAAGAGCGGACCTCCGGTTGCGGTCGTGAACCGCGACTTTGCCGGCAAGATGTTCGGCTCGGTCAGCAACGCAATCGGGAGGTATTACAAGCTGCAGGATGGAACACGTGTGCAGGTCGTGGGTGTGGTTGAAGACGGAAAATATGCGGTCATCACCGAAGATCAACAACCGGCAATGTTTCTGCCGTTTCTGCAATCTCCATCGAGTCAGGCATATATCGTGGTGCGTTCACACCGTGATTCGCAACAACTCGCGGGGGCCATGAGAAAAAACCTACGCGAGCTTGATTCCGGGCTACCCGTTGACACCAAGACGTGGAGCACTTTGCTGGCCGTGGTTCTGTTTCCCTCCCGGATGGCGACGGCGTCGCTGGGGGTCATGGGCATGATGGGTGCGATGCTGTCGATCACCGGCATCTTTGGCATGGCGGCGTACTCGGTCAGCAAGCGGATGCGGGAGTTTGGTATTCGCGTGGCTCTCGGCGCCCAACGGACGGAAGTCTTACAGGCAGCGTTGGGACGCGCAATCAAATTACTGGCGATTGGTTCGGCGACAGGCTTGTTCCTCGGAATTCTCGCAACCCGGGTGCTGGCTTCCATCGTTTATCAGGCAACTCCCCGCGACCCGATCGTATTGGCTGGTGTCGTTCTGGCCATGGCATTCTTGGGGCTGGTGGCCACGTGGATTCCAGCACAGCGGGCGTTGTCGGTGGATCCTATGATGCTGCTGCGTGAGGAGTGAACTGTAAAGGCTAGTGCTCACTCCCACGCTATCTGGTCAAAGATCGCGCAGGCGTCTTCCCTTCTCCATATTGATACTTTCCATGAAACCTATGCGACCCGCCAGATGCTCGCGGAAATAAGGATGAGCTTCGCGGTTCTGGGTGGCTGGACCGTGGCGGACACAGTTGGTGGGAATCGCCTTCAGCAGATCGACATCTGAACGGCGCAGATTGAGCCGTTGGTTTGTCACCAGCCCGGCAAGATGCTGGCGCACAGATTGGCGCATGATGCGCGTCTTGCGATGGTGAACGGTAAAGCCTTCCTCCATCAGGATCGCCGCGACTTGGGCGGCGAAACGCGCCACAGAACGGTCGAATCTTTCGCCTCCGGAGAATGCGAGGTCGTCCGCATAGCGGGTGTAAACGGCCCCGGCGGATTGGGCGAGCCCGCTCAGGCGGCTGTCGAGTCGATAGCTGCAGAGATTCGCGAGCGACGGCGATGTGGGCGCGCCCTGCGGCAGGTGAGGGCGGGCATACGTGGCCCGCACATGCCACAGCTCCTGTGGATCGAGCGTAAAGCCGGGTTGCTTGAGCCTCTCGCTCCAGGCCGTGCGAGGAACAGAATTGGTCGCGATCCCGCCCAGCAGGTCGGCCACCGGCTCCGGGTAGCCGATGGTCCGGAAGAAGCTTTGCACCCGCGCTCCGGGAAAAGTGGGGAAGAAATTCTCGAGATCCATGCGCAGAACGACACGCTGGCCCACGTGTGGAGCGGCAAAGGTCTGGATCGAACGTCCCTTCACAAAGCCATGCACCGCGGGGTGCGACGGAATGCGGTCGAGGATGGCGACGAGAATTTGGCGCTGTAGGTCTTTCAGACGCGGCTTAGGGGTTTCAATGAGGCGAATGCTGCCGGTAGCTTTCGAGAGTATGCGGTAGTGGTAGTGTTCAAGCCGGGATTGGGGGCGCTTGTATCCGAGTCCCTTAAGATCAGCCAACCAGCCGAGTTCCGACGGAGTAAGCTCAAGCCACTCCGCTAATGCTCCGACCGTCTCAATACGCGGAACTGCCCAGGTCTCCGCTGCAGCGACCGGCTGCATGGATGGCGGCCCGGCGATCCGGTGAAGGATTTTGAACTGCTGCCCGGATCGGTCGCAAGCCTCAACGAAGCCCGAATCGAGGCGAAGGCAGCTGACCACTTCACGGCGCCGCGGACGGATGCGTCCAGTAAAGGTTTCGAGATAGCGGCCAGCCAGGGGACGAATCCAGCGCCAGTTCCGACCGAGAACGTGGCCCAGCCGGGCAACAATGGCATCGATCTCCGGTTCACCGGAGAGGATGGCGTTGGCCAGGACGTTGACAACCGCGGAACGGAGCATGTGAGCAGGCGGCGGACCGCTCCAACGAGTCTCGCTCTGCATGAGCCTGTCTGCGCAGTCGCGCAGTGTCGCTCATGCGCTGAATCGCCAGTTCTTCAGGATGTCCCAGGGTAACCCTGGAGATGCCGGTGAGGGCCGGGCTTGGACCGTCCGCCGTCGAGGCAAGGATAGCAGGCGATCACCAAGGCTGTGTAAATCGTTCTCGGTGGACGCGCGGATCAACCCGAAGGAAAACTGTGTATCCTGTCGCGATAGTATCCGGTGGCGAAAATTTTGGAGCTGGCCATCGTTGCGGAGGATCCCAGGCCTCAAACGCGAGACCTGGGCACCCATTGCTTTGCCTATCGTCTCCGGCATCGTTTCTCATCGGTCTTTGCGTGAGGATGATTCGTCGAAAGGATTAGATAAGGGGAGAGTGCAAATGAAGGTGCTTGGACTGCTGTTGGGCTTTACGATGTTGAGCGCCGTTGGGCGCGCGCAATCATTGCACTGCAATCTGCAGGGCTATAAGGCGATGGATGGGTTGAAGGCGGAGGCAACCGGAAGCTCTCTGACCTTGACCTGGCAGGGCGAAGGCGGACAGCAGCTTCGGGCCCAGTTCGCGCTTCGCGACGCCCAGCCGGTGGTGGAGGAACTCGCGGCACGCCAAGGCGCTGGTAACTGGATCATCCTGGGGAAAAACTTAACTCCGGATTTCCAGGTAACCACTGGCCGGCGCCGCATCTCAGGTGCGCAGCGGAACCAGCTCAAGAAGCTCAATCTGGACACGCCCGAACAGGAAGACGTGCGCAAATGGAATACTTTCTGGGATGCTCCGCTGGTAGTTCCGGGCGGGGGCGACACCACAGACCTTCCCCGCTCGGAATCCGAAATCACCCGCGGGTCCGTAAGCTACAAATCGACGAACTGCGCCGTGTCCAGCAGCGGAGCGCGTGAGAGCATTACCTTCGACGGCTTGACCCTGGGCATCTTCTCCGGCGATCTGCGGTTCACTGTATACAAAGGATCGAACCTGCTGCGGCAGGAAGCAATCGCCAAAACCCAGGAACCCTCCGTCGCTTACATCTATAAAGCCGGGCTGAAGGGCTTTCCGATCGAGGACGGCACAACGCTGTCGTGGCGCGACACGGCGCAGCACTGGCAGCAAGCGCACCTGGGCGGAGCACCGAATACCGATGTGGCCGGATTGCGGGCGCGCAACCGTTTGCTTATTCTGGCGGCAGGAGCCGGCTCCCTGGCGGTCTTTCCCCCGCCGCACAAATTCTTCTTCGCTCGCGAGAACGAGGTGAACCTTGGCTTCGTCTACTACCGCAAAGATGATGATCACTCCTTCTCCCTCGGCACTTATTGGCCCGAAAGAGGAGAAGGCTATCATCCCTGGGGCGCGAGCGACGCGGAGTGGAAGAGACGGGTTGGCGTATCCCGGGCAGAATGGGACAATTACGCCCTTTACAACGCACCTGCCGGCACGCTGCAGCGCATGGCTGTCTACTACTACCTGAGCACAAAGGGCGCCGTGCCCACCCAGGAAGCGGTGCTCGCCTATACCCACAACGATGTCTTCAAACCTTTGCCCGGCTTCAAGGTGATGGCGGGCCACTTCCACATGGACTTCAACGAACAACTGCGCGACCGTGATTCGCTGGATTATCAGCCCCCGTGGGTTGGGGTCTTCCGCGCTCTTGGAGTCAATATTCTCTACCTGGGTGATTTCCACGATGACTCTCATCCCAACGATCCTGGGCCGGAGCGCTTCAAGGAAGAGAAGGTCTACTTTGACGGTGCGCAGCGCGTATCTGATAAAGACTTTTTAGTCATGCCGGCGGAAGAACCAAACGCGTACTTCGGCGGCCACTGGTGGCTGATGACCCCCAAGCCGATTTACTTCTCACACGCCGATCCCAGGCCTGCCGGTCAGCAGTTCATGGAGAACGACCCGATCTATGGTCAGGTGTACCACGTCGGTTCTTCTGAAGACATCCTGAACATGGTCAATCGCGAACACGGAATTCTGTGGACGACGCACCCCCGTACTAAGAATTCCGAAGGGTACCCCGAAGCTTATAAGGACAAGCCATTTTTCCAAAGCGACCGTTTTATCGGCGCCTCATGGGAGTCGTTGCCAGTCGACTTGTCGGAGAAGGAAGAGTGCGAAGTTCGCTGCTTCGGAACCCAGGACGATATGAGCAACTGGGCCCCTAAGGCGAAGTTCATGATTGCCGAAGGCGACACCTACACCAAATGGCCGGACGACGAAACCTATCCTCAGCTGGCCATCAACTACGTAAAGCTCGACCAGGTCCCTCTCTATAACGAGAGCTGGGCGCCCATCATCGATCTTATGCAGCGCGGCGATTTCTACGGCACCACGGGCGAAGTTCTCTTTCACCGATGGGGCGTCGAAGGCAGTGGCACCGGTAGCGTTTATTCGGCAAGCATCGAATATACGTATCCACTCGAATTCGCAGACCTGGTGTGGAGCGACGGCGCCAAGGTTGAGCACAAGTACATCGACCTTACCGATACGACTCCCTTCGGGACGAAGGAGTTCAGAATTCCCTTCGACGCCACCGGCAAGAAATGGGTTCGGTTCTCAGTGTGGGATTCAGCCGGAAATGGCGCGTGGGTTCAACCG
>Ga0182024_10023095_pt1 | contig 11164 bp, 9 predicted proteins | sample P32metaG_FD_120480 | JGI IMG/M metagenome (GOLD analysis project Ga0182024, IMG submission 120480) | Permafrost microbial communities from Stordalen Mire, Sweden - P3-2 metaG (Illumina Assembly) | ecosystem: Environmental > Terrestrial > Soil > Wetlands > Permafrost | place: Sweden: Stordalen... | reverse complement strand
GAGACATGTCCCTTCACCGTGTAGGTCCCGGCGGAGAGCGTCCCGGTGTTGATGTTGGCTGTGCTGGAGCTGCCAGCAACCGGCCCCGCATCCGAGGTCCAGGTATAGGCTGCCTTCTTCTTCGGGTTCAGGTTCATCGCAGAACCCGTCACCGTGACAGGATCGCCGGGGAAGACCGACGTGGGAGACACGCTGCAGCTATAGGTCACCGGCGGCGGTGGCTTCATACCGCCGAAGCTGAAGAGAAGACCGGTCGAAAGACGCAGGTCATTCTGGCTCGCGCCTGCCCCAGTGGTGATATTCGCGACCCCAGTGGTGACACCCGCGAAGCGGGTCATCATGTATTCCGCCTGAACAGCGCGGAGGGAGACGTGGCGGGTCAACCTGAAGTCCAATCCACCTCCGCCCGTCCAGGCAAACGCATTCTGCACCGGGAGCGGCGTGCAGGCAGAGCCTGTGCAGCCGGAGATTGTTACCTCGCTGGCATGCACGCCTCCAAAAAGAGCCTGGGCGAATGGAGTAATTCTGCTGGAATTCCGAAAGGAAAGACGCGGCCCAACGAGGTAGGTATAGACCGTGCCACTTGCGTATGTATCGTAAGGCTGATTCAGTCCCGTGCCTAGGAGCTGCACCGCATTGTCGTTATAACCGCCGATGTCGGCAACCAGTCCAAGGTAATTATTCAGGTTGAACGAAATGGAAGCGGTGCCACCATTCAAACCCACCATCCGATTTCCTGCAGTCGTCTTAGTGGACTCCGTGCCAAAGTGCGTGTAGCCAAGAAAGAGGTCAACTTTCGGAGTATCGTCTGATGATTTTACCGTGCCCTGCGCATGGAGTAAGAGCGTAGGAGTTAGTAAAACCGCAACCGCCATTGTGGCAAGCATCCGCGCATAAGATTTCATTTCATTCTCCTGCATTTCATTCTCCTGAATTGCGCATCGCGATCATGATCCAACGCCGCATTTCCTTACATCGGCCGCGACCGCCCTGATCAGGGCGATCGCAGTGCAGCTTACGGAGCAGGTACATTGATGACGGTGTTCACCATTGTGACCGACGCACCCAAAGACAGCACTCTGCCGTTGATTGTGGTTACTTGGGCGACTCCGGCAGTTGAGATGGCGGCTCCCGCCTGAGAGATGATGGTTCCTACCATCGTCCCGCCTCCCAGAATCGGTTCGATCGTCGCGGCGCTCCCGACCTGCCAGTAGACGTTCTTAGCCAGGGCGCCGTTGACCAGGAGGACACTTTCATTGGCTATCGGCGTGCCTACTGTGAGTGTGGTTGCCATCTGGAATACCCAGAAGGCATTGGGGTTACCCTGAGCGTCGAGAGTAAGAGGCCCCGCCGATATGGCGTAACTGCCCGGCGTGGACTTATAGATGCCGGCGACCAGTGTTCGATTGCCCAGCTCGCCCGCGAGGCCACCTCCGCATCCCGCGCAGCTTTCTACAGCCAAACCGTTAGGGTAGGCAACCAGGGCATTGTAAGCGGTAGTAGCGTCCAATTCTGCCTGGGCTGCGGCAGCTGACGTGACCGCAGTTCCTTCATTGGGACACCCAACCGTAGGCGGCGGCGGAGCAGTATCGATCGTTCCATTCACCAACCCTTTATTGAGTGGCGTTTCCGTATACGTGCATTCCGCTACGCCACCAACCACAACGCTGGTATCGTGGAATCCGGTAATAATGGTAGATACGCCCGTGGTTCCGACATCTCCATTGATTACCGTAGAGGTTCCCTGGTTGGTCGTCCCTGCGCTACCGCCAAAGTCGCCGAAGAGTGCTGCCGTTCCAAGATTGACTGCCGCTGGCCCCACTACGACACCGGTCGTAAACATCCATGGATTCGGTGCAACGCCGGCCGCCAGCGGGTTGCCAAACAGGTCCGTTGCTCCAGTCGTGACGAACGCGGTATAGCTGCTGTTAGCGGTGAGCGCGACCGTGGGCGTGAAGGTGGCAATGAAGTTTACCGCATCATAGGTCACCGTCCCTGCTACCGTGGCTGAACCCGGCCCCGTAACTTGGAAGGTTGCCGTAGTGATCGTCAGCGGATTCATCGCCTCGGTGAAGGTTGCGCTGATTGCCTGATTGACGGGTACGTTTGTGGCTCCATTTACAGGAACCGTCGAAACTATCTCCGGCTTGGTGGTGTTTGCAGCCGCACCGGTGGTAAAGGTCCACACGTAGTTGGCAGCCAGTGCATAGCCTGCCAGGTTTGTAACCCCGGTTGTGATCGTGGCGGTAAACAAGGTGCTGGCTGGGAGATTGGCTGCCGGTGTGAACGTCAACGTATTTCCAATGGCTGCATAAGCAACCAGCCCAACTACGGGGGTCGTGCCTGGGCCTGTGAGGGAGAAGGTTGTCGAGTTGATCGTAGCAGGGTTCATCGCCTGACTGAAAGTGGCGCTGACCACCTGATTCAAGGGCACGCCTGTGGCTGCGTTTGCGGGGATCGTCGAAGTTACCGTGGGCGGTGTGGTATTTGGGGCGGCAGCGGTGGTGAAGGTCCAGACGTAGTTGGCAGCCATCGGAGCGCCTGTCAGACCTGTGGCCCCGGTGGTGATCGTGGCCGTATATAGGGTGCTGAATGCCAGAGGGACTGCCGGTGTGAACGTCGCTACTGAGCCAGCGGCGACATACGTGACTACTCCGGTTACGGCGGTCGTGCCCGGCCCTGCCAGTGTAAAGGTTGCAGCGTTGATCGTGGCAGGAGTCATTGCCTCGCTGAAAGTCGCGCTGAGAGCCTGGTTAATAGGCACGCTCGTGGCCCCATTGACGGGCACGGTGGAGATGACCGTGGGTGGGGTAGGAGCCGGAACTGTTATAAAGCTCCATACGTAGTTGCTGGCCAGCCCAGTGCCAGCCAGGTTCATAGCTCCGGTTTTGATCGTGGCCGTGTAGAGGGTGATGAAAGCGAGATTGGCAGTCGGCGTAAAGGTCGCGACAGCGCCCGCGCAACTGACCGTTCCTGCTACGGCAGTCGCGCCTGGGCCGGTGACGGTAAAGTTGGTTGCAGGAGATGTGAGCGTCGCACAGTTCATCGCCTCGTTGAAGGTCGCTGTGAGCACCTGATTAATGGGCACACCGGTGGCGCTATTTAGAGGCACCGTGGCTATCACCGTCGGCGGCGGGATAATAGTTGTAAAAGTCCACACGTAGTTGCTGGCAAGTGGATCCCCCGCCACGTCAGTAGCCCCGGTTGTGATGGTGGCGGTGTAGAGGATGTTGTTGGCGAGATTGGCACTGGGGGTGAAGGTCGCGACGGCTCCCGTGCAGGTGACTGTTCCGGCTACGGCGGTCGTGCCTGGGCCTGCGACGGTAAAGGTTGTTGACGTCAGAGTCGCACAGTTCATCGCCGTGCTGAAGGTCGCAGTGAGCACTTGATTGATGGGCACAGCGGTGGCGCCATTGGCTGGCACCGTGGATATCACCGTCGGCTGGACCGCAGTGGTAAAGCTCCACACATAGTTGCTGGCCGGCTGAATGCCGATCGTGTCTGTAATCCCAGTTGTGATCGTGGCCGTGTACTTGGTGTTGTAGGCGAGCTTCACACTGGGTGTGAACGTCGCGACGGCTCCCGTGCAGGTGACTGCTCCGGCTACGCCGGTCGTGCCTGTGACGGTAAAAGTTGTTGACGTCAGAGTCGCACAGTTCACCGCCTCGTTGAAGGTCGCACTGAGCACTTGATTGATGGGCACAGCAGTGGCGCCATTGGCAGGCACCGTGGATAGCACCGCCGGGGAAGTTGTGTTCACTGCTTGCTGACCGCATCCGGTCATAAAGACGAACAGTAATGCCGCCAAGAACCCTGTGATACCTAGCCTGCGTGTGTGCATTTGCGTCCCCTCATCAAACACTGGTGGATATAGTGTCCGATACACCCTTTTCTACGTGGATGATCAAACTACAAGGTGGGGTTGTATCGAGTCTGGTCAAAATTGCACACATCCCCCAAAAAGGCAAGTACGGACAAACTCGTGAAAGGTACCCGCTCCGCGGAGAACCGCTCCAAGCCTCGCTGCCTTCTCGAAGGGAAGTTGAGCGGGGTTGTGGGTATAAATACCCCAACTAGAGCGTGTAACATAAACCTTTTCTGACCCGTAAACCATTGATTCTATTTTGGAAAAACTGGTCGCAAGGTATTTATGCAACACGCTCTAACACTTTTGTGAAGGATCGTGGTCGTATCAGGGGAAAACGGCTACATCACAGCCCTTCCTCCGGGAATTGGCTGCAAGCAATGGATCTTCACCTGCTCCAAATTGCAACCTCCCGCCCTCGTGGTCTTCGAATTCCGTTAGAAAGTTTCAAGGGTTATCGATCCGCGGAGGGACCCCTATCCGCGGGGAAATTTTCTCTTCGCCTTCATGAAAGACATGGATAAGTCTCTCGGCCGCTTTGTTCTTCCTGGCTAGAGGCACTGGCGCCATTGCCCCAAATTCGGCGCCAGGTTCGGTCGATGAGCTTTGCCCCGCGTTTGCGCCCATCTTCCTAACCCCTTAAGATCACCCAGGAGGCTCAATATGGAACCCATCGCCACCGCGCGCCGCACCGAAGATATCGCGCTCGATCTGCTCAAGTTTGTCGCATCCCACGGAAACGTCGGCCGCCCCGCTGCCGGATCCACCGGCTTTTCCGCCTCCAGCTCCACAAAGCCCGAGGACCAGGTCACGCAGCTGCTTGACCTCTATGCCCGCTGCCGCAAAGCCGTCGAAGCCAAGTAGTGTCCTCGTCCACTCCACTGAACGTCGCTGTCGCCGGAGCCGGCGCCTTCGGGCGCAACCACCTTCGTGTCTATCGCGAGCTCGAGCAATCCGGCCTTCCGGTTTGCCTCGCCGCTGTGATCGAAGCCGACCCTGCAACCGCTGCGTCGGCTGCAGCCGCTTATGGTGTACCCGCCTTCGCCTCCATCGAGTCCTGCCTTGCAGCAGATCTGAAAATCGACGCCGCGTCGGTCTGCGTTCCGACGCTGCATCACGCCTCCGTCGCACAATCCCTGCTCGCCGCGGGCGTCGATCTGCTGATTGAAAAGCCCTTCGCCTCCACGGTAGCCGAGGCCGACGAGATCATCGCCATTGCCGTCCGGCATCAACGCATCGTGCAGATCGGCCAGCTTGAACGCTTCAACCCCGCCGTCACCGCCGCACGCGCACACCTCAATCGTCCAATGTTCTTTGAAGCTCATCGCCTCAGCATCTTTACCCCGCGCTCGCTCGATGTCGATGTTGTGCTCGATCTCATGATCCACGATCTCGACATCGTCCTCAGCTTCGTCGCCTCACCGGTTCGTGAGGTCCGCGCCGTTGGCCTGCCCATCCTGTCCAATAAGGTCGATATCGCCAACGTCCGCATCGAATTTGAGAACGGCTGCATTGCGAACTTCACCGCCAGCCGCGTCAGCACCGAGCGCGTCCGCAAGCTGCGTTTCTTCCAGCCGCATCAATATCTCTCGCTCGACTTCGCCCGTCAGGACCTTCTGATGATCGATGCCCCCGCCGCCGCGGCATCGCTTGATCCTGCACAGCTAGCCGCTCTTGCAGCCGCGGCTTCGCAGGATGCCACCCATCCATCCGCTGGCCTCTCACTCCGCAAAATCGCCGTCGAACAGGGCGAACCGCTTCGTCTGGAGATCGAATCCTTCCTCGAAAGCGTCCGCACCCGCATGCAGCCAGTGGTTTCTGCCGCAGATGGCCGCGCTGCACTCGCACTCGCACTTGAAATCAATCGGGAGATCGCCGAGCACGCCCACCGCGCCGGCCTGTCAGGCTAAACCGCTACTGCAGCTTCTGCACCTTGTAAGTGGCCGGGATATCCGGCAGCTGGAACTGATCGTCTTCCAATGGTTGGTTTGGGATCAGATTGCTGACTGTGACCACGATGCTGAGCTGATCGATGGGCCGTTTGATCGTCACCTTCGTTGGGAATTCGGTCTCGCCGAACTTCTGGTAGTTCTCATACGTGGCCTGCGTCACCAGCTGTCCGTGGTCATCGTAAATGTCTTGTCGATAAGGCAACAGACTGCTGCGGCCAATGTGGATAACCCGGAGCATCTGCAGCGTGGTGTCATTCGTTTTCTGCCGCAGGATGCTCAGATCGTAGTCCGGCTCGTCGATCAGGTCCTTCTTCTTCGGGTCGGGCTGGTAGATACGCTCGTCCATGGTGAGCGAGACGAGCTCGCCCGCGCCAAGCCCGCGCACGAACATGGAATCGAGGAAGACATCGGGCCGCAGATTCTCGATCGGGTTCGTTGAAGAAGTGGTCACATCATTTGAGCCTGTAATCGCGCGGTTCTGTAGCGGGATGACCATCTTGAAGGTCTTTCCGTCCGTCGCCATATCCATCGCGCGCATGCCAAGATATGAGAGCAGCACACGCAGGTCAGCCGGCTTTCGCATCAGCATATGACCGCTGAAGGTTGGGTAAGTGTCGATCTTGCCCTGTTTGTTTCCGCCGGTGCTGGCCGTAATCTGGATGGATGCGGTCATCGTAGTGAGCGCAGCGTAACGGTCATTGGTCTGTTTCAGCAGTTGGTTAAGGGGGGCAGTGATCAACTGCTCTGGAGGCATCGCGATCGGTACGATGCGCGTCGTCTTATAGCATCCGGTCAACACCGGCGCCACCCCGAGCAGCAGCACAGCAAACCCTTTACGTATATTCATTAGCAATCTATAAGTATAGCGGTCGCGCTCACCGTGTGAGCCCCAAACATCTGATTCGCCATATCTTCCTGGTATAGGATTGGACGCCTCAGAAGCATCGGGGATTCGCCAAAATAGGCGAAACTTTTCTGCTGATGCAGATTATGGCTGCGCTCCTGCCTGTGCTGCCCTGCGATATGCCTGGACGTTTCGGGTGTGATCCGCGAGGCTGCTGGCAAACCGGCTGTGCCCCGCCGCATCGCTCACGAAATAGAGATAATCCGTCTTCGCCGGAGACATGGCGGCCTTCAGCGAAGCCACTCCCGGGCTGCAGATCGGCCCCGGCGGCAACCCCTGATGCTTATAGGTGTTGTAAGCCGAATCCGACTGCAAGTCCGATGCATAAATCGTCCCCCGATAGCGGTTCTCAAGCAGCGCCGCATAGATCACCGTCGGATCGGTCGCCAGCGGAATCCCCTGCGCCAGCCGGTTGACAAAGACTCCCCCCACCAGCGGCCGCTCGCTATCGACGCGCACCTCTTTCTCGATCAGCGATGCCATGGTGACTGTCAGCGCCACGTCGCCGGTCAGGCCAAGCGCCGTCGTCATCTGCCGGAACCGCCTCACCATGGTCGACAACATCTGCAGCGGCGGTGTCTTGTGAGCGAAGCGATAGGTATCCGGAAACAAATAGCCCTCCAGCGACTCCGCCTGCGGACTCCACTGCGAGATCAGCTCCACATGCTGCCGCTCTGCCGCCAGAAACTCCGCACTCGATCCCAGCCCCGCCGCCTCGACCGCCTGCGCGATGTCGAAGATGTTGTAGCCCTCCGGAATCACCAATGACCGCGTATACACATCGCCCTTCACCAGCCGCGCATACACCTCCGTCAGCGGCGCCGGATGATCGAAGCGGTACTCGCCTGCCTGCAGTCGCCCGCCCTGCACCGCTTTCAATGCATCGAACGCATACCGGCTGCGGATGATGCCGCGCGCTTCCAGTTGTGCGGCCATCGCTGCCGTGCCCGTCCCCGGAGCGATTTCAACGAAAGTCTCCGCGCTCGGTCCAAACGGCATCCGCACCAGAAAGCCCAACCCCACAGCGCCGATCAGCACCAGCAACAGGAGCCATCCAAGCGTCTTCACCAGCGCCCCTCCATCTCCTGCATTTTACGGTGGTCTCTGCCGCCACACCTGCCAGCGGCTTAATTTGGTAAAGGAAACGATAGACTCGCTCTGTGAATCAAGAGAATCAAGAAGCCCAACCAGCGCAACCCTCCCACTCCGTACCGCGCACCCTCGGCCTTGACGTCGGCGATCGCCGCATCGGCCTCGCGCTCTCCGACCCGCTCGGCTACACCGCGCAGCCGCTCTTCACCCTCCATCGCAAAAATCTCCGCGCCGACCTCAAGTCCATTGCCCGTGTTGTGCGCAAACACGACGTCGCCGCCATCGTCATCGGCAATCCGCTGCACATGTCCGGAGAGCTCAGCCCACAGGCTATCCGGTCCCAGGCCTTCGCCGACGCCCTCCGCGCCGAGCATCCCAATCTCGCCATCCACCTCCTCGACGAGCGCCTCACCACCACCGAGGCCCATCATCTGCTCGACCGCTCGGGCCACGCGCGCCAGAATGCCGCCACGCGCCGCGAGCGCGCCGCCATCGTCGACCAGGTCGCAGCCGTTCTCATCCTCGAAGCCTTCCTCTCGGCGGGAACACCACAACTCCTCCCCGATCCCGATCTCCCCCGTGACAACTGACGGCAGCCACCGTCGTATAATCGACCGTCACGGATAGAAGCAGTCCACGCACGCTCGCGGCGCCACTCTCCCGGAAGGCCCCATGCCCGACCACATTAAGAAGAAGCTCGAAGCACAGATCAAGTTGCTCGAGCATGAGCTCACCACCGAACTCCCCGCCGAGATCAAAAAAGCCGTCGCCCTCGGCGACCTCTCGGAAAACGCCGAGTACCACATGGCCAAGCAGCGCCAGGTCTTCGTCAACGCCCGCCTTGGCCAGCTCAAAAAGCGCATGGGTGAGCTCGCCCTGGTCAACCTCTCCAACATCCCCCACGACAAGACCGGCTTCGGCTCTACCATCACCGTCTTCGACTCCACCAAGAACGAGGAGATTGTCTACAAGCTTGTCACCTCCGAGGAGTCCGACGTCGCCCAGGGCCTCATCTCCACCACCTCGCCCATCGGCCGCGCCCTCGTCGGCAAGCTGGTTGGCGACACCGTCACCGTCATTACCCCCAACGGCAAACGCGAGCTCGAGATCCTCAAGCTGGCCACTATCCACGACGCGGTCGACTAGCCCTTTGCCGGTGAGCAGTGGCCGCTGCTGCGCTAAACTTATAGGCGCACACCATGACCTGGACAAGCGCATTCGGCAAAGGCAGCGGCTGGCTCCTGCAGAAGATCGTCAACGGTCTCGCCCTCTCGCGCATCTCGCCGAACAAGCTCACCTTCATCGGTCTGCTCATCAACATCGTCGCCGCCTTCTTCTTCGGCTATGCCCACGCCGGGAACGCCACTCGCATGTTCCTCTATGCCGGCCTGGTCATCATCGGCGCCGGCATCTTCGATATGGTGGATGGCCGCGTCGCCCGCCAGACCAACCAGGTCTCCGTCTTCGGAGCCTTCTTCGATTCGGTGATCGACCGCTACTCCGACGTCGCCATCTTCTTCGGTCTGCTGGTCTTCTACGCGCGCGGCAATCGCTTCTTCTATGTCGTCCTGGTCGCCTTCTGCATGACCGCCTCGCTCATGGTCAGCTACACCCGCGCCCGCGCCGAAGCCCTCATCGGCTCCTGCAAGGTCGGCTTCATGGAGCGCCCGGAGCGCATCGTCCTCATCATCCTCGGCGCTCTCTTCAACCGCTGGGGCGTCATGGCACCCGCCCTCTGGGTGCTCGCCGTCTTCTCGACCATCACGGTCATCCACCGCATCCGCTACACCTATCTCGAAACCGAGCGCCGCAAGCTCCAGCCCGCACGCTAGCGAACGCGTAACGAAGTGATGCAGACCCTAGCCCAACTCACCGACAACTTCGCCATCCCCGGCATCCTCCGCTTCGAGCAGCACGACAGCCTCCTCAGCGCGCACATCCAAACCCCCGCTGCCGAAGCCACCGTCTATCTTCACGGAGCGCACCTCACCCACTGGCAGCCGCGCGGCCACCAACCCGTGCTCTTCACCAGCGCCACCGCCGACTACAAGCAAGGCAAAGCTATACGCGGCGGCATCCCCGTCATCTTCCCCTGGTTCGGCGCGCGATTGCCCGGCCCAAGCTTCAACGATCCCAAGGCCCCGCAGCACGGTTTCGCCCGTACGCAGACGTGGTCGCTCGACTTCGCGGCACACGCCGGCGACGACCTGCATCTCTCCCTCACGCTCGCACCCACTGAGGTCAGTCGCAGCTATGGCTACGGCCCATTCCGCCTCGCGCTCAATCTCACCATCGGCCGCACCCTCACTGCCGAGCTCACCCTCGCCAACGACCACAACCAGCCCCTCACCTTTGAAGAGGCCCTTCATACCTATCTCGCCGTCGCCGATGTCCGCGAGGTCTCGATCGCCGGCCTCAAAGGCGAGCTCTATCTCGACAAGACCGAAGGCCTCCGCCGCACGCACCAGACCGAGGACCTCGTCCGCTTCACCTGCGAAACCGACCGCCCCTACCTCAACACTGCCGCTACCTGCACGCTGCATGACCCAGTGCTCAAGCGCCGCATCACCGTAGAAAAATCCGGCTCCAGCACCACCGTAGTCTGGAACCCATGGTCGGAGCTCGCCGCCAAGCTCCCCGACATGGAACCCGACGGCTGGCTCCGCATGGTCTGCATTGAAACCGCCAACGCCATGGAAAACGCCATCACCCTCCCGCCGGGCGAGACCCATACCATGCGCGCTATCCTGTCAGTCGCGTAGCGCACGCTCTATCGGCAATAAAAACGCGGACAGCATTGGCTGTCCGGCGTTTTACATCCTAAGAAAAGACTTTCTACATTGCGGCTGTGCTGACCGCAGCAGTGAACTTCGCAACGAAATCCTGTGGCGAGACCTTGCCATGGGCCACCTCGTTGGTGCCGCCGGCCTCGACAAAGTGGACGTCGGTGATGCCGATAAAGCCGAGAATATGGCGCAGGTAAGGACTCTGCAGGTTGTAGGCCTCATACGGAGTGCCGGCCGGGTACGAGCCGCCGCTGGTGATGATGATGGTAACCTTCTTGCCGGTGACCAGCCCCTTGAAGCCTTCGGGCCCGATGGAGAAGGTAGCGCCCACACGAACAATGTGATCGATCCACGCCTTCAGCACGGCAGGCACGTTGAAGTTGTACATGGGCGTGGTGATGACAATTTCATCGGCGGCCTTCAGCTCAGCGATGAACTCGTCCGAGACCTTCAGCGCAGCCTTATGCTCTGCCGTGTGCGTGTCAGGCGCGCTGAAGGCACCGGCGATCCAAGGCAAATCGACATACGTGATATTATTTTTAGCGAGATCGCGCGTGACGATCTT
>Ga0182024_10023094_pt1 | contig 11165 bp, 12 predicted proteins | sample P32metaG_FD_120480 | JGI IMG/M metagenome (GOLD analysis project Ga0182024, IMG submission 120480) | Permafrost microbial communities from Stordalen Mire, Sweden - P3-2 metaG (Illumina Assembly) | ecosystem: Environmental > Terrestrial > Soil > Wetlands > Permafrost | place: Sweden: Stordalen... | reverse complement strand
TACCCCGCCGCTGTCTGCGTCGGCGTTTGTGTCACCCCGCCGACGACAGCGGGTTGGATATAAAATGTGCCGGGGGTGTCCTGCGTACCGACGGCGCCCGTAATACTGCAATTCGCAAATCCACCGCCTCCCGTACTGTCGGTCGGATGGGTAGGCGGCGTATTGGGATTGATGGCAAGAATGTTCAATTTGTCGAAGCAAGTCGAAGTATAGGTGAAGGTGGCTGCGACATTGCACCCGGTTCCGGGATTTGCATTAATGATGGTCATACCGGTTGGCCAAACCGGCAGCAGCATTCCCGGATAGTAGCCTGTGCCCGCGTTCACCAGATCGAGCTGCATTTGCGATACCACGTTCTGCAAACCGATGTTCAGCGCCGCCGTACTCTGCTGTTGTGTGAAATATGGCGCGTTTTTCGCGAACATCCCGAAGGTTGTGCCGCCGATAATCAGGAACAAGGCCATGGCGATCATGAATTCAATGAGGGTGAAGCCCGCCATGCCGCGAATTTGGGATGCACTGCATGCCGCCTGTTCGTTTCTGAAAATTTTCATGGGCGCACCATGCTCATTTGAAATGTGACCGGCGGTTGCAACATTGAATTTTCCAGGGACACCAGAACGGTGACGCGGCGTACGCCGGCGATCGGTTGGTCCTGCTCGATAACCCACCGGCGCTTGTAGGCGATTTGACCTGCGGCGCTTGGCCCCGCCGCCGTGGCCGCCGTAACTGTGATTTGGCCGTTTGGGGAGTAGGAGACGGTTTGATACTGCGTATTTCCATTGGCATCCAAGCTGCCTAAAGTCTCCTCCATGGCGCCTTGTGACGGCGAAAAGTAAACCTCGTCGAAATAAGGAAAGTTGTTCGTCACGTTATCGGAAGTCAAGGAGCCACCAGATGAAACAGTAGGGTCAGCGGTCGGATAGCGATTCAGATCCTCGAGCTTTTCCGTGGCCAGAGTTGCCGCCTGGTTCATATACCCGCTGCGTGCCGTGCCCCCGAGGGTGCTCCCCAGGAGGCCGGCGACCGAGACCAAGCCGATGATCAGAATGACCGCAGCCACCAGGACCTCGATGATGGTGAAGCCGCGCGACCTCTGCTTCTTAAGGCGTGGTTGAAGTTGTGGATATTGAGCCATAGTTGGACACCGTCAAATGTTTTGTCGTTCCGTTATAAGAAATCGTTAAAGTCGCGGGCATCGTTTGCCCGGATGTTACTGATACAGCGCCGTTCGCCTTGAATAGCATAATTAGGTGGCCGGCTGAACCTGAGCTGGCCGTGCCCACGCCCATCGTGACCGTCGAACCGGAGATCGGCACCGCGCCGCCGACTGTGCTGAATGAAACTGCGGGCGGAACTTCATTTGAAAGCTGGAATTGATTCGTCGTCGAGTTGAAATCCAACTGATAGGGGTATCCATGCATGATGGCCTGGTAGCGCGCGCCCTGAATAGCTCCTGAGGCGCTATCGGCTGCGCCGTCGAGTTGAAAACTCTTCATCGCCGATCGGCCAGCAGGGATGGCCATGCCCGTCATGACCAGCACGACCGAGACTACCAGCAGCAATTCCAAAACACTGAAGCCGCCCGTAGCACTATTTTCGCGAATGCTTTTCTTGCTCATGCCCACCATTCCTGGGACTCCGACCGGGCCACTTTTTTCCGGCATGCGCTCGTCTCGTTTTCGTTTCAGCAAGATGCCAACGGTTTCGCTGCTTACCATGCGCGCTGGGCTCATATGCCAGTCAAATCGCCGACCCAACGCACATCAAGTAGAGCAACTGTCCGGCCACCGACTGCCACGATGCTAACTGCCCTAATGTGTGTAAGTTGGGGGCTGATCTGAGGGGACGAAAAATGGTCCTCAGACGGGATGTGGGTAGAAACTGTACAAAACGGGTCTGGTCGAGTGAGGGCGCTCCAGGCGTTCTCGCGGCGGTCACGTCCGGCATATGTAATGAGTATTACATTTAGCTTAAGCTGCTTATTTTCAATGAAGTGCCCAAACTTCGTCCAAAACCATTTGGTGCGCGCAGGGATCCTCCAAAATTGTAATATCGGTCGAAATAAGAAATCGTGGAGAGCGCAGCAGCTGATTGTCATCGCCAGGAACTTGAGGCAGAGTTTGGATTTTTGAACGTCATACACCCTGGTTTGCACTTGACTTTCGTCATGTCCGTGAACAGACTCCCGCAACTGGCATGGGCCTGCCGATGCAACCGTGTGGACCGCAAAGTCGGGCCAATGCATCTGAGCGGGTTGAACCCAATGCATGGAAGGATTTCAGATGAAAACCAATTACGGGGCGGTCGTGGTTTCCGCGATTGTGTACTGGATGCTGGGGGGGCTCTGGTATGCGGCGCTGTTCGGTCAGCGATGGATGGTGCTGGAAGGGATCACGGCGGAGCAAGCCAAAAGCGTGAACCCCGTGCTTCCCTACATCATCACGTTCGTCCTGAATTTGCTGATCGCGTTCGTTCTCGCGCAGTTTTGCCTTTGGAGGAATGCAAATACCGCGGCGCGCGGGGCGGCGGTCGGCGTGCTTCTCTGGATCGGCATTGTCGGGCCGATTACCTTCACGACGTACATGTACGAGATGCGGTCGAAGGAATTGTTCGCGATCAACGAATTTTACCCGCTGGTGGGACTGTGCCTGATGGGCGTAATCCTCGGTGCATGGACGAAGTCCAACTAGGACGGGGCATTCGTTTTTGATTCGCTGAAGATGGTATCAGTGGAATTCATGAAGTTCAGGACCGTTTGTACGACGGTCTCCTCCCCCACCGCAGTGTTGATCATGACGTGATACACGGCGCGATCGGGCCACTCGACTTGAAAATATTTTTCGATGAAACCGGCCCGTTCGTGATCCACCGTGTCCACAAGCTCTTGCGCTTCTCTCACACTTTTGCCGCGAGCTAACAGGCGGCGCACTTTATCGTCCCTCGGGGCGTATAGAAAAACGCGAAAGGTGTCCGCACGGTCCTTCAGAAGCAGCTGGGAGCCCCGGCCAACGATCACGGAGCCGCCTTTCTTTGCGGCATGCTCGACAACGCGCACCGTCATCTTCAAAATATTTTCGCTGTCGACCAGATTCAGCTTGTGCGCGTTGATGCTTCCTTCATAGCTACCGCGCAGGAAGGATTTGAACATGCGGTAGTACAGCGGATCGGTTCGCTCCTCCCGCTGCTCCACTATCGTCTTGGAGCAATTCGCCAGGCGCGCGATTTCCTCGGTCAGCAGGTGATCCCACAGTTTCCAGCCAAGGGCTTCCGCGAGACGCTTGGCGATTTCACCACCGCCGCATCCGTACTCCCTTTCCACTGTGACGATTCTGATCATGCTCTCTCCAGAATCCCGTCTCCAGAACGGCCATTGCGACTCAACTGGAACCCTTAATCTACCGCTTTGATTACTCCGCCACGATATGGCCTCCGCCGAGGTCATTCTTCTTCAAGATAAAAGCCAGGAAGATCATGATCGCCGACCCCACGGAAAGCACCATGAAGGTGTCAATATAAGCCGCCGCGCTCGCCTGCGCCAGTACACCTTGATACAGTCTGGCGTAGGCTGTCATTTGCGCCGTGTGTTTGTCCAGCCCGGAAGCAGCCAGCTGTCGTGAAAGGCCGTTGACGGCTCCTTGCACCCGGGGATTGCCGGCGCTGATGTGGCCGACGAGAATCTGCTGATGGAATTGGGCGCGCCGCGCCAGCAGCGTCGTCACCAGCGAAGTTCCAACGCTGCTGCCCATATTCCGCATGAAATTGACCAGGCCGGACACCGAATTATTTTTTTCCGGCGGAATTCCAATATAAGCCACAAGAGTAATCGGCACAAACAGGAAGCCCATTCCAAAGACTTGCGCGACTCGCAGCCACAGGGCGGCATTGAAACTGATCTGTAAATCGATCCGCTTGGTGGAATAAAACATGGCGAGGGCAAGGCAGAACCAGCCGAAGGCAATCAGGCGCCGAGCCTGAATTTTCGTCGTCAGCACGCCCATGATGGGCATTTCGATCAGAAGACAAAGTCCTCCCGCGGAAATCGCGAGCCCCGCGACTTGCGCCGTGTACCCCAACAGCGTCTGGAGAAACAGCGGCATCAAGACCAGGCTGCTGAACAACATGATGCCAAGCGTGAACATCATCAGGTTTGAACTGGCAAAGTTGAAGCTCTTGAACAGGCGAACGTCGACGATCGGAGCTTTTTGATACCACTCCCAGATGATCAGCCCGACGAGGCATACTACGGCCGTGACGGCCAATGACGTAATGAACCGCGACCCGAACCAATCGTCTTCCTGTCCCTTGTCGAGCAGCACTTGCAGGGCGCCAATGCCCACCGTAAGCAGTGCAATTCCAATGTAGTCCAGCTTGACGCCCGCAGCTTTGATGCGGGCGAGGTAGGGCGGATCTTCGACAAAGCGATAGACCAAAAGCAATGTAAGCAGGCCCACCGGCAGGTTGATGAAAAAAATCCATCGCCAGGAATAGTTGAACGTGATCCAGCCGCCCAGTGTCGGACCAATCGTCGGCGCCGTGACGGCCGTGATCCCGTAAAGCGCAAAGGCCAGGCCGCGCTGTTGCGGCGGAAACGTGTCCGCGAGAATGGCCTGCGCCATGGGCTGGAGTCCGCCGCCGCCCGCGCCCTGCAGCACGCGGAAGAAAAGCAAAAGCCCCAGGCTCGGCGCGATCCCGCACAGCAACGAGCTCGCGGTAAATATGAAAAGGCAAATCGAGAAAAAACGCTTCCGCCCAATCGCGCCGGCGAGCCAGCCGGTCATCGGCAAAACAATGGCGTTCGAGACGAGATACGACGTCAGCACCCACGTGCTCTGGTCGTTGCTCGCTCCCAGATTCCCGGCCATGTACGGCAGGGCCACGTTGGCGATGCTGGTGTCGAGGACCTCCATGAACGCGGCCAGGGCCACGACCACGGCGATCAGCCAGGGATTGAACCTTGGCCGCCAGATGGCCTGATCGGCCGTGAGGGATGCGCCGGTGCTCATCGGATATAAACGTCAGGCACGACATTCATGCCGGGCCGAAGCTGGTGATCCTGGTTTTCTCCCGGATCGAGAACAATTTTCACGGGAATGCGCTGTACGATTTTTACGTAGTTCCCCGTCGCATTTTCCGGCGGCAGCAGGCTGAAGAGCGGGCCTGTGGCGCCTGCAATGCTGTCCACATGTCCCTTGAAAGTCAGACCGCTCGAATCCACGTGGATGTCGGATTTCTGGCCAACTTTCATCTGCTTTAGTTGCGTTTCCTTGAAATTGGCGGTGACCCAGACTTCCTCGAGGGGAACGACGGTGAGCAATTCTTGACCGGGCTCGACGTTCATGCCCACGACCACCGTCTTGTTCACCTCGCCGCTGATGGGAGCGACGATTCGCGTGTATTGCAAGTTCAACTGCGCCTGCTCCAGTGCGGCGCGTTTCTGTTGAACATCGGCGATCGCGGCACGGGCGCGGGCGCGCGTCGACGAAACCTGTTGCGGGCCTGTTTCAGCGGATTGCCGGGTCGCTTCGGATTGCGCGAGACGGCTGCGCGCCTGCTCGACGGTTTGTTTCGCTGTCGCCTCATTGTCGCGCGCGGCCGAGACGGAGGCTGTGCTCGCTTTTGCCGCCGCCAGCGACTGGTCGTAGACCTGGGCGGCCACTTCCTGCTTGTCGACCAGCGCCTTGTAGCGGCGCAGGTCGTCTTGCACCTTCACATCATTCGCTTCGGCGGCTTCCAATTGAGCGTGCGCGGCAGCCACTTGCGTTTCGGCGCCGGAGATTGCCGCGCCCGCGTCTTCCACGCCCGACGCCGCAAATCTTAATTGGCTCGAGGAAGTCACATCCGTGATGGGAATGTTGATGTTGAGCGATTGGGCGGTCGCTTCCGCACTCGCGAGATTGGCTTCGGCCTGCTCGACCGCGACCTCATAATCTTTCGGATCGATCTCGACGAGCGCCGCGCCACTCTGCACGAATTGGTTGTCGCCCACATTTACTTTGGTCACGTAGCCGGAAACCCGCGCGCTGACAGGATAGAGATGAGCGTCCACTTGCGCATCGTCGGTGGATTCGTAGCTGCCCAGATAGCGCCACAAAAATATGCCGGCGACGATCACGATAAGGACGATCACAACAATCAGGATGTTTCTGCGGGCATGAGAGCGCGTGTAGTGTGGAGGCGGCGGAGTTGTCACGGATTCGCGGATCGAGTCAACTGTCGTACCAAGCGGATGGTCTTCGGCCATGGCTGATGTTTCCTTTGAAGTAATCCTTGGCGGCCTCGCTGGAATCCCCGGGGCATGCGCCATCGGAGGCCTATTGTAATTGAAGTGCGCCAGCCAGAGGCGGAACTTCCTGAAGCGCCTGGCATGGTGATTGGATGCTGCGGTGCGCGGGAGGTTTCAATGAAGGTGTTGGTAGCCCGGACGGGGGTCGAACCCGTAATCTTCGCCTTGAAAGGGCGACGAGTTAACCATTACTCTACCGGGCCACACGGAAACACGCGAGGCAAGCCTTGCGTTGATAAATTCTAGCACAATCGCGTGCGGGGAAGTTCACAGTTGAGAGTCGAGAGTTGAGAGTTCAAATTTGAAATTTCAGATTCGGGATTCCAGATTTGATAGCGGCAAGACAGCCTTTGAGCGCACGGTTTTCACGGGTCACGAGTCAGGGTCACTATTCGCCAGTCACCAACCACCAGTCACGATTTTCGATCGTTGTGCTCCTCGAGCCAGGCCATCTGGATCGCTTCGAGCTTGCCTTCGTTGGACAGCTTGGGATCGCCCGTGAATCCGGCGAGGCTCGTGACCCACTTGTGCAGGTCCGTGTAGCGCACCGAAAGCGGGTCGGCGTCCGGATATTTTTCGGCTAGTTGGATGCCGATTTCTTCCGCGTCGTCCCAATCAAAAGTGGCGGGCATCTGTTTCTCCTAATATTAGGAATGGTTTGCAGATCGCGCGCAAGCGACTCACGCTCAAGTAGCACAGGCACTCTGCCTGTGCGGGTTTGTGGGCCGCATGCGCACGCGACCAGGCTAGCGACAATCGCAAAAACCCCACAGGCAAGAGTGCCTGTGCTACCAAATCTAATGCTCCGCTTCCTTGGCGAAATTCTTGTTCCACTCCGGGATTTCGACGACCAGGTCGCGCGTTCCGTCGGGCACGCACTGGCAACCGAGACGTGATTTAGTTTCGAGCCCGGGTGCATCATCCAGCTGATCGAGTTCGGCGTCAGTCGGTTCGTTGCAGGACTCGAGGCCTTCGCGCACGATGACGTGGCACGTCGAGCATGCGCACACTCCGCCGCAGGCGTGGTCGAGGCCCATGCGAAATCCGGTGGCGATGTCCAGGATACTTCCCGGGAGGCCCTCGCGGGCGTAGGGAACTTTCTCTGGATCGACTTCAACCGTTTTGCCCTCGTGGACAAAAGTCACCTTGAATTTTTTCGTCGCGGGCGTGTATTTGACTTGTTCGATGTAGGGGTTGCTGCCGCCCATTGTTTTCTCCTTCTGACCTGCTCAATGCTCGCTTTTGTAGCGCCCGCCTTCAGGCGGGCACTGTTGCCCAACGGCATGCTCACCTGAAGGTGAGCGCTACACGTCGCCGAGCCTTTTGCCTTCCAGAGCTGTGCCCAGGGCGCGGTTCATCATGCGCTCGGCTAGCGGCGTGGACGCCTGGTTCAGAACATCCACCAATGCGCGGATGCGTTTGTAATCCGTGCCGGCCAGCGACTCGCGCAACGCTGCAATTGCGTCGTCGATCGAGCGGCTCTCGTCTTCAGGAAGTTCACCCGGAGCTTCCGCCAGCTCGCGCGCCAGGGCTTTTTCCGTGAGTTGCAAAATGCTTTCAGCTTCGTTGCGCGCTTCAATCAACTGGCGCTCGGAAAAATCCTGCTCGGCGAATTCGATCGATTCCTCGAGCATGCGCTCGACCTCGGCGTCGTCGAGGCCATAGGTCGGCTGTACTTCGATCGAGTGCTCGGTGCCGGCCCGCAGATCGCTCGCGGAGACCTGCAGGATGCCGCTCGCGTCGATCAGAAATTTCACCTCGATGCGCGCGAGGCCCGCGGGACCGGGTGGAACTTTTAGTTGAAAGCGCGCGAGGGAGCGGCAATCCTTGGCCAGCTCGCGCTCGCCCTGCAGGACGTGGATATCGATTCCGGTCTGGTTCTCGACGCCGGTGGTGAAGAGTTCCTGCGCGCTCGCGGGCACCGTCGAATTCCGCGGAATGATTTTCGCGACCACGCCGCCCATCGTTTCGATGCCGAGCGACAGCGGCGTGACATCGAGCAGCAGCATGTCGTTCACGCCGCCTTCGAGAATGTCCGCCTGCACCGCGGCGCCCAGCGCGACGACTTCGTCGGGATTGAGTTCGGAGTGCGGGCGGCGCCCGAAAAACTGTTCGACCGTTTGCCGCACGAGCGGCACGCGCGTCGAGCCACCGACCAGCACGACTTCCTCAATCTCGGCGGGCGTTAGTTTCGCGTCGGCGAGAGCCTGGCGCACGGGGCCCATGGTGCGGTCCACGATCGGGCGAATCCAGCGCTCGTATTCGACGCGTGAAATCTCGCGAAAATAGACGCCGCCGTCGGGCAGAGAAAATTTGATCGTCGTCTTGTCCGCATCGGAAAGTTCATGCTTGGCGGCGATCAGCACTTTGCGCAATTCTTGCACAACTTCAGGATGCGTCGCGAGGTCCACGCCGAGGCCGCGAATTTCCTCGCGCGCCATGGCCTGCAATGCGTTGTCGATATCGTCGCCGCCCAGATGCGTGTCGCCGTTGGTCGAGAGCACTTGATAGATGTCGCCGTCGCTCGTTGAGATCAATTTCAGAATCGAAATATCGAATGTGCCGCCGCCGAAATCGTAGACGGCGACTTTGCCGCGCTTCTGTTCGTGCAGGCCGTAGGCGAGCGCCGCGGCGGTTGGCTCGTTCACGAGACGCAGGACTTCGAGACCCGCGAGGCGCCCGGCATCGCGCGTGGCCTGGCGCTGCGCGTCATTGAAATATGCAGGCACGGTGATCACCGCGCGTTCGACCGAGTCCTGAAAATAATTCTCGGCCCAGCTCTTCAGTTCGCGCAGGATGAACGCGGAAATTTCCGGCGGCGTGAACACGCGGTCGCCGAGCCGCACGCGAATCACGTTCTTGCTTGCCGGGTCGATGCGGAACGGGAAAAGTTTCAGTTCGCCCTGCACGTCGGCGGGGCCGCGGCCCATCAGGCGCTTCACGGAATAAATCGTGCGCTCGGGCTGGGTCAAGAGGCGCCGCTGCGCAGCCTGGCCGACGACGATCGATCCGTCCGCGTCGACGCTCACGACGGAGGGACACAGCGGCGTGCCGTACGGGCCCGGGATACACTTCGGCCGGCCTTCGCGCTTATCCTGATAAGCGATCAGGCTGTAGGTGGTGCCGAGATCGATGCCGACAGTTCTAGGCATTTTCTAGGTGTATCTCCTTGGTGCTGTGATTGGTGACTCGTGACCGGTGAAAACCGTCGCCGGTCCGACGCGAGGTTTTCACTAGTCACTAGTCACTAGTCACCAACTCCTGCCTCACTCCATTCACTAGATTCCTGATGTACGAGCGGCGGTTCAGGACTTCGTTCATGCGTTCCATTAGTTTTTTCTTCGCGGCCTCGTCGATGGCGGAATCCAGTGCGGCGTCCCAATCCGCGGAAACGCGTGCGAGTTCCTGATCCACGTCCGCAAGGGATGATTCAAATTTATGCTGCGCAGATTCGAGCTTCGAGCGCAGGCCCGGCAATTGCATTGCGTTTCCTCCGGAGGCGCGCGCTTCGCGCAGCTCGTCCAGCGATTCGTTCAGTTCAAAAACTTCCTCGAGCAATTCGGGCGGGGCCTGCTGTTTTTTCTGGCCTTCCTTGCGCATGCCGGAGAGGCTGAGCAGGTACTCGACGCGCGCGACCGGATCGCCTAGCGTCCGGTACGCGTCGTTCAATTGCGAGGAGAGGTCGAGCGATAGCTGGCGCTCGTCTTCGGGGGCGCGCACGAAATGATCGGGGTGCAGCTTCCAGGAGAGCGAGTGGAATCGCTGCTCGAGCGTTGTCAGATCCACCGTTAATTTTTGCGGCATTCCGAAAAACGCGAAGTAGTCGGCGCCCTTTGGCAACGGCTGAATTTTTCCGCACGCGGGGCAGAAGTGCGCGCCGCCGGTTGCTGCGGAGCAGCTCCGGCAGTTCGCGGAAGTCGTAACGGTTGTGGATGGCGCGCTCATAATTGATCGATTCGGGGGCCAGTAGCGCAGGATTCAGCCTGTGGGGTTTGGTCCTTGCAAGGCCTAACCCCCACAGGCTGAAGCCTGCGCTACCAAAGGGCAAAAAAAATGGCTGGCGGGCTCCCCATCCCGGCCAACCACGCGTTTCACTCGATTCGAGAGGAAGCGCCTGCTACGATCCCTGAGAGTGAGTCCTGGCACTACTTCGCGCAAAGAAGACAGGCTGTCCTTCACCGCTCTCAGGATAAAAAGCCTGTCGCAACTTATTGCGTGAACGAACTGCCGCAGCCGCAACTGCGGGTGGCTTGCGGGTTCTGGAACACGAAGCCGCGCCGCATCAGGTCTTCCTGATAATCCAGCGTGGTGTCATTCAGGTAAAGGAAGCTCTTCGGGTCCACGAACAGCCGCGCGCCGTTTTCCTCGACCACTTTGTCGCGGTCACGCGCCTGCGTTTCCAGACGCATCGCGTACGTCAGCCCGGAGCAGCCGCCGCCCTGCACGCCCACGCGCAGGCCGCCCGTTTCGGAGGCAACGCCTTCCTTGGCGAGCAGCTCCTGAATTTTTGTTGCTGCTTTTTCCGTGACGTGAATCATAGTTCGGTCCAATCCATAATTCCCGATTGCATCACAAACGTTGTAGCGGCCAACTTTTAGCTTGGCCAGCGCTCGCCCAGCCACGGGCCTCGGCAGCCGCAGGATGCCCGCCTGAAGGCGGGCGCTACAAGGCCGGCGCTTTACGTCAACACTTAGTCGCCGACTGACGTCGCGCTCGCCGCTGGAGTTGTCGTTTCTTTCTTCTTCTTCCAGTCCGCGATGGCGGCTTTGATGGCGTCCTCGGCGAGGACGGAGCAGTGAATCTTCACGGGCGGCAGGCTCAATTCGCGCACGATGTCCGTGTTCGAGATGGCCAGCGCTTCCGAGACCGTCTTGCCCTT
>Ga0182024_10023093_pt1 | contig 11165 bp, 16 predicted proteins | sample P32metaG_FD_120480 | JGI IMG/M metagenome (GOLD analysis project Ga0182024, IMG submission 120480) | Permafrost microbial communities from Stordalen Mire, Sweden - P3-2 metaG (Illumina Assembly) | ecosystem: Environmental > Terrestrial > Soil > Wetlands > Permafrost | place: Sweden: Stordalen... | reverse complement strand
GTGTCAGCGAGATAGGACTAAGATGTCCATGCAAGTGATCGATCGCTTTATCAGAACGAAATTGAGGACATCTCCTTCAAACTCTGGCCTAGCTCCCGGAGAGTCGAGACCTTCTAAATTTGAAGCAGCTCCAAAATCAAGGCTGATTTGCACATGCACAGAGCACTGGAATTTTGAATGCCAAGTCGTCGCTCTTGTCGGCAAAACTCTAATTTGATGCTCATTGAAATTGTGCCGGGTGTGAAATGGAAATATGTAAATACGTGGCGTGCGGTGATCGGCCCTCGCGGCCGGGGGCTTCGCCACCTTTGGTGACGCTGCCAGGGCGACTCCGTCTCAATCGAAATCCGGTTACGAAACTGGCTCCTGACGTTTCCAAAGGCCGCAACGTTCAGCGACCAGCAGCGACCTCTCCCCACGCATTCGCTCCCTTCCCTCGTCCTCCAACGTTTCGCTGCCAGGATATCACAGCGTGTTCCTGGACATCATGATAATACGGCATACCCTGTTTCCCGGTGTTCTGGGAATAGCGCTGCTGTTCTTACAATACGCGCTATTGGGAAGTGCCAAGGACCCGATTATCACGAAGATTGACTTTGAACACCCTCCGAGACGGTTCTTCTATTTTGACGATAGTCCGGTAGAGACCTTAAGGGAGAGCGCTGAGGCGTAGGTTATACTGTATCAGGAGCGAGGGACGGTACAACGCAGCGACGACGATGGGTTGTCGTGGACGCCGGTAAAGGGAGTCCCAGCCGACAAGGCGGAGCTACTAATTGAACACCCGTTTGATAAAAAGACCGTACTGTCCTTGTTGAAATATGGCTGATTGCAGGCATTCATCATCACCGACGACACAACGCATTATCGCACTTCAGATAGGGGTAAAAGCTGGCATGAATTCGAAGTTCAGGATCCACCCTCGGTATTGCAATCCCCGCTCGTGTTCAGCGCCGACAAAGACGACTATATAATCTACATCGGCAGTCGATGTTCCGACTCTGGTGGCTGGAGCGGCTTCACATGTCGCGATCATGCTTACTATACAACCAACGGATTCGAAAAGGCGCCTAAGCCGATGGTGGAGGGAGTTCTCAAATGTATGTTCGCTAGATCAGCCGAGGAATTCAAGGAGGATTCCAAAAAGGGCGTCTTTTGTATTGATATCGACCCAGATAGCAGTAGGAATTGGCCTGAGAATCTCAGATTGATCAAGAGTGAGGATTGGTTTGAGACGAAATCCATCGTGGAAGTCGATCCTTCGAAGCATGTTCGTGGATTTATTGGCATGGGAGCAGTGCAGAAGTTCATTGTTGCTGCAGCGAAGAGCACCGGGACGGAGGAGCTTGCATTATATGTCACGGACGACGGAGAGAACTGGGATAGAGCGCAATTTCCGGAAGATCATGGTGGAATAATGGAGGAGGCATATACGATTCTTCCCTCGACAAAGTACTCTATCCAAGTGGATGTCCTTTCGACTACTTCTATGCGCAATCAAATTGGGACAATGTTCACAAGCAACTCCAATGGAAGCTACTTCACTCGAAGCCTGGAGAATACCAATCGCAACAGTAACGGTATTGTCGATTTCGAAAAGGTGCAGAATATTGAGGGAATTCTACTTGCAAACATTGTCGAAAATTACGAGGAAGTCAAAGCAAATCCCCGTACCGCCGAAAAGCATATTCAATCCAGGATATCCTTCGACGACGGTCACACCTGGCATCCTCTCAAAGGCCCCGGTGGAAAAGACCTCCACCTGCACTCTGAATCCGAATCTCACAATACTGGGACAGTGTTCTCTTCCCCTGCGCCAGGAGTACTCATGGGTGTTGGCAATGTGGGCGACTCCCTAAAACCGTACGAAGAATGCGACTTTTATGTTTCCAAGAACGCTGGTCTCTCCTGGGAGAAAGTACGTGATGGCCCCCACCAATACGAGTTCGGTGACCAAGGTGGCATTCTTGTCGCCGTCCGGGACGAAGAGAAAGCAGAACGTCTATGGTACTCCTTTGACTATGGTTCCCACTGGGAAGAAGCACCCCTGGGGAGGGACGTGCAGATCCGTCCAGTTTTCTTGACTACTTTGCCGGACTCGACTAGTGAGAAGTTTACTATGTTGGGGCGGAAGGCAGATGGCGGCTACAGTGTCTTCGCATTGGATTTCGAAGGCATGAGAACGAGGAAATGTAAGTTGGATAAAGAGGGTGATGGAGGGGACTTTGAGAAATGGTATGCTCGATATGATGACGATGGCAAACCGGATTGTCTCATGGGACATAAACAATTCTTTTGGAGACGGAAGCAGGATGCCGATTGCTCTGTTAGCCAGAAGTATAAAGACCCCGAGCCCATCGATGAGAATTGCCCTTGCACTGACGAAGATTACGAATGGTACGATCTCATTCTCAAGTAGTCTGATCGTAGTGATTTCAACTTCCGTCGCGAGAATGGTGCTTGCGTCCTTGTTGGCAAAGAGATTATCTTGTCCGGGAGCTGTGATAATCCTGGAGATGTATACACAACATCAAGCGGGTACCGAAAAATCCCTGGAAATACCTGCATCGAACCCAGTTCGAACCGCAAAGACGATCCCGTCGAAAAGAAATGCGGCGACGAAGGAAGCAACAAACCCAAGCCACCCGTCCCGGCAGGCACAATCACCCACACCGAGAAACAATTCCAAGGCAGTAACATTCAATATGTCTACCTTGAACGATCTGAGACTTCCTCCGGTGATGACGAAACTATCCTCATGCATGTTGGTCAAAAACAATTGTATATCTCACATGACGGCGGAGGGGACTGGAAGCCCTTTCTTGAGAACGAGAATGTCGTCTCATTGTATGCGAATCCGTATTTCAAAGATTGGGTTTACTTTGTAACTTCGGATCAGAAAGTGTTTTACACGAGAAATCGCGGAAAGAATATTGAACAATTGGAAGGACCAGATCGCCTTCCTATTTCAGATATGAGTGGGATCACTCGGTTTGCGTTTCATCCGAAGCACGCCGGTTGGTTGATTTGGATTGGAGATGAAGACTGTGATCATGGCGGAAAGTGTCATTCATTTGCTCAGTATACCAAGGATGCGGGCAGTTCATGGGAACCGCTCACTAAGTATGTCAAGGAGTGTTCTTGGATCCAAGGGATTAAAAACGATGCGAGCGAATCATTGATATATTGTTCACGGTATGCGTCACAATCGGGCGATCAACGAGATAAACTGGGCGAAACGACACAGCTTGTTTCCTCGGAGAATTTCTTCAAGGATTCCGAAGTCAAAATCGATAAGATCATTGGATTTGCTGTTCTCGATGAATATGTCATCGTGGCGTACGTCGACGAGGACAACAAGAGTCTCCGCATGGCAGTAACTGTCGATGGCAAGATTTTCGCCAACGCCGATTTCCCACCCCGTTTCCAGACAAGTCGACAAAGCGCCTACACTGTCCTCGATTCAGTCACCAAGAGTGTCTTTTTGCACATCACCGTCAACGAGGAACGAGGTCGCGAATACGGCACTATCATGAAATCCAATTCAAACGGGACATATTACGTTACCTCTGTGGATGGCGTCAATCGTGATGCCATGGGATATGTGGACTTTGAGAAATTGCAAGGTCTTGAGGGCGTGGCGTTGGTCAATGTCGTGGCCAATCTGGAGGAAGTTCAAAAAGGCAAGGAGGATAAGAAACTCAAGACGAAAATAACCCATAACGATGGTGGCGAGTGGTCTTATATGGCCCCGCCGAAACAGGATTCCGAAGGAAAGGATTATAATTGTGGCAGTGATCTGAATAAATGCTCTCTCAATCTCCATGGATATACCGAGCGGAAGGACGTTCGAGATACCTTCTCTTCCGGTTCAGCAGTCGGCGTGTTACTCGGAGTAGGTAACGTCGGGGAATATCTATCATCATACAACGAAGGGAATACCTTTATTTCCTCTGATGCTGGAGTGACCTGGCGTGAGGTGCACAAGGGTCCATACACTTGGGAATTCGGTGACCAAGGCGGTATCATTGTCGTAGTCAAAGATGGGTCTCCCACGGATCAAGTACTCTGGTCAGAAGACGAGGGAAAGACTTGGAGTGAGTTCAAGTTTTCGGATCGCAAACTTGATGTGGAGGATATTGCGACAGTGCCATCTGACACGAGTCGAAAATTCATGATTGTTGCCAAAGATCCAGATTCAGAAAATCGTCGACTAGCGATTCAACTGGACTTTTCTGGATTACACGATAGGAAATGTAGCAACTGTCCTAGAAATGAGCTAATTGCAGGTGTACTTGATGTCAACAACCCTGAAGATAACGATTTCGTCTTATGGACACCAATCAGCCCCGATTCGGAAATAGGGAAATGTCTCTTTGGACATGAAGCGCAATACTACCGTCGACGTGTCGATCCGCCGGCAGAATGTTATGTTGGCTCTAAGATTCCTCAACCACATCGAGTCCTTCGTAACTGCACCTGCACTCGAATGGACTATGAATGGTAATTCCACTAGAAGATAAATCTAATTCCAGTGACTACAATTTTGTCAAGGCATCCGACGGATCGTGTCAAAAAGTCGGCGACCCCATCGATCCCATGGGAGTGTGCAAAAACGAGGACACAGTCGAGTGGTTCGAAACTTCCGGATACCGAAAAGTTCCCCTTAGTACCTGTGAAGGGGGTCTTAACCTCGACCGGCAACCCACCAAATCACACCCCTGTCCCGGAAAAGAAGACCAATACCAACAAGGCCGCCGTGGCCTCCACGGCTGGGCCCTGGCGTATGTCATCCTCCTCACATTCGGCATGGCTGGCGTGGCAGGATACATATTCTGGAAACGTTGCGCGGATGGCCGATTCGGACAAATCCGCCTTGGCGAGGGAGATCCGTCATCCCAACCGTTTTATATTCGATACCCTCTCATTGCGATTTCTGGAATAGTTGCAGCAGCAATATTACTCCCTGATGCGATGGTCTCGGCATGGAAATGGGTGAGAGCGAGGTTTACGAGGCAGAGGCGGTATACTTCGCGGCAATCATTTGCGAGGGATGGATATGCTTCGCTGGCGGCGGAATCTTTTAGTGATGCTGAGCTGTTGGATGATGTGGAGGCGGGTGAGGAGGATTTATAAAGTTGCATAGATACGTATGGTTTGTGGGATTGGATGTAGACTCTTAGCATCTCGGCGTAGGAATTATAATTACGGTTCTTCAAAAGGTGCATACATCCTTTCGGATCTCATGTATATAGGCTGTTTTACAACGTCGTTGAAGTGTCATTTGATATTGCCTCGCGTAAGAAAAGAAGCCCTTGTCCATTCATCTTCACATTGGATACGTCAGATGTATCGATCTAGTTTGGTATATATGCGCGGAGAGTAGTCTCCTTTTATTACAAAGATGGAATGTATTCTTCGGATGAGTTCGATCTCCTATGGTGTCGGGGCGGTTGCTTATCTTTGCGGTTTTTGGCTGAGAGTAGGAATTGGCACTAAGACTCGAAAGAATTTCCAAGATGGGAAGGGCGCTAGATTTGCAAGAGCAGAAAACGTCAACAAAGGACTTAATCTCGAGAAGGGATACATCGAAAACGGCGACGGGTTATGAGACAGATACGTGTAATTTTCTATATCTTGTTAATCACAATCCCTCTATGTGGACTTGTTCTTCTTATTGTACTCCTCATCTGTGACGGCATCAAACCAAGTCGTCTTCCCATGAGAGATAGCCATATGAAGCAAATAACTGCCTTCATCTGCGCCATGCCAGTGCACAGTCCCGGCAGGTGCCCACACAATATCTCCGACATTCAGTCGCTGGGGCTCGCCGCCCTTGTCGCACACCCAGCCGCTTCCGGCAGTGACTTTGAGGACCTGGCCGTTTTCGTGGTGGTGCCAGTGGGTCCTTGCGCAGGGCGTGAACATGACGTTGTTGATGGTGATGCCCTCTGCCTCGTTGGCGAGGACGGGATCGGCCCAGACGTCGCCGGTGAAGGTCGGCCCTCGAAGTTCGGTCTTCTTGCCCGGGGCACGGGAGTCGCGGATAATTGTCATAGGCATGCTGGCGGTGTATTTGTAGCGGACAATTGGCTGCGTAGGACTGCTGGGGACTCGAAAGGTAGCGCTGCTGGATCGAGGACTTGGAAGGTGGTTCGGGAAGCGGTGCAGCGGTCGATCGCAGGCATTTTTATGTGTGCTGGTGGATATTTTGTGGGGGAGGGGTCGTCGCTCGGGCAGTGCGGACCCGCAGCCTGCAATTGCCGCCCGCCAATGATGTTTGCCGACTGCCCGGGAAGCCCCAGTGGAGCCCACCGCGCAGAGTATATTTCACTCCGGCTGAGCCCGGGACGCCCAGACCACCGCAATTCGACGCAATCACCTGAATAGCGAAACAACTTTCTACGAATCTGTTCTGCTCAATTCGCAAGGAATTATTTATTAGAATGGTCATGCCGAATGCTGCACGTTCCTACTTACTGGACGCCGATCCATGCCTCTGCGCTTACTTCTCCACCACCGTTCGGGGACGGTCCAACCTTCGTCCTCGTCTGTCGGTTCTTCCTCAATGATTATTTCTTCGTTGGAGTTCCAGTAATTATCGTCTTGTAGGACATCAAATACCGAACTACATGGATTCCCATCCGGATGATATGCGTCTAGAATTATTATGGGCCTTTTAGGGAAATACTTGAAGGAATCTCAAATCTTTTGATGGACGGAAAGGAGCCTCGCTGGTGAGCTTGAACGGCATAATCTATGAATTGCCGAGGCCAGTCATCTCGCGTCTTCACCTCCTATTATCAGAATTGTCAGAACAGGGATCACATTCTTGTCGTCAAAAACATACATCTCAGAGCAGGGACGAGGAGTAGGATCATGTCTCCCCTCTCGATAGATCGTGAAACTCTCCAACTCTGGATAAGATGGCCTAGGTGGAGACAAGGATACCGAGGACAAGAGGTCTTGGGGTGGCTGCCAATTCGGCACCAAATCTGGATGAAAGAGATCTTGACACTACGATCAGATATGTCCCGAGTGGCAGCAGGTACCAAGAAACGACAAGACAGAAAAAGCGACTTTAAATTCTTTCCGTGTTTCCGAAGGAGAGGACAGATATGTACAGGATACGGATTCATGGGAGTCTGCTTCGCGACCGTCGCACAATCAAGATACAAATTCTGGACAGACTCCGGTAAATTCGCGATTATCGAAGCAATAGCTACAATCAACTTATCATCCAAGACACAAATGATAGGGAGAGATACTCTGCAAACTGACTTCGCCGCCCTTACAATCCGTGAAGCGTAACGTCAAATCGGTCAAACACCCCAACCAATCCAAACACAACGCAAAAGTCGACAACGGCGCATCAATATACTGTCCCACCAACAACCACAACTGCGCCCCCGACAATTTCTGTCCATACTGTCCGTTTCTCGCCTCATGACCTCTCACAACCTTATAAAACGTCTTCCCAATGATCCGAATATGGATACTCTGCACATAACACGCGAGTCCCTCGTACCGCTGAATATTCTCCACAAAGTCCGGCAGCTTGAGCCACGTAAGACGCAAGGTCTCGTAATAAATCGGCAATACTCTGCGATACCATTCCTTATTGACGGTGAGTGGCAAGTTGTATTTCCGAGAAATCAGGGGCCCTGCGCCGGAGGGAAGCAGGAAATGGAAGTCGGTGGGCTTATGTGCGTAGCGGAAGATGACGGCGGTGATCTCGGTGGCCAGGTCCAGGAGATTGATCTTCGAGACCACGCTGGCTTGTTGGGCGGGAGACCGGGGCGTTCTGCGTGAGGGGCCGGAGCGAGGAAGCGGGCGATCGCTCAGGGGGACTTCGAGTCGTGATGGAGGCGCGGGATGGGTGCTGGGGACGGGAGTAACGGAGCGACTTGATGGTTGAAGTGGAACTGGGAGGTCCGGAAGGTTGGCCATCCTGCAGTCTTTCACAGAAGGAATGCCGAGAGTCTTCTGCACTGGTGTGTGGCTTTTAGAGTTGGCTATGATGCCTCGTGCCTTGATCTATTCATAGAGTTTCAGTCAGCTTCAGAATTTGGGATGTCGTGTCAGGCTTACAACGAATTCGTTCCGCCTCCGCCGGATCATCTCCACTTCAATAATGCCCTTATCTCGATCTAATTTGGCAGTGTGCCCTTTATCAGAGAATAGAGGGAGTTGCACAACTTTCACAAAACTCGCGCGACTGCATTTCCTTGCCTTAAATTCTAATCTCATGACTCCGCGTCTCAACCCCGAGTCGTCAGATCTCCTTTTACCTGTACAGTTTAGCGTTCAAGAACTTCATAGAATGAAGTAGGAAACACTGTCCTTAATCCAATTCACAGTTAGTGTCATTGTGGCTGGAGATTATCTGAAGCGATTTATGGGATCGAGGACATAAACGCGTCCACAACAGGACATCCAAGGGCATAAACCAAACGGCTGTACGCTTTACAACTAATTACATGTCCCCTATCTGTCCCCCACGGCCATGCCAAGGGCAATTCTTATCCCTCGCTACTTATTACCCCCGTATCTTCCACGTATCCAACAGATGAACCCCTCCTGACGCCGATCATCTCACTTAGGTATTTAACCACACGTGCTAATTGGCTTGAAGTGGGCCAGTGCAACGTGGACGAAATTCTGCCGCAACTCCTTGGGCGGATCCAGGAAACATAGCGAACCGTCTTTCACAGCGTCCTTCTCGCTTTCTATCCGTGCTATACAGCATTGCGCCCGCCAGTCCAGCATGGCCGATTCGCAACTTCGCGCTCGTCCAGGAAAGTCAAAGGGAAAATCACCCCGTCCAGACTCGGACATTGACGAGATTCTCCAGAAACCGCCAAAGGTACTCCACGCGAATGACTTGCATATTTTGTTTGCATACTGTGTTCTTTGCATTGCGACGGGGATACTGATGATAGTATACTAGTACGTATGCCACTAAAACGGATGCGCAAGGGAAAGTTGGCCGGATCGTGCTTGCGGTGATTACTGCGCTTGCATTTTTTACGCGTTTCTATAAATTGAATCATCCCAATGAAGTCGTCTTTGACGAGGTCCATTTCGGAAAGTTTGCCTCATACGTATCTATCCCCCTTTTCTTTCTGTCGGTGGTAGCTGACATGGCAGTACTTGCAGAGGTTGTATTTCTTCGATGTCCATCCTCCGATGGCGAAGATCCTGTTCGCATTCACGGGCTGGTTGATTGGATATGATGGACATTTCCTCTTTGACAATATCGGCGACTCGTATATCAGTAATAAAGTCCCATACGTGGGATTGAGATGTCTTCCCGCGCTGTTGGGCTCGTTGACTGTTCCCGTGGTGTTTTGTATCATGAGGGATAGTGGATACGGACTCGTTGCGTGTATTATCGCCAGTTCGATGATGCTTTTTGGTACGACTCTTGTGAGAAACAGTGAATTGACTTAGATAATGCGCAATTGGCTCAGCAGAGATTGATTCTTTTGGACGCTACGCTCGTGTTCAGTATGGCGATGTCAGTTTGGACGTATATTCGATTCTATAGACATCGTCATCAACCTTTCTCTAAACCTTGGTGGAGGTGGTTGATTGCAACGGGAGTATCGCTCTCTTTCGTTATGAGCACGAAATATGTCGGACTGTTCACCTTTTTCACTATCGGCGGCGCCGTCGCTGTGGATCTCTGGAATCTCCTCGATTATCGTCGTGGATTGCCTATTGTATCTCCCCACATGTATGTGACTGACTGCCTAGCGAGAATTCGGTCGCCATTTCGCTGCACGATTCCTTTCGTTGATAGTCCTTCCCTTCTTCATCTACCTCTTCTGGTTCTGGCTGCACTTTGCCATCCTCACTCGTTCCGGCCCAGGAGACGATTTCATGTCCCCTGACTTCCAGGCAACTCTCTCCGACAATCCAATGACCAGTCAAGCCCGCGACATCCACTACTACGACATGATCACCATCATGCACAAAGACACAAAAGCATACCTCCACTCCCATCCGGACCGCTACCCCCTCCGCTACGACGACGGCCGAATCTCCTCTCAGGGCCAACAAGTCACAGGCTACCCCTTCAACGACACTAACAATCAATGGGTTGTGCTCCCCGCGGTCGAGGAACAAGTCAAAACCGACAGGCCAGTAAAACATAAAGATGTCATCAAACTTCGTCATTTCCTCACCAACACGGATTTATTGACTCACGATGTCGCTAGTCCTCTATATCCTACGAATCAGGAGTTTACCACTGTGCCGGTCGAGGAGAGTATGGGAACCAGATATAATGACACGTTGTTTACGGTCGAGATCGAACATGGCAAGGACGACACGGTCTGGAGGACTCGGGCGGGGCTGTTCAAGTTGGTTCATGTGCCTACACGGGTGGCCATGTGGACTCATACCAAAGCCCTTCCTGAGTGGGCATATCAACAACAAGAAATCAACGGGAATAAAAATATCTTGCAATCTAGTAATATCTGGTACGCGGAAGATATCATCGGCCTCCAAGACGACAGTACTCCTCCTCGACTGGTTTAAGCTAATTCTTTTTAGGCCGCTTGACTTCTACACCCAAGAAAGTCAAACGACTCCCGTTCTTGACGAAATATCTTGAACTCCAGAGAGCAATGTTTTACCATAACAATGCCCTTACTTCATCCCATCCGTATTCCTCGCAACCGATCTCTTGGCCTTTCCTACTTCGAGGGGTATCTTTCTGGACCAAGGGTGACGAAATCAGACAACAAATCTATTTCATTGGAAATCCAGTTGGATGGTGGCTCGCAGTAGGATTCTTGGCCGTTTTCACTGGAATCATTTCAGCAGATCAAGTCACTCGACGTAGAGGAATCGAGAGTATCGAAGAACGTAACCCCCCCTTCCTTCTCTAATCCGATATCAACTCTTCCCTATTTTTCTGTCCCCTTCAAAGTTTCGATTCTACCCTTCAGCGCACTTCCTTCATTAACCTTGAACCTCTTTTCTAACCCTCTAGCCGTCCGCTACCGTCTCTACAACTCAATCGGCTACTTCTTCCTCGCCTGGGCAGCCCACTACTTCCCCTTCTACCTCATGGGCCGCCAACTCTTCCTGCACCACTACCTCCCCGCACACCTAGCCTCCTGCCTCGTCACCGGCGCGCTAACCCAATTCCTCTT
>Ga0182024_10023092_pt1 | contig 11165 bp, 5 predicted proteins | sample P32metaG_FD_120480 | JGI IMG/M metagenome (GOLD analysis project Ga0182024, IMG submission 120480) | Permafrost microbial communities from Stordalen Mire, Sweden - P3-2 metaG (Illumina Assembly) | ecosystem: Environmental > Terrestrial > Soil > Wetlands > Permafrost | place: Sweden: Stordalen... | reverse complement strand
TCCTTGCGTTGTGTCTTCCTCTCCGCTATTGTTGAATTATATTCCCTGTGCCTGATCCGTAGAAACCAGAGATCTACGAATGTATTGCTGTCAATACTGGCTTTGGTCCCTCGAAAGATGAGAATTATTTCGACCCCGACGAGTGGGAGTGGCCCCCGATCCTCGAACAAAGTGACCGTCCGCAGAGCAACAGTAGCACTCTTGCGCAACATGGATCACCGATGAGGGATTAGGGCCTCTGTGTCGCCGGTGGATGATACTGCATTGTTATTTGCTTGATGGGGAATGGGAATTTTCTTTTGTTGTCAATCGGCATAGTCTTGATAGCTTCAGCGCGTTTTATTGCTAGGATAACCAGTTAGTTTGTTTGTTATGAAAGCCTCTTTGCTCGTAGTCGGCTGGGAAGCTCACTCCTTTTCCACGAGATCCTTGCGACCCCGGTGCGATGAAAAGGTAACTCGTTATTAACTGATGCGCTCAATTGCGAGTCTTCGCACTTGGGCTTGAACTTGGGCAAGCCGATCTAGTCATGACATCTCGGGGCTCTGTTCATAAAACTGGTTCTATTCACGAGCTAGTAACTACTAGTACCCACTATTACAACCTTCCTGCTTTAATTGCAAAGGAAGCGAGCCCAACGTGATAACTCCAGATCTTGGGGCCCGTAACTCCCCATTCATCATTGTTGAAGTCCACCACGTTCCAATCCATCTCCTCTGCTTCGGTTGGGAGGGTTTCCTTGGTGGGCGGACTTGGAATCGGCGCCGTCGAAGTCACCTAGGTACTAGCTCGAACTCTCCATCGTCGTCCACTCCATAGCTATGAGGGGTGCTCTTGATTTCATGGTTGATAAACATGGCGATTGAACGCCCGCGAGGAAAACCTTGGGATCGAACGAAAGGATCGATTTGTTGGGTGAAACGCCAGCGGATGGCGCTCTCTCCAGTTTTGTTTTGTGAACAACTTGAAGTGTCTCTGCATATTTGCCCTGACCTGTGCTTCTTGGCCGATTCGAATTCTTTTGCAACGCGCGCAGTTTCATCCTAGCCAGATACTGTATCACCGCATGGAGCAATATTGTCTGTAACCAATGTGGGGTCTTATTTTGTACCGCCTGGTCAGCGCAACACTGGGATCCGTCTTCAAGTTGGAAGCCAAGGATGTAAGTTGCCAGAGCCAGAACACTCACCGGCGTTGGGCTCTGGGCGTCTTCAAGTTTGAAGCCAAGGATGTAGGTTGCCAGGGCCGGGACACTCACCGGCGTTGGGCTCTGGGTGTCTTCAAGTTTTAAGCCAAGGATCTAGGTTGCCAGGAAGAGTGGCTAATTGTGAGCTAATAACGTCATAGCGATTCATACCAACTAAACTCATGGCCCCAAATCCGATCCCAGATGTTCAATCTCCCAGTGAGGTGGTGGACCGTTGATCTTCGAGAGTATTGTAGGATCTGAAGCAGGGGCCGCTTCCCATGTTAAACCCCAAGTGGTTCGCGATAAGGCATTCCCTTTCTTGTGGGATACAGCCGCGCGAGCAAGTCTGAGGGGAATCTTGCGCTGAGGAGGAAAACCCTCCACCGACCGTTAAACTTCGAGTAAGATCCGAAGCAGGGTTCCCATGTTAAACCAGGTTCGCGACAAGCCCAGCCCAATGAGCTGCTCCCATCCCCGGGGAATGATCTATCCCCTTCGCCATCCTAGGGGAATGACCTGTCCCCTTCGCCATCCTAGGGGAATGAACTGTCCCAGTCCTCACCGGTGAACGAACTATCCCCGATATCCCTGGGGTCGTTTGTGATAAAGGTTTCGACCAATAGGGATGATCTTTTGGGCAGCTGTCATCACGCGCGATAGAATATCGGAAGCGGTTCGCGATAAGTCCCCCCATAGGGGTCGAACTTGTTCGATCCGAATATTTGCCCTTCATATTTTGCTCTGGCAAGAATTCGGCCACGGTGTAGTCCTACCAGGTGTTTCCTTTGGGTCTCTTCTCCATGGATTTCGAGACGCGTCCTGTACAACGCTTTGTTCGGCTTGTCGCCCTCGGTTAGGGGTAGGGTCGCGACACGGTGATTGGGATACACATTCACAGTCCCTGGCCCCAGAGCTGAATTGACCTGCGACGGCAAGCCTCTATCTGCCTGCTATCAGCCTAACAGCATCACTGAATTGTTACCTTCATATATCCCTGACAAAGAACATTATTCTTAGCTCCGCGACGCAAAAGTAACAACACCAACACGCGATTCACAACCTATGTAAGTCAACAATGCGCCGCTCACTAGTAATACCTCCGGCTGAGTCGCATGATCTCCAATTGACACCCCCGGTGACCGAACTGTCTTCGTTTATTTCCAACCTTAAGCGCCATATAATATTGATAGATGTCAACGGGGTGAATCCTGTTGAACCTGAACTTGCGGTTCGCGATAAGTCCCTGCCCTGGGGAAGGGACTGCCCCCGTCCCGGTGAATGAATGGTAGTAATTGTCGCCCCCGGTGAACGAACTGTCTTTGAAGGGTGTGAATGTTGTTGACCCTGAAGTGGTTCGCGACAAGGCGTGACTCGGAGTCCCTGCCCTGGGGAACGGACTGCCCCATCGCAGTATCAAAACACTTACTCTTTTGTAGGTGAATAAGTGTATAAGGTATATCCTCTGATATGCTCTCAATCGACACAGGGAATAGTTGCAATTGTTCTGCAACAGCACAATGTGCGATTTAGACGCCTTTTTGGAGCTCGGGATAACACCAAATTTTCGGGCTACAGGTCAATGACATCTGCAGAAGAGAGCTACTGGATTTCGTACCTCAACATCTTAACGACCCTGAATGTCAAAGCAACGACTCCATCTTTGCTCGTGACGAAATGGATGCCTACGAGTTTCAAGAGATGTGGTTTTGTAAGTTCGCTATGTTGAATGACAACTACTGTTACAAAATACTCAAAATCATCAATCATACCATGAGCATCCGGGTCCAATGAAGATGTACTTGCATCGATGTGTTCTAGAGGGCGGGAGTCTGACTTTTGGGGGCATTGTGTCGCTGAGCGGCCGCCCTCTTGGATTGAATGAAGGATTGACTTTGCAGATGGGCCGCCAGCGCCCTCTTGGATTGAATGGAGATGTGACTTTGCGGATGGGCCGCCGCCCTCTTGGATTGAAAGGAAAGGATTGACTTTGCAGATGGGCCGCCGCCGCCCTCTTGGATTGAAAGGAAGAGTGACTTTGCGGATGGGACGCCGCCCTCTTGGATTGAAAGGAAGAGTGAGTGGTTTGCCAGGCGCCCTCTTGGATTGAAAGGAAGATTGACTTTGCGAATGGGCAACCGCCCTCCAAGGATTGAAAGGAAGAGTAGGTGGAAGAGTGACTTTGCCTGTGGGCAGACGCCCTCTTGGATTGAAAGGAGATGTGACTTTGCGAGTGGGCGCACACCCTCTTGGATTGAATGAAGATGTGGGTGGAAGAGTGACTTTGCGAGTCGGCGAACACCCACGAGAAGTTTGTGACGGAGTGTGGTGCCAGATGGCGCGCCGAATAATTGACTGGCGAAACGCCCACGAGGACTTTGGGCGTTGGATGAAGATCTGAATGGAGAAATGCCCACTAGAAGTTTGGAAAGGGGTGTCTCGGTCCCAAGGGTTGAGGGGCGAAACGCTCACGAGAAGTTGGGCCCCGAAAGTCTTGTCGGCTGCCGAAGCGTTTGTTTGTTGCTTCGAATTTCTGGTCATGCAGTTGATGGAGGTAGAGTTACATCCATGCCATGTTCTCAGAGGCTCCGACCATAGAACGATGGAATTTTGAACGTGCCTAATATCAGATGTGCCTTTATTAAATCAGATGAACCTTCGCGAACCAGCTACAAGTGACTCTTGTCACCGACGATGTCGGAAACGTGTGGATCTGTCGTTTCTGGTCCATTTCGTCTCCTCCGCTGACAGGAATGCCCTAACTACAGGCTTCGCGGTACAGTTCCTCAACAGCGTAGGTGGTGATCCGCATCTTGGCTGGGAGTGTGCTCGGTTGATTTCGTCGGAGGAAGACCCTCATCTAAGGACTCAGGGAAGATGCGGCGTCGTGCTGTCAGATATGGATCGTTCGATATCAGCGGGTATCAGCACGAAGTTTTTGCACATTCACTAACATTAGCCGTACTCATCACAGAATGATACGTAAAGTCGGCGGGCTCCAATCCTTCCGCGAAAAATGATCTTTTGTCCATGAAGACTTTCCAGACACTCGGAGGGAATCCATCTCCCTTGCCTGGTCGACCAAAACCACAAAGTGCTCCGAGTCTACTGGGTCAGATAATCAAAAAGTAATCAGAGTGGACCTTGAGAGTGGGCCGCCCCGGAATCTGTGGGGTGGTCGACTTTTTCACAACGCCGAGGTGTTGACGGACCCAACGCTCGTCAGCCCTGGGGAATGAAACCACCCCCCCTCCCATCCCGGTGCCCCCTCCGTTGAAAGAACTGCCGCCATCCCGGGGAAAAAATTGTCCCCATCCTTTTCGAATGAATTAACGATAGTCGGATCCATCCAATCGAAGTGCCGTTGTGCACCAAGGTCGACTATACAAATAGTCCATCAGTTGGGAACCGCTAATATCAGATGTGCCTTTATTAAATCAGATGAACCTTCGAATCCATCCAGATCCAATTCGGCAACCCTTGTGCCTGAGCTCAGGATTCCATGTACGATGATGGATGTTCCATAGTTGTTTTCTCTAATATCAGACGTGCCTTTGATGAATCAGATGAACCTTCGTAGACAAAGGATTGCTTTCCTGCCACAGGCTTGTGACCGCGAATTCTTTGATCTTATTCATACTCCCAGCCAATGAGCATCCTAATATCAGATGTGCCTTTGATGAATCAGATGAACCTTCGTAGACAAAGGATTGCCTTCATGCTCCAGGCAACAGGCTTGGGACCGCGAATTCGTGGATTTATTTAGACTCCGAGCCAATGTACTCCCTAATATCAGATGTGCCTTTGATGAATCAGATGAACCTTCGTTGGCATCAACGGGGAATGAACGATTGAGGTCGGATTTCCCAGGGGTGTCCCCTGGGGCATGGGATGCCTCCATCCAGGTGAATGGAAATGTAGCTTTCCTGTGATCGAATAATAATCGAATTCAATGTAGCACATTTGAAATTTCTGTAGTATCTCTGAATTCCACAAATAGGCATTCTTTCTGCAGCGATAAGACCAGTCGAAACGCTCTCAGTGAAATCTCCGTCCGAATGAATTGTTCAAATCGTCCTCGACAGGGAATGAACTGTCTTCGTCGCAATCCCCAGTGAAGGGGAATGGACTGCTTCGTGACCGCGGGGAATGAGCTGTCTTCGTCGCAATCCCCAGTGATGGGGAATGGACTGCTTCGTGACCGCGAATTCCAGTATCTCCGATAGGCTCGCAGCGAATATTCTCAACTAATATCAGATGTGTCTTTGATGAATCAGATGAACCTTTGTCAACAAACCCAGAATACCAACTCCAAGACGACCTTGAATTCCGATAGGCTCGCGGCCAATATTCTCCCTAATATCAGATGTGCCTCTGATGAATCAGATGAACCTTCGTCGACAAACCCAGAATAGTATTCCATTTCCAAGACGACCGCTGTATCTCCGATAGGCTCGCAGCCAATATTCTCAACTAATATCAGACGTGACTTTGATGAATCAGATGAACCTTTGTCAACAAACCCAGAATAGTATTCCAACTTCCCTCATGCCTTGGGACCCGATGTAATCATCCGATAGATAAAAGCGTCCCGGTAATAGACTTAGTGGAATCTTGCGATCGAGAATGGGCGGGGATGAGACGCGTCCCAGTAATATTAACAGTTGAGGCGTGTCATCGGGAATGGTTCGCGATAAGTCGCGCCTTCCTTATGAATGAATCTGGATAAAGCTGTGACGATGAGGGGCGCCCTCGGAATGATTGGCGATTCGGAGGCCCCGGGAATGTATCCTTACGAAGTGTACCCCTCCGTGAATGGGTGCTCTTGATTTCAAGTTCGACGCGAATGGTTCGCGATAAGTCGCGCCTCAATCTGATGAGCGCCGGTATCAGACGGAATCAGATGGGCGCGCGGCGGAATACTTCTGCTTGCAGGATTTCATCGCCGGGAATAAAGTCCATTGGGGACACCAAGATAATAGGTCTATCTGGATGAGTTCTGAAAGAATGGTGGGAATCAGATCCCACGGTGAATTGAATTGGCCATGGAGGCGAAGATGAAGTGAAAAAAAGATGGTTTAGTTCAAAACATTTGATTCGGATCTGAGTCTGTCCGGAGCACCTTCCCCAAATAATAAACTTCTGCGCGGCTTCATCCGAGTCATTCATTCCTCCACTCGCCTGGTCTAATTCATCGTAGACCAACTGTGCTCCCAGATCTCATGCCCTTCCTCCGTGATTGCCCACACCATTCACCTGTAAAAGGCCCTGGAGTCCTCAAACTGAATTGCTTTGCAGACTATCTGGCCGTCGTTGCGATCGTCGTTTTGGTTCCGGCTCCTTTGAGTGTCGTTTCCGCTTTAACGCAATTCTGGTTGACAAATGCGGAGACGCAGTAGCATGTGCCCCCTGTTTCTTTGCGAATTTACAGAGAATATGCTCGACATCAAAAATTCCCACCTCTCCCCCATGAAACAGCTGCCTCAAGTTTTCCGGCAGTTCACTGTTCAATAGATCTCGTATCGTGGACAATGCCGTTTCAACATCATTGTCCAATCTCAGCAATACCAGCCCTATACTAGTCGCAATGCTCTTTGCGCGTACAATGACCGGGGCCAGTTCCTTCGCCGTAGGTGGTACCAGGATGCCCGACCGGACCAGGTCTGCATAAAGCAGAATGCGTGACAACGGCCCGCGGGTGTATACTGGCAAATTTGCATCGATAAGAGTCGTCTCTGCATAGTCCAAGGTCAGAGGATTATTCTTTCTCCACTTTTTCCAGTCATTCCATAGTTCCAGCGCGCCTTTCCATATCTTTGTCATGCCATCGACATCGAAAGGGACATTTTTTTTATATTGCGGGCACGCCGTCCTCTTCAGAGCCTCTGTCCCCTGAACCCATTTCTTATGAAACTGAGCACCGCTTTTCACACTCTGAAACCTCCGCTGGAAGTCTATGTCCAAGCCCCATAGATATGTCCTCCACATCATCAACTGCGCAAGGTAATGGCGACCATTTGGATCCAGTATTGTTGTGATCAGTTGATACGAAGGATTCTGTTCTCGAAAACAAGAGTACGTCTCGGGAGCGCCGACGAGTAGTCGGTTATACTCCGCTTCATGTTGCTCCAGCAGATCAGAGTCAGTACCCAGAGCTGAAGTATTGACAAAGCGGATGAGTTCTTCGAGCGGCGACCGTGGTGCTGCATTCTCGCTTGTGCCTGGAGGATCCTCGACAGATACGCTTCTCCCTCGTGGCTCCTCGCTCGTCGTGGCAGGACGCTCCTTTCTGGGTCGGGGAATAGTGTTCTCTTTGCCTTCCGCCAATTTATGCATGGCGACTAGCCTTTTCCCAAGGTCTTTGTAAACCGGGATAAGGTCCACAAAATCCCCTCCAGCGGAGAAAAGCCGTGGGATCATGGCCAGCTCTCTGTCACGCAGGTTCCGGGAGGCGGATGAGATGAACTGAGAAACATGCGGTATTCGGAAAAAGCCTTCGTATCGACCAAATATTCGAGAGATCATACGCACGACCTTCAACTTTTGCAGAAACCGACGCAAGGCAATTGTGCTTCTTGCCTTCTCCCCGCGGCTGTAAGAATACGTTCGAAACTTCGGGATCGATATGCATCTGCCCTCTGGAAGATCACTCAGGCGCAAAAACTTTTGCAATGGCCATACCAATAACATACGGAACACCACCTCAGATGAGCATTCGGACTAATTAGGAGTCTTACCTCACGAAAGTGCTGAGCCATGTGCAGGTATGGATCTCTTCCTCTGTACGGTTGTATGGTCACCTCAACAGATGCGCAGAATTTTTGTTGGTATTGCCGACCGAGAATCTCAACCGCGTCGAACTTAACTACTCGCTCCTCCGTGTCTTGTTGCGATCTGGCGACCATATCGACGATTTTATCCATCAATGCTCGAGAGCAAACACCGGCGCCCCTGTTCCGATCTTGATCTTTGAAGATGCGGGTGAGTTTGTTGATATTGAACAGCGGTTCCACCGACAGAAGAGTGGAGAAGAAATCCTCCTTCACAGCCCGCTGATAGAACCAGACGTGTTGGATCTTTTGAGTGGTCCACTGAAAACGTTCCCCCAATTGAATTAGTTGCTCCACGAGTGTGTGTCCATCGGTAATGGGCAACGGCAACGCGCTCGGTCTGAGAAAGGTCGAGAGTTGTGGGGTGCGGCTGGCAAACTGTGATCGCAATAGCCTGGCTCGGTTTTCGACACTGGCCAGTTCCGCCGTCATTGCTGAAAGATTGAAGAGTGGCATAGTACCCAGAAGCCGTTTTGCAAGCGACTCCGGGGATACCGGCGTGTCTGGGAGTGAATCAGATTGACCGTTGTCCTCCGCATCAGTCTCTGGTACATCTGGTTCCCCCGCTTCAATATTTTCTCCCGATTCAGTATCTGATTCATCCGCTTCATCCTCAAAATCCTCGGCGGCATCCTCCTCAGCATCCTCCGCGGCATCCTCCTCAGCATCCTCCGCGGCATCCTCCTCAGCATCCTCCGCGGCATCCTCCGCGGCATCCTCCTCAGCATCCTCCTCAGCATCCTCCTCAGCATCCTCCTCAGCATCCTCCTCAGCATCCTCCTCAGCATCCTCCGCGGCATCTTCCTCAGCATTGTTGGTGGTCTCTGCTGCATCGAGGTCACTTGAAGTTAGCACAGATAGGGCGGGAGGATACGTCGGTTGGGTGCCCGTTGGAGATGGAGCGGGATCTCTCGCAGGATCTCTCGCAGGATCTCTCGCAGGATTGGTGTCGGTGTCTGTCGACGAGCGGGTAGATCGTGAATTTGATGGGGCCGGCGCGTTAGACTTGGTGCCATCTTTCCATGGCAAACGAACCGACTCCACGATCTCATTGGCGTCGCTGATCGACTTGATGATGTCTTGACCTTCTTCGGAGTCGGGATCAATGTATCGTTTGCCTGTGAGAGCTGCAAATGTCTCCTGGAGATTTTCGACCTTACCGTATTCTTTGTTTTGCACGATGAAATGCCGAAACAATTCCCTTGTGCACCAAGCTTTATGGTACTCCTCAGATCCAAAGCATGCTGCACCATCGCGAAAGAATGAGTACTCGCCCAGATTGTTACGGGCGCAGGGATACAGGATAGGCAAGGACCGATTGACAAACTCCTTACGGGGATAGAGTATCAAATTGATACGTTTCTCCACGGGGTCCGGGTCCGATCGAGAGATTGCTTGAGTTCCACAGTGAGGCGATCTCCCTCGGAACAGGATTAGAGAGAAAGGCTGCGAGGTGCACCACTCGCGGGTCTCGCCGAGGTAAAATTTCCCCGGGTCCGTATCAGATCGCAAATTCGACATGCAAATCAGAAGCGTAATGCTGCAAGGGTCGTCGTTCTTGTCAACATGGGAGCGCCCGCCGAAACCCAAGCTCGCAGTGAGATCTGTCTTGCTCAGCGGGGAGATGTTGACTTGCATGGTGGAAAAGGAATGGTTGTCTGCGGAACCGAATAAGGGGGCATCAAGCATGCTGTGTCGCCGTGCCTGTAATTTCGATGTTTGCGGAGGAAAGAGCTTGTCGACAATGCGAGCCCCAAGACTCCCGATGCGGCGATTGAGACTGGTGAGCAAAGGAACGAAATCGTCGTTCCCCCCCGGGGCACTGTGTGCAACTGGCGAGAGAATAGGGGGCTTGCTCTGAACGGTTCCCGCTCCGGTATAACTCGATGTGCCGTCCCTGTTGGCTTTCAATTGAGAGTATTTCTCGAAAGGTTTCATAAAATCTCCTTCTCCGATGATCTGGTATTATTAGCAATACAGAAAAGGCATGTACATCTCTCTGGATTCCCTTCATTTCAACCAGTACTTCGTCGCCCAACAGGGCTGCAACATCGGCGGGGGACACAAACATGTGGGAGAACACGGTGTTCCCATCGGGCATCCGCTTTACCACTGCCTCCAAACTCTTCAACTCTCGAAGATCTCCAAATGCATCCGGAATCGGGAATGTGTGATCCTCGGCATTATCTTTGAGGTCCTTGAGCTCGTAGAGGAGACACGATGTTGCCGCCAATGGCACATCGTTCAGGATAGGATGCCTAGAAGATGCCTCGGACGTTTCGTTGCCACCAGGCGGGTATCTCCTAGCAAACTCTGCCGCGCTCAACTCTAATGCTGGAATCATGACGGTGTGGAGTGAGTCTTTGCAGAGCGATTAGTCAAACCGGCGTAACTGGTTCCAGGCTGAGTCAATCCGGCGTAACTGGTTCCGGCGTGCTTAGTCACTCTGATCTGGGAGTGGAAGACCCCTATTTGGACAGCATATATTGTCAGTTCCCACGGCAATTGGGTCGAACAAAGTGGACAGGATTCAAGAGAAATATGATTCTGATGTTATATCAAGTGCTCGGGACCAGGGGTCTGTAAAAGCTGTTGCTGGATGGGGGTGCAAAAACATCAAATTACGGCGGTTTTTGGATGACCGGATCCAACACGTGACCCTTGGATCCGGTCATCCATTTTGGGTAAACATTGCCGACAAAACCGCCGTAATTCGATGCCAGCGCCAGTGTGCACCAGGATCGAACAAAGTCGCAGGTCAACGAGGGAGTGGCAGGTCTTGGCACTTTCGGTAATGGAGAATCTCGTACGCGCTTGAAAATTTTGAATTTGCGCCGTTAAGACCCCCGTTTCCGCGCCGCCGCCAACCCTGTTTCCAATTTTTTTCACCAGCCAACGGCGCTCGCCAAGTGCGCGCGCACCCCATTCCGATCACGCGGGCATAGTTCAAGGTAAGTTTCCATTGCAGCAATATCAACCCTCATCCATTTCCTCATCACTATCAGTATCACCGATAATTTCCTCCGGATCCGCCGGTTCGTAATCCTCCATTCTGCGAACCACAACACAATCTTGTATAACCCGGGGCTACCTGTCAAGACCAATCTCATACGGAACCATACCAATTTCTCGACGAATGAATTCCGAGG
>Ga0182024_10023091_pt1 | contig 11165 bp, 9 predicted proteins | sample P32metaG_FD_120480 | JGI IMG/M metagenome (GOLD analysis project Ga0182024, IMG submission 120480) | Permafrost microbial communities from Stordalen Mire, Sweden - P3-2 metaG (Illumina Assembly) | ecosystem: Environmental > Terrestrial > Soil > Wetlands > Permafrost | place: Sweden: Stordalen... | reverse complement strand
TGCAGTTTTTTCAATAGGAACGAAACAATGTCTTCTCCCAGCGAATTCATCTTGGAATGGAATTCGAAGCAGCCGATTCCATCGCCGACATCGACCAGGGAGATGCCGGAGTTCCCGGCAAAAATTCCATTGGACCGCTTGTAGCTCGCCACTGAGGCCAGTTCCGGGTTCTGGTGAACGGGCCGGTAGGCACCCGTTTTCACATCAAAATATTCGGTGTCGCCGGCGCGATACCAGGAGTCACCGCCGGATGCCAGAAGCTTTTCGACGGCCGGCGGGATGGCTGCTCCCGCGGCGCGCATCTTCTCTACCGTATTGCCCACTCCAGCAGCATCCCACAGCGCAAACGGCCCTAACTCCCAATTGAAGCCGGAGGTGATCGCGCGATCGATATCCACGATCGTCTCCGTGACTTCCCCGATGCGATTGGCCGAATAGGCCCAAAGGTCCGGAAGCGCCTGCCAATAGAACTTTGCGGCTCGGTCCTTTGCCGGGTCACCGCTGAGCAGGGCCTTCAGTCTGCCGGAAAGCGACTCGTTGCTTTTCGCCAGGTCAACCGCGGGGAAGGAGGGCTTGGAGGCCGGTTGATACTCGAGGGTTTCCAGGTTAAGTACGGATCGAGTTTCTTTTCCATCCGCGCCTCGTTCTTTTTTGTAGAAGCCTTGCTTTGTCTTGTCACCCAGCCACTTGCGGGAGATGAGCTGCTCGATGAAATCGGGCAGCTTCACGTCTGACCTCTCGTCGGTTGCAGCCTTGGAGAAGTTTTTCGCTACGCTGGCTAAGACATCCACGCCCACCAGGTCCGCCAGGCGGAAAGTACCGGTTTTGGGCCAGCCGACTGCCGGGCCCGTCAGGACATCGATCTCCTCAACGCTCAGCCCCTGCTCCTGCATGATCTTGAAAGTATTCAGCATCAAAAAGGTTCCCACGCGGTTAGCGATGAAGTTCGCCACATCGTTGGCGGGAACGACTGTCTTGCCCAGCTGCCGGTCGGCAAAGTCTGCGATTGCGGCTATGGCAGCCGGATCAGTTTCAGGCGTCGCGATGACTTCCAGCAGGCGCATGTAACGCGGCGGATTAAAGAAGTGGGTTCCAAACCAGCGCCGCCGTAACGGCTCGGGAAACTGCGCGCCAATAGAAGCGATTGGGAGGCCGCTGGTGTTGGTGGTGAGGATGGCTTCGGGATGCAGGTGCGCGGCCACTTTGCTGAGCAAAGTGCGCTTGATTTCGAGATTTTCGGCGACGGCCTCGACGACCCAATCGCAATCATGAAGCCTGGGGAGGTCGTCTTCAAAATTGCCTATGGTGATGTGGTCGGCGATGGAGGGAACGGCAAAGGCGGCGGGCTTTGAGCTTTTAAGGTTGGTGAGCGCTTGCGCCGCCAGGCTGTTGCGATCGCCCTTTTCCGGCACTATATCCAGTAGAAGTACCGGCAGGCCCGCGTTTGCGATATGGGCGGCGATCCGGGCGCCCATGGTGCCTGCACCCAGCACCGCTGCCCGCCGGATGTTGAATTTTCGTTGGGGAAGTTTTTCCTGCTCGGAGGCGGGTGTGTCTTGAACCGCAGAATCGGAAAGCGGCGGCATGCCTTACTCCTCTTCTTATCAATTGCCCTTGAAGAATACTGAACGATGGGTCAGAAAGTCAATTGTCCGTTAGATTCGTTCCCAGGCCGCCGGTCAGGATGCGGGCGTATTCCGTGGCGATTTCGTGGGGGGTCAGATGGCCGTCGGGACGATACCAGGTGCCTATCCAGTTGATTGCCCCGGCTATGGCAAACGAAACCAGCTTAGGATTGCACGGCCGGATCGAACCGTCGGCGATTCCCTCTTCAACGTAGCCTCGGAGCGTCGAATCCAACCGCCGCTTCATGGTTCGAACCTCGCGCCGCGTGGCAGGCGAGAGTTCCGACTCATCGAGCATCGGCACACAACGCCCAAAGTCGGACGATACAATCGCCTCTGCATAGGTTTCCACATACATGAAGAGCTTGCGCACCCCGGTTCCCTGGTTTGCGCTCGTCAGTTTGAGCAGGTTCTCAATATGGGCAATCCCGTTCCGGTAGCACTCGACGAGAATCTCCTCCTTATTACGGAAGTAGTAATAGAGCGCAGGCTTGGTGATCTTTAGCTGAGCAGCCAGCAGGCTCATGGAAGACTTCTGATACCCATGCTCAAGAAACAGATGTGCCGCCGTCCTCAAGACGGCATCCCGCTTGACGACCATGCTCCTCTGCCGCGCCTGAAAGGCTTTCCAGGGCTCGCGAGTGCGTCCGGCCGAGTTTCTTGTCTCTATGTTTTGCATCGAGGATTTTTTCATTGTACAAGTGCCATTACTCTGAACCAGCGCCGTTGTTTCGGACGGAAGTGACCATCCGCTGAGTTTTGGTAACTTCTGCGCTACGGCCGCACTCCCCAGGTGACAAATGCACCTCCAATTCGTTATCTTACCCATCGGTAAGTATCGATGAACACAGAACTTCAATCTCAGCGCATGCTCGTGCCCCTGCTTGGTCAATCCGTTGAAGTCGCGCTGCACCAGCATCCTTCGGCTTCAGAAACCATCCTTCTGCTGCATGAAGCGCTGGGCTCGGTTGCCTATTGGAAAGATTTCCCCGAAAGGCTGGCACTGGCCACGGGGGCCAACGTCCTGTTGTATTCCCGCGCAGGACAAGGAAGCTCCCAGGGCCCCATTGCTCCGCGCAACCGCGACTCCTACTTTCGTGAGATAAATGAGGTGACCCCCGCCTTGCTGGATCATTTCCAGGTGGATTGGCCGGTGGTATATGGGCACAGCGAAGGCGCCGGCCTGGCGATGCTTTACGGCGCCGTATCGCAACGAGCGAAGATGCTTATTCTCGAGAGCCCCTTTGTGATTGCTCAGGAGAGCTCGTACCGCCATATCCAGAATATGGCTTCAACCTACAGTGGCAGCCATCTGCAGCAGCGCCTGGCCCAATATCATCAGGATCCGGATACGGTCTTCTCCTCCTGGGTTTCGGGTGTCGGAGAATTTACCGACGGAGAATCTCCCTTCGGGGATTTCATTGCCCGTATTTCCTGTCCGGTACTTGTGCTCCAGGGTGCGAACGACGAATTCGGAACCAAACGGCACCTGGATGCGATTCTTGCCGTGTTGCCCAACGCCCAGTACGAGGTCTTTGCGGATACCGGACATCTTCCTCATCGGCAACAAACCGAGGCTGTGCTCGAACGGGTCAGCCGCTTCCTTGCAAACGACGCCAAGCTCCAAGAATCAAGATGAAGACGGGACAGATCTTCGATCTCACCGGCCGTGTAGCCATCGTTACCGGCGGCTCCGTTGGCCTGGGCCGTCAGATGGCGGAAGGCCTGGCGGAGATGGGCGCCAACCTGGTTCTTTGCGCGCGCAAGAAGGAACGATGTTTGCAGACTGCGGAAGAACTGCAACAGCTTGGCGTGCAAGTGCTGGCACTGGGTTGCGATGTGAAAGATCCAGCCAGCATCGGCGAGGTGGTCGATGCCACAGTGAAGCATTTTGGCCGCATCGATGTTCTCATCAACAACGCCGGCACGTCATGGGGAGCGCCCGTCGAGGAGATGACCCTGGCGCAGTGGAATAAGGTCGTGGAAACGAATCTGACCGGTACCTTTCTTTTTTCTCAGGCCGCCGGTAAGGTAATGATCGCGCAGCAGCGCGGCAAGATTATTAACATTGCTTCGATCGCCGGCTTGCGGGGCACGCCATCCGAGTTGCCCGCGATCGGTTACAGCTCCAGCAAAGGTGGAGTCATCGCGTTTACCAGGGATTTGGCATGGAAGTGGGGGATGCACGGCATTCGGGTGAACGCGATTGCTCCTGGATGGTTCCCCAGCGACATGTCGCAAAAGATCATCGAACGGCATCAGGACAAACTCCTGGCCTCGATCCCTTTGGGCCGCTTGGGCAACTCCCAAGACCTCAAAGAAGCGGCTATTTTTCTCGCTTCCGACGCATCCGATTTCGTCACCGGACACATTCTCGTAGTCGATGGAGGACAATCCGCCTGAAGACCGGCGGTCACAACGCTTATGAACATTCCACTCACTCCTTTGCGTTTTCTCCGTCATGCGGAGCGGCAGTATGCCGGCAGAACAGCCATCGTCTGCGCGGAGAAGAGATTCACCTACAAGCAATTCGGCGAGCGGGTGGGCCTGCTTGCCGGCGCTCTGCTTGAGGCGGGCGTGAAACCGGGAGATCGGGTTGCTTACCTCGGCGTCAACACACACCGGCTGATGGAAGCCTATTACGGCGTGTTGGAGGCGGGCGCTATTCTGCTGCCGTTGAATATCCGGCTTGCGCCTGCCGAGCTAAGTTATGTTCTCAACGACGTTGGGGCAACTGTTCTGTTTATCGAGCAACCATTTATCCCGTTGGTTGACTCGTTTCGAGAGTCTCTCTCCACGGTAAGGATGTTCGTCCAGCTTGATGGAGCTCCGGAGGCCGGTTGGCTGGCCCGGGACAATTACGAAACCCTGCTCAGCAGAGCCACGCCTCATCGCGCGGACATCGCCCACATCGACGAAGATGCGGTCGCCGAAATCTTTTACACCAGTGGTACCAGCGCGCGCCCCAAGGGGGTGATGCTGACGCACCGCAACGTGCATCTCCACGCACTGCAAGTGTGCGTAGCCTTCGTGGCCGAGAATGGGGCGGTAGAGCTTCACACCATCCCTCTCTTTCACGCCAACGGCTGGGGCGTGGCGCATTTCCTCACCATGATGGGGGGAAAGCACGTAATGGTTCACAGCTTTGACCCCAAGGAAATATTCCGTCTGATTGAAGTGGAGCGGGTCAACCATTTCAGCGTGGTTCCGATCATGGCTACCGTGCTGGTTAATCACCCGGAGCGGAGGAATTACGATCTCAGCAGCCTGCGCCGCATCGTGATTGGCGGGGCTGCCTCATCGCCGACACTGATCCGTGAGGTGGAAGAGAAGCTCGGTTGTGAGTGTTTCTCGGGATACGGGCTGACGGAGACCTCCCCGGCTTTATCGTCGGCCCAAATGAAGCCGGAGCTGCACTGGGAAGGCGAACAGCGCTATTTCGGCCAGGCAATGGCGGGGTATGCCATGCCGGGGGTCGAATTTAGAATCGTCGATTCGCAGGATCAGGAACTGCCGCAGAATGGAATAGATTTTGGTGAGCTCGTGGTGCGCGGAGACTGCGTGATGGAGGGCTATTGGAATCAGCCTGAGGCCACTGCCGAAGTGTTCCGCGGCGGGTGGTTCCATACCGGAGACATGGCCACGCTCAACCAGGACGGCTACGTTCAGATTGTCGATCGCAAGAAGGACATCATCGTAAGCGGCGGAGAAAACATCTCGTCGCTCGAAGTGGAACGGGTCATCCTGGCGCATCCAGCGATCCTCGAAGCCGCGGTGATCCCCGTCTCCGATCAGAAATGGGGCGAAGTGCCCAAGGCGCTGGTCGTTCTAAGGGCCGGCGCCTCGGTTTCGGGATCGCAGCTCATTGAGTTCTGCCGTTCGCAGCTGGCGCATTACAAGTGTCCACACACCGTAGAGGTTGTAGATAGCCTGCCCAAAACAAGTACGGGAAAAGTGCTCAAGAAGGACCTGCGCAAGCAATATGAACGCACTCCATCGCCATCGCATGCCACGACGCTGAATTAAGGCCTGGTATGACCGACCTCAAGGAGATTTCGCCGATTTCCATTCGCTCCGCGGCGGTGGTGGGCGCGGGCACCATGGGCGCCGGCATTGCAATGGCTCTTGCCAATGCAGATATCCCGGTGCTGCTTAAAGAAGACGATCCGGCCGCACTTGACCGCGGCCTGGGCAACGTCCGGCTGAATTACGCAAGCTCGGTGAAGCATGGGCGCTTTACTCAGCAATTCGTCGATGAGCGTGTGGCGCTGATCGCTCCCACCCTTTCCTACGAGGGCTTCGGTGCTGTGGATTTGGTAATCGAGGCTGTGTTCGAAGGCATGCAGCTCAAAAAGCAAGTTTTCAGCCAGCTGGATCAAGTCTGTAAGCCCGACGCCATCCTCGCCAGCAACACGTCCACCCTGAGCATCGACGAGATCGCCTCTGCCGTTTCTCGGCCCGAGTTCGTTATCGGCACACATTTCTTCACTCCTGCCAACGTGACGCGGCTGCTCGAGGTGGTGCGCGGCAAGCAGACTTCGCCCGAAGTTATTGCCACTTGCATGCAGCTTGCGCGCAAGCTGGGGAAGGTGGGAGTGGTGGTGGGCAACTGCATGGGCTTCGTGGGCAATCGTATGTTCATCCCTTATCATCGGCAGGTCCAGTTCCTGATCGAAGAAGGCGCGACGGTCGAAGCAGTAGACGGGGCTCTGACCGGCTTTGGGATGGGCCTCGGACCTCTTGCCACCATGGACATGGTAGGCCTCGACGTGGGGTGGCGCATTCGCCAGGAACACCCGCAGGAAGCCGGCATTCGCCAGCCGTTCGTGGAAGATCGCCTGTGCACGCTTGGCCGCTACGGCCGCAAGACCGGCGCGGGCTGGTACAAATACGACCCGCAAAGACGGGCCGACCCCGAGGTGGCGGAACTGGTTCGCAAATGGGCTGCAGAAGAAGGAATTGTTCAGCGACCGATCTCGAACCAGGAGATTCTGGATCGTTGTCTCTGGTCGTTGGTGAACGAAGGCGCGCGGATCCTGGAAGAAGGCTACGCGACCTGCGTGTCGGACATTGACACCATCTTCGTCAACGGCTACGGGTTCCCGGCCTCGCGTGGCGGTCCCATGAAGTATGCCGACACGGTCGGGCTAAAAACCGTCTACGGCCAAGTCTCGGATTTTTACAGCGCCTATGGCGCAATCTGGCAGCCCGCACCACTGCTCAAAGAATTAGCGGAGCACGAAAGAAGCTTTTACGAGTAGCCTGTTCATCGTGCGCCACGCACAAGCTTCTTTCCTGGCGGAAAATTATGACGTGTTGTCGCCGATTGGAGAAGCTCAGTCACGGTTGCTTGGCAAGTACTGGGCGGCGCGCAACCTTCGCTTCGATCGGGTCTGCGCTGGTCCTCGAGTGCGCCACATCGACACAGTCAAGTTGGTCCGCGAGGCCTATGAACTCGGCGGTCTCGGGTTTCCCGAGGTGCAAATCGTCCCCGAGTTTGATGAGTATCCGGCAGAGGCCGTGATGAAGCGTGGCCTTCCTCTCTTGCTCGAAGTTGACCCGCAGGTTAGAGAACTGCACGCCGCCTTCCTGTGTTCTGCCCACCCAGATGAGCAGCGAACCAGGTTTCAGCGTCTGTTTGAAGTCGTAGTCGCGGAGTGGGCCCATGGCGTGCTGCGGCTTGACGACGTAGAGACCTGGCGGGAGTTTTGTTCCCGGGTGAATGCCGGTTTCGATCAATTTCTCTGCGCCGGCAATCGCGGGGAGCGCACAGCAATCGTCACCTCTGGCGGCCCTACTGCAGTTGCCTTGCAGCGGGCTCTCGAGATTTCTCCAAAACAGACTTTGCTATCGAGCTGGATGGTAAGGAACTCTTCCTGGAGCGAATTTCTCTACTCTGCGAAGAGATTCTCACTTAGCAGCTTCAACGCTCATGGGCATATCACCGAACCTTCTCACCTCACCTACAGATAGCCCGAGGACTCTGATGACCAGTTTGTTCGACCAGCCCACCGCGATTCGACCCGGAGAAGAGGTTGATACCGCCAGGCTGGAAGAGTACTTGCACAGTCACTTTGCCGGCGAGAAGGGACCTCTTGAGGTCCGTCAATATCCCAGCGGGCACTCCAACCTGACCTATGCCCTCCGCCTCGGTGGCAGGGAGTTGGTGCTGCGTCGTCCTCCTTTCGGAAGCACGGTAAAGTCGGCCCACGACATGGGCCGCGAGGTTCGCGTGCTTTCCCGGCTCCACGCTTTTTACTCGCCGGCTCCTGAAGTGCTTCTCTATTGCGAGGACAGCTCCGTGCTCGGCGCGCCGTTCTACGTGATGAAACCCATTCACGGCATCATCCTCCGCCGTCAACTGCCGCCCGGGCTTAGCCTTTCCGCAGAGACAGCACGGCAGCTTAGCGAGTCGTTCCTCGAGAACCTGGTATCTCTCCATCATGTTGACTATGCAGCGGCGGGTCTCGCCGATCTGGGCAGACCAAACGGCTACCTGGAACGCCAGGTCCGCGGCTGGACCGAACGTTACTACGGCTCCAAGACGAGCGACTACGCGGAAGTGGCTAAAATCTCAGCGTGGATGGAGCAGAACATGCCATCGACCTCCGCAGTCTCGCTGATTCACAATGATTACAAATACGACAACGTCATTCTTGATGTGAACCAGGTCACCAGGATCATAGGTGTGCTGGACTGGGAGATGTGTACCATCGGCGACTCACTCGCTGATCTTGGCACCACGCTTGCCTATTGGGTCGATGCTACCGATCCTGAGGAACTGCAGCAGAACAGCTACGGGCCGACTGCCCTCCCTGGGAGCTTTCGACGATCAGAGGTGGTGGAATGCTACGCTCGAAAGACGGGAAGCGACGTTTCCCAGATCGGCTTCTATCTCACCTTTGCCCGTTTCAAACTGGCCGTCATTTTGCAGCAAATCTATTTCCGCTATTACCAGGGCATCACCAAAGACGAGCGGTTCGTATCTATGCCCGGGACAATTCATGCTCTGCTCAAGAGTGCGCTCGATTGCGCCCAGACCGGCCGTTTGTAGACTGTCTTGCCGCGAATGATGGGTGACCCATATTTCGTGGCAGGGGCAGCGGTCTATTTTTTCAGCTCCCATTTTGCAATGGATTCCAGGTGTACCTCATCCGGACCATCGGCAATGCGCAGCGTGCGCACCGACGCCCACGCGCTGGACAGGAAGCTGTCTTGCGACACGCCAAGCCCTCCATGGGCTTGTATCGCTCGATCCAGCACGCGAAGCGCCATGCTCGGCGCCACCACTTTGATCATGGCAATCTCAGCACGCGCCTCTTTGTTGCCCACCGTGTCCATCATGTGGGCAGCCTTCATGGTGAGCAGCCGCGCCTGTTCGATCTCAATACGCGAAGTGGCGATATCGGCGCGAATGGTTCCCTGTTCGGCCAAAGGTTTTTGAAAGGCGACGCGGGTTTTCACCCGCCGGCACATCGCTTCCAAGGCACGCTCCGCAACACCGATGCATCGCATGCAATGATGAATTCGCCCCGGCCCCAGACGTTCCTGGGCAATCTCGAATCCGCGGCCTTCCCCAAGCAATATGTTTCCTGCCGGCACACGCACGTCCTGGAAGAGTATTTCTCCGTGGCCATGCGGCGCATGGTCGTAACCGAATACGCTCAGCATGCGCACGATCTTGACCCCCGATGCTTCCATGGGAACGAGGATCATCGATTGCTGCTTATGGCGTGGCGCGGAACGGTCGCTCTTGCCCATAAGGATAGCAATCTTGCAGCGCGGATCGCCGGCTCCGGAGGACCACCACTTTCGCCCGTTGATGATGTATGTGTCCCCATCGCGGATGATGCTCGCTTCGATATTGGTGGCGTCGGAAGACGCGACATCCGGCTCCGTCATGGCGAAGCACGACCGAACTTCGCCGGCCAGCAGCGGATCGAGCCATTGCTTTTTCTGCTCGGCCGTTCCATAACGCGCCAGCACTTCCATATTGCCGGTGTCGGGGGCGGAACAATTAAAAACTTCGGGTGCGATGGGGCTGCGGCCCATGATCTCGCAGAGTGACGCGTACTCCTGATGAGTAAGACCCGGGCCCTTGCCCAGTTCACTGTATTCGGGCGTCAGAAACAGATTCCACAAACCCTCAGCGCGCGCCTTCTTCTTGAGCTCTTCGATAACGCGGGAAGGCTGCCATCGCTGGCGCGCGATTTCTTGATTAAATCGATCTTCGCTCGGATATACATGGGCATCCATGAAGGCGAGCAGGCGTTCTCGAATTGTGTGTATCTGTTCCATGTTGGCAAACTCCTGTCAATCGAGAAAGAGGTCAGTCCTCAGCGGCAGTCCCGGGCTAACAGAGTAGGCTGAAAAGTCGGTGATGCCTGCCTCAACCAGTACTTCCTCATCGATAAAGAAATTGCCGGTCGTCTTACGGCTGTCCTGCGCGAGGATGTGCGCCGCTGCGTCAGCGACAATCTCCGGCGTGCGTCCGCGTTCCGCTTCGGCACCTGGGATCACCTGCAAAGCGGCGGTGGCAATGATGGTACGCGGCCAAAGGGCGTTGACGCCGATCCCCAAGGGGCGAAACTCCTCGGCCATTCCCAGGACACACATGCTCATTCCGTATTTGGCAATGGTGTATGCCACGTGCGGAGCGAACCATTTGGCCCGCATATCGAGCGGAGGGGAGAGGGTCAGGATGTGGGGATTTGCTGCCTTGGCAAGGTGTGGCAAACAGGCTTGTGAACACACGTACGTGCCGCGCAGATTTACGTCCATCATCAGGTCGAACCTCTTAAGAGGGGTGTCTGCCGTGGCCGTCAGGCTGATGGCGCTGGCGTTGTTCACCAGGACATCGATCCCGCCGAAGCGCTCCACTGCTTTCTGCACCGCGTCTCGTACCTGATCTTCAAAACGGATATCCACGAGCAGTGGGAGAGCTTTTCCGCCCGCGGCTTCGATGGCCGATGCGGCCGTGTACACGGTGCCCGGCAACTTCGGGTGTGGGACTGCCGTTTTGGCGGCCACGACAACGTTGGCGCCCTCGCGCGCGGCGCGCAATGCGATGGCGAGCCCGATGCCGCGGCTGGCCCCGGTGATGAAAACGGTTTTTTCTCTCAGACCAGGCATGGTTTTGATCCCGTTTAAAAAATCCAGGTGACAGACGTTATCTTTTGCGCTTATCTTACCCGTCGGTTAGAAATCTTGGTTCAACACTACCGTCTAGCCCAGGGATCGGCTGAAAAAACAGACTCTAAACCATTTGAAAATAGCGACTTATAAGAAATAGCACAACGGGGTAGTACCCACCTTGCGAGGACCAATCGTGGCGACTCAATCCATTTGCACGTCAGCACTCATTTACCGGCTCATCTTTACCCTCACCCGTTCGCGCCTATCGTCATTAGGATCGGCGAAGAAAAGTTGTTTTTTGCTCGCGGCCTGGTTGCTGTGGGTACCCTTGACCTACGCGCAGGGTGTAGGCGCCTCCGGCGTTATTCGCGGAACGGTCACGGATCCAACCGGCGGGGTCATTCC
>Ga0182024_10023090_pt1 | contig 11166 bp, 12 predicted proteins | sample P32metaG_FD_120480 | JGI IMG/M metagenome (GOLD analysis project Ga0182024, IMG submission 120480) | Permafrost microbial communities from Stordalen Mire, Sweden - P3-2 metaG (Illumina Assembly) | ecosystem: Environmental > Terrestrial > Soil > Wetlands > Permafrost | place: Sweden: Stordalen... | reverse complement strand
GGTCTTTCGGGCCGCCAGGTGCATTGTGCTGATCGGCGGTTTGCGCCAGCGAGAAACTGGTGCCAAGTCCCAACAGGACCACCGCGACGACGGCTCGCGTGCAATTGCTCGTCATTGGAGATTTCCCTCTTCTCATCGCATGGGTGGCGGGTTTGCCGGCGAAGCCTAGCAGAAAGATCGGCCGGAATTAGTTTTTCTTTTCGCGCGATCTCGGCGAGGCGACCGGCTCTGCGGGGAGAATTGCCGGCGCCGGAGCGTCTCGATTCAGCGCCCAACGGAGCCTGCGCGGGAACGAAACGCGCTTCGATCGCAACCGCTTGCGACGCGCTCAAGCGGGAGCTCGCCTTCCTTGCGGACCGGTGACCGATTCCCCCAGCTGCGCCAGCATGTCGGCCGTCATGCCGGCGAGATCGAACCGGGGCGCCCAGCCCCAGTCCGCCCGGGCAGCGCTGTCGTCGAGCGAGCGCGGCCAGGAATCCGCGATCGATTGGCGGACCGGGTCGACCTGATAGTCGATCACGAATCCGGGAATGTGCTTGCGAATTTCCCCCGCCAGATCCTCGGGCGCGATGCTCATGGCGGTGACGTTATAGGCATTGCGATATTTGAGCGCCGCGCCGTCGGCTTCCATCAGCTCGATCATGGCGCGGGTCGCGTCGGGCATGTACATCATGTCGAGCCGGGTCGCCGGACCGAGGAAGCATCGGTAGTGCTTGTAGCGGAGCGCCTGGTAGAAGATCTCGACCGCGTAGTCGGTGGTGCCGCCGCCGGGTGGCGCGACGTAGGAGATGAGGCCCGGCAGGCGCAAGCCGCGCACATCGATGCCGAAGCGAGCCGCATAGTAGTCGCACAGCAGCTCGCCCGAGGCCTTGGTGACACCATACATCGTGGTCGGGCGCTGGATCGTCACCTGCGGGGTGTGATCGCGCGGCGTCGATGGACCAAAGGCCCCGATCGAGCTCGGGAAGAAAACCCGGCAGCGGTATTGGCGGGCCGCCTCCAGCACATTGTAGAGGCCGCCCATGTTGATGCTCCAGGCCAGGTGCGGCCTCTCCTCCGCCACCGCCGAGAGCAGGGCCGCCAGGTGATAGATCGTGTCGATGTCGTGCCGCCGCACGGCCTCGAGGATTTGCTGCGGCTGCGTGCAGTCCACGTGCTCGAAGTTGCGCTCGGTCGCGACAAGAGATTGCAACGGCGCCATCCGGATGTCGGAGACGATGACGTGCTGGGCGCCGTAGCGCTGCTGCAAGGCAGGGATCAGCTCGGAGCCGATCTGGCCAAATGCGCCGGTGACCAGGATGTTTCGCATTTTTCGCCCGCCAAGACCGCGCCGATCAGATTTCCAGGAGCTTGTCCGGCGGGTCGTCGCGCTGCAACGCGCCCGGCGGAAAGTGAGTGGCAAGCACCGCTCCGCAGCGCTCGATCGCCGCCACGAACCCGTCCGCGGGCCGTCCCGCCTTGATGGCCACGGTGAGCTCACCGATGGCCTCATTCCAGACTTGCGGCGTGACCTTTTCGTTGATGACGGCATCGGCGATGATTTCCGCATAACGCTCGGCCGTCGAGGCAAAGATGAGTACGCCGGTGCGCTGCGTGGTCTTGTCCAGCCCCTGCGCAAAGAACTGTCGCATGGCCTCGGAATGGGCCCGCTCGTGCTTGGCGCGACGCGGCACGACGTGAAACCGCAGCTTGGGATGTGACAGTGCCAACGCCGTCACGACGAAGACGATCAGTTGCCAGAGGTAGATGACAGCCGCCCGCCAGCTGGTCAGAGCAACGAGCGGCAGCGGAACCAGCAGCGCGAGCGCGGCCGCCCAGGCTATGGGCACGAGCCGGTAGTCGCTCGAATGCTTGGCGATGACGCAGAAGATCTCCCCGGCCGTGCGCGCCTCGGCGGCGCGGATCGTATCGGCAATTCGGGTCTTGTCGGATTGCGAGATCATCGGCCCTCACCAGCTTCCGGAGGCGCCGCCGCCCCCGAAGGAGCCGCCGCCACCGCTGAAGGAATCGCCGCCTCCGGATGAGCTCGACGAGCCGCGTCCGCTGGACAGCAGCATCAGGATCAGGAATTGCAGGATCCCCCGGCAGATGGCGCCGCCCCTCACGGCGCAATAGATCAGAAGCCCGACACCGAGGAGGACCGCCACGATCGCAGGCCAGACCGCGCCGGCGGGCGCCGGCTGCGCGTTGTCGGTGGAGATCTTCTGGGCGGCCCGGTCCTGCCACTCCTGCGCATCGCCGCTGAGCACCTGAATGATGTCCTCGACACCGCGCTTGATGCCGCCGGCATAGTCCGCGATCTTGAATCGCGGCAGGATCGAATTCTCGATGATCAGCTTGGAGACGGCGTCGGTCAGCGTGCCCTCGAGCCCATAGCCCACCTCGATGCGGACCTTGCGCTCGTTCGGCGCCACGATGAGCAGCACGCCGTTGTTCTTGTCCTTCTGGCCGATCTGCCAGCTCCGCCCAAGCTGATAGCCGTAATCTTCGATCGAGGTGCCCTGCAACGATTTCAAGGTCACGACCACGAGCTGGTCGGTGGTCTTCTGCTCGAGATCCGCCAGCGATTGGGTCAGCGCCGTGCTGGCCGGCGCGTCCAGGATACCGGCCTCATCGACGACCCGCCCGCTGAGCACCGGAAAGGTCAGGCTCTGCGCCGCACAGGTGCAGGCCAGACAGAGCCAGGCGATGCCCGCCAGGATCGCGCGCCGCGACATGCCGCGATCGCTCAGAACTTGACTTGCGGCGGCTGCTTGAGGTCCTCGGCGACCGTGAACTCCTGCATCGGCTTGTTGCTCTTGTAAAACGTGGAGGCCCAGACCACCCCCGGGAAGGTCTTCAATTCGGTATTGTAGACCCGCACGGCCTCGATGTAGTCGCGGCGGGCGACCGCGATGCGGTTCTCGGTGCCTTCGAGCTGCGACTGCAGGGCCAGAAAATTCTGGTTCGATTTGAGATCCGGATAGCTTTCGGAAACGGCGAGCAGGCGGCCGAGCGCGCCGGAAAGCTGCGCCTGCGCGTCCTGAAACTTCTTGAATGCCTCGGGATCGGTGATCGTGTCGGCGTTCACCTGGACCGCGGTGGCCTTCGCGCGGGCGTTCGTCACCGCCTCGAGCACGCTGCTTTCCTGCTTGGCATAGCCCTTCACGGTCTCGACCAGATTGGGAATGAGATCGGCCCGCCGCTGGTACTGGTTTTGCACTTCCGACCATTTGGCCTTGGCCTGCTCTTCGTCGGTCGGGATGTTGTTGACGCCGCATCCGGAGAGCAGGAGGCCCAAGAGCGGGACCAGGACGACAATGCGTGCGAAGCCGAAGCGGTCCGCGGACCAACGAGACATGGCATTTCTCCATCACGACGATTTTTCAGCCTGCCAGCCGGCAGCGGCGAGCCCAGCCGGCGCCGCGGCAAGGAACCGCAAGGCCGTCTCGGTCTGAACGCCGGGCGCGCAGCGTCCTCGGCCCTGTTCAACGTCAGATGACGGACGCGCGTGCATTTGTCAAACGAAGGCATACTTTGCATGCAAAGGGCGTCACCAGCAATGCCACCGTGGTGAATGCCGCGCCCGAGCCTGCTGGTCGGGCCGAAGTGCTGCCACAGCGCGCCCGCAGATCGATGCGCCGGCATGGTATCGATCGAGACCGATGCTGCCTCGCGGATTTTGATCCAAGTCAATGTCGGAAAGGCTGAATTCCGTTTGATGGAGCGAGCGCAACATTCACTCGAGTTGACACCCATGAAATCAATCCTGGTCCCGATCGGCGGCAGCACTACGGATGGGCCCGTTCTCGAAACGGCCCTCGCGTCGGCTCGTCCGTTTGCCGCGCATCTGCAGTTCCTCCATATCCGGGTCGGCTTGGGCGAGACCGCACAGCATACGCCGCACATGGCTTTCGCGAGCGGACCCGCCCTGCGCGACGCCCTGGAAGACCTGGAGGTCCAGACCCGCGGCCGTTGCGCGGCGGCGGTCGAGCACATCCACGATTTTTGCACACGCTCGCAGATCGAGTTGTGCGACGCGCCAAATCGCTCGCAAGCCGTGACGGCGAGCTGCCGGGAAGAAGGAGGAAGCGCGCTCGAGCGCGTGCTGTTTCACGCGCGCCACAACGATCTCGTGGTGGTCGGGCGCGCCTCGAAGCCGAACGGATTGCCGCCGGATTTTCTCGAGCTTCTGATTCTGGGGTGTGGACGCCCGGTCCTGATCGCCGGCCCGGCTCCGTCACCGACGGTGACCGGCACCATCATGGTCTGTTGGAGAGAAAGCGCAGATGCCGCCCGCGCCGTTACGGCTGCGGCGCCCTTCCTGGCCGAGGCCAAACGCGTGGTTTTCGCCGGCGTCGTCGAGAAGAACGGGGACGCCGCGTCGGCCCTGAACGATGTCGTCGGTCGATTTGCATGGCACGGCGTTCCGGCCGAGATCCAAGTCATCACGCCGAACGGTCGCCCGGTGCAGGAACTGCTGGCGAGCGCCGCCCAGGCCTGCGCGGCCGACCTGATCGTGTCGGGCGCCTACGGTCACTCGCGCCTGCGCGAGGTGGTGTTCGGCGGCTGCACCCAGTCCTTCATCCGCCACTGCGATCGGCCGGTCTTGTTGATGCATTAAGGCGTCGGGCTCTGAACCTGCGGCTCGGCACGTGCCACAAGCGCGCCGCGACGGGCGGGCGCTGCGGCCGGCAGAGCCATACGCGTGACGCGGAGCCGAAAAGCAGATAGTTAAGATCAACCGGCTCGAAGCTGGGTCGGGACGCAAGGTCGCGATCGGCATCATATGATGAATGACCGGATTGCAACTCGAGCCGTTGGGCGATTTTCGCTCTTGATCGCGCTTGCGCTGGCGACGTCGCCGGCGCGTACCGCCGTCCTCGATGATGGCGACGCATCCCGCCTCGCCGCCATCAACGAGGCGATCAAGTCATTTGAAGACGACGTGAGCTCGGCGCTCCACGATCTGCCGTCCAATGAAGCCGAGCAAATCGAATCCTATGCCTATGTGGAGCTCAACCTGGAGGCCGCGCATGAGCGGCTGAACACGGTTTTCATGCTGGCGGCTGTTTCCGTCTATGTGGAATCCCCGTCCGATCAGGTTCTCATCCTGAACCTCATGCATGGACAGTTGCTGCCGCAGAGCAAGAACTACCTGAGTGAGAAACGGAACGCGATTGCCAGCATGGCGGCCGCGCATCCGGCAAATCAGGTGTTGGCAACCTATGGGACGCGGGCGGCCGTCCTGCTCGGAGACCGGGCGATCCCTTTGCTCGATGAGCTCTATCGCCGCACCGGTGATCCCGCGCCTTGACGCGTCGGGTCGGGCGCGGCCGCCGGGGCACCGCATGAACGACGGTCTTGCGGCTTTTCTGCGCGCTCGCCACGAGACCCGCGGTCTATGCAATCGTCCGAGGCCCCGATATCGCATGCCTGTCATGCATTCACGTTCCCCGACGAACAAATAAATTTGAGCGGCGACGCCCTGACGGTTTGTCAGCATTTGTTGCTCGCGCGGTGTTTTTCCGGCTCAGGCATGGTTAATGCCGAAGCCCTTTTGTCGCCACATTGATCAATCAAACGCCCCGCTTCCCCACAAAAAAGAGCAACCACGACGGCCTTACAGCCGCACAGCGCGTTGGAGAGCGTAATGAAACTTAGGATCATTCTTTTGCTGACCACGAGTGTTCTGATGTCGACAGCGAGTGGTGCGAATGCATCTACGAGCAGTCATCACCTTCATCACGGCCTGCACGTTGCTCACCAAAACAATTCGTCTCGAAGCTCCGCCGACGGACGCCCGTCCGCATGGTGCGGATGGGAGATGCGTCATCTGGTCGGGGGCAATCCCGGGCCCGAATACAATCTCGCGCGCAATTGGGCGCATTGGGGCCGACCGGCGAGTGGTCCGGCACCCGGCGTCATCGGGGTGATGCCGCATCATGTCTTCAAGGTGGTCCAGGTCCTGGGCCGCGGAACCGTCCTGGCGATCAGCGGCAACGACGACCATGCGGTGAGGCTGCGTCCCCGCTCGACGGCGGGCGTCATCGCGTGGCGCGAGGGGTGACGCTCCGGTCGCGAGCGTTCGCCGATGCAAGACAGAGTCAAGTCGGAGTCGATGGACGACACGCCGCGCACGCGGCGGGTTGCCGCCGTCGGCTCTGACCCCCGCTTTCGTTCCCGGCGCGCGCTCAGGCGGGCGCCGGGTCTCATTCCAGCTCCTGAACCGCGCATCGAGGCACAGTTGATGTCGCTCGTGGCAGCTTGTATCTACAATGCACCGCGCTCGCAGGACTCCCATGCGCGCGCTTCGATCAGGATTGGGGAAGGCAATGAGACGTCTCGTCGTTGCGGCAACGCTCATGGGCCTCGCGGTGGCGCCGGCGTTCGCGCAGCGTCCGTCGCCGGGTGAAGGTGAGGATCACAGCCAGGTGCTGGGGAACGGCATCTACAGCATCAATTGGGGCACCATGGGGCTCAATGTCGGCATGTCGAGCGGGGACGACGGCATTCTGCTGGTCGATGCCCAGGACGAGCCGGCGGTGCCCAGGCTGCAGGCCGAGATCGCCAAGCGCTCCGACAAGACCGTCCGCATCGTCATCAACTCGCATTGGCATTTCGATCATGTGGGCGCCAACGAGCTCTACCGCCGGCAAGGCGCCACCATCATCGCGCAGGAGAATACGCGCAAGCGGCTGATGACCGAGCAGGTGAACCCGCTCGGCGGCAAGCAGCGGGCGTTCCCGGCCTCGTTCTGGCCGACGCTGACGTTCGCGGATGCGCTCACGCTCCACTTCAACGGCGACGACATCGACGTCGTCCATGTGCCGAGCGGCCACACCGACGGCGACGTCATCGTGCGCTTCCGCCAAGCGGACGTGCTGTTCGCCGCCGATCTATTCAACAACGGCGACTATACGCGCGTCGATCTGCGCGGCGGCAGCCTGGACGGCATGATCGCGGCCTACCAGAAGCTGCTGCCGGGGCTGGACGATCAGGTGAAGGTGGTGCCCGGCCGCGGGCGGGCGGGGACCAAGAAGGACATGGAGGATTATCTGGCCGTGATGCTGGCGCTGCGCGAGCGCGTCGGCAAGCTGATCCGGGACGGCAAGACCATGGAGGAGGCGGTGGCCCAGAAGCCCACCGCCGACCTCGACCCGAAATGGGGCAACGGACCCATCCGCCCCGACCAGATCGTGGAAGAGGTCTACGCCGATCTCAAGCGGAAGATCCGGTAGCTTTGCGGCTGCTTAATCGCGGCGCAGCATTTCCTTGCTCGGGACCAGCGCGTCCTTCCACTCGCGCGGCAGCACGTTCTCGGCCGCTCCCTTGCGGATGTAGTAGTTCCAGAGCTTCTTGATATGCCAGCTGCGCATCTCCATGCGCTCGATCTGCGCGATCTCGTCCTCCGTCAAGGCCAGCGGCTTGGCGCCGGCCTGCAGCACCTCCAATTGCGCCCGGGCATTCTCCTTGAAATGCACCGCATCGATGAACAGCGCCCGCACCGATTCGGCCACCAGCACCAGGCCGTGCGCACGCATCAGCGCCGCGTGATGGGGACCGAGCGTCTTCGCCAGCGCCCGGGCCTGCTCGGTCAGCTTGATGTGGCTCGGATCCGGATGGGTCGGAATGCCGCTCTTCCAGCGCGAAGCGCGCGCCCGCATCGGCATCAGCGTCACGCCCGCCATCATGGTGAACGCGATGGCGAGCTCCATGTGGCAATGGAGCACGGACTGCACGTCCGGACGCGCCTTGAGGATCTCGAGATGGATCGGCAGCTCGCTCGGCGGCTGGCCGTCGCCCTCGAGCACCTTGCCGTCGTAGTCCACCACCAGCATGGACTCCGGGCCGACCTCAGCGCGCGAGGTCGAGCCGATCTGGATCACGAAGGCATCGCGTCCGGGAATGCGGGTGGAGATGTGGCCGCTGTAATCCAGTATCCCCTCGGTCACCAAGAGGCGGGTGACGGCCGCGGTTTCGAGCGCCACGTTGCCGGCGGCCGCCGGCGCTCCGGAGGCGGGGGGCTTTTGCGATAGCTGCGAGACTGACATTCGGGTTCTCCGTTGGATTTGATTGTTGAGCGCAAATGAAGCCGGCCGCCGCGCGCTTATTGGTCAGCTTGCGAAGGGTCGAGATCCGTTGCCGGATTCCTCATCCGGGACACTTCGAGCAAGCCAGTCTTGCTCCGGCCACTTGGCCGGCGGGCTCGCGCTGAGCTCCTGGCGCGTGAAGGGCGTGTGGTGCCAAGTCGTGAAACCGCTGGCGCTCCCTACCGGAATCGAACCGGTGTTTTCGCCGTGAGAGGGCGACGTCCTGGGCCGCTAGACGAAGGGAGCTCGTCGCGAGCATCCGAATAACCCCGATCCCGCGGCGGCGCAAGCGCAGGCGGCGCGGCCCCCGCGGGCTCGATGCGGCCGGCCGAACGCGTGGCGAGCCACGCGGGATCCGGCTAGGCTCGCTGGCGAAACGCCGCTTGGCCCCGGGGACACGCATGCGCAGGCGATTGCTCAATTGGCAGGGGCAGCGCTTTCTCTATCTCGGCCTCGAGGGCGAGCCGGGCGTTGCGCTGCCGCAGCAATCTTCCGCGCTATTCGTGCGCGCCGGCGCCGAGCTGGCGGCCTTCGGCTTCGCCTTGGAGCGCAACACCGTGCGCACCCGCGTCTTCGGGCGCAGCGGGGCGGCCCGTGCCGCCGGCAGCGCCGCCCGCATGCAAGCGCTGGTCGGGCAAGCGCGCGCGGCCGGCGCGAGCTACGTCAGCGTGCCGTATTTCTCCTCCGCGGCCGATGTCGGTCTCGACCTGTTCGCCATGGCGGCGCCAAGCGGCGCGGCGCCAACCAGCGCGGCGCCGACCGGCGATCCGGCGCGCCGGGTGAGCGAGCACGAACCGCAGCAGAGCTTCATCCGGCACCTGGTCTGGGGCCCGATGGTCTTTCTCGCCGGCATGACCTGCGAGACGCAGCCGGGCTTGCAGGCGCAGTGTGCCGATATCCTGCCGCGCGCCGGCGCGCTGTTGCGGGAGACCGGCTGCGATTGGGGTAACGTGGTGCGGGTCTCGTTCTTCCTGCACCGCGACCAGGACCCCGATGCGCTCCTGGCCGGCGTGGCAGCGCTGGCGCCGGTGCCGCTCGCGCACGCCGAGCTCGAATTGGTCGAGGGATTTTCGCGGCCCGGCAAGTTGATCGAGATCGAGATCACGGCCCGGCGGTGAAACGGCGCCTCAAGGCTCGGTGGCGAAGCGCAGCCGCCCGGCCGGCGCCAACGTCTTGCTGTCGAAGGTGCGGGCCTCGAGCGCCCCGGCGAGATCGACAGTGACGACGATGCGGTCCCCCGCCCCCGAGATCGCCACCACCCGCGCGCCCTTGGGCAGCATGGCGGTGACATCAAGGCGCGCCACGCTTCCCTCGCTGCGGAAAACCCGGTAGCCGATGACCCCGACCACGGCCGCAATGGCGACGAGCGTGGTCACGCCCGATATGATCATCAGCCATTTCACCTTGGCGACGATGCTCGCGGCGGCGGGATCGAGAGGTTTTTCGTCGTCCGTCACTTTTCGTCGTCCGTCAGCGGATCGCTCATGTCAGTGCAGCACCGGCGCCAGGAGAAAGTCGTCATCGCCGGCGAGGATGCCGGCGAGCGGCTCGACCGCGTGCTCGCGGCGCGCATCGGCGACCTCTCGCGCTCGCGGCTCAAGGCACTGATCCTCGCCGGCGAAGTCGCCATCGGCGGGCGCACGATCCGCGATCCGGGCCATCACGTCAACGCCGGCGACGCCGTCATGGTGGAGGTGCCGGCCCCGGAGCCGGCCGAGCCCGGCCCTGAGAACATTCCGCTCCACATCGTGTTCGAGGACGACGAGATCATCGTGATCGACAAGCCCAAGGGGCTGGTGGTGCACCCGGCCGCCGGCAACTGGACCGGGACCCTGGTCAATGCGCTGATCGCCCATTGCGGCGACAGCCTTTCGGGCATCGGCGGGGTGCGGCGGCCCGGCATCGTGCACCGTCTCGACAAGAACACGACCGGCCTCATGGTGGTGGCCAAGACCGACCGCGCCCACGCCTGCCTCTCCCGGCAGTTCGCCGATCATGGCCGCTCGGGCGTGATGCAGCGCGGCTATCTGGCCTTCGCATGGGGAGTGCCGGAGCGGCCCAAGGGCATCGTCGAGGCGCCGATCGGCCGTCATCCGCACGCCCGCGACAAAATGGCCGTGCGTCCGGAGGGCCGCGCAGCCGTAACTCATTGGGAGATGCTGGAGCGCTATGCGGGTTCCGACGGGTCTGCGGTCGCAAGCCTGCTGGCCTGCCGGCTGATGACCGGGCGCACGCACCAGATTCGCGTCCATCTGGCCTCGATCGGCCATCCACTATTGGGCGATGACACCTATGGGTCAGGCTTTCGAACCAAGACCGCCCGGTTGCCGCCGGAAGCCCGCCAGGCGCTGGCAGGGCTTGGACGACAGGCATTGCATGCCTATTTATTGGGGGTCGAACACCCATCCCGGGGCGAATACCTTGAGTTCCGCTCGGAACTGCCAGGGGACCTCAGCGGTTTACGTTCCAGTCTCGGTGCCCAGCTCGGTCCATCCGGGGGTTCCGGCCGAATCCATAAATCCGCCGGAAAATCAAAGACTTGACGGTAGATCGAAGGGTCACGGCGACGTGACACGGCGGGTTCCCGGTGTATCTTCCTTTCGCCCCCCCTTTTCCTGTAATGTTGCGACTGCGGTCACATCTCGCGGTCGCAGCAAACTGGACGGCACCGTCGGCTCGGGAAGCGGCGGTGCGATCCGCCCGCCGGCAACGGGGGCACAACATTGGAGGGCGCTACCATGGCCCATGCCGCGGCCTTGCCGATCATAACGGCTGAATCAGGCCTCACCCGCTATCTCGAGGAAATTCGGCGGTTTCCCATGCTGGAACCGCAGGAAGAATACATGCTGGCCAAGAGCTGGCGTGAGCATGGCGACCGCGACGCAGCGCATCGGCTCGTCACCAGCCATTTGCGCCTGGTGGCCAAGATCGCCATGGGGTATCGCGGCTATGGCCTGCCGATCGCCGAGGTGGTGTCGGAGGGCAATGTGGGCCTCATGCAGGCGGTCAAGCGTTTCGAGCCGGACAAGGGCTTTCGCCTCGCCACCTATGCGATGTGGTGGATCAAGGCCTCGATCCAGGACTATGTGCTGCG
>Ga0182024_10023089_pt1 | contig 11166 bp, 9 predicted proteins | sample P32metaG_FD_120480 | JGI IMG/M metagenome (GOLD analysis project Ga0182024, IMG submission 120480) | Permafrost microbial communities from Stordalen Mire, Sweden - P3-2 metaG (Illumina Assembly) | ecosystem: Environmental > Terrestrial > Soil > Wetlands > Permafrost | place: Sweden: Stordalen... | reverse complement strand
CCGCACGAACGATTTTATATTCCAATTTATGAATGGGAGCTGCGCCGCGCTGTTCCGAACGGCACAGGCAAGTATAATGGAACCGTAGCTCGTCTAATATGATCAACGCTTGTTAAAGACCGATAATCGGCTGTTTCGTTGCGCAAACGCGGCCACGAAATCAGTTTTTAAAACCGCATTAAGTCTCGATCACCGGCTCTCTGCCAACCAGCCTTGCGAGCTGGCGCAAGCGGTTGAAAAGCCGGTCGCTGCCGAGCGCCCCATACTTGCCGCGCAAGGTCAGCACCAATTTACCGCGCCGCACCTTCAGCGGCGTCTTCGGCAGCACGCCGCCCTGCCCGGCGGTAATGATGTAGGCAACCCGCATCGAGGCGCCAAGCACGCGGGCCCGATCCAGCATGCGGGTGGTGGCAAGTTCGCGTAAGCGCGGCGACAAGTCCTCCTCGCTCAAGCCGGCATGGCGGAAATAGACCGACAGCGCGAGATAGGCGCGGCTCGGATGATCGATGGCGACGAAGGCGCCGTGCGCGATGATGTTCATCGACTGCTCGCCGCGATAATCCGGATGCGCGCGCCAGCCGATGTCGGCCAGCAGGCAGGCGGCATGACGCAGCCGGCGCTCGTCGGCGGTTTCGTCGAGGCCGGACGACGCCATGAAGCGGTCGGTCCAATCGATCAGCTCCTCGCCGTGATGCGGCGAGCGCGAGCGCAGCACGTTGAGATCGGCGGCGGCCTGGATCAAGGGATCGCGCGCGCGTTCGCTTGGGCCGAGCAGCGAATAGAGCAGTCCCTCGCGCACGCCAAGCACGGAGATGATCACCTGCTTGGGCTTGATCGTGCGCACCAGATTTTCCATCACCAGCGCCGCATAGGCGAGCAGCGGCCGACGTGCGGCGTTGACGACTTCGATCTTGGACAGCGTCTCGGTGTCGACCCGGTGCACCAGGCGCGAGAACTCCAGCGCCTCGCGCGCGGAGATGCGGTAATTATGCATGACGTGGAACGGATAGCCGGTCTGCCACATGTGCAGCCGCGCCAACGCGCGCCAGGTGCCGCCGACCGCGTAGAAGGTGCGCCCCTCGCCCTCGTGCAGCATGTCGAGGTCTTCGAACGCCTCCTCGACGATCTTTTCCGCCTTCTTGAGCGAGCGGCCGGCGATGTCTTGCAAGGCGAGGCCGCCGAGCGGCAGCGTCACGCCGCCGCGCACGCGCGAGCCGTGCACGTCGACAAGTTCGAGCGAGCCGCCGCCGAGGTCGCCGACGATGCCGTCCGGCTTGTGGATGCCGGACACGATGCCGAGCGCGGTGAGATGGGCTTCGCGTTTGCCCGACAGGATCGCAATCGGCGTGCGGCAGATGCGCGTCGCCTCGGCGATGAAGGCCCGGCCGTTGCGCGCGTCGCGGCAGGCGGCGGTGGCGATCGCCCAGATCTTGCGCACATGCAGGGTGTCGCACAGCGCACGAAAACGCTTGAGCGCGTCGAACGCGGTGTCGATGGCGTCCGGCGCCAACAGACCGGTCGACTGCACCTGGCGGCCGAGACCGGCCAGTACTTTTTCATTGAAGATCGGCGTCGGGGCGCGCGTCAGCCCTTCATAGATGACGAGGCGGACCGAGTTCGAGCCGATATCGATGACCGCGACCGGCGGCCCGTTGTTGAGCCGGCCCTGGGCCTCGTTCACGCTCGGATGCTTGACGGGCGAGCGCTTACGCCCCTTCAACGAGGCGGCGTATAAGGCTGCGCGGTGACGATTCCTTGAGCGATTTGCCACGGCCCGACAGGCTCGGATTTGTCATGAAATACTTATGGGCGTTGAATGGTTCCTCGCCCGGCGCGGCCTTTATGCGCGTCGAACTGCCGTCCGGCAAGAGCGTCCAACTTTGCTCGTTATCCTTGAAGTTTGCGACCATGATCTGGCCGAGAACCTGCTCGTGCACGGTCGGATTGAGAATCGGGCATAGCACCTCGACCCGGCGGTCGAGATTGCGCGGCATCATGTCGGCGGAGGAAATATAGATCGCCGCCTTGGCGTGCGGCAGCTTGTTGCCGGAGCCGAAGCAATAGATGCGGCCGTGTTCCAGGAAACGGCCGACGATGGATTTGACCCGGATGTTGTCGGACAGCCCCGGCACGCCCGGGCGCAGGCAGCAGATGCCGCGCAACACCAGATCGACGTCGACGCCGGCGTTCGAGGCATCGTAAAGCGCGTCGATAATCCCCGGATCGACCAGCGCATTCATCTTCATCCAGATCGCCGCCGGCTTGTCGGCCTTGGCGTTGGCAATTTCCTGGGCGATGTGATCGAGAATGCGCTTGCGCAGGTTGATCGGCGAGATCGCCATTTTTTCGAGCTCGGCCGGCTCGGCGTAGCCGGTGATGTAATTGAAGATGCGCGCCACATCGCGCGCGATGACGGCGTCGGCGGAAAAGAACGACAGATCGGTGTAGATGCGCGCGGTCACCGGGTGATAGTTGCCGGTGCCGACATGCACATAGGTCGCCAGCGCGCCGCCTTCGCGCCGCACCACCAAAGACAGCTTGGCGTGGGTCTTCAATTCGATGAAGCCATAGACCACCTGGACACCGGCGCGCTCGAGATCGCGCGCCCAGCGGATATTGGCCTCTTCGTCGAAGCGCGCCTTGAGCTCGATCAACGCGGTGACCGATTTGCCGGCCTCGGCCGCTTCAATCAGCGTCTTGACGATCGGGGATTCGGCGGACGTGCGGTAAAGCGTCTGCTTGATCGCAACCACGTCGGGATCGCGCGCCGCCTGCTGCAGGAACTGCACCACCACGTCGAAGGATTCGTACGGGTGGTGCACGACCAGATCCTTCTGCCGGATAGCGGCGAAACAGTCGCCGCCGTGGTCGCGGATGCGCTCGGGATAGCGCGGATTGTACGGCACGAATTCGAGATCGGGGCGGTCGAGCCGGGTAAGCTGCGCCAAATCGTTAAGCGCGATCACGCCGTTGACCAGAAAGACCTCGTCGTCAGCCACCGCCAGCGCGCGCTGCACGAAGCTGCGCAACTCCACCGGCATCGTGGCGTTGAGCTCGAGCCGGATCACCGATCCGCGCCGCCGCTGCTTGAGCGCGGTCTCGTACAGCCGCACCAGGTCTTCGGCCTCTTCCTCGATTTCCACTTCCGAGTCGCGGATGGCGCGGAAGGCGCCCTGGCCCTTGACGGTGTAGCCGGGGAACAGCCGGCCGATGAACAGCGCGGTTGCATCTTCGAGCGTGATCAGCCGAATGCCCTGGTCGCTACCGCTTGGCAGTTTGATGAAGCGATCGATCTTCTGCGGCATGCGGATCAACGCGTTCATCGGCTTGCCGTCGCGGCCGCGCGCGAGTTGCAGCGCGATCGAGAAGGCGAGATTGGGAATGAACGGGAACGGATGCGCCGGGTCGATGGCGAGCGGAGTCAACAGGGGAAACACGTGGGTGAGGAAGCGCTCCTCCAGCCAAACGCGCTCGGCCTTCTTGAGATCCGCGCCGTCCACCAGAACGACTCCGGCATTGGCCAGCGCCGGACGCAACTCCAGCCAGCGCTTCTGCTGATCGCTGGCAAGCTGCGAGACCGCCTCGCCGATACGCGTGAGCTGCTCGCTGGGGGTGAGGCCGTCCGGGCTTTGCGTCGTGATGCCTTGGCGCATCTGACCCTTGAGGCCGGCGACGCGCACCATGAAGAATTCGTCGAGGTTGTTGGCCGAAATGGACAGGAAGCGCACCCGCTCCAGCAGCGGGTGATGCTCGTTGCCGGCCTCTTCCAGGACCCGGCGGTTGAAGTGCAGCCAGGACAGTTCGCGGTTAATGAATCGCTGCGGCTGCGAGCGCAAGCCGGTGCCGGGCGCGGAACCGGTTGCCGAAGGGAGTTCGTCACGGTCGGCGGCCGGAGCGATTTCCTCAACCGATGCAATGGCTTGGGCGCGATCTGCCATAGTAATGAGGGCCTGAAAGGCCGTATCCCTATCCGATAAAAATAGCCGGCACATGACAGTTCGCGCCGGGAAGGCCCGCCGCGTCAAGTCTGATCCACGATCGAGCTTAAGGTTCGCGAAACAGCTCGGCGGCCAGCGCCCGGGTCACCGGGCGGTGCTGGCGCATCGCCTCCTCGTCGAGCCGCGCAACCGCGGCGCGGGCGCCCACGAACGATCGCTCGATGCGGTTGATGAGGTAGTTCACCAAGGCCTCGTCGACGGCGAGCTGGCGGTCGGCGGCGAGCTTGACGATCAGCGAGCGCAACAGCGCGTCTTCGGGGGCGGCGAGCGCAACGCCCGGCACCGCGCGCAGCCGCGAGGCGAGATCGCGGATAACCACGGGAAAGGTGGTCAGCGGCGAGCGCGAGGTGATGAGGACATAAGCGCCTTGCTCGCGCGCGAGATTGATCAGATGAAAAAGCGCGCGTTCGTCGAGCCCGGCGAATTCCAGATCCTCCAGCACCAGCGCACCGGTGGCCAGGGCCGCCGGCAGATCGCCGTGCTCGAGCAATTTCGCAGCCAGCACGCGCGCGCCGGCCGCTTCCGCCCAGATCGCGGCTAGATGGCTCTTGCCGGAGCCTTCCGGCCCGGTCAGCGCAACGATCCGGTCCGGCCAATCCGGCCAGCGGTCGATCAGCGTCAGCGCCGCGGCATTCGAGGGCCCGCGCAAAAAATCCTCGCGCGCGAAGCTCTCGGCATGATCAAGCGCGAGCAGGAGTTGACGCGGACCGGCTTGCGTGGCGCTCATGCCGGAGGCTTTCCGGTGTAAAGCGCGCTTTCGCGGTAGCGTTGCAACGCGAAGCGCACCAGCACGCCGATGGTGGCGGCCAGCGGCACCGCCACCAGCAGGCCAACGAATCCGAACAGATAGCCAAAGGCGAGCAGCGCGAAGATCAGCCAGACCGGGTGCAGGCCGACGCTCTCGCCGACCAGCTTGGGTGCCAGCAGGTTGCCTTCGAGGAATTGGCCGATCAGAAAGATACCGAGCACCATCAGGATCGAGCTGTAGTTGGGCCAGAACTGCGCCACCGCGACGCCGACCGCGAGGATCAGGCCGGTCATCGAGCCGACATAGGGAATGAAAGTGATCACGCCGGAAATCAGCCCGATCAGCAGGCCGAAATTGAGGCCGCTGAGCGTGAGCGCCACCGCGTAAAACGAACCGAGGATTAGGCAGACCGCGGTTTGCCCGCGCACGAAACCGGCAATGGCGGCGTCGACGTCGCGCGCGAGTTGGCGCACGGTTTCGCGCTGTTGGACCGGGATCCAGCTGTCCGCGGTGCGGATCATGCGGTGCCAATCGTAAATCAGGTAGAAAGCGACCACCGGCGTCACCACCACCAGCGAGAACAGCGAGACCAGCGCGCGGCCGCCCGACCACAACGACTTCAGAAAGGCGGTGAGCCACCCCACCCCTTGCGTCACCAGGTCGCCGAACGATTTATCGGCACTGAAACTCGCGCCCAGAATTTTCTGCAGCCACGGTCGGCTCGGATCGCTGAGCAGCGATTGCAGCCGCGTCACGTAGCCCGGGATGTTGTCGATGAAGGATGTCAACTGGCCGCCCAAAATCGGCGCCACCAGCAGAATGACGACGACGATCGCCATCACCACCAAGGTGATGATCGACAGCGCGGCGGCCAGCCGGTTGACGCCCAGGCGTTCGAGCCGGTCGGTGACCGGCGTGAGCAGATAGGCGATTGCCGCGCCGGCGACGAACGGCAGCAGGATCTCGCTCAGCAGCCACAGCAGCAGCACGATGACGGCGAGCGCGGCCAGCCAGAACGCGACTTGCCGCTCGAACGTCAAGCCGCCGGCCTCGGGCACATCGCGGCCGCGGCGCGCCGGGACGCGCGGGCTCACGGCCCGGCCGCCGACGTGTTCATGTGCCGCACCCATTCGGCGAGATAGGCGGCCACCGACAGCAAGGTCAAGACCGCAACCACGCCCATGAGGACAAGTGTGAGGGTATCCGCCGGGATGGCGAAGCCGAGCGAGCCGAGCACCACGCAGGCGAATAGGATCTGCGCCACCGTGTTGAGCTTGGACACCAGCAGCGGCTTGATCTTGAGGGGATTGCCGATTACCCAGGACAGCATAATTCCGCCGACGATCAGGATGTCGCGCGATACCACCAGGATGACCAGCCAGCGCGGGATCAGGTTGTTGATGCCGAGCGTCAGATAGATCGAGACGATCAGCGCCTTGTCGGCTAGCGGATCGAGATAGGCGCCGAGCTCGGTGGTCATGGCAAAGCGCTTGGCAAGATAGCCGTCGACGGCGTCGCTGACGCCGGCGACCAGGAACAGCACAAAGGCGATCCACATCGCGCCAGGCGTCGCAATCGCCCAGACGACGATCGGCACCAGCAGAATGCGCCCCAGCGTGATGAGGTTTGGAATACTCAAGGCAATCCCGGCTTGTCGGCGCGCCCCGGCTTGGTCCCCCGGCGATGCGCCAATCTCGACAGAGTATAACGGTGCTTCGACCATTGCGCGACTTGCGATTTCCACGTAGGACCCGGCCATCGAGCGTAATCTGCAGGACCATCATGGCAGAAAAGGAGCGCGGCCTCACTTACGCGCAAGCTGGCGTCGATATCGATGCCGGCAACCGGATGGTGGAGCTGATCAAGCCGCTGGTGCGCGCCACCGCGCGCGCCGGGGCGGACACTGAAATCGGCGGTTTCGGCGGCCTGTTCGACCTCAAACCCCTGGGGTTCAAGGATCCGATCCTGGTCGCGGCCAATGACGGCGTCGGCACCAAGGTCAAGATCGCCATCGAGACTGGCCGCCACGACACCATCGGCATCGATCTGGTCGCCATGAGCGTCAACGACCTGGTGGTGCAAGGCGCCGAACCTCTGTTCTTCCTCGACTACTACGCCACCGGCAAGCTCGAGCCGGAAATCGGCGCCGCCGTGGTTGCCGGCATATCGGTCGGCTGCAAAGAAGCCGGCTGCGCGCTGATCGGCGGCGAGACCGCCGAAATGCCCGGGCTCTACCAGGGCGACGATTACGATCTCGCCGGTTTCGCGGTCGGCGCCGCCGAGCGCGGCGCGCTGCTGCCGCGTCCCGACATCGCCGAGGGCGACACGATTATCGGTATCGCCGCCTCGGGCGTGCACTCCAACGGCTTTTCGCTGGTGCGCAAGGTGGTCGCCAAGAGCGGCCTGTTCTGGACCGCGCCCGCCCCGTTTGACGCCGCGCGTTCACTCGGCGAAGCGATCCTGACGCCCACCCGCATCTATGTGAAGTCGTGCCTGGCCGCGATCCGCGGCACCAAGGCCGTGAAGGGCCTCGCCCATATCACCGGCGGCGGCTTTCCCGACAACATCCCGCGCGTGCTGCCGAAAGGCTTGGGGGCCCGTATCGATCTCGCGCGCGTGCCGGTGCTGCCGGTGTTCAAATGGCTGGCGAGCGAAGGCAACATCGCGCAGAACGAAATGCTGCGCACCTTCAATTGCGGCATCGGCATGATCGTCATCGCCGCGCCCAAAGATGCCGCCGCGGTGGCGCAGGCCTTCACGGCCGCTGGCGAAACGGCGGTGACCATCGGCAGCGTGGTGCGCTCCGTCGGCGAAGCGCGCGTCGTCTATGACGGCAAGCTCGACCTTGGGTGACGCGATGCAGCGCAAGCGCGTCGCCGTCCTCATTTCCGGCCGCGGCTCCAACATGGCGGCGCTGATCGAGGCGGCGAAGGATAATGACTATCCGGCCGAGATCGCGCTGGTGCTGTCGAACCGGCCGAACGCCGGCGGCCTTGGTGTTGCGCGCGCGGCCGGCATCGCCACCGACGTGGTCGATCACGCCGCGTTCGGCAAGGACCGCGCCGCGTTCGACCGCGCGCTGCAGGCGGTGCTGGAAAAATACCGCATCGACATCGTCTGTCTCGCCGGCTTCATGCGGCTGCTCACGCCCGGCTTCGTCGCGCAATGGCCCGAGCGCATGCTCAACATTCACCCGGCTTTGCTGCCCGCGTTCAAAGGACTCGACACCCACAAGCGCGCGCTTGCAGCGGGCGCGAAAATGCACGGCGCCACGGTGCATTTCGTGGTGGCGGAAATGGATGCCGGACCGATCGTCGCGCAAGGCGCGGTTGCAGTGCACACCGGCGACAGCGAAGCGGCGCTGGCCGCACGCGTGCTGGCGGTGGAACACCGAATATACCCGGCAGCGCTCAAGCTGGTGGCGGAAGGCCGCGTGCAGGTCGTGAACGGACAATGCCTGATCGACGGCATGCCGGTGCCTGGTTTGCCGGTTTGAATCTTTCTCTCACGTGTATGTGACTTTTCCGCCTCTGCGCGGTGTTAGTGTCGTGGAACGCCGCCGGTCAGAGCGGCAAGAAAAAAGGGAGTGACGCTATGTTTGGACGGGCAGGCAGCGAGCCGAAGCTGCTGATTCCAGGATTGGCTGGCTTTTACGCGTCGGTTTCCGATCTCTGGTATCCGATGATCCGCATAGCGGCCGGCGGATTTTTTCTTTATCACGGCTGGGGAAAGCTCATTGGCGGCGTCGCGCCGGTCGCGGCAGCGATGGCGAAAAACGGCTTCGAGCCGCACACGGCTTTCGCCTACATGGCGATCTTTTTGGAAACGGTCGGTGCGATCTGCGTCATTCTCGGCCTGTTCACCCGGTTTTTCGCGGCAGGTATCGCCATCGAATTGGCGATCATCGCGTTCGGGGTCCAGATCCACAACGGCTTCGGCCGGATGGAGCTGTTCCTGATCTGGGGCATTGTCATGTTCGCCATTGCATTGCGCGGCGGCGGCCCCTACTCGCTCGATCGCAAGATTGGCAAAGAACTCTAGCCGGGCGGCTGCTGTGGACTGTGGCCAACCGCCAGGTGATTGGGAATGACGAATTGAAAGCAATTGCGGGGTTGGTCGCCGTACACCATCATCCGCGTCTAGTTCGTTGAGATTATAAACAATGCTGGGGAGAAACCAATGCCAACAAGATCATCGCATCCGCTGCTATCCTGTACCGATGGCATCGCCACTGGAATGACCGACGTGCTGCTGCTGGTCGGCCGCGTGCTGATAGCAGCCGTATTTTTAATGACGGTAACGACCGGGGGCCCGAGCGCCGCCTATCTCAAGTCCATCAACTTTATCGCCCCAGAATTCATGAGCGTGCTCGCGCACGTTGTCGAATGGGCCATTATCGCCACGCTAATCCTAGGCGTCGCGACGCGTTACGGCGCGTTACTCGCGTTCGCTTTCGTGGTGGTCGCCTTTGTAACCGCGCACCTTTATTGGCAGTTCCCGCAGGCCGCGCAGACCCTGCAATACGTTTTCCTCAGCAAGGATCTCGCCATCGCCGGCGGCGCTCTTACGCTGTTCGTGACCGGCGGCGGCCGCATCAGCGTCGACAATATGCTGGCGGGCAAAGGCTGAGCCGCGCTAGGGCGCGCGCCGCACCCACACCTTGTTGTCGTGGACCGCGGCGCCGCCATAAGGCGCGATCGGGTCGGCGCCGGTGAGCGTATTGATGCCGCAGCCATCGGCATAGGCCGAATTCGGCCAGATCGACTCCGCAATCAGCACGCCGCGCCGCACGCCGGCAAACAACCGCGCGTGCAGCCGCACCTGGCCGCGCGGATTGCCCAGCACGACATAGTCGCCGTCGCCGATGCCGTGCTCCGCGGCATCATCGGGATGGATCATTACCGTTGGCCGCCTCTCCTGCGCCAATGAAGTCGGCGTCTCGTTGAAGGTTGAGTTAAGGAACCCGCGCGCCGGTGAGGTGGCGAGCCGGAACGGATGGCTGCCGTCCGCCTGCTCGATCGAGGTCCAGTGATCCGGCAGCGGCGGCATGCCGGCGACTGGCCCGCTCTTGTACGGGCTGCGGAACGGCACATTGTTCCAATCGGGCTTGAAGCGGAACTTGCCGTCCGGCCAGTTGAAGCCGTCGAGGAAGTGCGACTGGCGGAACGGCGGCTGGCAATCGATCCACCGGTTGGCCTCGATATCGGCGAGCGTGCCGCGCTTCGACACCTTCAGCATCTGATCGATCAGTTCGCGCGGGCTCATCGAGAAGCCGCGGTGCTCGGCGCCGAGGCGCTTGGCCAGCGCCGCAATCACCTCGTGATTGTTGCGGCATTCGCCCGGCGGCTCGACCAGTTTGGGCCCGAGGATGAGATATTGGTGGCCGCCGCCGCGATAGATGTCGTCATGCTCCAGGAACGTCGTCGCCGGCAGCACCACGTCGGCGATCTGCGCGGTCTCGGTCATGAACTGCTCGTGCACACAGACGAACAGGTCATTGCGCGCAAAACCCCGTTTCACCTTGCTCTGGTCCGGGCAGACGGACATCGGATTGGTATTTTGGACGATGAGAGCGCTGACCGGCGGTCCGCCCAGCAGCGCCTCGGGCTCGCCGGTCAGAATCGCGCCGATGCGCGACTGGTCGAGCATGCGCACACTGCGATCCCAAACGTCGGTCCCTTCAATCAGCGTCTTGTCGAGCTTGAAAATATCGGCGTTGATGTGGAAGGCGCCGCCGCCTTCCAACTGCCAGGCGCCGGTGACCGCCGGGATGCAGCTCGCCGCGTGCATGTTGGCGGCGCCGTTGCGCGAGCGCGAGAAGCCGTAGCCGAGCCGGAAAAAGGCGCGTTTGCGCTCGCCGATGAGTTTCGCAAATTTCTCGATGGTTTCCACCGGCGTGCCGGTGATCTTCGAGGCCCACACCGGATCGCGACCACGCAAATGCGCTTCCAGTTCGCGCGGCGCGTCGGTGTACTTGTCGAGATAATCCCAGTCGGCTTTGCCGTCGCGAAACAGGCAATGCATAACCGCGCAGGCCAGCGCGCCGTCGGTGCCCGGCTTCACCAGCACCGGCAGATCGGCCTGCTCCATGGTGCCGTTCATGTAGATGTCGACCGCCGCGATCTTTGCCGCGCGTTCCTTGCGCGCGCGGATCGCGTGCGTCATCACATTGACCTGGGTGTTCACCGCATTGGTGCCCCAGATCACCACCAGATCGGATTTCGCCATTTCGCGCGGATCGACGCCGGCGATGGTACCGACGCCGGCGGCAAAACCGGCATAGGCGGGGTTGACGCAGATCGAGGAGTGGAAGCCGGAGTATTTCTTGGCGTGGCGCAGCCGGTTGATGCCGTCGCGCATCACCAGGCCCATGGTGCCGGCGTAATAATAAGGCCATACGGATTCGGCGCCGTGGCGCTG
>Ga0182024_10023088_pt1 | contig 11167 bp, 15 predicted proteins | sample P32metaG_FD_120480 | JGI IMG/M metagenome (GOLD analysis project Ga0182024, IMG submission 120480) | Permafrost microbial communities from Stordalen Mire, Sweden - P3-2 metaG (Illumina Assembly) | ecosystem: Environmental > Terrestrial > Soil > Wetlands > Permafrost | place: Sweden: Stordalen... | reverse complement strand
TCAAGACCTCAATAAAGCCGAACAAGAAGTCGCCGCGCTACTTGCCACGACCGGCCATCTTGCGATTGTCGGAGATGACGATCAGTCAATTTACACCTTCAAAAATGCGCACCGTGTCGGAATAATCGACTTTCCTCGAACACATTCGGGAACACACGACCACACGATGGAAATATGCCAGCGATGTCCGGCACTTATAGTCTCAATGGCCAACGCTCTGATCTTTCGAAATACATCGCGATCACTCCCTCCACGTTCCCTTCAGGCACTTTCCGCAAATGGTCGAGGAATCGTGGAGGTGTTCCACTTCGCCCAACACGCAAACGAGATCGCACATCTAGCAGAACGTGTCCGCCGATTTGTCGACGTAGAGGGCGTTCCTCCCGGCCAGATCATCATCCTGTGTCAATCGAGAAAGTACATTCGTGAGCTATACGAATCCCTACGCAACGACAACGTCGCGGTCGAACTCTGCTATCAGGAAAGTCAGTTTGATGATGAGCAAGCGACAGAGAGAATGGCCATCTTGAGTCTCGCCGGTAAGCAAGAAGATAGGGTTTGCCTGCGATATCTAGTCGGGTTTGGATCGAACGACTGGCGAACTACCCAGTGGGCGAGAATTCGCGCGATAGCTGAGGCAGAGGGCGCGTCGCCTTGGGAAGTTCTGAGCCAGATGGCTGACGGAACAAGGGCGGCAACATCCTGTAGCCAGCTTGTGAGTCGGTTCAGAGAAGTTCGCGCCCAAGTAATCGCATTGAATGAACTTCGTGGGAGCGATCTTTTAAGCGCCTGGCTTCCAGATAGCACCCAATACGGTGAACTGCACGCGCTGGCCAGCACAGTCGTGTCAGCAGCCCCAACTTGCGATTCGAGCGAGTTGGCGGAGGAAATACTTCAGACCGTCGAGCAGCCAGATGTGCCTGATCAAGTTACCAATGTGCGGATTATGAGCCTCCACAAGAGCAAAGGACTCAGTGCAAATGTTGTCATAATCGCGGGGTGCGTCGAAGGTTTGATCCCAAGAACCCCTCACGATGACCTCTCGGATTCACAAGCACGTGAATCCATTGAGGAGAGTCGGCGACTCTTTTTCGTTGGGATCACTCGCGTCAAAGCAGCGATAGAAGACGGTCGTCCTGGGCACCTGATCCTCTCGTCATCTCGCCGAATTCCAACCGCTATCGCCAAGCAATCCGGAGTTGCCGGAAGGGCGGACCGCACTGGTAGCGTCACGACAATAGCGAGTCGGTTCATGCGGGAACTTGGGGCGGATTGTCCGGCGGCATCAGCTTGATTGCAACCCGCCGCCAAAAAACCGCATTTTCAAGCAGCCAGTGGCGAAAAAGTTCAATTGGCGTCTTGTCATTTCGATATGGCGGGACGAAATTTTTAGTCCCGCGAGAATTCGCTGCTATCTCTTTATTACATCTATGGTTGCGGCCACACCACGGGTTCGATGGCCAATTCAAGAACTGACCAAGAAGCTGCACTTATGGTGACCAAGTAACGGGATTTGAACCTCCGAGTAGCGGCATTATCACTCGATTTCCTGCTTTTTGAATGGTGGAATTGAGCGCCCATAGAGGGGGGACCGCGATTAAAATAGCGATATCGAACCCCGGCAGAAAAGCGATCAAAGATTATTCCTGACTGCTTTGAGCTTCCTAAATGCCGGCGCGTATCTTCCAGAGGCCCGCAATGAAAGCCTATTCAGAAGATCTGAGAATACGGGTCATTTATGACAGCGATTCTGGAATGCCTACAAAAGCACTGGCAGACAAGTATCGTGTCTCACCGGCTTGGGTTCGCAACCTTAAGCGACACCGACGCGAAACAGGTTCTATTTCTCCCAAACAACGATCAACGTGGCCGAGAAGATTTCCTGTCGAAAAGCTGTCTGAACTTGAAGCCTACTTGACTCAAGGGGCAATTGCGCATGGGTGGATCAACGAACTTTGGACAGTTCAGCGTGTCTGGGAACTCATTAAATCAAAATTCCAAATCGACCTTTCACAGGGAACGGTCTGGAGAATTTTGAAAAGAGACCTCAAGTGGTCGTCGATTAAGCCTCAGACAGTTCTGCGCGAAAGAGACGAGGAGAAAATCTCCCGGTGGCGAAAACAGGAATTCGATGAGATTAGAAGGCGAACTCAAAAACGCGGCGCATACTTAGTATTTGTAGATGAAGCAGGCTTTATGTTACAGCCAACACTTCGGAAAACCTTCGCTCCACGCGGAAGCCGCCCCGTCACTCGGGTGTCCGACCCCCACGGACGCATATCGACAGCGTGTGCCATCACGGTTAGTCCGAAACGTAAGCGGCTAAATCTCTATTTCCGATTGCTGCCCGACAACACGAACTTCACCGGTCACTCGATTGCTTCATTCCTTAAGTATGTCCATCAGGAACTTCGATCGCCACTTACCATGATCTGGGATTCAATACCGATTCACTCGGCTGACCCTGTGCGCAGATATCTGCGTTCCCAACGAGAGATTGTCTTGGAGATCATTCCCGAATACGCGCCAGAATTGAATCCGGCCGATGGCGTCTGGAGTTATATCAAGTACGGCCGCCTCGCAAACTTCGCGCCGCATGACTTGAGCATACTCCGCAAACAAGTGACCAAGGAGTTGAAGGAACTCTGCGATAAACCAAAGCATTTAGCCTCTTTCATCGCCAAGAGTAAGCTGTCACTTGATGGTCGGTAAAGTGGATGCGGTAGCGGCCAGCCGCCGTAGAGAACGAATGCTTTTCAGATACCGCTCCCGTTATTTCCGACTCCAACCGATTTAGGATCGGGTATTTGTCACCCGTCGCCAAAAAACCGCGTTTTCAATCAGCCAGTGGCGAAAAAGTTCAATTGGCGTCTTGTCATTTCGATTTTTGGACCGGAGGTCCAAAAATAGAGCAGGAGAGAGTAGTAAGTAGAAAGTAGAGAATACAAAGACGCATCCGAGGCCAAGTCGGGCCGCCGAGCCAAGTTGCCTCTCCTGCGGTCTCCTTTCTACTCTCTACTTTTTTCCCCCGCCGCGGTAGCTCAATTGGCAGAGCACCGGTTTTGTAAACCGGTGGGTACCGGTTCAAGTCCGGCTCGCGCCTCTGACAGAAACTCATTTGGCTGACGCGACTCGCATGGGTCTGTCCGTCGGCAGGGCGGACCGGATAGTTCGCTCGGTGGTTCCCCGATCACTCCCAGTATTACCCGGCGGCCTATAATGGTATCAAGGGAAGCGTTCATGCTGCTCGCCTGTAAGATTTGCGGCCAGGTGCATGTGATCGAGCCGCTGGAGCCGGGAACCGTGGCCAGGTGCCGCCGGTGCGGGTCCGCGATCGCGAAGCACACTCCCTTCGGTCCGCATCTGACGGCGGCGCTGGCGCTGGCGGCGCTGATTCTCTATGTTCCGGCAAATGTCTTTCCCATTCTCCGTTTGGAAATGTACGGCGCCACAACGACCAACACCGTCTGGCAGGGAACGCAAAGGCTCTTTCAAGACGGCGACGTTGTGATCGCGGTGATTGTCTTTCTCGCCAGCATGCTGATTCCGCTTCTCAAACTGCTTGGGCTGTTGTTTCTGGTTGCGTCGAGAGCGTTCCACTTTTCGCGCGGCAAACTGCAGCGCACGTGGATTTACCGCATCATCGATTCGATAGGCCGCTGGGCGATGCTGGATGTCTTCGCGTTGGCGCTGCTGGTGTCGGTCGTCAAGCTGCAAAAAGTGGCGACGATCATTCCGGGAAGAGGATTGTTCGCATTCACAGGTGTGGTGGTGTTGACCATATTCGCCTCGGCAAGTTTCGACCCTCAGATGATCTGGGAGCGAGGAACGCCTGTTCCATGATCCAGTTGGACGCCAAACATCCTCCAACTCCGCGCGTCGTGAAGATGCGCTGGCCCGTTCTGATGGTCTGGCTTATTCCCGTCGCGGCCGTCGGGGTCGCGGGTTATTACGTGTACGCCTATCTTCAAGATCACGGGACACAGATCACCGTCAGATTCAACGACGGCGACGGACTCAGGCCGGGCCAGACGATGGTCGTGCATCTGGGCGTCCAGATCGGCCAGGTCGAGGAGATCGAGCTAAGCCCGGACCAGAAGCAAGTGCTGGTTCACATTCGCCTGCTGCGCAACGCCGAGGCGTTCGCAAAAAAAGGCACGCTCTTCTGGGTTATTCGCCCCGAATTGACGTTGTCGAGCATCAGCGGATTGGGCACGATTGTCAGCGGGCCTGTGATTGACTCAAGTCCCGGCGACGGCGATCGCGTCAGTGAATTCATCGGCCTGGAGCACGCGCCGGCCGCCCTGGAGCCGGGTCTGACGATCACGCTGCATGCGGTGCGTTTCCAGCGGTTGCAGCCGGACTCGGCGGTTTACTACCGCGGGTTTCAAGTGGGCGTCGTTCAGAGCATACAACTGAGCGACGATGCGGCAGGCGTGAAGATTCAGGTCTTCGTCAACCGTCGATATGCGCCGCTTGTCAGATCAACCTCCATCTTTTGGTTTGTCAGCGGGTTTGACGTCAAGGGCGGCATATTGACCGGCATCCAGATGAAACTCGAATCCCTGCGCTCCGTGCTCGCGGGCGGCCTAGCCTTCGCGACGCCGGAAAAGAACATCGGCGAGCCGGCCGCTGACGGAGCGGACTTCCCGGTTTACGAAGAACCGCAGCCAGAATGGTCGAATTGGGCGCCGCGAATCGCCCTGCCGCCTGACGAGACGCCCGCGGACCAGAAACCGCCCGGTTCGCCACTTACACAGATAATGGCGTCTCCCGCGGGAAAATGAACTGATCGGGGTTGGTGCCAAACCAATGCGGACAGAGTGCAATCCTTCGCCGCATTAAAGTCCATCATCTCTTTTCTTCGCGTGAGGCAACGCGATTCCATGCGTCGCACACGGCCTTTTTGGCGCGTTCCCAGCTCAAATGAGATCTGCGCTTGACCTTGTCCCATTCGCGGGCCAAGTCCAACTCAACCTGGTCAAATGTGCGGCCGACATGCCGGCCGTAGGATTCCCAGCCATATTGATAAGCCGGGCCGTAATCATCGTAGGAATCGTCTTCATTGACGTACGGCCGGGAGCTGTAGTGTTCTCGCCAATAGCGATGCTCCATGCTGGGGTCGATCGCTTCGATGCCTCCCGCAGCAGTTGTGATTGCGGTGTCAACCGAATGTAATCCATGGGCATGCGTGATTGGATCGGCGTTTCGTACCCGGCGAAATTGTGGTGTTTGTTGGCTCATTGGGGCCTCCTTAAAGGGAGTTCGTCCTGACGGCCGCCGGGCTGGGTCTATATGACTCTCAGCAGCATGAGGACTACCAGAATCAGCAGAACCAGTCCCAGTCCTCCGCTGGGCCCATAGCCCCATTCACGGCTATACGGCCAAGTTGGAACTGCACCCAGAAGCAGTAGAATTACGATGATGAGCAAAATAAGTCCCATAGCATTCCTCTCTGTCGCTCGTTAGACGGTGCATCCATAAGGCACACATTTACTGATGCCAGTCGTGAGCATCGTCGTGATACGCGTGATTCTCATCATAGTAACCGCCGTGCCAGTCATGGTGATTGTCGTAATAGCCATGGTGGTGATAGCCACGTGCGTCAACGATCTCCAGCGAACCGGCGCATCCCAGGTTCACCGTCGCCAATGCCAAAGCCGCAAGACACCAAATGCCTGCCGCCTTACCGCACCGATTTGATTTCATGTGCCATCTCCTTGTGAATTCCGCACAAATCATGATACGCCGGCGGTTGCGGCCGGGCAATCGGGGAATACCCTAAGATTGCCGTGGAGGCATGCCCGACGGGTTGCGCGGCGCGCAGCCGCAGGCATTATCAAATCCGCCTGGCGATCATCGCCGCCTGCGAATCAGTCCTAACGCGCCTATGGACAATAGTGCCAGCGAACCCGGTTCGGGAAGGGAACCCGAGATCGCGGTGACGTCCGTGGCGGTGATCTGAAAACTGCCGACGTTGTCGGACCAGTTGTATTGATCCATCATTCCGAAGAACAGGCGCGTGGCCCCAGCGGGCGCGACGAATTGTTGCAGTATGTCCGCGGAATCCTCGCCGGTTCCGATGAAAAACGGCTGGCTCAGCTCCGGCGAGATCGTGGTGAAATTGCGAGACGCCGACGTGGTGAAGTCCAGGGGCGGCGGTGGAGCGGAAAGGCTGGGCTCGTTGTTGTTGAGAAAGACGCCGATCAGCGCGTCAATCGGAGCGGTGATGTCGGCGATGCCGTTTTCAGAACCGTTGGAATTGGGCGACATTCGCGAGACGATTTCCAGTCCGTAACCATCGGGGACCTGCGCGCCGGCAGGCCCGGTAAGCGGAGCGCCCTGCAACGTCGATCCGTGCGACACGGCGCCGGTGGCGATGAACGTAAAAACGTCGCCGCCGTTGATGGTCGCCGGATATTGCGCCGGCGAATTCGCGGGCGCCGAATCGTAGGGAATCGGATAAGTGGTTCCCGACGTCGACCCGTCCGGCATGCCGGCGAGCCACGGATTGCCCGTTGCGGGAATACTCACGATGATGCTTCCATAGGCGGAAGCGGACAACACCAACAACCCGACCGAGATGAGGCTGTAATGAACGCCACGCATGACAATACTCCCATTGCCTCTGCCTCCCGCGGTTTTGAATTGTGACCGACTTCCCGTTTCCCCGGGAAGAGACCGCATCGCACAACGTGCGGCGATCAATACCAGTGATGAACAATACGCCGCATCAAAGGCGTTGGATTATCGGGGGAAACCCGATTCTGCGCTCTTATCGATTGAAAAGGAAAATCCACCCCAAGTTATCCGCCCGCTTGCCGCGAAGGGAGGGAGTTGATCATCCGCGGCGCTTGAAGAATTGCACGGCCCGCTCGTGTTTTTGAGCCTCCGCGCGCGTTTTGAATGTTCCCAGATTGCGCCGCCGGCCGGTCGCGGGGTTTTTGGCGCGAGAATACAGTCGATAGGCGCCTGAAGTGAGCTTGCGGATCATCGCGTCCTCCGTTCGTCGTCGCCGAATCATCGTCTCAGCGCGATTCGCGCGGCATCAGGAAGACCCCGATTAGTCTCTATGCTCGCTGCGCCCTAATCATTGGATGTCGAGAGTTGCACTTGTATTTGGAGTTGACTCGCGTTTTTGTGGAAAGGACGTGTGATCCATGGCAGAAGCCAACCAAGCTCGCCCACCTCGCAACAAAGGTGATGTCCGACCCGATTCCAGCGCGAAAGCCGCGCCTGGGAAAGGCGAGATCGATGATGTTGACGAGGCATCGATGGAATCGTTTCCAGCCAGCGATCCGCCGGCAACGAGACGCCGGGCTTCGATTCCTGAAAAAAACGTTCGATTCGAAGGGAAAGAACGAACGCCGGCCAAATGCGTGAAAGTCAACGTCAGCGCGCGATGCGATCGGCGCGCGATGCGATCGGCGCCCGATGAAAAGCCCTATTTGAGAAACGATGCCTTGACCGTGGATTTGTCGAATGAATAGCGTTGTCTCGAACGTGTGTTTTGCGCGGCCGCTGAGGGATTGAAATGTTTCAATCCGGCGGCGAGGCGGAACAAATTGATAGGAGGTCGGTATGGAACGGAACAAAGATCAAGCGGGCTCCAAGAGCAGGGGGCAATCGCAAGAGGATTCGCGCCAGCAGGGCGGTGAGTTGGATGACGATTATGGCAGTAAGCCGCAGGAGGAACAGGGTGAAGCCGGCGAGGAGCGCGATGCGGGCAGGCCGCAGCAGCCTCGGCGGCCAAGCAGCGAGGCGCAACAACAAAAAAGGGGTAGCTCCGAGTCGTAACGAAGAATTGAATCACTCCAATCTTATGCACGGGCCGTCATTCGCATTGAGCGGATGACGGCCCGTTGCATGATTGAAACAGCCATCTTGGAAACAGCCACTAAGTGCCTTTGCCGCCAAGCCCCGCGATTGTCATGAACAGCCCCACCAGCGCGGCCGTCAGGCCGCCGTAGATGTACCAGGCGGTTTCCTGCGTGAAGCGTCCGGTGAAGCTGTGCTTGACCTGGTCCGCGACGGAATTGGATGCATTGATGCCGACGCAAAGCAAAACCACGCCAACGACCAGGATCGCCGCTCCGACAATGCGCTGCATGTTCATGGTTGTCTCCCGTGATGAGTTCAGCTTGGAATGGGTTTCCGGCCCCGAAAGCCGGAGGGAATCAAATCCCTCCGGCCTCGCCTCCATTGCCCGAGCCGGGCTAGAACCAGTTCAGGTGGCTGACCATTCTGTCGACGAGTTGCTTGCTGACCGATTCGTCGCCGGTCGCGCCGACGTGGATGGAGACTTTGCTGACGTTGTCGCCGGCCTGCTCAATATTGATGACCACCTGCGTGCCGTCGGCTGTCTGGGCGGTCACCTTGCCGTCAACCTTTGTGCCGTCGCTGGCAATATTGGTGAGCTTCAGATCTTCGCACGCTTTGCTGGCCGCTGTCGTTGCCTTGTCGGGCGCGGCCGCAACCTGCGTGCTATAGATTCCCAATGTATCTGTCGCACCTGGTTGCTCCGTCGCGCAGCCAGCGGTGTTCAACAGAAACGCACCGAGACTTAACAGTCCGAAGAAAAGCAATGCAACTTTCATGGCATGCTCCTTTCAAAGAGCGGCGTCGCGGCCATGTCTTTGGCCGCCGCCGGCCGTGAGAGATTCAGGCGGACCGCCGGCACCGAACCGGCGGTTTGACATCCAATGAGCAGTTTCTTCACAAAAAGGCCTCATTCATTCTGAGCCAATCGAATTGGGCCTTGTTTCGAGCGGCATCATGCGGCGCCTGGCGCACACAGAGACCGCCGACGCACGGCAATTGAACATTGCCTATCCGCGGCGAATTGCCGGCGTTGGCGCATTCGGACGGAGTCAGTTTCAGGAATGGGCAGACCCGCCACGGCGGCACGACTCGACAGTGATGCATAAGAATCTCCTGTTCTGCATTTCCATACCGCTCGCCGCATGCGGCAAGCGCGATCTCCGGAAGACAATCCGTTATCCATGAACATTCGCCGCCTTCCGCATTGACGCGGTGCGGAGCGCCCGGATGCACTCGTACACTTGCCAGATCGCATGGCATTGGGAGGCGACCACCACCGCGACAAATTCAGGCAAGATGGTGTTCAACGCCCGCCGGTAAGCGGTCATGGCCGTTTCCGTACCGCGAGCGCAGGCGGCAAGAACAGCAACGTCGCTCGCGTCGATCAATCCATTTAGATGCGTCCAGCCGTGGTGGTTCGCGTTGGGTGTTGCCTGGCGGAAATCCGGCGTTTCGCCCAATTCGAGTCTGAGCCTTTCCAAATCGGCCAGAAAATCAGCGCATTGCAGGCTGTACTGGAGAAGTTCGGCTTTGAGTGCCGAATCGGCGACGAGGGCCGCGGCCGCCTCAAAACCCTCCTGGGCGTCCTGACAGGTTCCGGCCAGCCTATCGATGATTTGCTTTGTTTCCGGCGTCGAAGGCATCATTTTGTTCTCCGCGTCATCGCCCGGACCGGCTCGTAAGCGCCTCACCGCGCGGCTCATATGACACGCCCGACTCTAGGCCGCCCTGCAAAAATCGTGGATCGGGGAATCGCTGATATGAAATGCCGATTTGCCCGTGATAAGATCATCAGGAGCAAATGGGATGCTGGTGGAAACGCTGGCGCACAGGAAGGCGTGTGAATCAACCGCGCAGGAGATTTATATGACCGGAAAGACCCTCGTCAAGGATGCTCCCGTGGCCAAACCCGTATTTCGCGCCGTGACCAAGAGGCGCATATTCCTGGTGGACGATCATGCGATCGTGCGGCGCGGCCTGGTTGAATTGATCAACTCCGAACCGCGCCTGGAAGTGTGCGGCGAGGCCTCCACGCTTGGCGAGGCGTATTCGGAGATCGGCAAGCTCCAACCGGACCTGGTCATCGTGGATATCTCACTTGAGGGAAATGACGGCGTGGAGCTGACCAAGGAATTATGTCACCGCTGGGCGGATTTGCCGGTGCTGTGCTACTCGATGCACGACGAGGAGTTGTATGCCGAGCGCGCGCTGCGCGCGGGCGCCAAGGGATACGTCATGAAGCGCGAGCCACCGGAATCGCTGCTGGAAGCTATTGGCGTGGTCATGGCGGGAAAGGTCTATCTGAGCGAGCGCATGTCCGACCGGCTGCTGGGCAGGATGGTCCGCGCCGGATCGTCGAGCACGCCGATGAAGGCGCCGATTGAAAAGCTCAGCGACCGGGAACTGGAGGTCTTTCAGCTCATCGGCAGAGGGAAATCGACCAACGACATCGCCGACCAGCTCTGCCTGAGCGTCAAGACCATCGAAACGTATCGCGAGCATCTGAAACAAAAGCTCAATCTGAAGTCGGGGAATGAACTGGTCCGCTATGCCGTGGAGTGGTGCGTGAAGCAGCTTTAGGCGGCAACAAAGGCCGTATGTTCGGTGTGGTTTACTATAAGTTTCGCGGCAGGTTGGCGCATCCGAGCGACGCCCTGCTGGAGACGATCGGATTCAGTCGCGAGGAATTCGAAGCTGAGCGGCTGGAGTGGCCGCGCCTGATCGCGCCTGACTCACGGGCGGCGGACGAGCAGGAATGGGAGATGGTGCGCCGCGACGGACGCGCCGGGCCGGCCGAGATCAAGCTGATTCACAAAAACGGGCACAATGTCCCCACGCTGATCTGGCGAGCCAACTCCGAGGTGGGCCGCCATGAAAACGGGATCGCCCTCATCATGGACATGCACCGTCCTCGGCCCGCGAATCATCTGGAGCGCGGGGCCGAAGGAGAGATGCGCGGCGTCATTGAGACTCTGGAAAGACGGCTGCGCGACCGGACGGCGGAGGTTGAGGCGCATTCGGAAAGGCTGCGCGTCGTGGCGCGCCACGCCGCCGAGGCCGCCTCGCGCCAGCGACAGCATGTGGCGCAGGTTCTGCACGATCAATTCCAGCAACTGCTCTCCGCGGCCAAGATGAAGATCGGCGTTCTGCGTCGGCGCTCCGCGGACGATGCGCTGGTCGAATCGCTGAGGCAAAGCGAGAATCTGCTGCAAACGGCGCTGGATTCTTCGCGTTCTCTGGCCTGCGAACTGAGCGTGCCGATCGCCATCGAGCTGCCTGATGGATTTGGGATCACCCCTTCGCAGGCGCCGGATACGAGCGCCCGGCAGCCGGCCGCGCGGGCCAT
>Ga0182024_10023087_pt1 | contig 11167 bp, 3 predicted proteins | sample P32metaG_FD_120480 | JGI IMG/M metagenome (GOLD analysis project Ga0182024, IMG submission 120480) | Permafrost microbial communities from Stordalen Mire, Sweden - P3-2 metaG (Illumina Assembly) | ecosystem: Environmental > Terrestrial > Soil > Wetlands > Permafrost | place: Sweden: Stordalen... | reverse complement strand
CGTTTCAAGCTATTGCCCGATCCCCAGCGCATGCGTGCCAACATGGAGCGGCTCAGCGCGCGTCCGCATCATGTCGGTTCACCGTACGACAAAGAGAATGCCGAGTGGATCCTGGCGCAGTATAAGCAGTGGGGATGGGATGCCCACATCGAAGAGTTTCAGGTTCTCTTTCCCACGCCGAAGATGCGGCTGCTGGAGATGATCGAGCCTGCGAAGTTCTCCGCCAAACTCGAGGAGCCTGCGGTCGCCATCGATCCAACCTCGAAACAAAACGACGAGCAGCTACCCACGTATAACGCCTATTCCCCGGACGGGGACGTGACCGCGCTGCTGGTCTACGTGAACTATGGTTTGGTTGCCGACTATGAGGAGCTGGCCCGTCACGGCGTGTCCGTCAAGGGGGCCATCGTCATTGCGCGCTATGGAGAATCGTGGCGAGGGATCAAGCCCAAACTCGCGGCGGAGCACGGCGCCATTGGATGCATCATCTATTCCGATCCCGCCGATGACGGATTCACCAAGCAGGCCAGCTTTCCCAAGGGACCGATGCGTCCGCCCGACGGGGCACAGCGTGGCAGTGTCCTCGACGCTCCGCTCTATCCCGGCGATCCGCTCACCCCGGGAGTAGGAGCGACCAAGGAAGCCAAGCGGCTCAAGCTGGAGGATGCCCAATCCATCGCCAGGGTTCCCGTACTTCCTATCTCTTACGCCGACGCGCAGCCGCTGCTCGCGGCGCTGGAGGGCCCGGTTGCGCCTGCTCGTTGGCGAGGAGCGCTGCCTATTACCTATCGCTTAGGACCGGGCCCGGCCAAGGTGCATCTCAAACTAGCTTTCAATTGGGATCTGAAACCGGTCTACGACGTGATCGCGACGATGCGCGGCTCTGAGGAGCCAGACCTCTGGGTGCTTCGGGGGAACCATCACGACGCGTGGGTCAATGGCGCCGACGATCCGGTTTCCGGTCAGGTGGTGTTGCTGGAGGAGGCGCGAGCTCTTGGGGAACTCGCAAAGCAGGGATGGAAACCGAAACGCACCATCATCTACGCGTCCTGGGATGGCGAGGAGCCCATGCTTCTCGGTTCGACCGAGTGGGTGGAAGAGCACGCAGACGAGCTGCGGCAGCATGCCGCCATTTATATCAATAGCGATGCCAATGAACGCGGCTATCTCAATGTGGAGGGGTCACATTCCTTGCAGTCGTTCGTCAATGGTGTTGCTAAAGACGTTGAAGACCCCGAGTCCAAGGTCTCTGTCTTCAAACGTCAGCGAGCTCACCTTTTGCTGCAAGGGACGCCCAAGCAGCATGAGGAAGCGCGGAGCGGCGGCAACCTGACCATTGGTGCTCTCGGTTCCGGTTCGGACTTCAGCCCCTTTATCGATCATCTCGGCATTGCAACGCTCAATCTTGGATTCGAAGGAGAAGATCCGTCCGGCAATTATCACTCGATCTACGATGACTTCTACTGGTATACGCATTTCTCCGACTACGATTTCGTCTACGGACGCGCGCTGGCACAGACCGCTGGCTTGACTGTCCTGCGCATGGCCGACGCCGATATCTTGCCCTATGACTTTGAGGGGCTCTCGCATACGGTGGCCCAGTACATCGACGAGGTGAAGGCGCTGCTCGAGAGCCGCCGCAAGGAAGCGGAGGAGATTAGGCTAAATCTGAACGAAGGCGTGTATCGGGCGACAAACGACCCGCGAGACCCGACCTTTGCGCCGCCGGCGGAGGAGATTCCGCCGTACCTGAACTTCGCGCCGCTCGACAATGCCGTGGCTGCTTTGAACCGGGCTGCTGCAGATTACGCGCAGGCCCTGGCCAGCACGCAGGGCGAGCCCCTACAGCCGGACCGCCTGAAGACGCTCAATCAGAACCTGGCGTTGGCGGAAAGAAAACTTACCAACCCGCAAGGTTTGCCGCGGCGGCCATGGATGCAGCACCTGCTCTACGCCCCCGGTTGGTACACGGGCTACAGCGCCAAGACATTGCCCGGGGTAAGAGAGGCCATCGAGGAGGGCCGCTACACGGAAGCAGAGGAGCAAGTGGTGCTCGTCGCCCGTGCGCTCCACGATGAGGCTGCATGGGTCGAGCAATTAGCCAAAGATCTTGGTGCGAGTTTCACCGGCTCCGCTGCGTTCTGATTTTCGGCGCGATTTTCTGAGCATTTTCCTCTTGCTGTACGCGGTCGTTTCTCCCGCTTGTATCGACTGCGGGAGCGAGTAAATGCTTGTAAGGGGAGCCAGACATTAGAGTTCGAACGGGTCGAAAAAGAAAACTGCGGGATAGATTTCCTGCGGCTTTTGGTGCAAACTACTGGCAAGCCCAAGAGGCTTTGTTCTGGAGGAACAGGGCCACAGTGTATCTTGCGTGAGGACTACACTGCTTGAGTGAAAATTCGCGGCCTCTTGCCCAATTGAGCAACTGTATCCAACCGTTTCTTGAGATCACGTCTCGTCCCCAGGGTATTCAAAAAAACTTAGCCGGTTGTTGTTGGTTTGTCCGAGCGGTGCTACAAAGAGCGGGGGAAAGCGCTTCTTCTTGCCGGCCCTTTCCTCTGAGACTTTTCATTATGTCAACAAATATGAGGAGCTTATGCGGAGAACCCTTTGGAGGAGTGTCGCGTTTTGCGGCGCATTTGCGGCTGCCGCGCTTTTGTGTCTGTCGCCGGTCCTGGCGCAGCAAACTCTTGGTACGTTGAACGGTACGGTCCTCGATTCATCGAGCGCTTCGGTTCCGGGCGCTACCGTGACGATCCACAGTACAAAGACTAACCTTGAGCGAACCGCTACCACGCAGCAAGACGGTTTCTTTCAGATATTCAACCTCCCCATCGGTACCTACAGCGTAAAGGTGAGCCACGACGGCTTTGACACCACAGAATTGCCTGCCATTGAAGTGCAGGAGGCGCGCGCCACTACGGTCGACGTCACTCTGAAGGTGGGTCAGACATCCACCTCGGTGACCGTGTCCGCGAGTCCTCTGCTGAATGCGACTGACGCGACCAACGGCTACACGTTGAATTCGGAGCAAATTGCCATTACGCCTCTGGCCACCGGCAGCTTCACGCAGCTTGCTGTGCTCTCGCCGGGCGTGAACGCTGAACTGCTCAGCGGCCTCGACAGCAACGCCGGACTCGGTAACCAGCCTATCTGGGCCAACGGCCAGCGCGACACCTCGAATACTTTCCAGGTGAACGGAGTCGACGTCACCAATCTTTTCAACGGCAAGAGTTCCAGCGGCGCGACCTCGCAACGGTACAACTTCAACATTGGTGGTGGCAGCACTTCCAGTTCGTCTTCCGCGGGCTCCGGGGCTATTGGCGGTGCGTCCCAGACGGGGACTTCCGTCTACGGCTCCAACGGCAACAGCCTGCCTTCGCCGCCCCCTGAGTTTCTGCAGGAGATTCGTGTCAATACCTCGATGTACGACGCGCAGCAAGGCGCAACCAGTGGCGCGCAGATTGACGCCAACACTGCGACTGGCGGCAACGCCTGGCACGGGCAGTTCTACGGAACCTTCGCCAATAACTCTTTGAACGCTGCACCCTATTTTTTCAACCAGCAGTATCAGCTGGGGACCGAGGGGGTCGGCGCATTTCCCGCGTCCCTGGCCAATCCCGCACTTCACCGCTGGACGACAGGCGCCACGGTAGGCGGGCCGATTCTTAAGAATAAGTTGTTCTTCTTTGCCGCATACCAGCGCCTCTACGCCTCGGACCAGTCCACTGGTCTGTCGCAGTTGAACGTGCCGAGCGGGCTTACGGATGACCGCTCGGCTGCGGGACTGGCGAGCGCAGCCGAAAGCTGGGCTGCGGATGGATCGACATTTTCATCCAGCAAAATAATGCCGATCGCATCCGCATTGTTGAATGCCAAGCTGGCCAACGGGCAGTATCTGATTCCCTCCGCTCAAGCGACCGGCCCTTATCAATATGGTGTGCCCAACGTAACCCTGGTGGGGACTTCGGTCCTGACCGGGGACCAAGCGACTGCGGCGGTGGACTACAACCTGAGTGGCGGCGATCACTTGTCCGTGAAGTACTACTATCAAAATGATCCTGTCACGAAGCCGTACGGCTTTGCCCAGGTTGGCGGCTTTCCCCTGACGCAGAACAATGGCTCGCAAGTGGCCGCGATCGGCAACACCGTCTCCATTGGTTCAAAGCTTAATTGGGAGCAGCGTTTGGGCTTTGCGCGCATGGGTTCCTACAGCCACTACGCTCAGACGGTCACCAGTCCAAGCGGCGATCCGACCTTCGGAATCGGCGCCGGATCCATTGGCTACGCTGCGGGTGTCCCCGGTCTGCTGCTCTCCGAGTTCGCCGCCGATACCACTGCCTCCCCAGACCTCAAGGTTGGCCCCTACAGTTCATTCGCCAACACCGGGTTCTATCAAAACCGCGTGAATCCCTCGACCAACGTGATCTTTGTCCTGGGCAGACACACCATTGTTGCCGGCGGCGGTTACAACTACACGCAGTTGAATATCACCAACAATCGCACCGGCATTGCCCAGGTGGAGACCAAGAGCTTTGAGACTTTTCTCGAGGATCAAGTAAAGAGTTCCAATGTCCTCGAGACCATCGACCCAAAAAGCGGACGGAACAATGCCGATCGCTACTACCGCTCCAATGAGATTTCCGGCTACGTTCAGGACAAGTGGCAGGCGTTGCCGAACCTGAGTATCACTGCGGGCGTTCGCTACGACTACCACGGCGGTCTGACCGAAAAGTACGGCAATGTGTTCAACTTTGATCCGAATGCCTATAGCGTCTCCGGTAACACCAGCGATGGCTTCACCGTCACCAACGCCGGCTTTGTCGTAGCCCACAACAATAAGTACTTCCCCACCACGGGCGTCAGCGATTCGACCTTGACCGGTCGCCAGTGGGGCATCTCGCCGCGCGTGGGCTTTGCCTGGTCGCCTAAGATGAACCATGGAAGCGTGGTCTTCCGCGGCGGCGGTGGTATCTATTACGATCGGGGCGAGCTCTTCAGCCGTCTCTCGCAGCCGGCCGGCAGCGGCAACGGGGGTCCCTTCGGCGTGACTGAATCTGCCCCTCTGGCAAGTTACGTCGTCGGCAACGGTAAAACCCTCGAGAATCCGTTGGGAACAGCCCTGACCTCTTCAACCTATATCCCGCCCAGCGCCAACCCCGGCACCATCACCGCCGCGTTGCAGAATCAACTGAATATCATGACGGGGAACAGCGCGAAATTTGGCAAGAACTGCGGCGCGGTCGATAACCAGGAAGGCTATACCGACTGCACGGCAACGCTTAACTTCGGAGCCTACGACAAGAACAACGTGTTGCCTTACACCATCAACTACACCCTGAGCATGCAGTGGCAGCCGGCCAACGATCTGGCGGTCACGATCGGGTACACCGGTAACCGCGGCCGCCATGCGGTCATCCCGATTCCATTCAACGAGCCGGGAATCGCAACCCCGGCCAGCCCTATCCATGGGGAACCAAATAGCTACGGCTTCCAAGTGCTCAACCAAAACTCCTTTAACGGTTACGATTACAACAGCATCGCCGGCGAGCCATGGAATACAGCCGACGGTGGCAACGCGGACTTCCGTGTGCCCTATGTCGGTTACAGCCCCAACGCCGCGCTCTTCAGGACGGTCGGCAACTCCGCGTACGACGCCCTCGAGACACACATTGAGAAGCGGCTTGCGAATGGCTTTCAGGTCGGCGCCAGCTACACCTTCAGCCACACCCTCGACGAGCAAAGCGACGTCGGCCTGTTCTTCACCGGCGACAATCCAAATAACCTGCGCGATTCGTATGCGTCTTCGGATTTCGACCGCACCAATGTGTTCAGTGCCAACTTCCAGTTCCTCGCTCCAAACCTGGCCAAACCGAATTCGCTGCTTTCTTATGTTGCCAATGACTGGCATCTGACCGGAATCGGTATTCTGCAGAGCGGCGAGCCCTATTCGCTCTACGAGTTCTATGGCGCGGTAGGCAGTATCTACTTCGGCGACTTCCCCACGCTGATGAACCCCGTACTCCCGATCAAAGATGCCAAGGATCCTAAGAGGGCGTTGACCGGCAACTCGGGCGCGGTCCGTGGGAGCGGCGGCAGCTATATACCGGCCATCGACCCCGACGAGATCAATATTCAATATCTCGCTCCGGGTCAGAAAGGCATTCCGGTTTCAACCGGTAGCGATCCCCAGGATATCTACGAAACAGACTTTGCCCCGGGAGAACGCAACCTTTTCCGCCAGGCGCCGCAGAAGCGATTGGATATCTCATTCCGTAAAAGCTTCAAGGCAACGGAGAGGGTTACCTTGCAGTATGCGTTCAACATCTTTAATGTCACCAATACCACCAGCCTGGATGTGCCGCAGAACCAAACGCAGATTCGCCAGAACTCTGCCTGCTCCAATACTGCGATTGCCGAGGGCAACAATTGCACCCCGGGCGATGATTACTTCGTCAACTACGGTCAGATTGTGACCAGCAGTAGCCCGATCGACCAGCAGTCTGTAAAGACAAACCTCGATCAACTGCCCTATCACAACGGAACTGGACGATCGATCAGCATTCCGACGACTCTTCCTACCGGCACCCTCTCGTGCGCTTCGGCGACGATCGCGGGGGGATGCCCGAACAACGGCGCAAACTTTGGCTCCGTCACTGGCACCATCGGCGGCCCCCGCGTAGTCACCATGGGCCTCAACATTGTGTTCTAACGAGCTGTCACCATCGCACACCATCGAGGGGCCCATCCATGGCCCCTCGGTCTCTCTGCAAGGCTTTCGTCAGATCAGCTGTTTTTTACTCATGACGCCTTTCACATAGGTCAAGTCCCTGCGCATAGCGTCAATCAATTCTTGCTTCGGAATCGTAAGATTCTTTTTGCCGTTTTCGGCTCCCCCAAGCCCGGGATATTCAAAGTGGAGCTGCACCGGGCCTGAGAAGCCGTTCTTCTTCACAATGTCGAAAAATCCCGCGAAGTTGACCATACCCTGGCCTGTTGGACACCAGTGCGGAACCCAGGCGTCTTCGATACCGAGTGACTTGTCAAACGGATCGGGATGGATATTTTTCCCTTTGTTCTGCTGCCATGTGAAGTCCTTAAGAGCAATCCCTCTCATTTGATCCTTAACCAGGCGAGAACTCGCGATCCAGCCACCATAGCCACCTTCGACCGTCGCGTGACCGATGTCATAGTTGAACCCGATCCATCGTGGATCGAGCCCCTGGAACATCGTCCAGGCATCCCAAATGGGCCCTCCAATCAGTCCGGGTCCCGAATGGGTGTGATACATTCCGCAGATCTGATGCTCTTTGTTTAGGTCAGCCAGCGCTTTCACCTGCGGCTTCAATTGGTTGATTCTTTCCGCAACGCCCTCGTTTGGCAGATAGCTGAACCATCCCCACCGATATTGACGAATACCCAGCTTGCTGGCTGTTCTCAAGATTGCGTCGGCATGCGGGGTATCGACACCCATAATCTCCGTCGTAATCATGGGAACTTCGAGGCCGGCTCGGTGGACAGCCTCAACTGCCGCGGGAAGGTCGGTCTCCACCCGGTCGGGCGAAATGTGACCGTCGGAACGAACCGTAAGGTCAACACCGTCGAACCCGATATCCTTTGCAATCGCGGCTGCGTCACTGACGCTGGTCCATTGTAAGTGCTTGGAGAAAACACAAATCTTCAGCTTGCCCGGGCTGCCGGCCGCCGGCTCTGCTGCATCCGCACTCTGGGGAGTCTCTTTGGCCAGCGCATGCAAGGCGCTGGACATAGCCGCACCCAGCAACAACGTACGGCGCGACATCATACCTTGTGAGAAATCATTGATCATTTAGGGCCATCCATTCTGCGAGATACAAAGCGTGCAGCTCGGTCTAATATGCGAGATTTATGGAGACGGCAAGCCGAAGCACAAAAATGCTGAGCCAGCCGCAACCGCTACGAATTGCTCTCCACCAACGGCATACGTCATTGGAGAGGCTTTCATTCCGACGTTGGTGTCAAAGTGCCACAACGTTTTGCCTTTGCGCTCATCGACTGCTACGAAGGCGCCGTTTGGGTCGCCGTAGAACACTAGCCCGCCTGCCGTCGCCAGCACGCCAGACCAGGTTTTCAGTATCACTGGCCCGGTTTGCGGAATTTCCCAGGCCACCTCACCAGTATCGATATTGATAGCCCGCATGTACCTCTCGCCTGGTTTGACAGGATCCTCAGAGGCCTTCTGACTGTTGGATGCCTCAATCGGAAGACAATCCTCCAGCGTCATCAGATAGTAGAGACGGGTCGTCTGACTAAATGCTGTGGAACTCCAGTTGGCCGCGTTGTCCGGACAACCTCTCTCTCGGCTCGACGCCGTTGCCGGTTGCACCGCGAGCTGCGGGCGCCCATCCGGACCAATGCCGGTGGCCCAATTGACGCGATGCAGGAAGGTTTTCGCGAGCAGTACCTCTCCGTTCGTACGGTCTAGCACATAGAAGAACCCGTTCCGATCCGCATGCAGCAGAAGCTTCCTTTGCTTCCCGCGATATTCGGTATCGATGAGGACCGGGGGCTCGGTCGCATCGCGGTCTGCTGTATCGTGCGGCGTGAACTGGAAGTACCATTTCAACGCGCCGGTGTGAGGGTTGAGCGCGAGTATGCAGTCGGTGAAGAGATTATCGCCCGGCCGGTCGCGATCGTCGCGATCCGGCCAGGGATTGCCGGTTGCCCAGTAGAGCGTATCCGTTTCTTTGTCGTATGTCCCGGTCAGCCATGTGGAGCCACCGCTCAGCAGCGGCTCTTTGCCCCAGGTTTCAATACCGGGTTCGCCCTTAGCAGGAAGTGTCCAGTGGCGCCAAACCAGCTCGCCTGTGTCGGCCTTGTAACAGACGATGAAGCCGCGCATGCCCCAGTCGCCTCCGGAGACGCCGGCGATGACGGTGTCGTTGACAATTAACGGTGACACCGTCGAGCCATAATGCTCCTTCTGCTCGGGCATTACGACCTCCCAGATCAAGCTACCCGTCACCCGATTCAACGCCAGCAGATGAGCGTTATCCGTGACCACGAAGATCTTGTCGCCGAGTATCGCGACCCCGCGATTGGTGCCGACGGATGCGTCTCCAACCAGGCCCGGGGTAGGTGGGCGGGAATACTTCCAGATCTGCCCCCCAGTGAGCGCGTCGATCGCGTAGGCCTGGTTATTGCCGGATAGGTACATGACGCCGTCGACGACGATAGGCGTTGACTCCAGGCCGAAATGGGGCATGGGAAAGATCCACTTGAGAACCAGGTCTTTTACGTTCGATGCATTGATCTGCGTCAGGCCGCTGTAGCGATTGCCGTCCAGCTTGCCATTGTAGGTGGGCCAATCGCCCGGCCGGGGATTCAGGATTCTGGAAAACCCGACGTCTTGCACCTGGGACGCGTATTGCGCGTTGGGCGCCTTCAAAGCTCCCGGCTCTACCCCTGTCATTTGGCTGAGATAGGCGCTGAGATCCTGGATTTGATCAGGTGTGGCGTTCAGAGGTTTCATCACCGAATGGTTGTCATCGACGATCGTTGCTATGTCATGTGACTGGAGCAAGTGAAACGCTCCATCCAGATCCTCCAATTGCAAGTCAAAATTAGTTCGCCCCCTGGCAAAGCCCCGGAGGGTCCCGCCGTTCCGCAGTGTTACTGTAACCAGGTCGTAGCCCGTAGTAATGTGTTGGTCGGGATGCAACAGCACATTGTGTATCTCTTGCGCTGTCATCCTGCTGCCTACGTCCGATAGATCTGGCCCTTTGGACGATCCCTTGCCGCGAACCATGTGGCAAGACCCACAAGTCCCTTCTCCCCAGAAGAATTTATCTCCCACGGCCGCATCCCCGGCGACGATGGCCTGAGAGGCTGGAGCGTTGAGCGAATGGACAAAGGCTGCGACGGCGTCGAGCTCGTGTTGCGGCAGTGCAAACGCAGGCATACCTCCAGCGGGAATCCCTGACTCAATGAGATTCCGCAACTGCTCGGGGGAACGCCTGCGCACATCTGGATTGCCGGTGAGTTTTGGAGCGTGATCGGTTCCCAAAGTGTCGGCGCCATGGCACCCGGAGCAATTGCTCGCGTACACTGTTTTTCCGTCCTGAAGCAGTGTTAACGGCGGAGACTGGGGAGTTTGGCACAACAAAAGTGCAGGCGCGAAGAAAGCGGCCAGCAAAAGATAGCGGCCGTTCCCCGGCTCACGCATTCCACTCTTGCCGGAGTTTATCGTCACTCTTCTCCCCTTCGCATCACTTTTGCCTTACGTCGGAGCAGCCGGCAAAGAACCGCTGCGAAATGCCCGATGTCGAAAGCAGTTGACGAGAACGGAAGCGATGATATATCAGTTTCTACATGGCGCGCAATAAAGAATGGAAATCATGACCCAGATATCCCAGGTCGAACGTGTTCCGTCTGATGACGGCGCTGAGCGCGCGCGACGCTCCCTGGGGATTTTGATGAACGGTCCGGCCGAGTCCAGAGATCGCTGGTTGATGCTCGCCTTCGCCTTTGTGGCCACAGTTATCAACTATCTTGACCGGCAAACGCTTTCGGTTCTTGCCCCCGTAATGCTTGAGCGCTTCAGGATTTCGGCCACTACATACAGCCACATCATTTTTGCTTTTATGTTGGCCTACACCGTGATGAACGGGGTCTCAGGCCCGCTGCTCGATCGGCTGGGAACCAAAATCGGGTATGCGCTGACTATCGCTTGGTGGTCCGCGGCCGAGATTCTTCATGCTTTTTCAGGTGGAGCGATCAGCCTGGGAGTCTTCCGATTTCTCCTCGGCGTGGGCGAAGCGGGAAACTACCCCGCGGGAGTCAAGGTGATCGGGGAGTGGTTTCCACCCCGGGAGCGATCATTAGCATCGGGAATCTTTAATAGCGGCGCCGCGGTTGGAGCGATGCTGGCGCCGCCCTTGTTAGCGTGGACCGTGCTGCAAATGGGCTGGCAGGCGTCGTTCGTCATTGTGGGCGCTTTAGGGTTCGTCTGGTTGGCAGCTTGGTTAATCTTCTATCGCACACCTCCAGACACCCCCGGAGAAGCGGAATCTCCTCCCCCTGCTGTTTGGGCTCTCGCTAAGTCGCGCTTTGTTTGGCAGTTCACGTTGTCCAAGGTCTTCGCGGATCCTGTCTGGTATTTCTACACCTTCTGGTTTCCCCAGTATTT
>Ga0182024_10023086_pt1 | contig 11167 bp, 19 predicted proteins | sample P32metaG_FD_120480 | JGI IMG/M metagenome (GOLD analysis project Ga0182024, IMG submission 120480) | Permafrost microbial communities from Stordalen Mire, Sweden - P3-2 metaG (Illumina Assembly) | ecosystem: Environmental > Terrestrial > Soil > Wetlands > Permafrost | place: Sweden: Stordalen... | reverse complement strand
CCGCCTCCGCCGCCTCCACCCCCCGTGTCACCTATGTCTCCATAAGCGCCACCACCGCCCCCGCCTGCGCCGTCAAGCATGACTTTCGTTACGCCGGATGGGCATGTCCAGGTCCCATTTGCGGTGAACATAGCTGTGCGGTTTGTTACTCCGGTGGCTGGCAGACTTTCCATAAGCTGGTAGAGAGTCACAAGCTCATCTGGATTCGTAGCCCCAGATGCAGTTACGGACCCTGTAATATCAGCCATCCCGGAAACGAACAGGGACCCGGAAGCATTGATCGAGCCGGATGTGAAAATGGAGCCGGATGAATAGATAGATTCATAGGTATTGATATCACCAGATGCTGTAACAGACCCTAGAATATAAGCTGACCCGGAGACGTACAGAGAACCTGATACATTGAGATACTGATCAATATCAACGTAGCCATCGACCGATACCTCCCCAGAGAACATGGGGCTCATCAGAGGAGCCCAACCAGAATATAGGGCGGCTGCCGCAATGTAGGACATTGCATACCCGCTCGCATACCCAGAAGGTAGGACCGTGGAGTAGGTTAGATCGCCGTACAGGAAACCATAGGGAGGAGTTGGCATAGGGCTGAATATAGCTGCCTAAGGCCTAGACCCCGATAGACAAATAGGCTATGCAACCTAGACTTGATTCCGGTCGGCTATCCAATGAACCTCTGGGTGCCCTGGGTGATTCTCTATGGCTGGCTGCCCAGGGTGCCCAGACCACACCATCCAAGTCGAGGGATTCCAGGCCCCATCAGATCCGCCTCGGTTCTGTCGGTTCTGCGCCCAGGCCTGAGAATTTATATAAACCCGATTCGGTGGGTGCTTGGAGAACAGATTATGATATCTGCGGAGCCCAGCCAATTGCGTGGCCCGCCCAAAAATTGCTATAAATTCCATACCAGTATTCAGGCAGTGCAGGGTCAGTTCCTGGACTTTCCGGGGGTCTGGGGCTGAGATAGCAGCGGGGGCCGGGGGGCAGTGGACTTGATCAAATTCTAAATTGTCATACGCCACAATCTCCTCCGCTGCCTGGATATCATTGAGCGCGCCCACAACGTCGAACTTACCGGGCATGGGGTCCCAGATCCTATCAAACCGGCCCATAAGGCGCTCGGCCAGGACCAGGGAGTAGACTGGCATGGGAGGAATCCGCTGGACGATCCTCTCCCCCGCGTAGAGGTTGGTCCGAGAAATCTGGTAAGCTGAATTGTCCATGGGGCTTTATACCGCAAATCTGTATATTCCCTAGCGATGAAACTGAAGCACATCCGAAGCAATATTTGGCAGATCTCCGCATTGTTGGATGGGGGTGCCGGAAATTCGTCTCAAATTCCTACCATAGTCAAATTCATTATGCACGAGGACCCTCAAGCCCTCCAATTCATGCGCGCCTGGGCTTGGTCCTGCGCGGTCCCGGAGTCGGACGATTGGATGTTCCGCAGTTGGCTGGAGGAGAACGAATCAGAAATCCGAGATCTGGCCGGAATCGGTGAGCCCTAATGGCAATTACTAGCGGGGAGTTCTTCCCACCCTATGAATATCAGGCAGCTCGGGCCGTAATACTCTGCTTGGACTCATCCGGTAATGTTGCCCTATCTGCTATCAGTAGCAGTGTAGCTAGCGGAGTGCCAAATTTCGTATCCGGGATGCTTGATTACTATACTGGTCCTACGATTATTCCTTTCGGGGCCTCTGGCATGATCCCTTATGGGGACGAGTGGGTTATCTACGGGTCCAATGGGGTCTTTGCCTATACTCCGGCATCTAGCGGAGCTATTGGTTCCCGTGGTTGGTTCACAGAGCCTCCAAGCCAGCTGCCGTCCTACACCCCAATCTCCGTCCTACCCGGCTATACTCTGGATGCCTCCAGCGGCCTTATGACTTGGGGTGGCCCTCTTATTGTATCGGGGAACTCGCCCTATACTTCCATGTTCTCCGGAGCTTCCGGGATCTATGTCACGACTCCGACTTCCCTGTATACTTCCGGGAATGCTCTAGTATCCGGCGTGACCACCTCGGGTGTATTTGCGTCCTTGGCCAGCGGTCTGACTCCGTGGCTCCTAAGCTCTGGGTTTGCCTATCAGGTAGACTTCAGCACCCCAACTTCCGGCTCGGTCCTGACCAGCCCAATTCCCTTCCTGGCAACCTGCATGGCAGCCTCGGGCACGTCCCTGGTAGTCGCTGGGGAGGGCACCTTGAACCTAGGCTCTGGGGCCTATGCGATTACAGCCGGAGTCTCTGGGACCGCCCTGGTAGCCTTCCCAGGCTCGGGCATGGCCATCACATGGGTTCTATCCACGGGAGAGAATCCTAAGTGGACCAAGCAGGCTACCACATCGGGCTTGCCAGCCTATTCATCCGGCATCAGCGTGGTCTGGACCCCTCTAGGTAATAGTATAGTCCTATCAGATTACGAGCTGAATAATTGGACCGCCTATACCTATACTGGAGGAGCGCTGGCCTTCCAGACCTCCGGGGCCACCGCTGGAACAGCACGCGGCATTGCAGTCACTCCAGACTCCCAGTTTGTAGGTATTCCGACTCCGGGCAGTTCTGGAGTCTATATCATTAAGGCTGACGGAGCAACTTGGTCTGGGCTCGGGGTTACGATGCCTGGAGCCTTCCCAGATTGCGGGGCTATTGCAGGTATTGCAGTCGGGACTTTTGCCGTAGGATCTAGCGGTCAGGTAGCCCTGCTAACTTCCAATGGCACGACCTGGACCTCCGGCAGCGCGATTCCAATCAGCAGCACCCCCTCGGCAGCCTTCTACGATTCGAGCCTTGGGCATGTCCTCTGGGCCAGCAACTCAGGCGCATTTGATTCCACTCAGTGGCTAGCTCTGAGCTACGGTTTGCTCGTATCCGGCTATTGGTCCAGCACCTCTGGAGTCGTACTAGGCCTAGTATCCCAGCGCTACCAAGCTCTGGTTATCACGGCAGATTCTTACAATATGGTTGGCGTGGGTCCGAACGGGAATTCAATGAATTATTGGACTATGCCAGCAACAGGACTGACCTCCCTGGCAACTCCAGTCCCGGCAGACTACTCCTTCCCGATCACTTCGACTACTGGGATCATATTCCAGAACCTGAATGCTCCTTATTCTATCGAACCCTTGAAGTCTGGTCAATATGGGACTATCGCAAGTGGGGGTGCGGCCCTGGAGAATCTGACCATGCTCGGGCAGGGTGTGCTTCCAACTGCCCTAGGCTACGGATACGATGGGAATCTATTGCTGACTACCACACGAGGGGCTCTGGGGCCGCTATCTAGCGGAGCATCTGGCCTGACCTATATGCTGGCCAGTGGCGGCTTCTCGGATATGCTGACCGCCAGCGGACAGACATGGCTTTCAACCACTGTCCAGGGCAGCCTAGTCTCCGTCTCCGGGATCTAGGCCAGCCGCGATCTTGAGGGCTGACGGCCATTCATCGGGTGGGATGCTGGCATACTGACTCAGCTGGTTTAATGCTTGAGCAGACTCCCCGGCCTTAGCGATTTCACCGTCGATTGTGAGGTTTTCGCCTAGATCCCCAGGAACCTTGACGACTGAGGCAGGTTTTCCGTAGGCGGTTTGGTAGACCGAGAGATAGGCTTGGTGCCTAACTTTAGGATCTACTTGAGCATCCCGCGCTATCTGCATCATCCCGTGTAAACATTCCTGGGCATAGGCCCGAGCATATAGCTCCCCCAGATTATCGTTCTTGAGGGCTCCCTGGTTCATTAGATTCAGGGCCGCAGTCTTGAGGGACTGGATGCTGCTCACGGCTGGCACTTGGGGCTTGCGCCCTAGCAGCTCCTCGACTTCATCTATTTCATTGCTATCGGTCATAGCTAGTGCTATACCATGGGAATGGATTTTTCAAAACACAAAGATTATCTGCGCTATGAGAAGAACGCCAGGAACCTATTCCTGCACTGCGTCCAGCTCACCAGCACTATCAAGGACGAAGATAATCCATCTAGGTTCCTATACGCAGAACTATCCATGACTGGGGTAGCTGGGATCACGGATGAGACCAAGACAATCCTGCGGGAGGCTATTGCAGTCACTAAACGGATGCTCCCAACCTTCCAGCATAGCAGGCTGAGTCCAGGCAAGGACCTGATAGCCAATGCCGATTTCAATGATGCAGTTCGGATGGTTCTGCTAGTCTTAGAGGAGATGGAAGGATGCCCAACGTCAGAGTCTTAAATAGCCAGGAAGCTGCCGAGGCCCTTGGCTTGACCCCCGCAATCATGCGCGGTATGCGGAACCTGGGCATAGGACCAGATTATATCAAAATGTTCGTGGGCCGGGAATCAGGAACCCCAGCCATAGGTTATTTGGAATCAGATCTGGAAGTCTGGGTCGAATCACAGAGGGTTAAACCAAAAGATGAGCTTAGACAGAAATGGCTTGGAGATTCTGGACCGGGCGGTGGAGATCCTTCGGGATCATAGATCCATGGTCGCTACGGACGTGGCCAGTATACAAGGTAGGTTCGAGCTAGTCGTGGCCTCGCACTCGTTTGATTACATTAGGTCCCAAATCCCGATATCGGAGGGCCGCGCGTGGCTGCACTTAGAGAGCTGCATGGAAGTAGCCACCCGGATATTCAATGCGGATATTCCTAACTCGGACTTTCTAAGGTACTTGGACCTGATCGAGCTTCTAGTCGAGGAATCTATTATACCTGGAAAATCCCCCTCCCCAGGGGTCCCAGAGCCAAGGCCAGAATTGCTAGGAGATGCGGATTATCCTGGAATACTTTCGTCAGAGGGCCATCCAGATTAGCGCAAACTGTCTCCTCATCCATAGTACCCTCATACTTCCAGATATCCATAATTGCATGGATAATTTCGTGCAGGAGAGTCTCTACCTGGGCGGAGACCTGCATGGGGTGCTTAATGGCAATGGTCCGGTCCTCCGAATCGTAGAAGCCAAAGCACTCCAGGGTCTTTGCCCTACGTGCGGAAAGGGGTATGACCTGAATGTCAAAGTGTCCAATCCGCAGCTTGAAGGGAACCGGCTTAGTCCGAGCCATTAGGCACCTCAGGAAATTTCAGTAACGATGCCCTCTACAACGGTAATGGTCTGCCCACTCTCCGCTGTGAAGGTTCCAGTAGCCGCGCTTGTGGCCTTCAGGGTCTCGGCTGAGATCGTTCCGGTTGTGGATCTCGCGTCCCCATCAACTGTCAGATTCCCAGCAACCGTCATGTTCTGCGATACCATAACTTCAGGCGTCGTCAGGTATATTTCCGAGGACCCATCCAGCGTAATCGTGGGTGCGGTGAGATCCATGGCTGTGGTGGCCGTTGCATAGATATCCTTGGCAGACACAGCGGTAATATTGCCGACTGCATTGACTGTAACGTCGCCGCTCACGTCTATCGATACGGTAGTCCCGGTAGAGTGCGTGAAGGTGAAGGGCATAGGGGTGGACTTGGCGGGTCGGTCGGTATCTGCAACCGGAACCGCTTCCCGCTGGCCAGCCGCATTCTGAATGTGCCGGGTCGGGGTGAAGCCCGAGCCCACCATCATTGTAGACCCATCCGGCCAACAGGTATTCTCATTCCCGCCCGAGTCCAGAGAGTGCCAATAACCGCTCCAGTGGGCTTGATAGTCCAGGAACGGGTCTCCAGTCGGGTTGGAGATAGCATCCGGGATGCCCCCAGGAATCGCGCCCAGCCAGACCGCACTCCGGATATCATTGTTCGTGAAGGCGATGATGCCCAGCGTCCCGCGCCCAGGCAGCGGATTCTGCTTGATTCTCAGCGCATCGCAGGGTCCAGGAATCAGGACCGGGACCGGATACGCGAGCCCCTGCCCATCCCTGATCATAACCTGGACCGAGTTCGTGTCCGGATTCGTGGCAATCACAATGCCCTGGGTAATTGGGAAGACTGCCGTGCTAGACATGGGTGCTGATTTTCCTTGACACCCAAGACAGATACCTCAATAATGCGTCCTACGGCGATAGACAGTAATTATCTAATGATATCAACAGACTAGGATTTATCATGATCACACGTAGAAAAGCTCTCCTTGTTACGAATTCCCACATGCCGGGGGCTCTAGGAGACTCAATCGCGGCCATCCCAGCCCTAGTCCCCTATGTTCGCAGACTCAATCTGCACGGATTCATCGACTCAGTGATCTGGTCCTGCCCAGCAGCCAAGGACTTGTTCTCCCTACCCGTGGTCCAGTTCAACCAGGAAGACGCCGAGAATCTCGAAATTGAGACAATGCTCAAAATTGATACACAGGAAGTGGTCAAGAAGCACTGGAGCGGGACCCGGAGCCTCGTGCAAATGTACGGGGACTACGCAACGGTTGACCTGAAGGAACCCTTCGCTTGGTCCCAGCCCACCATAGCCAAGTCCGAATACCTGGAGAACCGGGTCAAGGGTAAGTATGCTCTGCTAGCCCCCTTCTCACATTCTGACTCCGGGACCAATACCAAGAACTGGGAATCCTGGAAGTGGCACAAGCTGGCAGAGGTGCTCCGTGAGCAGGGCATAGAGCCGGTGGTCCTGGGCCTGCGGGCCAACAAGATGGAGCCATGGGAGAATAAAGGCCACACGCTGATGGTCTCCCAACCCCTCCCCGAGATCATGTGGGCGATGGCCCAGGCCCAAGCAGTAATCACCGTGGACAACGGAATGGGTTGGCTTGCCCAGGCCCTCCAGGCCCCGCACGTCCAGATCCTCTCCAGCAACATGCCAGCCGCCTTTGCCTGGGACCACGGACCCCTAGCCAAGAACCTCAGCTCGTGCAGGACCGTCTCCGTCTCCAAGGTCTGGGATGCGGTCAAAGAGATCCAGGGGCTCCTATGAGCCCTGGGAATCCATTCACTGCCTTTCACAAACTCAAGAGGCTCGGGACCAATGCCACGCACGGAATCTCAAGTAGAGATGGGGAGATGCTCTGGCCTAGAAGTGACGAGGAGCGTAGAGTAGTCGAGTCGGCCAAGGAGATTATGAGGCCTGCTGAGCCCCAGATAGAAGAGGGGGAACTTACTGCTTTCATAAACTTGTGCGAGGATCTCTGGGAGGAAGCCCATGGGACTCATGGTGCATAATCCCTTCTCAATTTACTCTAACGACTTACCTTTATTTGTGGGGTACGAGCATCTGACTACTAATGAAATTTTACGAAGCGGCTGGACTCAAACTGAGGACAAGGACATAATACTAGCAGCCAAAGCCATCTTTGGAATCCAGGTCCGAGCAACCCTGCACGGGGAGGAGAAGGAAGCCTTCCTGAATCTCTGCATGGATCTCTGGGAGGAGGCGCATGGAAAATCCATTTAAGCCTGAGAGCTGGGCACGGTATTCCATAAAATGTATGCTTATGGATTCTGGAGGAGCGATTGTGCGGACGGATGGTAATTTTTGGTCTCCTGAAAGCACCGACGATTTGATCCCCAAGGTTATGGACCTATATGGAGCTAAGTATGGGGATATATTGGATGGCCAAGGGAGGGAGTCCTTCCTGACTCTTTGCTTCGATCTCTGGGAGGAGGCCCATGGAAAGCTCTAAGAATCCATTTCTATGCTTGGTTGCTCCGCCCAGGCTGCAAATACAGACCTGGAACGGACTTACCTACGAGGAGATTGGATGCTGGAAGCCTAAGTGGATTGATAGCCCGATTCTGAATAAGGCTCGGGAAATGCTCAATATTCCTTTCATGTCAGTCCTAGCAGGGGTTGACAAGGAAGCATTCGTGTGCCTTTGCTTGGACCTATGGGAGGAAGCTCATAAATGAGACCTCCCGAGATCCCATCATATAAGGATACACGACTTTGGGAATTTGGTCTGACTTCATGAAACTCTATGGGACCTACGAGAAGGCTGGCAGCGCCCTGGGCTGCAACAAATCAGTAGTCTGGCAGCAGCACAAGGCCGAGGAAGCCCGCGAGCAAGGTACCACTGCGCCCAAGAATGCAGCTACCATTATGCGCACCCCCGATGAGATCCAGGCTCGGCACATGGCCCGCCGTGGTCTGGCCCCCGACTACGATCTGGTCCATGAGGTTCCGGACGGCTTGGCCCTCAAGGGCACCTCAATCCGCTACGACCAGGACGGCGAGATTACGCAATACTGGAATAAGACCCGGATGGCGGGACAGGAGCCCGAGGAGACCGTCCAGCTAGCAGACCCCAAGCGCATTACCAAGGTCAGCACGCTCTACGACCAGGAAGGTAAGATCACCGCGCAGTGGGTCTCCGAGAAGCCTGAGGAGAAAGCCCGCGAAGCTGCCTGGGAATCCTTTGCAAAGGCCCTAGCCCAGGATCTTCCGCGCGCCGAGCCCATCCAGACCGAGGGCACTCTGAATAAAGATCTGTGCTCTTGCTATGTCATCTCTGATCATCATATTGGAATGTATTCCTGGAAGTTAGAGACCGGGGCGGACTATGATGTTCACATAGCTGAGAGCTTGCTGGACAACGCGATTACGCGCTTGGTCGATTCGTCCCCTGCAAGTGAGACAGCATTGATTGCCGTTCTTGGGGATCTACTACACTGGGATTCAAACGAGGCGGTTACTCCGGCCCATAAGAATCTCCTGGATGCAGATGGCCGCGCTCAGAAGATGGTAGAGGCTGCTGTAAGAAGTCTGCGCCGAGTTGCAGATATAGTTCGGACCAAGCATAAATACGTCAGGTTCATATTTGAACCAGGAAACCATGATCCCTACAGCATCATGTTCCTCCGGGTTATGTTCTCAGTTTATTTTGAGAATGACCCAAATGTGAGTGTTGACGCGCTACCTGGGAATTTCCACTACTTTGAGTTCGGAAAGAATCTAGTGGGGACTCATCATGGTCATCTGGCCAAGATGGACAAGCTACCTGGGATTATGGCTGCGGATAGGCACGAGGCATGGGGTCGGACCCAGCATAGGGTGTTCCTGACGGGCCATGTCCACCATGAGCAAGTCAAGGAGTTCCCTGGCTGCACGGTGGAGAGCTTCGGCATCCTAGCCGCACCAGATGCTTATGCAGCGAATCATGGGTACAGGTCCAAGAGATCCATGAAAGCTATTATCCTGCACAGACATAACGGGGAGGTTGCCAGACACACGGTTTCGCCTGGGATGTTTCAATAGATGGACAAGATTTCAAGAGCAGAAGCAAAATGCGCAGGGTCGATCCATTACTTTACAGGAGTTGCATGTTGTAGAAGCCATGTTTCAGTTAGGATTGTCAGCAGCGGAGCCTGTTTGGTCTGCCATAAAGACCGACAAGCTCTCAGGAGACTAAAATCACCTGAGTCGTTCCGCGCAGCAACCGAGAAATGGAAAGACTTAAACCCAACGGCGGGAGTAGATTACTACAATCGTAATCACGCCAAAGAAATTGATCGGTCACGAAAGAAATACCACGCAACACCCAACGAAACCCTAGCCCGCCGTCAACGGGAGTGGAGGTCGAACAACCCCGACGCAGCTAAAAACATCTGGCAGAGGAGTAACGTCAAGCGTAGAGCAAGGCTGGTTTCTTGGGCCGACAAAGCCGCTATAGACGCCGTATACGAAATGGCGCGAATTATCAGCGTAGAAACAGGGGTCCTACACCATGTGGATCACATTATCCCTCTATGCGGAAAACAAGTCTGCGGTCTTCATATACACACGAACCTGCAAGTAATTCCTGCTCGGGATAACCTGCAAAAGAGTAATGTATTTAATCCGGATATGTTTGAATAAAATAGCTTGCCAAGCCTGGGGTCCTCAAGTAGGACTCCGGGATGGCATACGCAGAAAGTACCGAGATTCAGCATCTTATAAGACTACTTGAGTCCGGGTCAGAATCGACTTTAGCTGTGGGGAGACACTGGATGTGGTTAAACGGTGGGGGTTCCGATCAACTCGACCACACTGAAATAATCTTTAGCGCTAAGGACATGTTTGGTCTGGTACGGGATGAGCGGTACTTCCTAAGCGGGTCGGATAGGCTTGCCTTCCTGACCCTGTGCCTGGACCTATATGCGGAGGCTGGATATGCAGGACGAATCTAGAGTCTCACTGCAAACTATCATTCGATTTATAGGCCTCCTGGACGAGAAGGAGATTCTGCAAGTCGGGGGTACGTATCTATGGCAGCAAGTAAATATCGAGACAGACTGTAACAATGATCTGTTTGTACACGATGAGATCACTTATACTGCCAAGGGTCTATTCGGTCTCCCCCGGAGGGAGCTGGTAGCCCTCACGGGCCTAGACCGGATTGCCTACCTGACCCTTTGTGTGGACCTATACCGGGAGGCCGAAAAACCGGCTATCTAGGATTCCCTCGCCTTGTGCTAGGGTGCCTGGATGTCAGGACTTCTCGGAGACGTAGCCCAAGCGGCTGCAAATGCACTAGGACCAGCGGCTGCCGCGCTGCTGGCCAACACAGGCCCATATCGTACCCAGCCTGCCACTACGCCCACGGCTCTGTTCTCCATGGCCATCCGTCAGGCACAGATGCCCTATCTGCCCCTATTCATCTATACCTTCCCGCTGAGCCCGAGCGCGCTCCGGAAGGACACGGTTGGTATGGGCAATTACTATGATGTCGCCGGGACTCCCGCCAATTTCGGCGTCCAGAGGATCGTAGATATCTATGGGCAGACCCTCCCAGTATTCTCCCTTTCTGGGACAACTGGGGTCAAGTACCACAGCACGGATAACTTCCTGACGACTGGCCTGGAATCCATCCAGATCCTCCAGGGGGCAATCTCCCAATACTTCGCCATGGTCGCGGCTGCCGGTGCGGTGACGAATACGGCTACCAAGCTCCCGCGCTTGGAGTTCTATAATTACTATTCAGGAGAGTTCTATCAGGTAGTCCCAATCGGACCCCAGGGGATCTCTCAGGATTCCAACCGCCCCCAGCTCTTGAACTACCAGTTCAAATGGGTCGCGGTCTCCAATCTAGCGGCCCCACTAGCCGCTGCGGCAGATGCTGTGATCGGTGCTATTTCCGGGCCAATCTCTGCCGGGGTCTCGGCCCTAGGTACGTCAATATCAAATACCGTGAGCGCCTATTCTCCCTCAGTTGCGAGCATCTTCTAGTGGCAACGCAGACCAACCCGCCTCCCTATGGAACCCTGGTCAACCAGATCTACCAGCAATCCTATGCCAGCATCGTGTGGCTCGGGGCGGTTCTTGG
>Ga0182024_10023085_pt1 | contig 11168 bp, 6 predicted proteins | sample P32metaG_FD_120480 | JGI IMG/M metagenome (GOLD analysis project Ga0182024, IMG submission 120480) | Permafrost microbial communities from Stordalen Mire, Sweden - P3-2 metaG (Illumina Assembly) | ecosystem: Environmental > Terrestrial > Soil > Wetlands > Permafrost | place: Sweden: Stordalen... | reverse complement strand
GATCCCCAGGCCCGTTGCGTTCTTTCGGGCGTACCTCGGGAAAACGTGGTGCCTTATCCTTTCAAAATTCTGAACACCAACGGGTCGATTGTAATTCTCTACGAGGCGCTCCACAGCTACCGTCAAATTTTTATGGATGGACGCCCGCTGCCGAAAGATCCCAATCCAAGTTGGATGGGATACTCGGTTGGTCATTGGGACGGCGACACGCTGGTCATCGATTCCAAGGGCTTTGTGGACAATAACTGGCTCGACAACAGCGGCCATCCAGGAACGGAAGCGCTCCGTCTGACGGAACGATTTCGCCGCCCCGACTTTGGGCATATCAACGCCGAGATCACCATCGACGATCCCAAGGCGTATACCAAGCCATGGACCGTGAATCTGCTATTCACCTGGACTGACACCGAACTGATTGAGTACGTCTGCGACGAGAACGAAAAGGACCTCACGCATTTAGTGGGCAAGTGACACCCGCTTGCCGGCGAGCACGGTTGCACTCGGGAAAAGCCGCTGATGCCCGGTGCGGTTGTTCTTAAAATTGTCCTCAAATTCGAAGCTGCCCTCCTTGAGCTCTAGCACTGTCACGTCAGCCGGCGCGCCCACCTTTAAAGTGCCGCGGTTGTGAAAGACCGGAAATATCCGGGACGGATTGACGGTGGCGCACGCAATCACTTGATCCATCGGCATTCCCAACATGAGGAACTTCGACATCACGTTCGGGAAATCGATGACCTGAGCCGTTCGGGCCTCAGGCGCCCAATCGGTGGAGAAAGTATCCGGCAAGAAGCCCGCCTTGAGCACGCGTTCGGCCATATCCCAGCGCAAATGGCCGGTGCGCCCATTGCCCAAATCGAACTTGACGCCGCGACGTCGGGCGGCCATCACCTCAGGCAGAATATGTCCGTCATCGTCGATGATGCTGTTGGGCGGCGGCGCAAACATGTGTGTGACCACATCGCCGGATTTAAGGAGCGCAAGAAGTTTTGGCAGCGGCGAAATTGTTTGCCCCATGTGGATCATCACGGGCAGATGGAACGACGACGCCACTTCTTGCGCGCGCTTGAGCACCTCAAAATCATTCGGACCGGCGACATCCCGCGAAAGCCGCGCCTTCACCCCGGCGATCATGTCGCGGTTGCGCCCAATTGCCTCGCGCGCCGCTGCCACGTCAGCGCGGTTGATATCCATGGTGTCGCCTTCCGGGATGATACCGGCACGACCGATATTGATGAGAACGCGGCAAAGCTGCGGAGCCGACTTGGCCACCGCGATCGCGTCATCGATGTGATCTGCGCCCTGCGATCCGGCATCGATCAGCCCCGTAACGCCGTCGGCGAGGCACAGCCCCGGTCCATCCTTGATACGCGTGGCGTGGGTGTGGATATCGATCAAGCCGGGCATCACCAACTTGCCGCTCGCGTCGATGGTTTCGGCGGCGGTGGCGGACATGTTGGCTGCGATGGCTAGAATACGGCCATCCGCGATGGCGACGTCGCGAATGGCATCGAGCTTGCGCGAAGGGTCGATAACGCGGCCGCCCTTTATCAGCAATTCGCATTTCACGGCTGCGGCAGCGAGCGCGCGCGGAAGGCATACGGATGCCGTAGTAGCAATAGAAACAAATTGACGCCGGTTCATCATGATTAATCAATCAACTTTCGCGACGAGGGCGGGTGCGGGACGTAGTCTTTTTGGAGTTTGGCTTTGGTTACGTCTCGATCGACCACCGCCTGTTTAAACTTGGCTTGAAGCGCTTGTCGATCTAACTTCGCGCCGGATAGGTAGACGCTATCAATTTCGCGCGTATTACGAATGTTCTCGAGCGGATTCGCATTCAGCACGATAAAATCCGCGCGCTTGCCCCTGGCGAGCACGCCGGTGTCGTTGATACGGAGCACTTGCGTGGGCCTGGATGTGGACGCAACAATCACATCAGCCGGAGTCATCCCCAGCCTAACGTACATACCGATCTCGTGATGCTCGGCAAAACCATAAGAATATTTCGCGGAGACTCCCGCGTCGCTGCCGAGTACGATGCGGGCTCCGGCTGCGAGATACTTTGGAAAATTATAGCGGAGGTTTTCTTCGCGCTGTAGAAACTGCGCACTGGGCGGCGTGGAGCAAGGGGGCGAGGGAAGCCAGGTTTTGCCCGCTTTGATATCGGCGATGACACTGTCGGGCAATACCTGCTCGATGAAACCATTGTCGCCGTCACAAAGCTCTGAGCGATCGCCCAAGCCCATGACGGGCGTCCAGTATGGCCGCTTCTCCTTAAGGATCGCTATGAATTCATCGTCCACTTTTTCCGCCATGACGGTGTGTACCAGCACGTCCACGCCGGCTTTTACAACGCCCTTTTGATCTGCAAGATTTGTAGCATGCGCATGCACGGTCATGCCGTGCTTGTGCGCCTCTTCAATGAGCGCACTATAAACTTCCGGCGGCATTTTCTTCATCGCGCCACGAGTGTTGTCTCGATTGTCCACCCAGAACTTGAGTTCCTTGATTTTCAGCGCCGCGATTTTCCGCACCGCAGCTACGGCTTCCTCCGGGTTTGAAACTTCATACACGGCGTGCAAAGGGCCGGTTCCCTGGATCAAGAGTGCGTCCGGACCACCACCGGGCGGCGCCATTCCCGCAGCGAAAAAGAAGCGGGCTGCGGGCGGAAACTTCCCGGCCAACTGGTTTTGCTGAAACTCAATCGCGAAGCTGGTCGGTTGCTCGCCCATGGCCATGGCTGTACCGACGCCATAAAACGCCTCGCGTTCCAGATGGTCTAAAACATTTTCCGGCGAATGGTTCTCGACGCTCCAACTCACATATCCTTCATAGCCCATGTGGACGTGGATGTTGTTGAGCGTGGGCATGACGGTTTTCCCGGTTAGATCAACGTGGGACGCTCCCACGGACGCGTGGATGGTACCTTTCGCGCCTATCGCGGTGATGCGGCCATTCCGGACGACGAAGGCTCCGCTCTCGATAGGAGCGCTCGCGTCGCCAATGATTAACCGTGCGCCTTCATAGATAACGTCCTCGGGCTGCGCACACACCGTGGTTGCCAACGCGACCAAAATGCCGCCCGCGAGAATGATCCGCTGGATTTGCATTTGAGCTCTCCGGTGAGTAGCAGTATACACTTTGGAATGGCGTCGCGAAGGGGTGGTGAAGGGTATCGTGCTGGTGGCGTCGAATTTTGAAATTCGGCGATGAGGGGGCGAAGGGTTGGGACGCATCAGGGGTAGTTTTGTGTTTGCCGGCGCATTTTTCTAAAATTTCCTCATCATTTTTGACAGGCGCGGGACGCCGGGAGGGGGAAGGAGGGGCGCAGTTCGGGCTTCAAGAAGAGCGTGGCTTCAAGAACAGAATAGCGGTGAAGCGGGCTGATGAATGGAGCTTGTGAGCCTAAGTAACTGATGGGAGAGAGGAATCAGCTGGACATAGGCCGTGACTATTTGAAGTAGAATTCGAGATCTATGCCCCTTGCGTCCAGCGCGCGCCTCGGCCCGTACGAGATTCTGAATCCGATCGGCGCTGGTGGCATGGGAGAGGTGTACAAAGCACGCGACACGCGCCTGGATAGGATCGTCGCCATCAAGCAATCGAAAGAAGCGTTTTCGGAACGCTTTGAGCGTGAGGCGCGGGCGATCGCCGCGCTCAATCACACTAATATCTACCAGCTTTACGACGTCGGGCCCGACTACCTGGTGATGGAGTTCGTTGGGGGAACGCCGATCGCGCCGGTGGATACAACGCGGAAACTCCTCGACATCGCGGTTCAAATCGCCGACGGTCTGGCTGCGGCCCATACGGCGGGAATCATTCATCGCGACCTGAAGCCTGACAATATTTTGATCACGCGCGACGGCAGGGTCAAAATCCTCGATTTCGGTTTGGCTAAGACCGTGAGTACAGATAGCGCGCCGGCTGATGCCACGCGGACCATCGCAGTAACCGACGCGGGCACTACCATCGGCACCATCGCCTACATGAGTCCGGAACAGGCGCGGGGAGTCAAAGAACTAACGCCGCAAATCGGATCAGTTTTCGTTCGGGCTGGTGTTATATGAGCTGGCCACGGGACAGCGCGCCTTCCGGCGTGACAGCGCTGCCGAAACAATGACCGCCATCATACGCGAGGATGCTGCACAACTTCCTGCCACCGTGCCGCCACCCTTGCGATGGGTCATAGAGCGCTTGCTCGCTAAAGACCCCGCGGACCGCTACGATTCCACTCGCGATCTGTATCGCGAACTGCGGCAGGTTCGCGAGCGGCTTTCTGAAAGTACAAGCGGGATTCAAACGGCAAGCACGGCTCAGAGAGCTACGCGGCCAACAACGCGGCCGAAAGCGCAGGTTGTAATCGCCAGTCTGGCGATCGCGCTGCTTGCAGGCGCTCTGGCGTGGATGATTCACCCCAGTAGCGGTGTCGGCGATTATCGCTTTACGCCGATGGAAGTCTCGTGGGAAAATCCGCCACTCGCTACCTGGTCTCCAGACGGCAGGGCGTTCACCTATGTGGCAGGAGGCCCTGGCGATCGGCACGTGTTTGTGCGTTACGTCGGCTCGGCCACGCCCGTGATTCTGACGCGCGGTGCGGATGATCGGTATGCCGCCGGCTGGTCCACCGATAGCAAGCGTGTATATGCCCGGGGAATTAAATCCACAGGGAGGCAAAACGTCACACGCGCTTTTTTCCGTGCCGGTTTTCGGCGGAGATCCGGTGTTCATCATGCCCATGGATTCGTCTTATCAGGCGTACCCCAGAGTGTCTCCGGATGGGAAAGCGCTGGTGGACGTCGGTTATAACCAGGGGAAGCTTTCGGTTTACACTGCATCGCCAGTCGGGTCGGCATTCCAGCGATACACGCCCGCTCCATTTGAAACCACTACAGCGTTTAATTTGCCGTTTGCCCAGTTTGATCCGGATGGCCGATCGATCAGTTTGGTTGTAGATGAAACTGGCGGGAGACAGGCGTGGAAGCTTCCGTATCCGCCGGGAAAAGGCGCGCCCGAACGAATCATGAAAGGTCTGAATGGCTTTGGGATCACACCGAGTTGGTCCTGGTTCCCCGATGGCCGCAGCGGCATCGTGTCATGGGCAAGCGAACAGGGCGGACGCCTCTGGTTTGCGAATGTACGTTCTGGGCCGACGCGTCAGTTGACGTCCGGTACACCTTCTGAATCGGAATCCCAACCGGCTCTTTCGCCCGATGGGAAGAAGATGCTCTTCGTCCAGACCAAAGCCGACTACATGATTGTCTCGGCTTCTCTGTCCGATGCGAATGTCAAACGCGTGATCTCATCGGAAGTGCGCACAGGAAAGCCGGCATGGGCACTGCATCATGATGAGTTTGTCTACGATAGTATCCGTAACGGATCGCCGGCAATATGGATGCGCGGCGAAGGCTGGGACCGTCCCATTGTCACGGGCGAGGCGTTTCCTCCCGGGACGACAAATGCATTCTCAACACCGGCGCTATCGCCGGGCTCCGATCGGGTGGCCTACACACGAGACGATAAGGATCGACAGTTCCAGAATTGGATCTCTTCGGTAACGGGAGGACCTCCGGTTCGACTGACCAACGAGAAAGACGTCGTCGAACGAGGCGGCTCCTGGTCGCCGGACGGATCCAAGATTGTCTATTGGCATTACCGCGACGGCGTAGCTTCGTTAATGGTTGTGAACACCACCGGAGAAGCTACTCCCGTAAGGCTCCGCCAGCGCATCGGGACGCCTTTGCCCGAGTGGTCGCCCGACGGGCTCTGGATCAAGTTCCTCGATCCCGCGGAAGGAGTTGGTTGGAGCCTCATTTCACCCGATGGGAAGACCGTACGGAGCTATGGAGAATCGAAGACGGGTCAAATGACCTTTTCGGCCGATTCGAAGAAACTCTACGGCATTCGCGTGGAACCGGACCGATGTATCTTATATTCCCTCGACATCGCAACCAAAGAGGAGAAGATTATCGGCGACATCGCCAAAGATTTTACACCCGCGAGCTACAGTAACCCGGGCATACGGCTGAGCCTGTCTCCGGACGGCAAGAGCATTTTGTATGCGGCGATCCGGCGAAGCAGCAGTCTTTGGATGCTGGAGGGATTCGATCAACCGGGGTGGCTGGATCGCTTGCGGGGAATAATGGCGTGGTGATTGGGCTGAAGCGACATCGAGTCTGACGCATCACGACTTAAGTGGTTTCATTGCTTCTATGCTCCGCTGGCCGTCGCGCGCAGGAACCGCCTTGATTACGGATGGTTCTGTTCAAAATCCGAACGGCTAGTTGGATTGCGGACGGCACGGTCGGGGGTAACCTCTATCGTCCATGTGGACCAATGTGTCGCGCACCCGCCCTCAGGACAGCGCACGCAAATTGTTCCGGAGGTCCTCGGGATTTCCATCCACAAGAAGGGCTTCGACCTCCCGGTGAGTGCGCTCCCAGATCGGCACGGCGCGGACCAGCAAGCGCCGCCCTTTAGGCGTCAGCATCAACAGACGGCTACGCCGGTCCAGCGGATCGGGCGTAACCTTGACCAGCCCGCGCCGCTCCAGCGGTTTCAATGCAGCGGTCAGCGTAGTGCGATCCATGGCGAGCAGCGACGCTACAGCGCCCATCGCCGGAGGCTTGGGCCGGTTCAGTGACATCAGCAACGAAAATTGACCGTTGGTGAGATCGAGCGGCCGCAGGGCCTCATCGAAGCGCCGCGCCAGCGCCCGGGCAGCTCGCTGCACATGCAGGCAGAGGCAGCTATCGCGAACCAAGAGTGTGGTCTGAAACGGAACTTTGGCGGGGCTTGACATACTGCATTAATGTTGATATCAACGTACCTTGTGGGGGCGATCGAGATGGAACACCACCCGATTGTATCGCGCGAAGAGTGGCTGGCCGCCCGCAATGCGAGCTCTAAGGACAAAAAGGAAGGGGAAAAATGCGAAAGCTAACGCTGCTTGGCTGGGGAATCCTCATGCTGTCCCTGGCATCGTTCTGGAATCTTCCTGCGCAGGAAGTGGTTGCTCATATCCGTGGCACTGTAACCGATCCGTCCGGAGCGGGCGTTCCAGGCGCCGAGGTAAAGGCCATCAATACGCAGACCCAAGTGTCCGCCACGCTAATGACCAAGGACGATGGAAGTTATGAGTTCCTTAGTTTGGCGCCTGGTAAATATGAGGTGATCGTCACCAAAACCGGTTTTCGGACGTCCACGGCCCAAAATATTCCTCTTACGCTGAATCAGATTTACAATCTTCCAGTTGCATTGGAAGTCGGAGAATTAACTCAATCCGTGCAGGTGGAAGCCAACCCGACTCAGGTGGAAACCAGCACGACACAGCTCGGCACCATCATCAACGCCAAACAGATAGTGGATTTGCCGCTGCTGGGCCGCAATTGGACTCAACTCCAGCAGTTAGTGCCAGGTGCTGTCAGCCAGAGCGACTCCAATCGCAACAACTATGCCATCAACGGAAGCGAGAGCCAGCAGAATTCGTTTCTCCTGAATGGCGCCGACGCCGTGGATTATCGCCTGAACGCCGTGGGGCTGTCGCCGAGTCCAGATGCCATCGATCAGTTCAACCTTATCGAGAGCACCATCAATCCCGAATACGGCCGCAACTCGGGCGGCATTTTGAATGCGATCGTCAAATCGGGCACCAATCAGTTCCACGGCGACGCATTTGAGTTTTATCGCGATACGTTTTTAAACGCCCGGAACTTTTTCTCGGTGTCGCCGCCTGTCTTTCACCAGAATCAATACGGCGGAACGGTTGGCGGTCCCATTTGGAAGGACCATACTTTCTTCTTCCTGTCATACCAGGGAACCAGAAACCGCCGTCCCGACACCAATCAGAGTTCAGAGACCACGCCTGTTTTCACCCCAGCTCAACGCGACGGGTATTTTCCGGACATAGCCAACTCCACGGCGATGTCTCCCGTGCCGCTGGTCGGCGAGAACGGCGCCACCTATCCAGCAGGGACGCCTTACAGTACGCTTTTTCCAACCGGCCACATTCCCTCGCCGGACTTAAATCCGCTGGCGGTCAAACTGATGAACCAGTTCGTCCCGCTGCCGAATTTCGGCGTCAACCAATTTTCGTTCAGCTCCATCGCCACCCAGGACTTCGAGCAGGGAATCGCGCGCGTCGATCACAACTTCGGCACGAAAGACAGCCTGTGGGCCAGCCTGTTCATCGAGCACGATACCACTCTGCGCGGGGTTCCGTTCTTGGGCTCCACGCTGCCCGGCTTCGCAGAGACCGATCCGGAGGCGACCAAGGAATACACCGCGCAGTGGTCTCACACTTTTAATCCCACCACCCTGAACGAATTCCGTGCTTCGTGGTACCGGTTGAATTACCAGGCCGTGACGCCTGAGAATCCGGCGCTTCCCTCCTCTTACGGCTTTTCAGGGATAAACTCGCAATTTCCGAGCGTGGCCAGCATGCCGTTGGTGAGCCTCAACGGATACTTCAATCTAGGCGGAAGCCCCGATGGCCCGCAACCGTCCAGAGATAACACGTATGAAATGACCGAGAGCTTATCCAAGGTGGTTGGCAGTCATACCCTGAAATTCGGGTTTGATTGGCGGCGTTACGAGGTCAACGACTCGTTCGATGCCTTGAACAACGGCGAGTTTGCGTTTAACGGTACAGGTGCTTACAGCACCGGGGATCCGGGCGCGGATTTTCTGCTGGGAATACCGGATATATTCGTCCAGGAAAGCGGCGGCGTGCAGGCGTTCCGCAGCTACGAATTCTACTCGTACGCCCAAGATAGCTGGAAAGTCAGGAACGATTTGACGTTCAATTACGGGCTTGGCTGGCAGATCGACACTCCGCTGGTCAATCATCGCTACGGCGGGTTGTACAACAACTGCTTCATCCCGGGTGAGCAATCTACGATATTTCCAACGGCGCCGGTGGGTTTGGATTTTCCTGGCGACCCCGGATGCACGACGTCCGGCTATCACCAGCACAACGATAATTTTGCACCGCGCTTCGGATTTGCGTATTCCCCCGACTGGGGCCCCATCAGCGGCGGCCAGGCTAAGAAGTTTGTGATCCGCGGCGGATACGGCATCTACTTCAATCGCGCCGCGGAGGAACTAGCGCTCCAACAGCTGGGCGCTCCGCCTTTCTTCATCGAATCCCTGGCGGCAACCGGGGCTGGCGGGAGCCCCACCTTCGCCAACCCCTTTGTCGATATCGCCTCCGGCCAAGTGGCCCAAAATCCTTTCCCCTTCATTCCGGCCGCCAAGGGCCAACCTCTGAACTTCTCACAATTCGAACCGTTGAGCATCAGTACCGTGAATCCGAACCTGACCGATGCCTATGCGATGAATTACAACCTGAACATCCAGCGCGAACTTCCCGGACAGATGATCCTCCAAGTTGGGTATGTGGGAGCTCAAGGCCGGCACCTGGACATGGTCTATGAAGGCAATCCGATTTCACCCGCGGGCTCAGCGGCGTGTGCGGCCGATCCGAATTGCATAGCCAACCGGGACAACCAGGCCATCCTGTATCCGACCCACACCATGTTCGCACCGGGCAATATATTCGCTTCGGTGGGCGTGCAGGGTAGCCAAGGCGTCTCCAATTACAATTCACTGCAGGTGCAACTTCAAAAACGCCTGGCTCGCGGATTGATGTTCCAGGCTGCATATACCTGGAGCCATTCCATCGACGATAGCTCCGGCTACGAGGGCAGCGGCGCGGCTTCGGGATCTACACGCACCAGTGATCCGTTCAATTTCGCATTGAACCGGGGAGATTCCAACTTTGATGCCCGGCACCGTTTTGTAGTCAATTACACCTACGAATTACCTATCCCGCACTGGAACAATGCATTCGGCAAGTATGCGGTGAGCGGCTGGCGTGTGGCGGGTATTACCACGCTGCAAACCGGCTTTCCGATCATCGTGGGCAATTCGTCCGATTTATCGCTACAATGCCCCGTCTCGGCTCCCTTCAGTTTCTACGGATGCTGGGACGCGCCCAATGTGGTCGGCTATCCAGGGGTCTACGATCCGCGCAACGCGACGCTCCAGTTCGGATCGAACCCCGCTCAGCCCAACTACTACTTCAATCCGAACGCTTTCGCGCAGGAAACACCGGGCGTGCTGGGGAACGAAGGAAGGAACAACTTCCATGGCCCGGGAATCAACAACACCGATCTGGCTCTCAGCAAATTAATAACGTTCACGGAAACCAGACAGATTGAACTTCGCCTGGAAGCCTTCAATGTTTTCAACCACACCAATTTCGCATTTTCGCAGAATATTACCGCATGGGAGGACTTCAACGCGCCCAGTACGTTCGGGCGTGTCACGACTTACAACCCCAATGCTCAGGGACGGGTGCTGCAACTCGGCGCCAAGATTTACTTCTAGCCGATCGAGTATCTTAGTCATCAACGAAACTTCGTAGTCTCAAATTCGTATCCGAAGGAAGACTCACGCATCCCAGGAGAAATCCATGAAGCGAAAGGTTCTCAGAACGATCGCGTTATCAAGCTTCGCGCTACTCGTCATGCCGCCTGCGGCGTGGTGGGCGCCCGCACAGGAGGCCAAAACACCGTATCCGAACATGGCCCCACTGGATCAGTACCTGATGGAGCGCAACGCCGAGATAAAGCTAGCGCGGACCGCTGCACCGGCATCCATCTCGCAGGATGCTGAAGTCATGGTGCTCGGCCGGCAGCGTTACGAAACCGCGGCAAAAGGCAAGAACGGTTTCGTGTGCATCGTGCAACGATCGTGGACTGCGGGGATCGACGATCCCGACTTTTGGAATCCCAAACTGCGGGCCCCCATCTGCTTCAACCCGCCTGCCGTGCGATCCTACCTCCCACAAACGATCATGAAAACCGAGTCGATATTGGCTGGACGATCGAAAGCTCAGATGTTCGAGGACCTCAAAGCTGCTCTCGACCGGAAGAAATTGCCGCCGCCGGAATCTGGCGCGATGTGCTACATGATGTCTAAGCAAGGATACTTGAACGACCATGCCGGGCACTGGCACCCTCACCTGATGTTTTTCCTTCCACCAACGGATGCGGCGACTTGGGGCGCAGACCTGGCGGGCTCCCCCATCATAAGAGCCAATGACGCAGAAGGCCGCCTGACTATATTTATGGTTCCTGTTGGACGATGGTCGGACGGAACGGCTG
>Ga0182024_10023084_pt1 | contig 11168 bp, 8 predicted proteins | sample P32metaG_FD_120480 | JGI IMG/M metagenome (GOLD analysis project Ga0182024, IMG submission 120480) | Permafrost microbial communities from Stordalen Mire, Sweden - P3-2 metaG (Illumina Assembly) | ecosystem: Environmental > Terrestrial > Soil > Wetlands > Permafrost | place: Sweden: Stordalen... | reverse complement strand
TTGAGCGACCTATCCTTGGCTCCGGCGAGTGGGATTGGTGGAAGGGAGGTCCGTCGCGCCCCTGGTCCTTATGGCTACTGGCCTTCGGAATGTATGGCGTCGTGGGGCTGCTTGCGTTGCAATGTCTTCAGCTCATCCCGGTTGCCCGGTTTGTATCGCATCCACTTGTCTGGTCAGAAACTGATGGGAGCGACCTTCGACGAGTAATGGCAGCGGTAATTCTGATGTCGGCGATTGACAATATGCTCAATGGATCAATGATCCTGCCGGTGGTCTTCGTGATCGGCGGTCTGAGCAATCCCTAACTCAATCTCCTTTGGTTGGAGCGAATGGGTCGCGGCTCTCAGATTATCAGGCGGACGGGCATGTTATTGTTGTAAGAAATTGGGATCGAAGGCCATTCGGTGAGGGGACTATGGCAGCCAAAGCTCGCTTCGCGCCGCTTGATTTTAAGACAAGGCTCCCTGCGCTGGATGGTGTACGAGCGTTGGCAGTCACCATGGTCTTTTTGCACCACTACGCATCCGGAACGCAAGGTCATGAGGGGGTTGCCCTGGACGCGGTCCATGCGCTCGACAGGCGGTTTTGGTCGGGTGTTGATTTGTTTTTTGCCTTGTCGGGCTTTCTTATCACCGGAATCTTGTATGACACGCGGGCGGACAGCAAGTTCTTTCGCCGCTTCTTTGCTCGGCGCAGCGTCCGAATTTTTCCCGTATTTTATCTAGTTTTCTCCATACTATTGCTTCTTACGCCAATCTTTCAGTACCAATGGCACTGGAGTCACTTCACCTATCTTTTATATTTGGGTGGATATTTCTCATCAGCTCAGGTTATCTCGCTCAATCATCCCACAGCTACCGTTTTCATCGGCCACTTCTGGTCACTTTGCGTAGAAGAGCAGTTCTATCTACTGTGGCCTGCTGTGATATGGCTGGTTCGCGATCGAGTAAAACTGCTTTGGGTTGCATTCGGCGGATCAGTATTGGCTCTGGTGTTCCGGTGCCTTTGGTGCTTGCACCAGCCACAACCCGGAGTGCTCATCATTCGAGGACTGCCATTTCGCATGGATTCACTGCTTCTAGGTGGCGCACTCGCCTTGCTGCTGCGCGGTCCACGGGCTGAAACCTGGCAGAATTCCTGCAAGTGGCTGTTCTTTCCGTCGCTTGCGGCAGCCATTGTGATATTTACTCATTCCGATAGTGTCATTGATGGCAAGTTGCTACTGACTTTCGGTCTCACAGCGACTGCGGCGACCTCGGTTGGGCTTATCGGGATGACACTGGTTCCAGGAACAGGTATTTTCCGTATGTTCTGCCTAAAGCCGTTTCGGATTGTGGGGAAGTACAGCTATGGCTTTTATATCTTTCATGCGCTATGGCTTGCGGCTTGGAACACACTCGCGACACGGCTCGCCCCGACCGTTCACTCCCACTCGTTGGCAACCATAATTTCGTTGGTGGCGAACTATAGTATTACGCTGCTGGCAGCGAAGCTTAGCTACGACTACTTTGAAGTAAAGTTTCTCAAGCTAAAGAGAGGCTTTGAATACGATTCTGAATTGGGGCAGCATAAGCACGCATTCGCCACTTCTTGAGGAGTGTCTGTGCATTGCAGTTACCAGGTACGACTTGTTGGCCCTGCGCATTCAATCAAGATTCAAAAGAGGTGCTTCAGGAAGTGAAGCGCGAGTACGGTCGAGACGAATAGGATTGTCATCTTGAAATCCTGACCCCATACTGCAACCCGATTGCGCTGCATGCCGACTTGTATTGCCACGTAGAGAGGGAAGTCCCCGCCTGCGACGGCGACAACCGCCCCGAACATATGAAAGAAATGGTAGGCGACGACTATACCTGCGACGATCGAGACGCAGTAGGCCCCGTTGCCGATTGCATTGTATTTAGCCTTACCCAGCGACAGAAGAACTGGATAGGTCGTCTGGTATAGCAAGGTCTGCCACAGCCCGAGCGCCAGGATGGGGATCATCCACGCGGCTTCATGATATCGATGGTCATAAAGATGCAAGATCAACAGTCCGCCCCAGGTGACCATCGTGCTGAGAAACACAATGCCCGCGAGCAGGGCGTAGGACCGATAGCGCAGAAAAGTTGCCCTGAACTGCTCGATGGGCTGATGGATGATCTTCGCGATTAGGGGATACCCGACTCTCTGGCCCAAGGCGAGAATGATCGCGCGTGGAACGTCAGAGATCTGGTAAGCGAGTCCGTAGATGCCGAGGAGGGACAGGGTAATCAGGCGACCGAGGATCAGTCTGTCCGCCTGGGTCGCGAAAAAGGTAAAAGCGGTCGCCAGCAGGATCCAACGTCCAAAGTGCACAATGCTGTGCGCCGATTCCTTGTCCCAGCAAAAGGAGTTGCGGATTCCCGGGGCAACTGAAGGAATGAAGCTGATGCAGAGGCGATAGGTCGTCGAGGTCAAACTGCCGGCGACGATCGCCCAGACAGAGGGCCAAAGGTATGCCCAAGTAAGGGTAACAACGAGGCTAACTATAGAGGCCGTTCCGTCGATGGCAAACAGTCGCCTGACGCCCATATGGCGTGACAGCGTCAATAGATTGGTGCTGTTGAAGCTGCTGATCAGAGTGTTTAGAGCTATCACAGGCAGCAGGAGTCTGATCTTGGGGTCGTGATAAAAGGCAGCCATCGGCCAGCCGAGTGCAACCGCAATCAGCCACAGCAGCACCCCGCGCATGACCTGGATGGTCCACGCAGTATTGAGGAAGACCGGATCGTCTCCGCGTGTGGATTGGATCACACTGGGAGCGAGGCCAATGTCGGATAGCAGACTAATCCCTACAGTGAGCGTAGTGACGAGCGTCAATTCACCGAAGTAAGCGGGAAGCAGCAGTCTGGTGAGAACGAGGCTGCTGACAATCCGCAGGGCCGTCCCGGACCCATACTCAAGAATGGACCAGATGGAGGCCTGGAGGGCCTTCTTCTTGAGCGCGCCCATTTGCGGCCGGGATTGGTCGGAGACTGCTTCGAGGGTCAAGGGAATCCATTTCCTGTGATCAATTAGATCCAGTGATAAGTTTACGCAATTCCAACGACCCTCGGGTATGTGGGAATGGCCGGCTAAGGATGGGTTGCCGACCAGAGGGAACGTGAGATCGAGTCACTCCCTGTGCCGGAGGCAGCGGTATGGCGTGCTATGATGAAAAAAAACTAGGAAAAGTGGCCAAGAGGAGTGTTCAGAGGAGTTCTCTGCTCCGTCCGAGACAGGCATGGGAGGCAAAGTGGTACCGCGAACTCCATTGGCTGTTAGCTGCGCCCATCTCCCTCAAACGGGAACGCTGCTATTATCAGGCACTGCGAATGTGTTTCGGTGGCTGGACTTCTCTGCAACAGATCCACTCGATATCCCCCTAGTTGGACGGCACGGCAGCCTACAGCGGGTCTCCGCCTGCATCAGGGCGGCGCATGCGGCGAAGGTATTCGGCGCCGACATTGTTGTTACGCATGACCCTCGGATATCATTCGTAGTGCAGCACTTCTTGAAATTATATGGCTATCGAGGGCCGCATCTAGCCACTGCATTCAATTATCCATGGTTGCCGACCGGGTATAAGGGGGCATTTCATCGCTGGGGATTCCGGGGAATTGATAAATTTGTCGTATCTTCAAGGATAGAGCGCAGACTCTACCATGAGTATTTCAATATCCCGTTGGATCGCTTGGAGTTCATGCATTATGGCCACTCTCCTCATCCCGTCGATTCAGCTGATCGGCCGTACATTGATGGAGATTACATTTGTGCCCTTGGTGAACAGGCGCGAGACTACCGAACTTTCTTGGAATCCGTGAGGCGTCTCCCGGAGATCAAGGTTGTGATGGTTGTCAGACCAAAGAACATAGTCGGCCTTGATATCCCTGCTAACGTCAGGATAATGACCAATATCCCTGACAGCCACGCCATGAACGTGCTTGCATTCTCCAGGTTTATGGTGCTTCCCTTGGATAGCGCTTATGTCCCATGCGGGCACATAACACTCGTCAACGCCATGCAGTTGGGAAAGGCCATAGCAATCACACGCTCCGAGGGCGTTACAGACTATGTATGCGAAGGGGAGAACGCGTTGATGTTCTCTGTAGGAGGTGTCGACGAGATGACGGAAGTCCTACGCCGCATGTGGTATGACCGAGAGCTATGCACACGGCTTGGCGAGGCTGGACGTGCGTTTGCCGCGGAGCACTGTGGCGAGGCTGCAACTCTAGCGGGTTTTATGCAAATTCTTAAGAAACTTGGCGTAAGGCTGGAAACTTCGTGAAAGGGAGTTCGCTTACGGTCCAGCGCAAATGCTTCACCTGGCGGGGTGGGGCCGACGATGTGAAAATCCAAGAAGCGCCGATTTTAGGGCACCCTACGTCATATCGTTGCGGCTTGCAAAGAGTCATGGAGCGTTGCAGTCCGCTGTCTCGGCATGGTATCTTCTGCGGTATCCCATGACTATGTGTATGACCGCAGTAGGTCGGTTGTTGCTTTAGGCAGCAGGAGGGGGGTTGAGTGAGGCACGAATTTGAATTTGACTTCTGGCGGGCGGTGGTGGCGGCCTTAGCTAAGCCCAAAGTTTCTATCCTTCCCTATATTCCGGCCCGTCGCCAGTCTCCGCAGCACAGTCTCCAGGTTCTTTCGGCCTGGGAGGGCATTCAGAATATTCTTGCCGATCTTATTGAGCGCTTCCACATCGACACGCGGTGCTGCCTGGAGTTCGGAGTCGAATACGGATTTTCAACTGTCGCACTCTGTTCCTACTTCGAATCCGTAACAGGTGTGGATCTCTTCCATGGGGACCGCCACCTGAGACCGTAGCTTTCCTGATAGTTACAAATTTTTTGCCAGTGATCCTAATCTAGTTGAAATGACTCCTCCGAAGATCTGCGCAACGTTGACTTCGTTTTACACAGCGAACGACTCATCACGAGCATTTCCCCGATTCGCACGCGAGTCAGTGCTACAAGATTATGCCTAGTTGCTCAGCTAGCGTCGCCTTCTGCGCGCCTTGTTAATTTCGGGGTGAGTAGAGGCACCACCATGCGGATGCGAGATCGTCTTGTTCGCCTAATCCCCGGCTATGGATACACACAGTCTTCATCCTGGATGGCACCAATGATCAATGAAGTTCTACAGTGCGTTTGGCCCAATAACACGACCAAAGTCGAAGAGATGGACCATAGAAAGGCTGTGAGTATCCCGCCTTCTTTTATCCCTTCAACCGAGTGGGAACTCAAGCACCAAGACTCAGTAGCGATGTTATTCCCACGTCATCTTGTGGCCGGGCAAAGACATCGCCAGTGGTTTGCTTGGACGGAGCACAGCGATGCGGTAAGACGGCTGCCGGTGATTGTGTTGAACCAGACCCAATCGGGTGTTCAGGACTGGTTCTTAGTGCCGGCAGTCGTGCATAGCAGTCGCTGGAGGGGGATGCGGCGGGCTGTCCTAACTCGGATGTTTATGAAGCTGCCCAGAATGGGATTTGAGTGATGGATATAACACGTAAGGGTCATGGTACGAATGACCCCAAGGCAGTAGTCTCTGAGACTGGTAAGCGTAATCACGGATGGTGGGGATGCGGGCTGATAAAGAGAAATGTGGGCTAACTGCATGAAGGTGCCAGTCGAACGCCAAATGATGCGACAAGCAGCTCCGAAGCTGCTTGCCTTGTTGGTCTGCTCTTTTTCTCTGCCGGCGCAGACCACCAACATCGCCGTGCCAGCGGCCTCCGGTGGTGGGATCAAATACGTGCTACCGCAGCGGCTTGGCATCAACCTTGACTCGCAGAATAACTATGGCAATAACCAGTTGATGGATAATCTCATCAACGTTGCGGGAACAAGTTTTCAACCTCAGATTTGGAATGAGTCATCCGTGTGCGCCGCTACAGGAGCATCCACAACTCTGTGGCCGGATGCGAATGTTCAGTCTCCGCAGCCCATAAACTTCGAGCAGGGCGCGACCTTTCAGGTAATCTCTGGTGCGGACATTGGGGCGACTGGAACGATTACCTCAAGTACGATGGGGAACGGCTCGACGGTTGGACCGAACTACACAATAGCCCCAGCCCTGAGTGCGCCATGCGCCTCTGGCGATCTTATGATTGTTCGCTGCCGGACTCCATTGGGAACCTGTGCCGGTGGCCCTATTCCGATACCAGCCTACGCCTCTGGAACGCTTGGCCCCTACCTCACTGGGGCCGGAGCGTTGACCTTTGAGACCTCTGACCTTTCTCCATCGTCCTCCGCAATACAGGCGTTGCAGATGTATGCGCCAGTCTACAGTCCGGACGGCTTTAGTAACGACAACGCCGGTATCGCCCCGGCTGCTGACAACCCACTACCTCCGACGTTCGGCGGGGGAGTGTTTCTAAACCTGAATGGCAATTACACACTGACGTTTCGCGCGAAGGCTACATCGGGCGCGCCGATTATCACATACCGGGTCTACCGCACCGGAGGGGCGTACTACCTAAATAGCACAGTGACGCCGACGGTCAATGCAACGCCGGGCGCGGGATGGACGAACTATTCATTCTCATTCTCTGCTAGTGAGACGGGAGCGCAAAACCAAAATATACGAGCCTCGCTGGTAGCCACAGGCGGGGTGGTACTTCTGCAAGATATGGGACTAAACGAAGTAAACTCAGCAACCGGGAATGACACGGCCTTTCGGGATGCGGTGTTCCTCAAACTGCAAGCATATAAGCCTGGGACGCTGCGCTTTATGAACGGTGGAACCTACGGCTGCACATTCGATGCTGTCATTACGACTCCGGCGCTGAACTGCGGCAGTATCAGTTGGGCAGATGTTGGTTACGTCAATCCCTGGAGCCTGAGCCAGTTTCTTTATCTCGCTGCGAAGGTCGGGGCGAATCCGTGGTTCACAATGAGTCCTTGGGCGACCCCCGCAGACTGGGCGAACGCCGCCGCCTACTTCAACGCGCCTTGCTCCAGCGGCAACAGCTACGCGACAATCCGATGCAACTTCCTTGCGGGGACTCCGTATGCGGGTGAGACGTGGCTACAGGTGTTCAACAGCCTTGCCCCAAGCGGTGTCGGCAATATCTATCTAGAAAACGGCAATGAAGTATGGAATGGGCCTAACGGGATAGGGTTCTATATCAATAATGGCATGAATTACGGCTATCTGGTTGGGGCAGACAATGCAGCCTTGAAAGCCGCTCCCTACTACTCTGCTCAGATTCATCAGGTCGCCTCGGGGCATGGTGGAGGCGGCATATTCAGCTCTGTCCAGACTATCTTAGCGGCAGCTTGTGGCGTTACGAATGGATGCCCGGACTTTATAGACGATGCGCCCTATGCCTTCAACTATGCTACCGACATAACGACACCGAACCTCTGGACTTCGATGTTTACGGAGCCGGTCAATTTGACGCAGCCCGGTGGCGACATCTACTCAATGCAGAACTACGCCTTTACTAACTTCGGCGTGAATGGCGCGGTCTATGAGACTAACCTTGGGACTTCGTATGGCATCACCGGGACAACGCAGGCTCAGATCGACGGGATAGTAGGAGGTATTGGTTCGGGTCTGGACGCCACGTTAAACATGTTGCTGGCGGCGAGAGACGTGGGAATTGGAGTGCAGAACTTATTTGCCCTGCCGGAGATCGCCACCGGATGGTACGAGTCCACTAGCGTGACGTGCAACTGCCAGACCCAGAGCAGTACTCTCTATTCGCCTCTCTGGGGGGCCAATCGCTATATGTCCGGGCCAGAGGCTACCAATTCTTTTGACCGCCCATCGGGTCTGATGTTTCAGGGAATCAATCAGGCAATCGGCTCGAAGCTGAACATTCTGAATACAGTTCAGACCGGAACACCTACTTACAATCAGGCCGGGGCACAGCCAGACCCAACCGGCTATGTTACTACCGTCACCGGCAACCTCAACTCAACAACCACCGTCTCCTCAGTTTCAAGTTTTGGCAATGTACAGGTGGGACAAGTCATTACGGGGACTGGCATCCCTATCGGGGCTACGATTGCGGCCATCAACACCGGGGCCTCTACGATCACCCTTTCGGTTGCTGCCACGGCGACGGCCACGGGCGTGTCACTGACCACGGTCACCAATAGTATTGCGGCGAACTCAGCGGTACCGTATGTGCAGGTGTTTGGATTCGGGGATGGGCTGGGCAACTACTCGGTGGTGGCCTACAACCTCGATTCGGTCAGCAGCCACGCGATCACGTTCTCTGGTTCGGGCGCGCCCACAGGTTCCTGCACCAAGACTGTCTTCACGAGCACGAACATCACAGACAATAACGAGACCACCTACCTCGACCAGACGCCGGTGGTGAGCTATCCGTCCCCTGCATCCTACCCCAACTGCTATACCGGGGACACGCTGCCGCCGTACTCGATGACGACGTACACCTACACCGTGGGGACGCCGACAGCCTATCCGCCAGTGCTCACGCCATCGAGCGGCAACGTACCGCAGACGGTGACGATCACGGATTCCTCAACTGGGTCGATCATTTGTACGCGGGTAGGAGCCACCCCAGCCACTACAGGCACAGGCTCATGCGCGGCCGGCAGTACCCTTTACACCGCGCCAATCACTGTCTCGTCTGCGGAGACGCTGAACGCCATTGCGGGAGCAGGTTCGACGACCTATCTGGATTCAACGGTGAGCAGCGGCATCTACACGACAGGTAATCAGACGTGGTATGTGCGGCAGGACGGCGCAGGACGGTACGACGCAGCGCGCGTCTCGGCTGGGTTTACTGGAGCAGCGATTGGCTGCAATGGGCTTTACGATGCGGCCTACCCCGGCTCTGGAACGAATCAGAATTGCGCCTTTGGTGACTTCCGCTTCCTCTACGACGACCAGACTTACATGAACTGGCCTAACTGGGTCATTGCCGGGGGCGACACGGTTATCGTCCGAGGGTGCGCGGCAATCACGGCGAACTCGACCACTACAGGGCAGGCGGCAGGATTGGCCTGCCGGATTGGATACGACTTCGGTGGGCCTTGCTCCGGGGCTGGCTGCGGAGCTGGGTATACATGGTGCTATGGGGCTTCGCCGTGCGGCATCCCTCCGCCCCCATCAGGCTCATCGGGCCATCCAACCCTCATCGAAGGCGGCTGCGCCCCGTCCTGCTCGACTGGCACGCCCAATACGACGACTCTGAGGCCCAACCAAGCGGTGCTGCCTGAACTCTATGCGCTCTACGGCCTCAACACCGTCTTCGATACCAGCGGGACGAATTATCTTACGGTGGACGGCCTCTTCATCGACGCCCACGACAACTGCATCAAGCACATCTCGCCGTCAGTTTCACCATGCTCGACCACGGCCCCCTACTCTCAATTCGCCGATGAAGGGATACGGCGTGATCCCAGCACCAACAATCTCATTCTGACCGATGTGCTGATTGTTGGGATGCAGGATTCCGCACTCATTGGGCCGATGAACGGAACCGAGACGTACAACGATGTTGAGTTGGCTTACAACGGCTTTACCGGCGACAACTACGACGATGGGACGCACTCGCAGTCTGGTGGGGTCATAACCCGCAATAACTTCACAGTGTTGTGGACGGGATGCACTTACAACTATGGGTCGTCCTTCGCCATTCCGATCACCTACTGCGCGGACGATTCATCGAGCGGCAACGGCGACGGCACCGCGACCCCAAGCGTCTCGCACGACACCTTCGTCAATACCTACGAAACGATGGCCTACAACATGCAGGACGGCGATGACGTTGGCCATAACCAAGACCCTGGCTCAGTCGCGTGGTACAAGTCAATCGCTTACGCCAATGAGGGAGGCACCTTCAAGAGCGGCGGTCAGTCCGCCATCATGGTCAACAATCTATCGGTGGGAAATTGTCGAAGGTCGCAAGCTCCAATTACCGGCGCACCTTCGACCTTCAACACCTACCTCGGAACGCCATGCAGAGCTGGCGGAGACGGGGTAGGCCTCAACTTCCTCGGCGGGGGGTCGGGCGAGACAATCCAGCTCTACAACAATTCCATCGTGAGCTATGGCGGCACGATGATTGATGTGCAGATACAGGGCGGTGGCTCTTGCACAAGCTGCGTATTCAGCTTCCAGAACAACGCCATCATGGGGTATGTCAATCCCAGCTTCTCCAGCTCGCAGCCGCAGATGTGGAACACGGTGACGCCAAACAGCCCCACCTACAACCTCTACTACAACCTCAGCTCATGCCCTGCCTCTGGCACTGGCGAGGTCTGCACAAGCCCGCTGTGGGTAGGGCAACCGGCCACGCCGACGACGGATTCAGGGCTGGACAACTTCGACTTCTACCCCACCAACCCAGGAAGTCCGTTGATTCATGGGGGCGGCGCTGGGGGACTGACGCCGGTCGCTGACTACTTCGGGGTTTCGACTACCAGCCCTCCGGTCATTGGGGCCGTGAATGCAATGGTGGCAGCGACTCCACTTACGATCTACGGGGACCCGAAATTTTATGGCGGGTTGACGATTTACTGAAAAGAATAGGGGCGGCTGGACAGTAAATAGTCCACCCTTCTCAACAACTGGCTCGGAGAAGCAACCAAACTCCTCTGCGGGCGCGACTGTATTCATCTCTCTTCTCCTGTGTCCCTATATTGGGCGATCTCGTGGTGCTTGCTTCTCGGTATGGGGGAGAGGAAGGGCATCATGGCTTCATAAACGTCATCCAGTGAGTCTTCGCGGATTGGGTAGTGGTATGCCCGAACAGCGGCTTCACTGGCGTAAGCGATAGAACCTCAGCAATCTTTATCTGCGTCTCGTTCCATTTGAAGATGAGGACTCCATTGGCGGCGAGAACGCGGAAGCACTCGGCGAACCCGAGCGCCAGAACCTCTCTCCACTCTTGCGGGAGCCTTCCATACTTCAACCCCTGCCATCCCTTCGGCCCGACGTTGTAGAGGTGTGGAGGGTCAAAAATCACGAGATGAAACCTTCCATCGGGGAAAGGTAATGCGGTGAAATCGAGGATCAGGTCTGGGTTGATGACAAGACTCCTGCCATCGCAGAGCGTGTGTGATTCGCGCCGAATGTCCCCAAACACAGCTTCAGGGTTGCTCTTGTCGAACCAGAACATACGCGAACCGCAACATGGATCAAGCACTCTCGCTTCCATCATCCCCTCCAGGGCATCAGGC
>Ga0182024_10023083_pt1 | contig 11168 bp, 14 predicted proteins | sample P32metaG_FD_120480 | JGI IMG/M metagenome (GOLD analysis project Ga0182024, IMG submission 120480) | Permafrost microbial communities from Stordalen Mire, Sweden - P3-2 metaG (Illumina Assembly) | ecosystem: Environmental > Terrestrial > Soil > Wetlands > Permafrost | place: Sweden: Stordalen... | reverse complement strand
CAGTTTTCAGCTTTTCTACGACGGCGCGCGCTGGTGGGTGGTCACGATTTACTGGCTGGAAGAGACGCCCGATAATCCGCTGCCCAAGGAATTTTTGCCGGCTACGAAATAGCTCGTGGTATCTGCTGCCGCGCTACTTCGGCTGCGACGGGCTGGCCGGTGGCGGCGTTGCCGGAGCAGGCGTCGCGGCGGGTGCGACCGAGCTCGCTTCCGCCGGCGCCGCGGCAGGCAGCAGGCTCCTGAGAACATCCGGTGGGAGCTTATCGGCACTGGCCATGAGCGCGGCGACTTGCCACATTTGCTGATCGGTGAGCGCCTTCTGAAAGCCGGGCATGCCGGTGAGGCGAATGCCGTTCTTCACTTTCCAGTAGGTGACTCCCACCGGATCGTCCGTAACCGTTTCTTTCGCGGTGAAAAGCTGCGGCGCGTGCGGAAACATTCCTTGAGACGCGGCGGACGGCGCCTGCAGCGGCAAGCCGTGGCAGAACGCGCAATTCGTCCGGTACACTTCGGCGCCGGCGGCCAGATCACCCGCGTTGAATGTGGAAAGCTCGCGGTCCTGCGTCTCCTTCTTGATTCGCGCCTTCAATGCGCCCTTGGCAATGAATTTTTCAAAGGGCATGGGAGCATCAGTCGCAGCCGCAGGCGCTTGCCCGGTCTCTATATAGAAAAAGAGCACGACCGGCACAATCAGTAATCCCAGAATCAGTCCCACCAGAAAGCCTTTCATCGTGGATCCTTTCTTTCGCTCAAAGCAAAGCCGACAATGAATTCGGTAGAAATGCAGAAGACTGAATAGCACAGCAACGCTTCAGGTGCCACGAGTTTTGCCGGAAGGAAAAATCGCGCTTGCGGCGGCTTCCATGATGCGAGATGAATACTGGCATAGCCGGGAGGCTTTCCATGTTTCAAAGCGATCTGCTAAAGGGCCGCACCATTTTGATTACAGGCGGCGGCACGGGGCTGGGACGTTCGATGGCGCTGCGCTTCGCCGAGCTGGGCGCGAATATTTTTCTGGTGGCGCGGCGGGAAGAACCGCTGAAAGAAACCGCCGAAGCCATTCGCGCCAAGGGAGTGCGCGCGGCTTATGCTTCCGCGGACATACGCGATTTCAGCGCGGTAGAGAAGGCGGTGGAGGCGGCGGAAAAGGAATTTGGACGCGTGGACACGCTGGTGAATAACGCAGCTGGAAATTTTATCGCGCGCACGGAAAAGCTTTCGCCGAACGCGTTCAATGCCGTCGTGGGAATCGTGCTGCAAGGCACATTTTTCTGCACGCTGGCGCTGGGAAAGAAATGGATCGCCGCGAAGCAGTCCGGCCACGTGCTGAATATCGTCACAACCTACGCGGCGGCGAATTGCGGCTCGGGATTTGTGGTGCCGTCGGCTTGCGCCAAGGCGGGTGTGCTGGCGCTGACGCGCTCGCTGGCGGTCGAATGGGCGCGCCATCACATCCGGCTGAACGCCATCGCGCCGGGACCATTTCCCACCGAGGGCGCGTGGTCGCGCTTGCTGCCGTCGAAGGATCTGGAGGAGCGCGCCAAGAAACATCACCCCATGGGCCGCTTCGGACGCCACGAAGAACTCGCCAATCTTGCCGTGTACTTGCTGAGCGAACAGGCGGACTACGTGAATGGCGAATGCGTGGTGATTGATGGCGGCCTGTGGCTGCGCGGCGCCGGCGAATTCAACGACTTCCTCGACCTGCCCGATGCCGCATGGGACATGCTCGAATCAGCGCGCAAGAAATAGCATGTTGCTGCTCGTGCGCGTGATGTTATGGAGCTGTTTGCGTGGGATGGACGTTGATCGCGGTGGGATCGATCTCGAACCGCAGCACCCAATCGCTGGGCACGTTGCGGCCATCCATTTTCGCAGGCGTGAATAGCCACAGTTTTGCGGCTTCTCGTGCGCGGTCGGCGAAATATTGGCTGGGCCCTGGAGCATCGAACGCTGCTTCCGTCACGCGGCCTGATTCATCCACGTGTACTTTGACGCTGACCCGGACTTTCCCGCGAATCGTGTCGCGCGATTTTTGCGAGGCGTCCGGCAGGAACTGCTGCACGACTTTTCCGCGCACAATGCCGCTGCTCGGTGCTGTTGCTGTCGGCCGTATCGGCGCCTCTGCCTTGGGCCGCGCTGGTGTGGACGACGGAGCCGGAGTGCTCGCAGCAAAACTCTTCGGGCTAGGTTGGTTCGCGGAACGCTCCGTGAGCCTCGACGCGGGCGGCGCACTATGTGGCGTCGGCGTCGCTGTGGCCACCGCTGCTTCAGCGAGCACTGGCTTCTTCTCCGGCTTCGGCTGGGCGGTTGGCTGGACTTTTGGTTGGACTCTTGGTTGATCCGGCGGATCGACGGCGGCAACTGCGTGTGCCGGCTGCGAGTGGTGCTTTAGAATTCGCGCGCCCGCGAGTAGCGCCAGCAATGCCAGTCCAACGGGCGCTGCGGTGCCAACCCAGCGCCGATGTGCGAACGAATATTGTGGACTGCGCGGTATCTGTTTCGGCGGCGTGGGAGCATTCGGCAGCAGCCGCGCGGCGATGTCCGCGACGCTCCAGCGCAATTGCGGGTCGCGGCGCAGGCAATGGCGCGCCAAATCGAGAAATTCTGCTGGCAGCGTGGATGGCAGCGCCGGTTCCGCCTGGTTGGTTCTCTCCCATACGGGCAAACGCTGCGTCAACGCTTCGACCACCGTCATGCCCAGCGACCAGACGTCGCCCGCCGGTGAAATTCTTCCGCCGGCCGCTTCGGGCGGATCGTAGGCTCCCGGTTCCCCAACGCTTCCGCTAAATTCGCCTATGCGGCACAGTCCGTCGCTGGAAATTTTCAGCAGGTCATTTTCCGCCATGATGTTCGCGGGTTTAATGCGGCAATGAACGAAACCTTTGGCGTGAACGTACGCGAGCGCCTCAACCACGGGACCAAGAATCGCGCGAGCTTCGGCTGGCGCGAGAGGTCTTCGCGCGATCACCGAAGAGAGATTTTCTTCAGCGTACTCCATCACCACATAGAGGACCGCCGAACCATCCAATTCGCCGCGTCCCATATCCAGAAGCCGGATCATATGGGGATGAAAAAGTTTCGCGGCGTGCCGCCAGCGCGCTAGCAATCCTGTAGCTTCAGCTGAATCCGCCGGAACCAGTTTGATTGCGGCTCTGCGAACGTCCGGGGCATCGTAGTCCGTCAGAAATACAGAGCTGTCTTCGTCTCCGCCCACGAATTCGCCAAGGCGGAATTTTCCGTCAATGACTTGGCCCACCCGTTTTGTCGCGGCCTCCGTCATCTGTACCCCCTTGCACATTCGCGAGCGCTAGCCTATCGCATCCTGCCGAAGCGCTCGTCTCCATGCGAAATCGAAAATTATCGTGCCTGATGTCGGACTCGGGCGCTGCGTCTTCCGGCGAGCTATCGCCTGGAGACTGGGCGCTCGTCCGCAGGGCTGCGGTGTACCAGGCTGGGTAAGTCCCGGTCGCAAAGGGTGGTTTCTCAAGGTACTCCACCCCTCTTGTGACCCATTCTGCACCATTCCGGTACACGCGGCGCCAGAAAGTGATGCCGTGTTGCTCAATCGCACCCTGTCAGCTGGCCGACGAGTTTCCCGCGTTTTCGCCTAACCGTTCTTTCGATCGATTAGACATTGACATACGAAATCTATATCGATACTATTGTCGCATGTTTACGCTACCTAAGATTCTCAAAACAAGGGTTAAGGTCTCTCCAAAATTTCAAATTGTGATTCCCAAGGCCATCCGGGAAGAAATGAAGCTCGAGCCGGGGCAGGAACTTTTCATGTATCTATACGAGGGCAAACTCCATCTTGACGTGCTCCGGCCCGTGACCGAACTTCGCGGAATCGCCAAGGGGATGAAATGGAAAGACGATTATCGTGACCGGAACGACCGTTTCTGAGCTCTGGGTGATCGATTCCTCGGCCTGGCTGGAGTATTTGACCCAGGATCAGGACGCCACGAAATTCGCTCCGTTCATCGAAAGCAGAAGCCCCACGCTGGTCCCTACGATTGTTCTCTACGAAGTCGTTAAAGTATTGATGCGGGAGCGTGGCAAGATTGTGGCCGACCGCTTCATCTCTGAGGCGCTTCGGCGCGTCGTCGTGCCGCTGGACGAAGACCTGGCCCTCGCAGCCGCTCACATCAGCAACGAGACGAAACTGGCGATGGCGGACGCAATTATTTACGCGATTGCGCAAGCCCATCAGGCTCAATTAGTGACCGCTGACGCAGCGTTTCGCGGCCTGCCAGGCGTAATTATTCCCTGAATCGAAATAATCCTGGATTCGTTCCCGTTGAATCTTGGACCGGATCAAGCTGCCATTCGGAGACCGGCCGCCTTGACCGCATCTGCGCTGGCCAGTAAGCTAGTTGTTTCCAGAAGGGAAAAAGACCACGCATGAGCACTGACACCATTCAGATCACTTTACCGGACGGCGCCACTCGCCAGGTGCAGCGCGGCACTACCGCCGCGCAAATTGCGCACCAAATTTCGCCGAGACTGGCGAAAGAAGCTCTGGTGGCGCGCGCGGACGGCGAGCTGGTGGATCTTTCGCGCCCGCTCGAGCACGATTCTAAAATTTCCATCCTCACCGCGAAAGATCCGGACGCGGTTCAGGTGTTTCGCCATTCCGCGGCGCATCTACTCGCAGCAGCCGTGCTCGATCTCTATCCCAACGTGAAACTCGGCATCGGGCCGCCGATTGACAACGGATTCTTCTACGAATTCGTGCGCGTAGAGCCGTTCACTCAGGACGACCTGGAAAAAATCGAAGCCAAAATGCACGAGCTCGCCGCGAAAGATTTTCCCAACGAGCGCAAGCTGATCCCCAAGCCCGAAGCCCTCGAGCTCTATCGCAAGAGCAATCAGGAATTCAAATGCGAGCTGGTGCAAGAAAAAGCCACCGAGCCGATGGTTTCCTTCTACACCACCGGAAAATTCATTGATTTTTGCCGTGGGCCGCACATTCCCTCCACCGGACGCATCAAGGCCTTCAAGTTGATGAACGTCGCGGGCGCGTACTGGAAAGGCCAGGAAGGCAATCCGCAGATGCAGCGGATTTACGGCGCGTGCTTCGTTGACCAGAAGGAACTGGACGAATATCTGCACAAGCTCGAGGAAGCCAAGCGCCGCGACCATCGCCGAATCGGAAAAGAGCTTGGACTATTCACCGTGAGCGATCAGGTCGGATCCGGTTTGCCGCTCTGGTTGCCGAAAGGCGCCACGATTCGGCGTCTTCTCGAGGAGTACATCCTGGAAAAGGAACGCCGCGCCGGCTACCAGCATGTTTACACTCCAGACCTGGCGAAGGTTGACCTCTACGTTCGTTCCGGACATTGGGCTCACTACCACGAAGACATGTTTCCGACGATGGACCTGGAAACCGAGCAGCTGGTGTTGCGGCCGATGAATTGTCCGCACCACATTCTCGTCTACGAATCCAAAAAACACAGCTACCGAGATCTGCCCGTCCGAATTGCGGAGCTCGGTACGATGTACCGCTACGAGCGTTCGGGCGTGCTCAGCGGACTTAGTCGCGTCCGCTGCATGACCCTGAACGACGCGCACATCTTTTGCACTCCGGAACAAATAAAGGAAGAATTTGCAGGAGTCATGCGGCTTGTCGAGCAGGCCTATCGCGATCTCGGTATTACCCAGTACACCTACCGGCTCTCGCTTCGCGACAAATTGCACAGCGAAAAGTACGTGGACAACGACGAGATGTGGGATCTTGCCGAACGCATGTTGCACGAAGCCATGGATTCGCTAAAACTTCCCTACACCGAAGCTCCGGGCGAGGCTGCGTTCTATGGGCCGAAACTCGATATTCAACTGGCGGACGTCATGGGCCACCAGGAAACTTATTCCACAATTCAGATCGATTTCCATCTCCCGAATCAATTCCAACTGGGATACATCGGCGCGGACGGCCAAGTGCATCGTCCGGTGATGATTCACCGCGGCATCATCAGCACCATGGAGCGAATGACTTCTTATCTTATTGAGCTGTACGTCGGCGCATTCCCGGTGTGGCTCGCGCCCGTCCAGGCGGTCGTGCTGCCCATCACCGAACGGCAGAACGATTACGCGAAACAGGTCCTCGACAAACTGCTCGATGCCGGGGCTCGCGTGGAACTCGACGATCGCAACGAGAAATTGCAGGCGAAAATCCGCGACGCGCAGCTCCAGAAAATTCCCTACATGCTGATCATCGGCGGCAAGGAAGCCGAAGCCGGCACCGTCTCCGTGCGACACCGCGCAAAGGGCGACCTGGGCCCGCGCCCGCTCGAACAATTCAGTGCGGACCTGCGCGCGGAAGTAGATTCAAAAGTAATTTAGAGGTTTGTAGTTCGCCGGGCCTACGAATTCCCTTCGAGAGTTCGCTTCAAGTCGGGGCCCATGCGCTCCAGAATCGGTTCGCCGGGATCATCGCCCACGTATTGCTGCACCACGTTGCCATCCTTGCCGATTAATACGTAGGTGGGCAGCGAACTCGTGCCATACTGCCGCATCATTTGGTGATCCGAATCCAGGCGTTGCGTCCAGTTCATTTGATTCTGCGCGACGAAACTCTGCCAGGTGCCTTCGTCCTCATCCTCGCTGATGCTGATGACCTCCGCCTTATCGGCTCCGTAAACCGCCTGCAACTGCTTCAAGCCGGGCAAAGCGTGACGGCAAGGGCCGCACCAGGTGGCCCAGAAATCCAGCAGCGTCACCCTTCCGCCGCTTGGCGAGCTTTGTCCCGCAAGACCCGGCGCTTTTTCACCCGAGCTGAGCGGCGCGTGAGGCATATTTTCGTCGTTGAATATCTTCACGGATTTGGTTTGGCTACTCTTTTTCGCGCGCGCGAGACGCGCCAGTTCGCCTAGCGACGTCGGCGCCGGGTCCATGATCACCAGGTTGTCGCGCGGAGCGGTTTGCGCGGACTGCGAGGGCGAAGACGAAGATGCTTGCGCCGAAGTATTTGGGACGGTTTGTGGCGCGGGTTGCGATACGTGCAGCGGAACATCCTGCGCCGTCGCGGAACCGGAAAACGTCAGAGTCAACGCCGCAGCCGCCAGTAGAGAGGAAATTGTGCGCATGAGTGCAGCCCTCCGAAGAAATCCCGGTCTGGCTTCAGTCTTCGGGATTGCGCCGCCATGCCAATAGTACGAGCGGTCAATTGTGTTCAAAACACACTCGCGGGTTCGTATATCCTTCTATAAGAATATAGCTTGACAAGAATATACGTATTAAGGCATATTCGGATTCGCCATGATCGAAACCCTGCGAGCCCTGGCCGAGCCGAACCGCTTTCAAATCGTCGAACTCTTGCGCGACGGAGCGCGGCCGGTCGGCGACATGGTCCATCGCCTGGGCCTCCGCCAACCGCAAGTCTCAAAACATCTGCGCGTGCTCAGCGACGCGGGACTGGTGGACGTTCGCGTGGACGCGCAGCGCCGAATTTATGCATTGCGCCCGGCGCCGCTGAAGGAGCTGGAAGTGTGGATCGAAAAGTACCGGCGGATTTGGGAAGGCAATTTCCAGCGTCTCGATGGCGTGCTGGAAGAGCTGAAAGCGAAGGAGAAAAAACGTGGACGCACAAAGCGGTAGAGCACCGATGCGAAACAGCGGAACATTGAAAGTAACCACGCTCAGCGACCGCGAAGTTGCGATGACGCGTATCTTCGACGCGCCGCGGCACCTCGTTTTCGAGGCCTGGACCAAGCCCGACCTCGTCAAGCGCTGGTTGTACGGGCCGGAGGACTGGCGATTGGCGGTATGCGAAATGGATCTGAGGGTGGGCGGCGCGCTGCGCTTCGTGTGGCGCCACAGCGATGGAAAAGAAATGGGAATGAGCGGTGTTTTTCGCGAGATCGCGCCACCCGACCGGCTGGTATTTACCGAAATATGGGACGAAGACTGGACCGGCGGCGAGACGCTGGTCACCATAATCTTTGCCGAGCACGCCGGCAAAACCACGCTCACGCAGACGGTTCTCTATTCTTCCCGCGCCGCCCGCGACGCCGCCCTCAAGACCGGCATGGAACATGGCGCTGCCGCGAGTTATGATCGGCTTGCGGAGCTGCTGACCTCATGAAAATTTTAGTGTTGATCGCGCGCATCCTTCTGGGCTTGGTCTTCTTAGCATTCGGACTGAACGGGTTCTTGATGTTCATTCCGATGGGCCCGATGCCGACGGGGTTGGCGGGCCAGTTCGTCACGGTATTGTTTCAGTCGCACTACGTCCTCGTTGTATCCGCACTTCAAATCGCGGGTGGCGTGCTGCTTCTGGTGAACCGCTACGTTCCGCTCGCGCTCACAATTCTTGGCCCGATCATCGTGAACATTCTCTTATATCACCTGTTGCTGAACCACACGGGACTGGGGCTGGCGATCGTCGTCGCGATTTTGTGGGGAATCGTGGCATATCATCACCGACAGGCCTTCTCCGGCCTGTTTGCGCAGAAGGCTCCGTAGAACACCCATCCCGCGCCGAGTCTGCGATCGCCTCGAATCCTCGTTCGCGCTTTCCGATGCGCCAACTTACCGCTATACTCCTGCGTCAAGAGCCGCGCACCCACGCGATTCTCCGAGTACTTCGACATGGCTGAAGAAAAACTCCGCGTCCACTTCGGCGACTATCTGGCAAAAGCCGAAGTGTTTGTTTATTCCGTCCTTGCCATTTTGCTTTTCATAACGGCGCTCGCCACGATTGCCAACGCTGGAAAAATGCTCTGGGAGTCCGTCGGTCACTGGACCATTGCCACCGATACGCTGCTCGTGTTGGACCAGCTGCTCGTCGTGCTGATGATGGTGGAGATTATGCATACGGTGCGCATCTCCATTCGCTCTCATGTTCTGGTCACCGAGCCTTTCCTTGTGGTGGGTCTGATTGCCTCGATTCGGCGCATGCTGGTGATCACCTTGGAAGCGGCCAGCCTCACAAAAGGCGGAATCTGGTCTGCCGACGGTGCGAGCATATTTCGATCCAGCATGTTCGAGCTCGGCTTGTTAGGGGTACTCATCCTCATCCTGGTGTTCTCCATTACGCTTTTGCGGCGGTTCGCTCCAATGGAAGGCTGAGCGGTCAGCGTACCTGCGTCTGATTCCCTCAACTTTGCGGATCATTTCTCCCTTAGAACCCAAGCTCGCGCCTTAAATCCCTTCTTGCCGGAGAGCGCCAAACCCGTGCTATACTTTTTCACCCGTCCCTCCCGCATGGCTTTTCGACCATGGGAGGCACGGCTAGCGGGCCGGATTTACACTTTCCAGGGCCCGGGAGGTGGGTTTATCGCAGAACGTGGTGGGACGCCTGGCCTGCGGGTCAACGAAAGAATTCGCGCTCGTGAAGTGCGCGTGGTGGACGAAGCTGGAAATCAGCTCGGCGTGATGACGCTGTTCGACGCCATGAAGGCCGCGCGCGATGCCGGCTTGGACGTGGTGGAAATCTCGCCCAACGCCGTGCCGCCGGTCTGTAAGCTAGTGGACTACGGCAAATTTCAGTATGAGGCTAGCAAAAAAGCGCACGAAGCCAAGAAGCATCAGAAGAGTTCGCATATCAAGGAAGTGAAGTTCCGGCCTTCCACCGCCGAGCACGATTTTCAGGTTCGCAAGAATCAGATCATCCGCTTCCTCAGCGAAGGTTACAAAGTAAAGGCCATGATTTTCCATCGCGGCCGCGAGATGGCGCACCAGGACGTGGGCCGCAAGAAGATGGACCGTTTGCTGAAGGAAATCATGGATCACGTGCAGGTGGAGTTCGGTCCGAGGATGGAAGCGAACATCCTGCTCGCATTGCTCGCGCCGAAAAAGGGCGCGGGCTCAACGCCGGCCGCGCAACCCGCGCAGAAAAACGCCGAGGGCCAGGCCTAAGAAATTCAGTCCAAGAGGAAATCGTGAAGAAGAACAAAAAATTGAAGGCCAAGACGCACCGCGGCGCCGCCAAGCGCTTCAAGATTACCTCCACCGGTAAAGTGATGCGCTGGCGCTCGGGCAAGCGCCACCTGCTCGGCACCAAAAAGCCGCGCCGCATGCGCCGGCTTCTGAATAAAGTTCAGGTCAGCCCCGCGGACGTGAAGAACGTCCGCCTGGCATTGCCGTACGGCCTGAGGTAGTACGTAGATTTTTTCCGAGTTTGGCAGAGCGTAACGGGTGCCTGCCGGCCGGATGTTCCGCCCGCCCTCAGAAATGACGGCTAGTGGTGGAGCGAAATGCAGTCCCACGAGACAAACCCGTCCTGCTGCTCGTGCATTTCCGCGAGCGGCTGGGCCGCGTTTGTCTCCTCACTTGAATTGAATTTGCCAGCGCACTTGAAACGCGCCACAGGAGAAAAGAACCATGCCTCGAGTTAAACGTGGAACCAAACGCCGCGCCCGCCGCAAAAAGCTGCTGAAGCACGCCAAGGGATTTTTCCTTACCAAGGGAAAGCTGTACCGCTCGGCGAAAGAAGCGGTGAACCGCTCGCTGCGCTATACCTATCGCGACCGCCGCGTGCGCAAACGCGATTACCGCGCGCTGTGGATTCAGCGCATTGGCGCCGCCGCGCGCAATAACGGCACCACCTACAGCCAGTTGATTCACGCGCTGAAGGCCGGCGGGATTGAGCTGGACCGCAAGATCCTGGCGGACATGGCGGTGCACGATGCCGATGGATTTGCGTCGCTGGTCGGCTCGGTGAAGCAGCACTTCCCGAAGCCGGGAGTAGTGCAAACCGCGAGGCCGGCGGTTGTTCGCCACCACGAAGAAGGCTAATCTCACGCTGGTTTCGTAGGGGCGGGTCTCAGACCCGCCCCTACAAGCGAACTCCACCTCGCTATGACGACGAACGATCCCACAACGCAAACCTTGACGGATTTGGGCGTGACCGACGCTGCCGCCGTAACGCGGATATTCTCAGACGTTCGAGGTCAATTTGAACGGCAGCTGTCGAAACAGTTCGACGATGTCAATTTGAAGATGCTGAGTCTTGCGTGGACGGGTAGGAAGTCAGGAGTTCTAACGCGAATCAGAGAAAACTGGCTCCATAAAGCGCCGGTCGGACTCAAGGCGGCGATCGGTCAAGAGTACAACGCGCTTGATGCTCACGTTAAGTTGACGCTCGATAGCTTGCGCGCAGCGATAGTTGAAAAAGCCGATGCCGGGGCGATGGCCGCCGTAATTCAATCTGGATCGCATGT